>WNFA01006499.1_pt1 | contig 26599 bp, 24 predicted proteins | sample 5400481 | NCBI WGS metagenome assembly WNFA01 (sample SAMN13153340, study PRJNA577476) | soil metagenome | isolation source: 120 cm saprolite under Douglas fir tree site 2 hole 1 replicate 2 | place: USA:California | collected 2015-04-18 | reverse complement strand
CCCACGTCGAGGATTACGTCACCTTTTATGGCCACCGCGCCGTCTTCCAGGATGTGGCGCTCCAGATCCATGGTGACCACGGTGCCCCCCGCAATCACCGAGTCGGCCCGCTCCCTTCTTTCCTGCGCGATTGCTGCGGCAGGGAAGAGAGTGGCACTCGCCGTGAGAACGCAGAAACAGCAAATTTGCCTTTTCATCGAAATCGCTCCATCACTTTGCGACTGAAAGAATATCAGAGGCTGGAAGAGTCAAAAGGCTTTGGGAAAAGATTGCGCATTTGCAAGACTTCTACTTTGCCTTTCAGGTTAGCGAGAACGACGGGTACGTCACCGCAAAATTCCCAGACGAGTTGCCGGCAGGCGCCGCAAGGTGAAGTGAGAGCGTCGGTATCGGTCACGACTGCGATGGCGTCGAAGCCGCGCTCGCCTTCGCTGATGGCCTTGAAGATGGCGACGCGTTCGGCGCAGATTGTGAGGCCGTAAGTCGCGTTTTCGACGTTGCAGCCGCCGAAAATTCTGCCGGACGTCGCGCGGAGAGCTGCGCCGACGCGAAAATTGGAATACGGGGCATGGGCATTCTCGCGCGCTTGCTTGGCCGCGACGATCAGGTGATCGTACTCGCTCACGTTATGGCCTCCGAAATTCGTGGGATCACCGCGCGAAGAAGAGCGATGAACTGCGTTTTTACACGCGCGGCGGTCTCCAGGACTTCCTCCTGGTTCAACAGCGCGTCAGTTGTGCCGGCGGCCATGTTGGTTACGCAGGAGATTCCCAGGACGCGAATTCCACTGTGGCGTGCGCCGATGACCTCTGGAACGGTGGACATGCCGACAAGGTCTGCACCGATTGCGCGGAAGGCATAGATCTCCGCGGGAGTCTCGTAGCTCGGACCTTGCACCGCGAGATAGACGCCGTTGTGGATGTTTAGGGCCAGATTCTTTCCTTCTTCCGTTACGAAGCGCTGGAACTCGGGATCGTAGGCTTGGGTCATATCTGGAAAACGCAGACCGAAGCGTTCGTCGTTCGGGCCCCTGAGCGGGTTGACGCCCTGGAAGTTGACGTGGTCGCGGATCACTACGAGGCAGCCTTGCGAATAGTTCCGGTTGATGCCGCCGGCGGCGTTGGTGACGATCATCGCTTTGATTCCCATGCGCGCGAAGACGCGAATGGGGAAGGCGACTTCTTTCGGGGAATAGCCTTCATACAGATGGACGCGGCCTTGCATCCCGGCCACCGGAATATCGCCGACATTGCCGATGACCAGACGTCCGGCGTGGCCGATGGCCGTCGATTGCGGGAAATTGGGGATCTTCGCGTAGGGGATTCTGGTTGCATTGGTCAAGTCATCCGCGAAATCGCCGAGGCCGGAGCCTAGAACCAAAGCCATGCGCGGCCGCAGCTTGGTCTTGCCAAGGATGAACTTGGCCGCGCGTTCGGCGCCCATGAACTCGAGGCTGGGCTTCGTTTTTGTTTGCGTTGCTTTCACGCTTTTCTTTGCGCTCATGAAAAAATTCCGACGATCGAAGCAGACATGAGATTCGCCATGGTGCCGGCAAGCATGGCGCGGATACCGAATTTGGCGAGCTGGCTGCGCTGCTCGGGAGCAAGAGCGCCGATACCGCCGATCTGAATGCCGATGGAGCTGAAATTCGCAAAGCCGCACAAGGCGAAAGTGGCAATGGTGAAGGACCGCGGATCGAGCGCGTCTTTGAGGGTGCCGAGCTGCGCGAAAGCCACGAACTCGTTGAGGACCATGCGCGTGCCCAGCAAATTACCGATGGTGGGAGCATCATGCCAGGGAATTCCGATGAGCCAAGCTACGGGAGCGAAGACCCAGCCAAACACCTGCTGCAAACTATAGGGAAACCAGCTGATGTGGAGGTGTGTCCATCCCATGATGGCGTTGACGAGGGCCAGCAGGGCCAGAAATGTAATCAGCATGGCAGCGACGTTTAGTGCCAGATGCAGTCCGTCGACAGTGCCGCGGGCGATCGCTCCGAGGACGTTCGACTCCTTTTCCATGGGCGGCAGTTCGACGCGTCCAGCGGTAAGAGGCTGCTCGGTTTCCGGGACCAGCATTTTGGCCATCAGCAAGGTGCCGGGCGCGGTCATGATAACAGCAGTCAACAAGTGTTTCGCGTCCGCGCCGCCGACGCGCATATAGGCAGCCATCATTCCTCCAGAGATATGGGCCATGCCGCTGGTCATCACGGTCATCAATTCCGATTTTGTGAGCTTGGGAAGAAAGGGCCGAATGGTGAGCGGCGCTTCGGTTTGGCCCATGAATATGCTGGCGGCGACGTTGAGAGACTCAGCGCCACTCGCGCCCATGATGATGGTCATCAACCAGGCTGCGCCGCGAATGATAATTTGCATTACACCCAAGTGGTAGAGGACGGCAAAAAACGCCGCGATGAAAATGATGGTCGGAAGGACCTGAAAGGCGAAAATCAAACCCAGCGAGGAATGGTTCGAACCCAGGTCGCCGAACACAAACGAAGAGCCCACATAGGAGAAGTCGAGGAGCTTCTTCGCTCCGTTACCCATCTTCTGGAACAGCCACTCGCCCGATTTGACGCGCAAAACGAAAAGTCCAAGGGCCAGCTGAAGGCCCAGTCCCCAAGCAACGGTCTTCAGGCGAATGGATCGGCGACTCGTGGAAAAAAGGTAGGCGAGGCTCAGGATCGTGACAATGCCGAGCACTCCTGTGAATCGTCCCATGCGTTTCTCCTCCGCGCTTGCGCGCTGTGCTGACCTGCGGACGGCAAGCCCCTCCGCAGAAACGAATTTCTAGCTCTACGTTCCTACCTGCGGGCTCAGGCTCCCAGGATGCGCCGAATAAGGGGGCGCTTTTCCCTAGGAGGTTCCTGGGCGATGAAATAGTTCTCCGCGATCAACGTCTTCGCCTCGGCGAGCCGCGCATCGGCATTGTATCGGATCGTTGCGAGCGGCTCGCCTGCCTCAACACGATCGCCGATGCGCTTGTGAAATTGAAGACCGACGGCGTGATCGATGGCGTCTTCCTTCTTCTCGCGACCGCCCCCGAGAATGGCAAGAGCAATACCGAATCGCTCGCAGTTGGTGCCGGAGATGTAGCCGGAGACAGGGCTGGCTACGTCCACATGAAAGCGGGACTTGGGCAATCGGTGCGGTTCGTCAACGACGCGGTCGTCACCGCCTTGCAGGCGAATGCCCTGTTTGAATTTTTGCTTGGCCTGCCCGCTCGCGATCATGGTCTCGGCCAGCTTGCGGCCCTCTTCGACGCCTTTGGTGCGTTCACCGAGGTAGAGCATCCAGGCGGAGAGTTGCAAACTTAATTCGCGAAGATCGGCTGGGCCGCCGCCGCTTAGGACCTCGATGCACTCGGCGACTTCGTTGGCGTGGCCAGCAGCACGACCGAGCGGCTGGTCCATATCAGTGATAAGGGCAACAACGTTTTTGCCCATTCGCTTGCCGGTTTCGATCATGACGTCGGCAAGATTGGCAGCTTCTTCCTCGCGCTTCATGAAGGCACCAGAGCCCACTTTGACGTCGAGAACGAGGGCGTCGATGCCTTCCGCGAGTTTCTTGCTCATGATGGAAGCGCAGATCAGGCTGATGTTCTCGACGGTGCTCGTAGCATCGCGTAATGCATAGATTTTCTTATCTGAAGGGGCGATTTCCTTGGTCTGGCCGATGAGGCCCATGCCGCATTCTTGCAGCACGCCACGGAATTGATCGAGCGAGAGATTCACATTGAAGCCCGGGATGGCTTCGAGTTTATCGAGCGTGCCCCCGGTGTGACCCAGACCGCGACCGCTGATCATAGGGACGGTGAGACCGGCGGCGGCGACGATGGGAGCGAGGATGAGCGAGGTCTTATCGCCGATACCCCCAGTGGAGTGTTTGTCGACCTTTTTCCCGGGAAGATCGGAGAAATTGAGCACCTCGCCGGAGTACAGCATTGCCTCGGTGAGAGAGGCGAGTTCTGAACGCGACATGCCGCGCAACCACACAGCCATCAGCCAAGCGGCCATCTGGTAATCGGGGATGTCGCCCCGTGTATAGCCGGAGACCAAAAAATCGATTTCTTCGCGGGAGTGTTCCCCGGAGTCGCGTTTTTTTCGGATCAAATCGACAGCGCGCATGCGTGTGTGAACGTCGCGGGAGCGTAACACGTTCTGGAACACGGAGGCTAGGCCGCCAGACGGGATATTTCTCATTCCGCCCGTCTTTTCTGGTAGCGCAGGCGTATATTGTCGGGAAACGATGCCCCTCAGGTTCGATACGACCACGCAGAATGTGTTGCGAACCTAGGACCTAGCCCGGAGGTAGGAACCATAGATCAGCAGACCCAAGCCACTGATAAACACGATGGGTGCGAGGTACGTGGTGACTACGGGAGGAACGGATATCGGCAAAGTGAAGTTGCTATACCCCGAGGCAAAATACTGAATAACGCCGGCGAGCAACATGTACAGCAGCCCGCGGCGGATCTGCACGCGGCCTCCCGTGCGCGGATGGGAAGACAAGCGAACCCGCGGAATATCCTCGCGGCAGTGAGGGCAGCGAGTCAGGTGCGCGAGCATGGATTTCCCACAAAACACGCAGGGGCGCGTTGTCACCATTTGATCCTGCAGTGAAACGGCCATGTTGGCTAAAAACCTCAATATTTAGCCTATGACCGGGTTTCGGCGCCGTCAAGATAATCGTCTACAGAGAGTAAACAGACAGGTTCTCCGATGCGACGAGAACGGCTCGACCCGGCACTCTCCACGGATGATTATGTTTAGCGCGTTAGAAAGGTTAATTCCCCTTCGGCTTAAAGTCCTCTCGGGCCAGCATCCCCGCTCAGATTGATTGCATGGGGCGATGACTGCAGCGAGTTGCTCAGAAAATCCTAATGCTTACCATATCCGGCAGGCTGCGGGTACACTCGAGCGGCGGTCGCGGGCAAAAAACGTGTCGAACCCTTCCCACGAATATTCAGTGCGGCTCGAAAGATTTGCCGGAGCCGTCGGGGCTAAACACCGCCAGCACCTACTCGCCGGAAACACGAAGATCGCCGTAATAGCCGCCGGATTGGTCCTCGCCTGGTTCTCTCTTGCCAAGGAGTGGCTCTCTCCATATTGGCTGGCGCTTCCGTCATGCACTTATGCAGCGCTTGCGGTTCTTCATGAATATATCCAGCGCGCCCGCAGTCGCGCTGAAACGGCCGCAGAGTTCTATCGCAAGGGTCTCGCACGGATGGAAGACCGTTGGGTCGGAACCGGCCATACTGGCGATCGATTTCGCGAGGTGGTGCATGTATATGCGGAGGACCTTGACCTTTTTGGCCGGGGTGGCCTTTTCGAACTGCTCTCGACCGCGCGCCTGCCAATGGGAGAGAACCAACTGGCAAACTGGCTTCGCGTCCCGTCGTCGAGAGATGCCATTCTCGAGCAGCACAGTTTGATCCGCGAACTCCGAGACAAACTCGACTTGCGCGAGGATCTTGCGGTGACCGGCGAAGATCTGAGCACGCGGCTCAATCCCGAATCGCTCGCTGGCTGGGCCGAAGGGCAGCGAGTCTTGCCTAAATCTCCTTGGCGACTTGTCGCTATTGCTCTCGCGGTTTGCTCTGGAGCGGCCATCCTCTACTACTTCGCGGGCGGACCCTATCGGATCGCTCTGATCTTTCTCACTGTGGATGCTATTTTTTTGCGCGCTTTGAAAAAGCGAGCGCAGGCAGTCATTCACGGCATCTCTTGCAATGCCGAAGGCCTCCTTCTCTTTTCCCAGGTCCTGCGACGGCTGGAACAGGAGCCGTTTGTTTCGCCACGGCTACAAGCCTTTTCGGGGGAACTCGCCGCAGGACGGCAAGCCTCGCGCGCGATTCGAAAGTTCGCTCGGATCGTTTACTGGGTCGATGCAGAACACAGCTTGCTCGCGCATCTGGCCGAGTTGCCTTTGCTGAATACGATTCAAGTGGCATTTGCGGCGGAGGCCTGGCGCAGCCGTTTCGGCCAGAGCATGCGCCGTTGGGTGGAGATCACCGGCGAGATCGAGGCATTGCTGTCGCTTGCGGCCTTTTCATTCGAGCATCCCGCCGACTCATTTCCGGAATTTGCGGATGCCAAGAATCCCGCGGCGACGTTTTACGCCGAGGAAATGGACCATCCGCTTATCCCGGCGGCGCGCTGTGTACGCAATAGCGTGCGGCTCGACCACGACACGCGAGTTCTCTTGGTGAGCGGCTCAAACATGTCGGGCAAAAGCACGCTTCTGCGCACCGTCGGAATCAACGCGGTTTTGGCCATGGCTGGAGCTCCAGTGCGCGCCAAGTCGCTGCGTTTGACACCGCTGGCCATCGGCACGCGTATCCGCAGCACGGATTCCCTGCAGGAAGGCCGCTCCGGCTTTTACACAGAGATTCTGCACATCCGCGCCGTGTTCGACTTGGCCGACGGTGCGCATCTGCCGCTGCTGTTCTTGTTTGACGAATTGCTTGAGGGAACCAACTCCAAAGATCGCAGGATTGGCGCCGACGGCTTGCTTCAGGCGCTGCTCGGGCGGGGAGCGATCGGCATTGTTACAACGCACGATCTGGCCCTGGCCGAAATCGGGCAGTCTCTGGGCCAGCGCATGCGCAACATGCATTTTCAGGATTACGTCGAGAACGGCAAAATGCGTTTCGATTACATGCTGCGCGATGGTGTCGTCGCCAAGAGCAACGCCATCGAGCTGATGCGCCTCATCGGGCTACAGGTGTGATGCAGCGCCGGTGGGGCCCGTGCCTACGAGCCCGACTTCTCTTCCGCTCCCACAAAAGCGTTTCTATTGCCTTCCCATAGGAGTTATGCGAGCATCGCTATGGGTAACCCATAGGAGAACGCATGGCCCAGAAAAAAGACGTCTGGCAGGGAACGCTGGCGCTGATGGTGCTGAAGACGCTGGACACGCTGGGGCCGCTGCACGGCTACGGCATCGCGAGACGCATCGAGCAGACCAGCGGCGATTTGCTGGCGGTGAATTACGGCACGCTGTATCCGGCACTCCTGAAGCTGGAGCAGGAAGGCTACATCCGCTCCGAATGGGGCCTCTCTGATAACAACCGCAAAGCGAAGTATTACAGGCTGACACGCGCCGGCAAAAAGCAGCTGGAGCGTGAAGCCCGGGACTGGGAGCAAACGACTTCCATCCTTGCGCGCTTTCTGGCGCCAGGGGAGGAGCCGTCGTGAGGAGTCTACGTGCCTGGTTACTGCGGCTCGCCGGCGTATTCCGCAAGGAGCGGGACGAACAAGATCTCGCGGAAGAAATGCGCTCTCATCTGCACATGCATATTGACGACAACCTGCGCGCCGGCATGAGCCTCGAACAAGCGCAACGCGACGCGCAAATCAAGCTCGGCGGAATCGAAGCCACTAAAGAGCTGTACCGCGAGCGCCGCGGCTTGCCGTTATTGGAAACTTTTCTCCAGGACGTACGCTTTGCCTTCCGCATGCTGAGAAAGAATCCCGGATTCACCGCTGTCGCGGTGCTTACCTTGGCGCTCGGCATTGGCGCGAGTACCGCCATCTTCAGCGTGGTGAATGCCGTACTCCTCCGCCCCCTGCCGTACAAGAATTCGGCTCGCATGATTACCATTCACACCAAGACGGCGATGTTCCCACAGTTTGAGCTTGCCTCTTCCTGGCCTGCATTCCAGGCCATCAGCGGCCGCGCCCGCGCGCTGGAGAGCGCAGCGGCGTTCTGGGCCACCGAAAGAACTTTGACGGGCGAAGGCGAGCCGGAGGTCCTAAGTGTCGCCGGCGTTTCGAGTAATTTCTTTCAACAGTTAGGAACCACGGCTGAGAACGGACGATTACTTTCCGAGGAAGATCGAAAACCCGGCTTGGATGATGTAGCGGTCATCAGCGAGCGGCTTTGGCGCACACACTTTGCCAGCGATAACGCAATTTTCGGGCGTAAACTGATTCTCAACAAGCAGATTTACAGCATCGTTGGCGTGACGGCCAAAAACTTTAGATACCCGGATGGCACGGACATCTAACCACACGTTTTTCAGGTTGCAGGTAATTGGCACGCTGCGGCCGGGAGAAACGCTCGAGCGGCTGCAAGCGCAACTCGGGATCATCGCTCAGGAGTTCCCGAAGATAGAGCCTCGATTGGGGAAGGATTTCAAGCTCGTCGCCCAGCCGCTCCTGGAAAATACGGTCGGAGACACGCGGCAAAGTTATCTTGTGTTGTTGGGCGCAACGGCGTTCGTGCTGCTGATCGCGTGCGCCAATTTGACGAGCTTGCTCCTGGCGCGCGGATGGGGAAGGCGCCGCGAGATCGCGGTGCGCGCAGCATTGGGCGCGTCCGCTTGGAGATTACGGCGGCAGTGCCTGGTGGAATGCTGTTTGCTCGCGCTCCTCGGCGGATCCGTAGGGACTGGCGTCGCGGCTTTGGGCATAGACCTGTTTCGCACGATGGCGCCTGCCGGCACGCCTCGCTTGGGCGAAATCACCACGGATTGGACATTGCTTTGGTTCGCGCTCGGAAGTTCCTTGGTCGCGGGCCTGGTCTTTGGCCTTGTGCCGGCGCGCCACGCATCACGCATAGCTCCGATACAAATCTTGAAGGAGGGAGGGGCGCGAACCGTCGGCAGCTTTCTTAAAGTTGGGAAGGCTTTGGTTGTGCTGGAGGTTGCGCTGGCCTTTGTGCTGCTGGCCGGTTCGACGCTTATGGTGCAGACGCTGGCGCACTTGCTGCGGCAGAACCCTGGTTTCCGCGTCGACCATGTGCTGACATTCGATTTGCCGCAGCCAGCCCTGCCGATGGCGAAAAACGAGGATGCGCAGGTTGATCTGCAAATCGAAAAGCTAAAGGAAATTTCAGAAGGAGTGCGGCGGCTCCCGGGCGTGGCGGAGGTTGCGGCAGCCGATCACAGGGTGCTCGACGGAATACGATACGTGCACTCCGGCTTGGAACTGGAAGATGTTCCCTCGGACAAAACATTGTTGGAGCAAGACGTATTGGAGCGTTACGTCTCACCCAATTATTTTCGAATGCTAGGCATTCCGCTGGTGCGCGGGCGAGAGTTCAATGAACGTGACGCGCGAAACACGCCCAAAGTCATCATCGTAAACGAGTCCATGGCCCGTAAGTTTTGGGGCACCCTCGATGTTCAGGGGAAACACGTCAGCATCACCATGAACGGCAAGGGGGACGGCTGGAATGAGATCGTCGGCGTCGCCGCGAACGTGCGCGATGCCGACATCCAAAGCGAAGCCGAGCCGGAATTCTTCCAGCCGCTGTCGCAGTCGGGGGCGCGGTCGTATCACCTGTTTGTGCGCACGGAGAGGGATCCCGATGCGCTTGCGGCCGCTATTTCCCGTCAAATCTGGGCCAAGTACGCCGATCAGCCGATGACGCATGTCGCCACCCTGCAACGGACAATTTCGGAATCGGTCGGCGACCAGCGCCTCTACACTGTTCTGCTCGGGACGTTCGCGGCCCTTGGCCTCTCCTTAGCCCTGCTGGGCGTTTACGGCGTCATCTCCTACTCCGTGACCCGCCGCACGCAAGAGATTGGCGTGCGCGTCGCGCTGGGTGCGGGACCTGCCGATGTATTGCGCATGGTCATGCGACAAGGGCTTGCATTGATTGCCACGGGCGCCGGGATCGGGCTGGCAGCGGCGCTGGCCATTACGCGCCTAATCTCCGGCGAGCTGTACGGAGTGAAACCCAACGACCCCGCAACGTTGTTCGCAGCTGTCTTATTAATTCTGTTGGTGGGAGGCATGGCCTGCTGGACTCCCGCGCGCCGCGCGATGCGTGTCGATCCCATGGTCGCGCTGCGTTATGAATAGGCAGGCTTCTTACGCCAGGCGCGCGTCATCTGAACAGCACCTGCCGCCCTTCAATTCGCGTCTAGAGTGGTATCAGTCTTATGAGGCTTGGTCGCACTACGCCCCGAGTAGTGCCTCTCAAATCAGTAGTTAGAGCGGTTGCTCGAGATATGGGGGCAGCAAAGTCGTCTGCGCGGCAACCACGTGATAGCCTCCAGGACTGTATACGTATACGTGCAGCACGCGCATTTGACTGCTCACCCTCTGTCCCTTCAGTACCACCCGCATCGACCACGTGCTCGTAGCCACCGCGATGTCACGATAGAGCCGTACTTTCGTATCAGAAGCCTTGAAGGACTCATACCTGATCTCCGGCGCTTGCACCGCCGCTATAAAGGAAGACTTATCAACGTTCTGGCCACGCGATAGCACCCCGCTGAAATCATCGCTGTACACCCGACGGAAGAACGTCGCGTCTCCGAGCTGAATCGCCCGCGCCGTCTCTTTTTCCAAAGCAATCACCTCTTGACGCTGCAGGTCCGCATTTGGACGCTCGAGCATGCACGCTGACATGCACGTTTCCCGCTGGACTTGTCGTGCATCCTGAGGATGCAGGGAAGACGTAAATGCAAACCAAATCGTTAGAGCAATCGCGATCTTTTTCATGCGCTCGAGCCTCCCTCGGGAAAAAAACGAAAGTATGGAGGTTTTCTTTTAGTATAGAGAGCGCGAATCCAAAAGCCTGATTTACCAGGGGCGGTGTGTGCAATCCGAAAACGGGCAAAAGCATTTCAATGCCCAACTTGCAGCGTGCGGCTCTGCTGATAAGCAGTCCAGCTTCAGCTACTGCGAATCAAATCCAAAGATCAGTCCGAAGATGAGCAGATGCTGCGTCGGCGTCAGCACAATCACGCCAGGCGAAACTTCAGTTCCCCGGAAGAAACCGCCGCCCTTTCCGCGTGAATCGTCGAAGCGATATTCCAGCCGTGTGATGGTGGTGGTCTTCCGGCAGGCGAGCTTGTGTTCGAGTGTGCCTGTCGCGGCCTTGATCAACTGGACCGATCCGGTCCATCGCCCGTCGCGATCCCAGGCCACTTCCGGCCGCGCCGTTACGCTCCAGGGGCCGTGCACGATTCGGTGGACGGGTAACTGTGCGGACATCCACAGCGAGCGCGGATTTCCCGGCACAGCGATTCTTTCCGTTCCCACCTGATACTCAAGCGCCACCGTCAGTCGATTTCGCTTCCATTCCGTGATAGTGTCCGAGAAAAATCGCCAAAACTCCAGCGCGGTGTCGGATTGATGCGGGCCGTAAAGCAGGGTCTCCTTAAACGTCACATGCTCGGTTGGGAGATAAGCAAGCTGTCCGCCGAAGCTGGGCACGTTGTTTGGATCCGCGAGATGGAAATAGTCATTGATGACGAAAGCGGTCACCGTGATTTTCTTGCTGAACGGGTAGCTCGCGTTTACCCCAAACATAAGGTAGGGAGTGTAGTCGCCGCCCCAGGGCCGAGTGTACGTGAAATTGTCCTTGGCATAGAGCGCGTCGTATCCGATCAGGCTGTTGAACAGGCCCGTTTGCAGGATCAACCCCTTACCAACCGGCGCCAAGTACGAAACATCCGCCAAGCCAAAGTGCCGGAGCCAATCCGAGCCGCTTACATTCGTCGCCGTTGCCGAGAAACCGAAGTTCTCCGAGTCCTTGCCCGCCTGTACCGCCAGCTCCATTCCCCAACGCGAATCCTCCGAAGCAAGTTTTTTCACGCCCGCCCCGGCCATATTCAAATCCAGTTCGTCCACCTTGAAAGTTGTGCTGCGATCGCGGAATAGGTGGTTGGCGGGATGATTGAAGTCCAACAGATAACCCGCGTCGACGAACCCGTTATATTCCCATTTGACTTTTGGAGGCGCACTAGCTGTGTCTGGTTCCTGCGACGCAGGCGTTACAGTTTCCGGTGCTACGGTACTCGCGTTCCTGCTAGCAGGCTCGTCCGCAAATACAATCATCGAAGCCGTTGTTATGCGCCAAAATCCAACGGCCACTAACCAAAATAATCTTCTCTGGAAACTGAACACACCCATCCGCACTCCTCGTTAGGGTTCGAGGAAATCCTAGATGCTTGAGGGGTAGAAAGAAAGTCGTAACACCGACACGAGCATTCACAGCGCAACAATATTTCGGATACAGAAGATTTGAATTTCTAGTTTGACGTTGAGCTAACGCGGTTTGAGAATGCCGCTAATTCGGTTCCGGTCCAATAGAGGAGGGTCCGCGATGAAAAAATTGGTCCTTTCTTTTCTTTTGATTCCACTGCTGCTGCCCGGAACGGCTAGCGGTCAAAGCAACGTTCAGCGTCAGTCCGGGAAGCCCAAGACATCCACCATCTCCGGCAAAGTCAGCGAAGATGGAAAAGGCTTGATCGGAAAAAACGGTCAGCCCTGGTTGGTGGCGAATCCGGACGCGCTGGTAGGTCACGAGGGCCAGCAGGTCAAGGTGAAGTGCCAGATTTCATCGGGCAGTCACGATATCCGCGTACTTTCGGTAAAAATGGTGGCCATTCAAACCAAGTACGCCGTCAACCTGGGTGACGCGGCGTTTAGACGCTAGGGTGCCATCACGGAATGATTCTCACGCCGCGATGAAACTCGCGCCCCGGTTCCTCTCCATCTAGAATTTGACCAGTATCGCCAAGTCAATGCGGTTCTCTATCTTCTTGAGATCCGGAGTAAAGCCCGGCACGAACGCTCCGGGTGACCCGCAAATATTTTCGACGATAGGAGCCATCGGGCAAGACGTCGGAGTAACTCCACCAGGGCCTGAGAAATACGGCACATTCGCGGCGCGATGATCGAACTCCCAACGGAAAGTAATGTATTGGCTCGGCATGTAATCGAACGTCCCGGACATGTCCCATGCTTTGAACGGGTCCCCGGGATTCTCCGTAAAGTAAGGTGTCCCCGACGATGCGGTAGCACCATTAATTGGCGGCAGCAACACCAGGTATCGTCCGGGATTGTTGATCTTCCCGCCGCCGATCGTCAGTCCGTACTCGTCTTTGTGAAACCACAGGCGGTTGTAAAGCATGTACCCAAGGAAGCTTTGCTTCGGCCCCTTCGCCGAATTTCCCCAGCAGCTCACGCCTCCGCCGTGTTCGCACCCCATGTCGCCGGTCAATGAAAATGCAGCCTTGCTGATGAAATTTTCTGGCTTGTCGTAGTACTTCACCTCGATGCTGTCGTCCGTGTGATAGCGCACACGTCCCGGAACACCTGCCGCATCCTCCCCAAGCGCATACTGATTACCCAAGATCGATAGCCATCCACTCGGGCGCCACAGGATCTGCATGCCAAAACCCGGCCGGTTATTGAACCTTCCATACGACTGCCAGCCATTAACAAACCACGGCTCGATCTTCAGATGTTCTGTTGGGAAAATCTGCACGCGTACGCCGTTGAAGAACCACGGCGTATTCGAAGAAACATATGACGGCTGATACGCCCAGTTGTCGAATTGGTAGTAACTGAAAAGCCCAATATAAGACATAAAGATCCCCGCATCCACGTTAATCCCATGCAGTGCGTTGAAATGGTATCCGCCGTAAGCCTCGGAAATATAGCGGTAGGCATTGTCAAGATTCCACTGACCGCGCGCGGGGCTCGCGTCGTTCCGCGGAGTCGTCTGCGAGTACAAGCCAAACTGCGTCATCAAGCGCGCGCGTACGTTGTCAAAGTGAAAGTCACCGCCGACGCCAAGCTGCGTCACGTGGACTTCGTTCGAGCGGAATACTTCGCTCGATCCACCGATGGTGTCGTCCTTGGGGTGATTGAAATCATAAACATAGTCAACGTCGGCACGGATTTCCGGAGTAAAGAAGCCTGTGGCGTACGGCGTGTCTTTCGTGCGAGCGTTGCCGTTCAACCAGGTGAAATCCGCAAAGGAAAATGGCTCAGCGGCCTGCGGCTTTGCCGCTCCCGCTTTGCCTTTCACCGTGGCCTGTGGCGGCCCAATGGGTGCGGGTGTAGCGCTCGCGACTACCGTCGAGACAGGAGCGCCGCCAGTATTTGGTGTTACCGCATTCACATCAGTCGGAGCGGCGCTAGCATCGCTCGGTGCTGCGGATGAAGCCGGGACGCTTCCGGCAGGCCGCCCAGTTGCTGACGTGTTGCTCTTTGCCTCAAGCTCCGCAACGCGCTGCTCCAGCTGTTCCACCCGGTCCAGCAGCAATCGTTCGCGTTCGGTTAATGGAGCCGGTGTCTCGATCTTCGGGGGCTTTGCCTTTGCCGCCTCACTTTTTCCATCTCCATCCGCCAACAGCCAACCGGGGCACAAAGCGCTCAAGAATATGAGCACCAGCGGTACAACTACTGTTTTTTGTCCGAGCGTGCGCATCTCTCTCTCCTTCCGGACTGGCAACGAATTTGTCAGAGGAATCTGCGAGCGTCTGGGTAAGCGCGGGCGCTCGTTCGTTGCCAGAAGAGACTAAAGCGTGGCCTGTTAAGAAGTCATAAGCGGAGAGAGAGCATTTTGTAAAGCCCGGCGCGATTCAGCGTTACGTGCTGTCCGTCGGGAAAATAGGGCTAGTTTGGATGACCTGTGCTCAAGAACGGAACCTAAACATTCAAGGTTAGCGAGACAAGGTCTGCCCTTGGCGACGGCGGTACAGGCGGCAGCTTTGAGCGATCGACCGGGCGATACAGAGTGTCGCGCTCGACCGGCACGCGTCCGGCGGCACGGATGAGGCGTTCGAGTTCCGCGCGCGGCGTGAATTCCGAAGTTTTTGCTCCAGCATCATGGTAAATCTTTTCTTCCACCACTGTGCCATCCAGATCGTTGGCGCCAAAACGTAAAGCGATTTGCGCAATGCTCGGCGTGAGCATAATCCAATATGCCTTGATGTGGTCAAAGTTATCGAGCAGCAAGCGCGCAATAGCGATATTGCGCAGATCGGCGTAGCCCGTTGGCTTCGGAATATAGGACAGCGCCGTGTTGTCCGGATGAAACGCCAGCGGAATGAATGTCACAAACCCATGCGTCTGGTCCTGCAATTCGCGCAGCTTCACCAAATGATCGACGCGCTCTTCCTCGGTTTCCACGTGACCGTACAACATGGTTGCGTTCGAGCGCAGTCCGACTTCATGCGCCTGCCGCGCGATGCTCAGCCACATCTGCCCGCTCACCTTGTGATCGCAAATGATCTTGCGCACGCGCGGATGAAAAATCTCCGCGCCTCCGCCGGGCAGCGAATCCACGCCGGCTTCTTTCATTCTTAGCAGCGTGTCCCGCACGGAGAGCTTCGCGATTCGCGCGAAGTAACCCACTTCCACCATCGTGAACGCCTTCAGGTGCACGCTTGCGAAGCGCTGCTTCAGCCCGCGAATCAGCTCCAGGAAATAATCAAACGACAAGTCCGGATGCAAGCCGCCGACAATGTGGAACTCCGTGGCCCCTTCACGCACGCCCTGTTCCGCGCGCTGGTAAATCTCCTCCAGCGCAAACGTGTACGCGCCCGGCGCGCTCGGATCTCGGCCAAACGCACACAACTTGCAGTGCGCCACGCAAACATTGGTGGGATTGATGTGCCGATTGACATTGAAATACGTGACGTTACCGTGCCTCTTCTCCCGAACGTGGTTCGCCAGCCATCCAACCGCCAGCAAATCCGGCGAGCGGTAAAGCGCAATACCGTCCTGCGCGGTGAGCCGCTCTCCGGCGAGCACGTTGTCCGCAATAGGCTTCAGTCGCTGATCGGTAATGGTCAATTTAGACATTAACTTTGCGCTTCCAGAATAACTCAATCCGGTGCACTTCCCATTTTTCAGATCATCCGAAGCGTTCAAACGCGCCAAACCGCCGCTGCAGCACCCCAAAACAGCAGGAACAACAAGCTAATATAGCCGTTCACGGCAAAAAACGCAGCGTCCAGCTTGCTCAAATCGTCCGCCTTCACCAGCGAATGCTCATAAGCAAGCAGTACTCCAACCACCGCAATACCGAGCCAAGCCGGCCACGGCAAAGCAAAGCTTGCTGCCAGCGACGCGAGCAATACCACCACTCCCACGTGCATTGCCCGCGCGATCAACAGCGCGCGCGCAATCCCGAATCGCTTTGGGATCGAGAACAGGCCCGCTCTGCGATCGTACTCAACGTCCTGGCATGCATACAGCACATCGAAGCCGCCCACCCACAAAGTGACCGCCGCGCAAAGAATCAGTATGCGTGCATCGAGTCCGCCAGTAACTGCGATCCACGCTGCCGCAGGAGAAATTCCCAGCGCGAAACCAAGAAACAGATGCGACCAGTTCGTAAAGCGTTTCGTGAAGGAGTAGAAGAAAAGAATCGCGAGTGCAACCGGAGCCAGTTCCAATGCCAGTCGATTCAGTTGCCAAGCCGCCACCAAAAACAAGCCCACCGCGACAATCGTGAAAACCCATGCGAAGGGCACCGAGAGATCGCCAGTCGCCAGCGCGCGCTTGTTCGTTCGCGGATTTTCCCGATCGTAGCGAAGGTCCACGATCCTGTTCATGGTCATCGCCGCGGAGCGCGCCGCCACCATCGCCACCACGATCCACGCAATCTGCCGCAACGTGGGCCATCCGTTTCTTGAAGCGCGCGCGGCCAGCACCGCTCCTGTCAGGGCAAACGGCAGCGCAAAAACCGAATGCTCGAACTTAATCATCTCGAGCACGATACGAATGCGGTTTCTTTTCATCAGCAGAGAAAAGAATCAACCACAGCCATCACAATAGCGCTCTTCACGCCTTCGCTTCCTTCGATGACGAGCGCCCCACCCAGCGGTACATCCTCGCCTGTGGCAGTCCGATTTGCGCCAGCACTCGGCAAGTATACTGTGTCACCAGGTCGTCTATCGTCTTCGGCTGATCATAAAACGCCGGAATCACCGGCATGACCACCGCGCCAGCCTGCTGTGCGCGCACCATATTCTCAAGGTGAATGCGATTGAACGGCGTATCGCGAATGCACAACACCAACTTGCGCCCTTCTTTAAGCATGACGTCAGCAGCGCGCGCGATTAAGTCATCGCTCGCTCCGTTGGCGATGGCCGCGAGCGTACCCATCGAGCACGGAATGACCAGCATGGAATCGACTTCGTAGCTGCCGGACGCGATGGAAGCCCCGACGTCCTTATTCGGCAAAATCTCAATCTTATTCGTCGCGCGGCCAAGAATTCGGCTCGGCAGTTGCTTGATGTCGCCAGAACTAAGCCCTAGTTCCTCGGCAAAAAGCCGTTGCCCCGTCTCGGTCACCACCAGGTGCACACGCGCGACACGTGTATCGTCTTCCAAAAGCGCCAGCGCCTTCTGCCCTAAAAGCGCGCCACTCGCTCCGGTCACACCTACGGTGATGATTTGTCCCTGTTCGCGCAGCATATTATCTGGATTCATTCAGTCTCGCAGCCGCCCCCGGCCAAGTCAAGAACGCGCGACCAATTATGGAAAACTTCAGCGAGGATCACGATGCGCAACGTGCTCGTTGCAGTATGGCGCGTTTACGCGGACAATCGACGTTTGCGAAAGTTTACCAGGGAACGCCAGCCCTAGAACCGCGGCGTCCACGGATTCATGAAGGAACGCGAACTTCACCAGCTACTGGATCTCGTCCGCCTCGGAGCGCTGCCGCCCGACCGCGCCGTTGCCCGGCTGAAACATCTCCCCTTTGAGGATTTGGGCTTCGCCAAAGTGGATCATCATCGCTCGCTCCGCCAGGGATACGCCGAAGTCATTTTTGGCAAAGGGAAGACGCCCGGGCAGGTCGCAGAAATTGTCAAGTCCATGCTGCGCCACAAAGCTAGCCGCCAAAATATCCTTATCAATCCCTCTGTCAAGAGCAGTGCGAAGTTTCACGCCCTCTCCGGCGTAATCACCGTCGAGCGCAGCCGCGAAATAACCGGCAAGGGGCAGATTTTCGTCGTCTCTGCCGGTACCAGCGATATTCCCGTCGCCGAAGAAGCGCTGCTGACCGCGCGCATGATGGGCAACCGCGCCGACCCGCTATATGACGTCGGCGTTGCAGGCATTCACCGCCTGCTTGAGCACCGCGAAAAACTTGCGGCGGCGCGCGTCATCATCTGCGTCGCGGGCATGGAAGGCGCCCTCCCCAGCGTCGTGGGCGGCCTCGTTGGCGTTCCGGTGATCGCCGTGCCGACCAGCACCGGTTACGGCGCCAGCTTCGGCGGCGTCGCTGCCCTCCTCGGCATGCTGAACAGTTGCGCATCCAACGTGACCGTCGTCAACATCGACAACGGCTTCGGCGCCGCCTGCGTCGCTTCGTGCATAAACCGGCTTTAATAATTCCAGAGGTTCAGAGCGCAGCGTCGTTAATCACGCCTTGAGAAGAACTTTCATCACGCCTCTTTTCAGCGCAAACTGAATGGCTCTGTCTGCGTTAGCCAAAGGAAAGATATGGGTAATGAGCGCCGTTGGATCGACTTTCCCCGAGCGGAGCAGAGCGATGGCCTTAGCGAAAGGCCCGCACCGCGAGCCGACCACGGTAATCTCCTTCACGACAATCGACCACGTTTCGACGGGCCCCGCGTCATGGAATGTGGATTTCAAAACGAGCGTGCCGCGAGGCTCGGTCAGTCGCTGCGCGAGAGCCAGGCCGCTTGGCGATCCAGTCGCTTCCACGATCAGCCCGTAATTTTTGACAATGCGCTTCGCATCGCCTGTATTCCCCCGCAGGCGTTTCGTCTTCACTCCGACGCGCCCTGCCAGCGCGAGTTTGTTGTCGTGTTTGCCATACATCACCACGTCACGCAGCTTTGTGCGCAGAACGCGTGCAATCAGTTGAGCGAGTTTTCCGTCTCCGAGGACGGCCGCGTCCGGGAATTTCTTGATATTGATCTGATCGAGAATTTCGCAAGCGGCGGCAAGCGGCTCGACAAAAACAGCTTGCTCGTCGCGGATCGAATCGGGCACGGAATGCAGATTCTCTATCGGTAAGGCAATATATTCCGCGAATGCGCCATCGTGCGCGGCGATCCCAAGCACCGTTCGTCGTTCACAATGCGTTTTAAGTCCGCGCCGGCACAACGTGCAGCCTGGACGATAACCGTAACCCGAACAACTCACATTGATCTCACCCACAACACGTCGGCCAATCCAGCGAGCTTGCTCCCGCAAGGAAACCCCGCGAACCTTCACAACCTCGCCGACAAATTCGTGCCCCGGCGTGCCCACAAAATCGTGGTAGCCGCGAAGAATCTCGATATCGGTGTTGCAGATTCCGGCAAGGCGTACACGAACAAGCGCCCACCCAGGCCGCAACTTCGGCAGGGGCTTTTCTTTTGCTACCAGCTTCTGTTTGCGGACAACGAAGGCGAGCACGGAGTCCTTAATTCAGTGCAGTGCGGCGGAAAGCGTCTTGAGCAACAACGGCTCCTGCTCGGGAAAAACCGTCCGCAGATCTAGGATGAGCCGGTCTTCTTCTACGCGCGCGATGACCGAGATGCCCGCCGGGGCACGTCGCAATCGCTGCTCGAGCTGCGCTGCGGAATATCGCGCGCTCGCGATGCGTATCAGTTTCGTAGGGAGCCACTGCGTCGGCGTGGAGCCTCCTCCAGCCAACGAGCTGCCGTCTGCAATCTCCAGTTCCACCTCACCCAACGGCAGCTCCAGAGTTAGCTCGCGAAGAAAATTCTCTGCGCGCCGCTTAATCTCTTGAACACTCATGCGAATCATCCGCAGAGCCGGAATCTTGTCCGCAGCACCTCGCAAGTACGCCCCCAATGTCGCCGCCAGGGCCGCGGTCGTCAGTTTGTCCACGCGCAGAGCGCGGAAAAGCGGGTGCCGGCGCACGCGGCTGACCAGCTCTCTTTTCCCCCCGATAATCCCAGCCTGCGGACCTCCCAGCAGCTTGTCTCCGCTGAACATCACGATCGAAACACCGGCATCCACACTTTGCCGGACCGTCGGCTCCGAAATCCCCGCACTCGAAAGATCCACAAGACAGCCCGAGCCCAGATCCTCGACCAGCGGCAAACCTACGCGCTGCCCGAGCGACACGAGCTCGTCCATCGTAGGCTTTTCTGCAAAGCCCGTAATCGTGAAGTTCGATGGATGCACGCGCAACAACAGCCGGGTATTCTCATTGATCGCGTTTTCGTAATCGGCGATCCGCGTACGATTCGTTGTCCCCACCTCTCGAAGCACCGCTCCGCTTTGCGCCATGATCTCGGGGATGCGGAAGCCGTCGCCGATTTCAATCAGTTCGCCTCGCGAGACAATTACCTCTCCGCCTTTTGCCAGCGCGGCAAGCACCAGTAGGACTGCAGCCGCGCAATTGTTGACCACGATGGCGGCCTCAGCTCCGGTTAGACGCTCAAGCAACTTCGCAACGTGCACGTCGCGTTTACCCCGCGCGCCCGTCTCCAGGTCGTATTCAAGGTTGCTGTAGCTTGTGCCGCTGCCACGAATCTCTTCGACCGCCGCGATGAGCAGCGGTGCGCGCCCCAAATTCGTGTGCAAAATCACTCCGGTTGCGTTGATCACCGGCTGCAGCGAAGAAGCCAGCACCTGTTCCACCAAGGAAGCTATGCGCTCTTCCAGTGCGGTAGAATCCAGTGCTATCACCGCGGTTGTTCCTTCCCCGGTGATCCGTCCGCGTAGATCGGCTAAAACCGTGCGGGTTATCTCCACTAGCAGTTCGCGGTCCACGCGCTGCGCGAGCGCGGCGAGTCGTGGCTGCGCCAACAGTTCGTCCACAGACGGAATCTGTCGGAGCAAATCCGCCTGGTCACCCGAAAGCGCCCTTCTGGCACGCGAATCCATGCGGTCATTTCAACACACCGCCACCCGGCCCCGCAACGCCGCCCCCGCGAAACCCGCACACCGTGCCGAATCAGCCCCTTTCCGCGCCCATTCTGTTGACGCGCTTCCCGTCTCCTCCTAGCATGGAAGAACCGGGGGACTTCGAGCCATGGCGACGATCGACGAAGAATTGTCTCAGCTCGAAAAAGACATTCGCCAACTCAAAATCGAGTACGACCAATACTTCGGCGGGGGTAGGAAGCGTCCGCCCACGGAAATCGAGTGGCGCATCGAACTGATCGTCAAGCGCTACTCCGAACGCGGCGGCGAGTTGAAATTTGGTCAGCGTTTTCGCTACAACAACCTCACGCAAACGTACGCAAAATACAAAGACATTTTTCGCAAGAAGGTCCAGCAAAAAGAGGAAGGAAAAGTGCAGCGCCACTTCGGCGCTGCCGCCAAAGCCATTGAAGCCGAGCGCGCCAAAGCCGCGGCTGCGGCAAAATCCGCTGCGCCCCAGCCAACATCGTTCCGCATGGTTTGCTCCGAGCCCGACCAGGAAACCGACAAGGTAGACCAGTTGTATAAGGCCTTTCAGCAAGCTATGCAGCAGACCGGCGGCAGCATCAAACAGTCACGCGAAAGCTTCAACGAGTTTGTCAGCAAGAAGACCAGGGAACTCCAAAAGCAGAAGAATTGCCGCGAAGTGGAATACGTCGTTGAAGTCGTCAACGGCGAAGTCAAGCTCAAAGCCCTCGTAAAAGCCTAATCCCCGGCCCCGATTTCTGCTTTCGCTCAATCCGTGCGACGCTTACACTGATCCACTTTTCCGGAGGCAGCACATGGCCGTGCAGCGCGCGCTCATCAGCGTTTTCGACAAAACGGGAATCGTGGACTTTGCGAAGAAACTCGCTGCTCTCCGCATCGAAATCCTCTCCACCGGGGGCACCGCCAGAGTCCTCCGCGAAGCTCGGATCACCGTCCGCGATGTTTCCGAGTTTACCGGCTGGCCGGAAATGCTCGGCGGCCGCGTCAAAACTCTGCACCCCAAAATTCACGGCGGCCTCCTCTTCCGCCGGAATCTTCCCGAGGACCAGAAGCAAGCCGCCGAACACGGCATCGCGCCCATCGACCTGATGGTCGTCAATCTCTACCCATTCGAAACCACCGCCGCAAAAACGGATCTCACCGCCGAGGAACTCATCGAAAACATCGACATTGGCGGGCCCACCATGCTTCGCTCCGCAGCAAAAAATTTCGAGAGCGTCACGGTGATCACCGATCCCGCCGACTATGATCGCGTGGCGGGAGAATTGGAATCCTCGCAAGATACGTCGCTCGCCACTCGCCTCGATCTCGCTCGCAAAGTTTTCGCCACCACATCCCGCTACGACGGCATGATTACCGTGGAACTCGAGCGCTTCTCCGTTTCCGCTGATCGAATTGTGCTGCACGAAAAATCAATCTTGCCCGAGCGCCTGCACCTCGCCCTTCGCCGCCAGCAGGAACTCCGCTACGGCGAAAATCCGCACCAAGCCGCCTCACTCTATATCCCCGCCGGCCACCCGCCGGAAGGTCTCGCCGCCGCTAGACAACTTCAAGGCAAGGAGCTTTCCTATAATAATTTCGTCGATCTCGAAGCCGCGCGCAGTCTCGCCGCTGAATTCCGTCGCCCCGCCGCTGTCATCATCAAGCACAACAACCCCTGCGGCGCCGCCGAACAGGAAACTCTTCGCGACGCGTACCTGAAAGCGCTTGCCGGCGATCCGATCTCCGCCTTTGGTGGCGTCTTGGCCTTCAATCGTGAAGTCGACGCCGCCACCGCCGAGGAGGTTGCCAAGCTCTTTGTCGAATGCATCGCCGCTCCCGCCTTCTCCGAAAAAGCAAAATCCCTTTTCGCCGCCAAGAAAAATCTCCGCCTCCTCGAATTGCCTCCCGACGGTCTCGAGCCTGAGCGCGAGCTTCAGCTCAAGCGCATCCTCGGGGGCACGCTCGTGCAGCAACCCGACCTCGGCGAAATCGCTGATTCCGACTTGCGCACCGTCACCAAGCGCGTTCCTTCGCAAGACGAAATGCACACCATGCGCTTTGCCTGGAAGGTCTGCAAGCACGTGAAATCCAACGCCATCGTCTTCGCCCGCGACGGCGCTACGCTCGGCGTCGGCGCCGGCCAGATGAGCCGTGTCGACTCCGTCAAAATCGCCGTGATGAAAGCGCAATCATCCCTGCAAGGCAGCGTCGTCGCCTCCGACGCTTTCTTCCCATTCCCTGATGGCGTCGAAGAAGCCGCAAAGGCCGGCGCCACCGCCGTCATTCAGCCCGGTGGCTCCGTGCGCGACAACGAGGTCATCGCCGCCGCCGACCGCCTCGGCCTCGCCATGGTCTTCACAGGCATGCGCCATTTCCTGCACTAGCCTGCGAAGTCGCCCACGCGCCGTTCTGCGCCGTCACTGCATCCAACGTCCAGCAATCGCCACAAACGGGAGGCAGACATGGCCGCAACCGAGGAAATAAAGATTGTTTTGCAGGTAGGCACCGAGCTTCGCATCACGAATAAAGGCGAAGTCGTCGTAAGCAATCCCGAACTCGAACTAGCCCGCGAAGACCGCGCTGCCGACGCTGTTCTCCTCTATCGCTTCAACGCCGACCGTGGCGAGCATGTCTTCCGCCTCGTCGAGCCCGTCGCCGACCACCAGCACATGAAAGTGCACCGCGCCAACGACTGATCCCCGGCGACCGGTCAAGGATGCGACCCGCTCACCCCTGAATTCACGAACGACTGAATCCGCCGTTCCAGATCGTCACGAACTTTCCGGAAAGCTCCCAATTTCTCTTCCCTCGTGCCGGAAACGGCGGCCGGATCGGGTAGGCTCCAATGCGCGCGCTGCGGCGCGCCGGGAAAAATCGGACACTCCTGAGCCGCGTTGTCGCAAACGGTGATGACCGTCGCGAATTCCTGCCCGGCAAATTCTGCAACGGATTTCGACTGCTGCTTCGAAATGTCGATGCCCTTCTCCCGCATCACCTCGATCGCCAGCGGGTTCACCCCTACTGGCTTTGTCCCAGCGCTGAAGGTCTCATACCGCGTGCCACCCACGTGACGCAGTAGCGCCTCCGCCATCTGGCTGCGTGCCGAATTTCCCGTACACAAAATGAGTACGCGTCGCTTGTTTTCTGTCGCCGCCATTTGCCCGCGCCTCAGGCGCAGCAGCTCGGGCCGCAGCAAGCCGCCTTGCTTGCCGGCTTGACGGCGCGCACAAACGCGCTGACGAACTTCCCATCGATCTGCGGACCCACCGTATCCGGATCGAGCCCCGCCGCAGCAAGAAAGTCCCGCGCCTCTTCCGCCTTGTAAACGCGCGTGGCCTCCACGTCAATTGATTCGAATCCCGTCCGCGCCAGCTTTTCCTGGTACTCCTTTTCCTCCAGCGCACCCGCAATGCACCCAACCCACAATTCCATGCTCCTCCGGATCTCCGCCGGCACCTCGCCGCGCACTACCACGTCTGAAACCGCCAGCCGCCCTCCCGGCTTCAGTACGCGAAACGCCTCCGCCAGCACGCGGTCCTTGTCGCCCGAAAGATTGATCACACAATTCGAAATAATCACGTCCACCGTATTCTCCGGCAGCGGAATGTTTTCAATCGCGCCCTTCAGGAACTCCGCGTTTTCCACGCCCGCCCTCTTCTGATTCTCCCGCGCCAGCGCCAGCATTTCGTCCGTCATGTCCAGCCCGTAGGCCCTTCCTGTCGGTCCCACACGTTTTGCGGAAAGCAGCACATCAATCCCGCCGCCAGACCCCAAATCCAAAACCACTTCACCCGCCTGCAATTTCGCCAGCGCCGTGGGATTCCCGCACCCCAGCGAAGCCGCCACCGCCTCCGCGGGCAGCCCAGACTTCTGCGCTTCGTCATACAAATTCTTCGTGATCGGATCGCACCCGCTCAGTTCCCCTCCGCCCCCGCAACACGCGGTCCCGCCCGCGCTCACTTGCTTCGCGGCCTGCCCGTACTTCTCTTTCACTGCTTCCTGAATGTTCGTCTCGCTCATCTGCTTTCTCCTTGATTCATCCTCACAAAATCTTCATCGCGAAATCTGAACCATCGCCTCCGGCGCCACCGCCCTGCTTCGCGTGCAGCACTCCTCGTACAGAAAATTCAGCACCTCCCGCAGCCCGTCTGTGTCCGCCGCATACCACAAATAAGTCCCCTCGCGCCGCACCTTCACCAGCCCCACCTGCTTGAGCTTTTCCAAATGGTGCGAGAGCGTCGAGGCCGGTATACCCATCTCCTTCTGCACTTCTCCCACAACCATCCCCTCCGGATGCGCCGCCAGCAGCAACCGCAAAATCTGCAAACGCGGCTCCGCCCCCAGCGCCGAAAACCGGAGAGCGCTGCGCGTGACCAAACCCGGATCCGCTTTCTTCATATTTCGATTATTGCAGAAGCATGGAAGAAATGCAATTCCCCACTACCCCCTAATTCCCGAGGAACGCTCCGCTCCCCCCGCGCATCTTACCTTCAGAACTCTTCGGCCCTGGAAACCGCGCCAATTTGCTTTTGACCGCGTTTGGGTCGCATGGGATACTTTTTGTTTTCGGGGCGCCGATGACACTTTACCGATTCACTCTTTCCGCACTCTTTGCCGCTGCCAGCGCGTTCACCGCGCTTGCGCAGTCGCCAGCACCTGCGACACCGGCCGATGCCGCGTCTCCGTTGCTGGAAGCCGGCTCAACGCCAGTCGCCTCCCCTTCCGCTCGCGCGGACGCCTACTTCGACTACACTATGGGCCACATCTACGAGCAGCAATATGAAAATACCAGCAAAGCCGAATACGCCTCGCAAGCCATCGATTTTTACAAGAAGGCCTACGCTCTTGACCCTAAATCTCCCGTCATCGGGGAGCGCCTCGCCGAAATGTACTGGAAAGCGCAGCGCACTCATGACGCTGTCGCCGAAGCCCAGGAAATCCTGAAGCGCCATCCCGAAAACGTCCCCACCCGCCGCCTTCTCGCCAGAATCTACCTTCGCAGTCTCGGCGATCTGAGCGCCGGCGTCGGCCAGTCCGAAGTCGCGGGCAAGGCTATTGAGCAGTACAAGGAAATCTACCGCCTGGAGCCATCCGACACCGAATCTGCCTTATGGCTGACTCGTCTCTATCGCCTGCGCAACGAACACGACCAGGCCGAAGCCGTTCTTCGCGGCATCCTGAAAGATGACCCTGAGAACGAGCAGGCCGTTGAGCAGCTCACCCAGCTCCTTCTCGACGAAGGCAAATCCACCGAAGCCGTCGCGCTCCTCGAAGGCATGAACAGCCGTACGCCGTCCGCCACCCTTCTCGACCTGCTGGGCGACGCCTACACGCAAACCAAGGATCTCCCCAAGGCCGAACAGGCTTACCGCAAGGCCGTCGACCTGGATCCCTCGGAGTTGAGCCACCTGCGCGGGCTTGGCCAAACTCTGATGGCCGAGGAGAAATTCTCTGATGCGTTAGCCGTCTACCAGAAGCTCGCAGACCTGATGCCCGACGATGCCGACATCTACCTGCGCATCGCGCAGATCTATCGCGAGATGCATCAGCTCTATCGCGCGGAAGAAAGCCTCATCAAAGCCCGCCAATACGCCCCCGGCAGCCTAGAGGTCATGTACAACGAGGCCATGCTCTACCAGGCACAGGGCCGCTATGATGACGCCATCACCGTCCTCTCCGACGCGATTACCGGCGTAAAAGGCCAATCCGCGGTGCTGCCGTCGCGCCGCCGCTCCCTCGCCATTCTGTATCAAGAGCTCGGCCAGCTTTACAAAGAGCGCCAAAATTATCAGGCTGCTATTTTCACCTTCAACGAATTGGGCCATCTTGGCGATGAAGAGGACCGTCGCGCCCGTCTCCTCGTCATGGACACTTATCGCTCGGCAAAGGATCTGCCGAAAGCGTTGCAGGCCGGCAAGGAAGCGCTTGCCAAGTACCCGAACGATCCCTCTATCCGTGCTAGCCAGGCTTTGCTTCTTGCCGACAACGAGCAGACCGATGAAGCAGTGA
>WNFA01002780.1_pt1 | contig 26634 bp, 20 predicted proteins | sample 5400481 | NCBI WGS metagenome assembly WNFA01 (sample SAMN13153340, study PRJNA577476) | soil metagenome | isolation source: 120 cm saprolite under Douglas fir tree site 2 hole 1 replicate 2 | place: USA:California | collected 2015-04-18 | reverse complement strand
AAGGTACAGGACTGGTCGGTCAGCCGCCTCGTGGTTGGCAGTTGCCGAACTTTTGTCCGCAGGCTTCAGACCCCAATGAGTGCCACTCGTTGACGCCTGCTGCGTAGTCCTCGTCCCGTTGTCCAGGGACGGCTCCTCGTGGAGCAATCTTTCTTACTGTTAAAGGGCGCACAGCAGTTCCTCACTTAAAGACCCAGCCGGCAGGGTTTGGGGTCACTGGCCAGTTGACGCGCTTCGCCCTCTCTGGTCCTAGTATAAGGAGGAAGCGTCATGAAAGCGTTATGAGCAGCGTCATGGGCAAAAAGCGACTCTCATAATTGTGTTTATGCGATGGCAATGGTACAATTGTAAAAACTGGTACAAATTTACTAACTCGACCGAGCATTACTGGGGGAAATAGTGATGGCACATATACAGTATCAAAAGGGCGACATCTTCGAAGCACAAGCGCAGGTCATCGTCAATACTGTCAACTGCCAGGGAGTTATGGGCAAAGGCCTTGCGCTAGCCTTTAAGCAAAAATATCCGGATATGTTTAAAGTCTACCAACAGGAGTGCAAAACGGGAAAGCTTGGCATCGGAAGGCCAACTCTGTACCAGGGAAGTACACCCTGGATCCTCAATTTTCCAACCAAAGATAGCTGGAGAGCCGACTCGAAACTGGAGTACCTTGAAAAGGGCTTAGAGTTTTTAGTGGCCCGCTATAAAAATGCAGGCATAAAGAGCATTGCTTTTCCTAAACTTGGCGCACAGAATGGCAAATTGTCGTGGGATGATGTAGGTCCTCTAATGGCCAGATATCTCAGTCAACTTGACATCGATGTCTTCATTTATATCGCTGAAGGTGATAAGGAATATCAGTACGATCCATTGCAGGATAGTAAGGCCAAAGAGCGCGCCTGGAAAGAGTTTAGTGAGCTTGCTCTGTCCATTGATCGCTTATGCCAAGAAGTTGGCCTCAGTCGTAGAGAGGCTATTAGGGTAGCTAAGAGCCGAGAAGCAATGGAATTTAAATCGCAGGCCGATATTGACAGGATTGAAAAGTTAGCTAAAACCTCCTCTAAAAGGATAAAAGATTACATTACACGTCAGAGGCTCACAGCTATTGAACTCCCGGGTTTACCAATTATTCCCCGACAACATGTTGCTAACCGATCGGCCAAGCTAACTCGAGGAAAACGAAAAAAGCCCAATACAAGTGCTGAAGTCCCTATAGGCCAATTATTCCCTCCATCCGAAAGAGAACTTGTCAGATAACTGTGTGAACAGGTACCTTCTATCAGGTAACGCCTGCTTTCGCGAGGAGCTACTTTCTTGCCTACTACACGTCTTGTACTCGTCCGTCATGGGGAGACTATTGCGAACCGCGAGTATCGTTATATCGGTGCACGAGATGACCCGCTGAGCGAACATGGGCAAGCCCAGGCACTCCAGCTCGCCGAGGCATTGGCGGCGCTGCCGGTTGCGGCGGTCTACAGCAGTCCACTACAGCGCGCATACAATACGGCATTGCCGATAGCGGCGCGGCACGGATTAGAGGTACAAACGCTGGATGATCTGCGTGAGAGTAATTTTGGGACGTGGGAGGGCTTGAGCCATGCTGAAGTCGTTGCACGAAGCCCGGAAGATGCCCAACAACTGCACACCTGGGAACAAAATGCTTCCGTTGCGCCGCCTGGAGGGGAAAGCTTCGAGGCTATGCAGGAGCGTGTTTGTGCTGTTGTCGAACGCCTGGTACAGGCGCACCCCGACCAGACGATTGTGCTTGTTTCTCACGTGGGGCCGATCAAGGTGCTGCTCTGTGCCGCACTGGGAGCGCCTTTTTCTTCTGCCTTGCGTATCTTCCTCGATCCTGCCACAATCAGTGTGGTTGACTGGCGACAGGCGGGATACGCTATTGTGCGCCTCGTCAATAGCCATGCTCACCTCGGCTGGCTGCAGGCACGCTGGATGTAATGCTGCGCGCCTCGCTCAGGGCGGGGGCGCGCAGGTGCGCAGGGCGGGGGCAAGCCCAGCCCCTACTATACGCGGATCGGCTGGTTTCTGTTCATCATAGCAGCTAGCTTACCAAAGCAGTCAATTGGAGGGGAATAGAGTAACGAGCCCAACACCTCTGCTCAGACCGAAACAGATGATCACCCCTGTGAGTGGAGCGTGTAACGAGGTAAAAGGTGCATGTATCGGTATCGTTCCTGCCAAGCAGGGGAGGCTTTGGCTCCGCTCTGTTACAAGCAAACGTTACGAATGGTTCTCGAGGGACGCTTTGTAGTCATCCAGCCAGTTCTCGAACTTCAAACGCAGTGATTGCAACCAGGCTGGATCCCCTCCATGAGGGGGAAGATCCAGGGTGCGAACGAGCCGTGCATAGGTGACTTCGCCATTCTGAGGAACAGTGGCAACTGCGACACGAGTTCAGCATGCAGCCCATGCTGCGTACGATAGCCGCGGATAAAAGCAAGGAACGATCTCTTGTTCAGGTCAATTCCCTCGCGAAAAAGATCCCGGAGGGCGAAAGCGATATCCATGATATACCAAGCATATGCACAATCATCGAAGTCACCTATTCCTATCGTCTGGTTCTGCCAATACAGGTTATCCAGCTCGAAATCGAAGTGGACCAACCCGTAGGTGTCATGCGTTACTGGGAGCACCTGAAGCGAGGAGGCAACCTGCTCGAATTCAGACCGAACCGCCGACTTCTCTTCAGGAAGAGATGCTCTGACCAACTCCAGATGATCTCTCCAGGTGCTCCGTGCGGACAGAGCAGAGCCTCTATAGCCCTGTACGGTTGAGTGGAGCTTCCCTAGAACCGCCCCCCACTCCCCAAATTGGGAGTCATCGAGGTCCTCAATATCCAATTGGGAACCTTCCAGTCCGGCGAACACGACGGCGTGAAAGGTTCCCAGATGAGTCATAACCGTTTCGACGAAGTTCCCGTTTCTGGACGGAAGGGGAGAGGTAACTGTCATTCCCCTCTGGGCTACCCACTGGAGGATGCCAATCTCTGCCTCGATAGTGTCTCTCCTCCGCTCCGAGGTATCAGCGAAACGCAGAAAGCACGGTTTCCCTCCTTGGCGGAAGCGGTAGACGAAGTTCGCACTGGACCTGAAGAACCGTATAGATCCCTGATCATGATCCCATGACGTCAGGATCTGCTCTGCAATTGGGCTGCCCCCATGTGTATCTACAGTGCTATCCACGGTGCGCATCGTACTCAATTTCATCATAGGAAAGCGTCCTTCTTCATTCTCACTGATCGTTCGGTAGGTGTAGCTTCGGCTTCTATCTTACGTTGTTGAAGGAACCAGGGCAAGGGGTTTTGTGCCAAGCAGTACGAGTGCTCCCTGTGACGTATCGTAATATTGTATTGGTTCCCTTCACCATCTAGGATAGTAATGAAATAGGTTCGTTACTCCATTACCCCCATTTCCGTATGATATTTTTTTACAGGCTCTTAGCAAATCGGTGTGAATGGCGTAGAGGGGTACTACTCCTGCATATACGCAACTCCTAACCGGCATGAGCGTACATATTATTGAGAAACCAGCAGGGTAAGCCTTGCTTTGCACCAGTACAAGAGGGGGATGTAATCGGCCCCATACGATATAAAGAGGTAGGATAGTTAGTTGGTTCGTTGTCTGAATCCACGCGGGGGGCACGAGAATCCCGCAAGCGCGACATACTGTCAAAGATGCGATTACCTGGTACAGGGAGCGCACATCGGCATCTACGAAGTTGTTTCTTTCGTTGGCACAGGAACGTATGGCCATGTCTACCAGGTACGTGAACCGGCGCCGCTCAGTCGTATACTGGCGCTCAAGGTGCTGCGTGTTGACCAGTTCAACGAGAAGGCACAGGACAGCTTTTTTGCTGAAGCGCAGCGTATCGCCAACCTGCAACATCCCAATATTCTACCGGTTTACAACTTCGGCCAGTTAGATGATGGACGCCCCTACCTGGTGATGGAGTACGCGCCGAGAACGATTCATGACCTCTTTCGTAGAGAAGACGGCAGCAAGCGGCTCGCTTACGCGGAAGAGCTTGTGCCGTATCTCCAGCAGGCGGCATCGGCGCTTTACTACATCCATGAGAACGGCCTCATACACCAGGATGTCAAACCCGGTAATCTACTGATTGGGCGCAATGGACAAATCCTGCTCTCAGACTTTGGCGCGACGTTCTATCTTGGCATGCAGACACATGCCTCGCTGGGAGAAGTCACCGGTACGGCTCCATATATGCCACCGGAGCAGTGGCAGGGCAATCCGCGACGCGACTCCGACCAGTACGCTCTTGCCGTCTGCATGTACGAACTGCTGGCAGGGCGCCCGCCTTTTAGCTACAAATTTATAGAGCAAATGTGGAATGCCCATTTGAAAGAGCAGCCGCCAGCGCCACAGCAGTGGAATCCGCGTATTCCTGTCGAGGTAAGTGCCGTCTTGTTGCGCGCGCTGGCGAAGGATTATCACCTGCGTTACCGCACCATCATAGAATTTGCCGAGAACTACACCGGCGCGGTCCAAACTGCTTTGCAGCGCTACGTCTGCCAGCGCTGCGGGTACCAGAATCGCAGCGGCGCGCAGCGCTGCAGCAACTGCGGCACTGATTATGATGATCGTCTCTGCCCCTATTGTGAGACGCCCGTTCGTTTTGGGCAGCGCTGTTGTTCTGTCTGCGGCCGGCTGACCATCCCACCAGCGATGGTGGCCCATAGTCCACTTTCGGGCGTCAGCGCTCGCCAGGGGCGCTATGTCATCAAGCATGTTCTGAAACACGCGGCAGAAACAAAAGTGATGACAGCCATTGCCATTGATACGAAGGTCAATGAACAGCGGGTCATACTGAAGCGCTGGGAGTGTACCGATTTTCCTGTCGCTCGCCGCGCAAAAGAGCTAATCTACTACGAGAGGGCGAGCGAGCCGCTGTTGCACCTGCACCATCCGCTGGTTCCCGCCGTGCTCGACCGCTTTGTTGAAGGGAAACATTATTACCTGGTGCTCAAATATATCGATGGTGAAAACCTGGAGGAATTGCTGCAAAAATTGCTGAGGCCTCTCTCAGAACGTGAAGTTCTGGGCTATATGAATAACATGCTGAACATATTGATAGCGCTGGAGCAGCAGCGGCCTCCCCTGCGTCACTATGACATCTCGCCGGCCAACATTGTGATCGAGAATACGCGAGGGCGTGCGATGCTGACAGGGTTTCAGATTCCCGCGCCTGCGCCCGAAAAATTGAATATGCTGAGCAGTCACCGCACAACCCGCAAAATAGCTGTTTCGCCATATGTACCGGTAAAAGATATGCCCTATGATCATCGCACCTGTATTTATATGCTCGCGGCAAGTATGCATCATGTACTGACGAACTATGCTCCACCACATTATCCCGCGTTTCCAGCAGTACGCACGCTGAATCCGCTCGTATCACCTGCGCTTGAGGCAATCCTCGCTCGCGCTTTGATGGAAGAGAGAGAGGCGAGGTATCAGAGCTATGCAGAGATGCAGAAAGATGTGAAGCGTCTATTATAACTACTCCCGCTTACCCTGGCTGATACCGGGGTAAGCGGGAGTAGTTAATGCGCTCTTTAGGCAAGGTTCAATTTGGACGAATTGTCCTTGACCGTTTGAACAGTCACATCGTGTCACCCCTTCGCTTCGCTCAAGGGCAGGCTCTGAGCCCATTCGCTCCGCTCAGTGTAAACTCCGCGAAGGGTCTGTCGCGATGGGCAGCGAGATGCTTCGCTGCGCTCAGCATGACAGAGCTGGACCTTTCTGTTGATGAGGAACTGTCAAGTGCATTTGAACCTTGCCTTAACTATTTAAATCAGGCTAGCGGAACAGCCACCAAGGGCCGATAAATCGGCGGTGTGCGCGATAAATCGGCACCTACTGCTGATCGAATTATTTTGTCAATGTGCAATAACGGTTGACGCTATCGCCGCTGTCCAAGCGGTACGTAAGGCACGTTTTTGGGGCCGACATACTCGGCGCGCGGGCGAATCAGGCGGTTATTGGCGTATTGTTCCAGGACATGAGCAGTCCAGCCGGTAATGCGGCTACAGGCAAAAAAAGGCGTATCCAGGTCAATCGGAATGCCCATCGTGTAGTAGACCGAGGCGGAGTAGAAATCAACATTGGCATAGAGGCCTTTGTGCGTTTTGATATATTCCTCGATGATGCGCGACATCTCGTACCAGCGGCTGTCACCGGTGCGCTCGCCAAGTTCTTTTGACATCTGGCGCAGGTGGGTGGCACGAGGATCTTCAGTTCTATAGACGCGATGTCCAAATCCCATGACGCGCTCGTGGCGTTCAAGCGCTCCTTGAATGTATGCCTCAGTCCGGTCAACTTCACCAATTTTCAAGAGCATACGCATGACCTGCTCGTTTGCGCCACCATGCAGCGGGCCAGAGAGAGCGCCGATGGCTGATGTAACGGACGCATACATGCTTGCCAGGGTGGCAGCCGTCACGCGAGCAGCAAAGGTGGATGCGTTGAGTTCGTGGTCGGCATGCAAGATTAAAACAACGTCTAACATATGGGCCTTGCCGGCATCGGGCATCTCGCCAGTTAGCATGTAGAGGAAGTTGGCAGCATGGCTTTCGCTCTCGAGTGGGGCAACCGACTCTTTGCCATTGCGCAGTCGATCCCAACTTGCAACGATGGTTGGCATGATGGCTGTCAGGCGAATTGAACGGCGGTGATTTGCTTCAGGAGAATTGTTGCCTGCATCGGGATCAAAAGAGGAGAGGGCTGAGACGGTAGTTCGCAGTACATCCATGGGAGTAGATGTGGTGGGCAGTAATCGCATCAACTCGCTCACAGGGCCAGGGAGCGCACGGTTGGCACGAAGCTGCGCAGTCACATCCTCAAGCTGTGATTTCGTTGGCAGGACACCATACCAGAGCAGGTAAGCAGTCTCTTCAAACGAAGAATAACGCGCTAAGTCGTGAATATCAATGCCAAAGTACGACAGTTTGCCAAGCTTGCCATCCAGGTCACAGATGCTGGAATGCGCTGCTACGATGTCTTCAAGTCCTTCGGTGATCGGCATTTGGGTTTTTCCTCCAGGGATGTACGCTTCGCTGCGAGCAGAAGCGTAGCGTCGGGCATCCGATTGGTTGGCGGGTGTCGCGAAACTGTTGCTTCCACGGCGAAGCAGACAACTTTCACTACAACAAACACTATGCGGTTCTGTAAAGTATTATAGTCAGCAATGGAGTGCAATGTCAACGGAGAAAGCAAGGGAGCATGTCAGAATCTTGAAATGGGTCTTGCTTGTAACGGTTCCCCGAACCGTTCTTGACGCGACTGCGTCGCTACGGACTGCGTCCGTCAGGCAAGACCAAGGGAAGTACTCTGAATTATTTTGTAACGGCCTCTTGCGGTACAGCGGTTCTTTGCTCTGCTTCTTGCTGATGTGCAACCTGCGCTTCGAGCTGCTTCAGCCTTTCCTTGTGATTCTTTTCGATAATCACTCGCCATTGGTCGCCCAGCTTCATCCAGGGCTTCTCAATGATGAGATAGGAGAGAAAGGCAATTGGAAAGATGATCAGCAATGCCCATAGCCAGAGGAGGCTGTAAGATACATAACGATTCGAGATGTGGAACAGTGGCAGGAGACGGGTCTGGAAAAGGACGAGCAGTGGCAAATGCCAGATATAGAGGCTAAATGAAATCAGACCTACCCAGCGCAGCGGCTTCCACTCGAACATGCGACGCAATCCAGAGCTGCCATAGAGGATAGCAGCAATACAGGCACCGAAGCCAAGCGCGAGCAGGAATTCATTCAGCCAGTCCCACACGGGCAGGAGAGGATTCAAGAACGGCCATCCCTGCATTTCATGGTTGAAATGCCACATTGCGCCGAAAACCAGCACCACGATGCCAACACCCCACAACCACTGACTGTAACGTTGCCAATTTTGCGCAAGTTTGCCACCCGCCGAGGGATTTTGCGAGTAGATATAAAGGAGACCGATAAGCATGCCAATGGCAAAATCTTCAGTGTACTTGCCGGTTATACCGAACGTAAAGAACATGATGATATCAAGCTGTGAACGGGGTACCAGGAAGGTCTGCGAGGGGTGATCGAGAAAGTAAAGTCCCCAGAAACGCACAAATAAGCCCAACGCGATGACTCCCAGGAGGCAGAACGATACTGCTCGCAAGCGCCGTTGAACGGGGACACGACTGACGATGAGAGCGATGGCGAGGCAAATGAGCGGCAGGAGCATGTAGAATTGCCACTCTGTTGCCAGCGTCCAGAACGGGCCGTTGATCTGCCGGAATGTTGTACGCGTGGAGTCCATAAAAAAGGTCGCAAATAGGAACAGGTCTTTTAAGTGATCGCGGTGCAGGTATTCCGGGTGAGTAAATAAAATGAGCAGAAAAAGCGACACATAATATGCAGGAATGATGCGCAGGGCGCGGCGCAGGTAGAAGACACGCGCCAGGGGCCACCTGGTCTTATAAAGGAGCGCTTTAGCAAAGGGCATGAACAGAAGAAAGCCAGACAGCACGAAGAAGAGCGTTACGCCCGTGCCTCCCGCGGTCGAGATGGAGGTGGCCAGGGGGTACGTGACCCTGCTCCAGAGATTATCCCCGGTCATGCGGTCGATATGGAATACCATAACCATCAGCACGGCCACCCCGCGCACCCCGTCCAGCACTGCTATCGTATTTTTCTTACTGTCCGGTTGTTTATCCTCTAATAGAAATGATATCCAACGGCCAAACCACTGAAAGATGCTTTGTAGCCACAGAAACGGGTACTGGACATATTTGATCATCTTGGCAAATCTCTCATTCAACACAGATCATAGCATAGCATTCCTTATTACTAACGAGCAAGGGCCACAGAAAGGCTTATTTTTGTACTTTTTGGGAAGGTTCTTCGTATGCCTGCGAAATCTTGGCTCCAACAGGCGTATGTATCTATAGAAAAACACTCTCACTTAAAGGATATGCAAACAAAAAAATGGGTACCCATACAAACTAAATTATGTTACACTGGCAAAAATAGTAATTGTAAAGAAAGAGGCAGCGTCATGGGAGAGCTATTGCGCGAAGATGAAGCGCTGCTTATCTCTCGCAGCCAAAGCGGGGATGTCAATGCATTTAATCAGCTGGTGCTGTATTACCAGCAAATCATTTATAACATGATCCTGCGTATGCTTGGAGACCGTGATACTGCTGCCGACGTGGCACAAGATACGTTTATTGCCGCCTTTCGAGCTATTCAATCCTTCCGTGGAGGGTCCTCATTTCGAGCCTGGCTGCTTCGTATCGCTTCCAATCAGGCCTGTGACCACTGGCGACGCACTCATCGCCACCCAATAGACTCACTGGATAGTGCCATGGACGAAGATGAGCCACACGGGGGCAGTCTGCTGAGTACACTGGTTACGACGGACCAGGCAGTAAACCCCGAGGAGTTTTTACTGAACCAGGAATTGCAAGAACTGATTCAGAAAGGACTGCAAGAACTGCCCCTCGATCAGCGGGTCGCGGTCGTTTTATGTGATGTACAGGGACTTACCTACGAAGAGATTGCTGCAAACACACAAACCAGCCTGGGAACGGTGCGGTCGCGTATCGCACGCGGGCGAGCGCGGCTGCGCGACTACCTGTACAGGCACAAGGAACTTTTACCACGTAGTTATCGTCTACTAACTGATAGAGAGTAATAGCTTAACGGAGTATATGCGTGGCACAACAGGATGAGCATCTGACAACCGAGCAACTTTCAGCATTTCTCGACAAGCAGCTTTCTCCAGCGGAGCGGGCTGTTTTTGATGCTCATTTAGCTAACTGCCAGCAGTGTCAAAGCAGGCTGGCCGATTTACGGCTGACAGTTGCCCTGGTGCGTGCATTGCCACAGGAGGAGGTCCCCCGCTCTTTCGTTCTACCCAGCAGGTTAGCACCTGTTGCAGAACGCCCTACCCCCCGGCCAGCAACAGTCACACCTGTTCCGCAACAGCGGTGTGCCAGGGTCTCTGTCCTACAGCGCACAGTCCGCACTGTGAGCACGCTGGCGGCTGTGCTGGCACTGATCTTTATCTTATCGGGCATATTGCCGTCGCACTTAGGTGGAGGGGGTGCCTCGACAGCTTCTGAAACTACGGCTGGATCGAGTAACCAGAGCGCGCCTTCTAATAGCGCAAATACTCCACACTTTCAGGGAACGGCCACGCTTGGTAGAACCCCGGCAGCGGATGGCACAAAGACACCTGTCCAGACACCAAAGTCAACCCCGGCAGCCAAAGTGCAGTCAAATACCGGTTCGAGGACCCCTCCAGCAGTTCAACCCCCGACTTTGCCGCCATTCCTGGACTTGAGCCAGCCGGAAGGGCGTCTCGCTTTAGGGGCTTTGCTGCTCGTGCTGGGTATTATCGGCCTGGTTGTCACGAGGCGCAGACGAGGCACGGTGTATTGATACGCGCTCCGCTTCGCTGAGCCACTAGCTCAGGCCAGTTTCCAGCATTCCTGGGCAATGGCCCAATCTTCCTGCGTACTGACTATCAGAACCGGGACAACCGAATCGGCAGCGCTGATAAACTGGTCGGCAGGAGACTGAGCATTTTTCTGCAGATCGAGCTTGAGGCCCAGGAAGGCAAAGGATGCACATGCTGCTGCTCGCACGTCAGCGGAATTTTCGCCTATGCCGCCTGCAAAGACGAGCGCGTCTAAGCCTCCAAGTGTTGCAAGCATGGCGCCGATATAATAGCGCAAGCGATGCACGAACATATCGAAAGCCAGCCTGGCCTGTGTATTACCCTCTTGCATGGCATGCAATACCCCCCGCATATCACCCAAGCCGGCGATACCTTTGAGACCCGACGCTTTATTGAGTATGCTATCCAACTGTGCCACCGGGTAGCCTTTTTGTTGCTGCAAGTAGAGCAAGATGCCGGGGTCGACCGAACCTGAGCGGCTGCCCATCATCAGCCCCTCCATGGGAGTAAAGCCCATGGTAGTGTCTATGCTGTGGCCATCACGGATGGCCGCTAAAGAGCAGCCATTGCCGAGGTGACAGGTGACGAGACGCAGCGCTGCCAGGTCTTTGCCGAGCAACTGTGCTGCACGGTGGGCGCAGTATTGATGACTGATACCATGAAATCCATAGCGGCGAATTCCCTGCTCAAACCACTCGTAGGGTACGGGATATACCACGGCAGGCAAGGGCATCTGCCGGTGAAAGGCTGTATCGAACACAGCAACCTGCGGGACGGAGGGCAAGATGCGCTCAATCGCCTCGATGCCTTCGAGATTCGCAGGGTTATGTACGGGAGCGAGAACGGCCAGACGCCTGATCGCCGCTTTCACCTCCGGCGTAACCAGGGTGCTCTCCTCAAATTCCTGCCCGCCATGGACGACGCGATGGCCTACGATATCGATGTCCGAGACCTGAGCGATGACCTGTGTTTTTCCGCCCCAGAGGGTCTTGAGCATATGCGTAATCACCTCTGGACGCGCATCCGTGGGCAAACTCTCTTCGAGGGTAACGCCGCCGGCAGTGGTGATCTTCAGTTCCGTGGTTTCCTGATTGTGCGTCCAATCTGCATCAGCCTGCCAGAGTGGCGTGGGCGCAAGTTCAGGCAGGGCACCAGGCACTTCGTACAAGCGACTCTTCTGGCTACTTGACCCGGCGTTCAGAACGAGAATTTTCATGCAATCAACTCCATTGCCAGTTGGAGATTTCCTCCGGATCGACCCCGTTCTCATCAATGTAGCGGCGGAAAGCGAGGAGGACATACTCATAATGATGTACGCGCTCGCTGGCTCGTACAGCTACACGTGGATTACGAGCCGCTGCCAGCCGGATGGCCTGCATGATGAGGTGGTAACGGTCGGTACCATTGCGCACGTTCATATCAAAGGGTGTGGTGGTTGTACCCTCTTCCTGATAGCCGTTGATGTGGAAGCGACGAGTATGGTCGCGCCCGAAAAGCAACTGTTTCACCGCGGAGGGATAGCCGTGGAAGTTGACGATCACGGGGATATCCGGCGTGAATAGGGCTTCAAACATCTCGCTATCCAGGCCATGTGGATGGGCGGTCTCTTTCTCCAGTATAAAGAGATCGGTGACGTTGACCACGCGTACGCGCAGCTCGGGCATCTCATTGCGCAGGATATGAGCGGCTGCCATGACCTCCAGCGTCGGGTTATCGCCGATACCCACCAGCACGACATCCGGGTTAACGCCATCATCTATGCTGGCCCATTGCCAGACCGAGGCGCCGGCGCGGCAGTGAGCAATAGCGTCTTCCATAGAGAGCCACTGGGGCATAGGAGGCTTGTTCGCAATGACCAGGTTGACATAGTCCTTGCTGCGCAAGCAGTGATCCACGGTACTGATCAGGCAATTGGCATCCGGCGGCAGGTAAACACGCGATACCTGCGCTTTCCTGTTCAAGATGTCATTGATTAAACCAGGACTCTGGTGCGAGAAGCCATTGTGTTCCTGCCGCCATAGCGTAGAGGTCTCGAGGTAGTTCAGCGAGGCAACAGGTAAGCGCCAGGGAAATTCTCCGGACATCTTCAAGAACTTGGAGAACTGGTCCATCATAGAGACAACGATGTTCAGAAAGGCCTCGTAGGAGGGGAAAAGCCCATAGCGGCCGGTCAGGAGATAGCCCTGCAGCCAGGCCTGTAGCGAGTGCTCGCTCAGGATCTCCAGCACGCGCCCATCCTGCGAAGTGATCTTCTCGTTATGAGGTGGAACAGGCCACTGGTAGTCGCGCTTTGTCACGTCGAGCACCGCGGTCAGTTTGTTCGATTCCAATTCATCAGGGCTGAAGATGCGGAAGGTACGCAGGTTACGGAGGATGACATCGCTCAGATACCTGGCCAGCATCTCAGGACCGCTGACAAGGCTATTTTTTTCGGGGCCAGCCTCGCTTGCGGCAACTTGCTCAACGCGAACTGCATACTCGAAAATATCAGGAAGATCAAGGTCTCGACGTATCCGGCCACCGAAGGTGTGCGGGTTACTGCCCATGCGGCGATCGCCCTTTGGACACTGCTCGAGAATCTCTGGCTTCGGGCGGCCCTGTTCATCAAATAGCTCCTCGATGTGGTAGGAACGCAGCCAACCTTCTAATAAACGCAGATGCTCGGGATTCGTCTTCGGGTCGGGGATCGGAACCTGGTGGGAACGGTACGAGCCTTCGATAGGTTCTCCATCCATCTCTTTTACGCCCGACATACCCTTGGGTGAACGCATAAGAATCACGGGCCAGCGCGGTTTCTCAATGGGTTGGCCGAAACGCGCCGCTTGCTGAATGCGGCGGATCTCGTGATATGCCCAGTCCATCGCTCCATACAGAGAGGCATCCAGATCATCGCCCTCCACGAAAATCACCTGGTAGCCGTAGCCTGTGAACAGGGCCAGCAGTTCCTCGTCACTCATGGTCCCATAGATAGTGGGATTGGCGATTTTGTAGCCGTTCAGGTGCAAGACAGGCAGTACTGCACCTGATTCTGCGGGGTCGAGGAATTTATAGCTATGCCAGGCGGTAGCGGTAGGGCCAGTCTCTGCTTCTCCATCGCCGACGATACAGGCTACGATCAGGTCAGGATTATCCATGGCCGCGCCAAAGGCAGTGGCCAGGGCATAGCCTAACTCTCCTCCTTCGTGAATAGTTCCCGGGACACCGGGATACAGGTGGCTGGGAAAACCTCCGGGCCAGGAGAAGCGCCGCACAAATTTTTCAACTCCTGCCCGGTCGAGCGTCAGTTCTGGATAGTAATCATGCAGCGTGTTCTCTAAATACAGGTTTGCCAGGTTCGCCGGAGCGCCATGACCCGGCCCCGTGACCAGAAACATATCGAGATCGTAGCGCATGATGAGGTGATTGAGGTGGGCATAGACCAGGTTGATGCCGGGGCTGGTGCCCCAGTGACCCAAAAGGCGATCTTTGATATGCTCGGGTTTCAGCGGTTCTGCGAGCAGCACATTGGATTTGAGATAAATCTGCGCTGCCGCGAGGTAATTGGTAACACGCCGGTAGCGGGCTATGGCATCCAATTCCGCTCCATGAGCCTGGCGAATTTGCTCAACCGAAATATCCAGGCTTGTGGACATAGAAATCTCTATTGACATTTGTGTTCCTCCCAAATAGATAGATACGTTGTTCTCCCTCCAAATTATACTCATTAAGTGCCACATTTGAGTACCGTGAGCGCATACGAATTGGGATAGGGGTTATGAATGCAAGATAATTCTTACCGAGGACATTCCCTGCTGCATGGTGCTGGGCCGTCCGGCCAACGCTGCTGCGCTGGCACCAATCCGTCTCACCAACGCTGCTGCGCAGCTACCCTGCGGGTCAGGTGAGACGCAAGGAGAGCTAGTGCTTCGCACTCAGGCCGGACGAAAGGAGGAGGGTCCCCACCGCTCCACTCCACCGCACCCGCCCTTACTATGACTCGCTGCGCAAAATTTTCAGGCTTGACGGATGTGCTGATGAGGAGTATGCTTTGAAAGGTTTCCGATACCGTTGCTAAGAGATTGAACTATCCTACTATGCAAAAGGGCATGACAGGATACTGCAAGCCCCTGAAGTAAGCCCGGAGGCTTATTGCCGGCAACCGTAGCGGCAGACCTCAGTCCATATAGGGCAGAGGTTTCTTCCCTGCAAAAGAGGGAAGTGATGCATCAAGGTGCATCAACAGTTGAGATAAGTATAGCATAGCCGAGGGCTTTGGTCAACTGTTCCATACCCTTCATACATAGTTGCATTACACAGGTGGGATGAAGCCATGACAAATAACTCTATTTTGGTGATCTTCGCCATTATCAACGTGGTGGTGACGGCCCTCTTCGCCGGAGTAGTCTTAAGCCAGTACGTGAGGCGACGACGCACTTCCCAACTCTACTGGTCTATTTCCTTGACTATGGCTTTTGTGGCGACCCTGGCCTACGTGTTTATGGTTATTGCTGGACCCACGAGTGGCGCGGGAGTAGTACTCTTCCGGGTCTATTATTTCCTGGGAGCCGCTCTTGTATCTGCCTGGTTGGGCCTGGGCAGCATCGCGCTGGTGGCAAGTGCCCGCGTTACACGCATTAGCCTGATTGTCTTGAGTGTGCTAAGCATACTAGCAATAGTGCTGATCTCCATATCCCCGCTCAATATGTCCCATCTCAGCCAGATTGCAGGCACAGCAGGCACGGGTATTCTGGAGTCTGGAGCAGCACTTGCGATCATTCCTATCCTGAATGTACTAGGGGTGTTGGCGGTGGTAGGCGTGGCCGTCTATTCAGGGTGGAAACTGGCACGCCGCCAGTCAAGCGTGGCCGGTATGCAGACAATTAACCTGTTGCGGGCCAATGTCCTGATCCTGGTGGGTGATTTGTTGAATGGAGTAGCAGGTACTCTCCCCCGCGCCTTTGGATTAGAGGGCAGCTTCTGGATCATCCAGACGTTCGGCTGGATCGTATTCTTTACGGGTGTGCTGCTGGCGAGCCGCCGCATGGTTACGACAAGGGAAGTAAGTCCAGGGGAAGCCCGCCTTCCTGCATAAGCATATGAGCAAGTTGCCGGGGCTAGCGTATCCAGGGCGACCGCAAAGTTAGCCCTGTTTCTGTGCCTATTGCCACCAGAAAGCAACAATGCGATAATACACACGACAGAATTGGCGAGCAGGAGGCCAACTTTTTTGGATGAGACGGCAGAGCCAGCACAGGGCAGTAAGCAGGGAATAACTATGATGGAGGGTAGTACTCGATCTTATTCCGACCGGCAACGGACTGCGTCCTTCTTGTAAGCCAGCTTGTCAACGAACTGCGTTCTAGCTGCGCTCAGACAAGCTGCAAGGAGTGCGCTTCGCTCAGCCGGTCGGAGAGGTAGTACAGGGTCAAAAACAGTGGACGAACTTGAGAAACTGCGGCGAGAGGCCCACGAATATTTGCAAGCCAGGCGGTGGAACGAGGCACGAACGGCATTCAGCGATCTATTGCAATATGATCACGAAGATGAAGATGCCTTGATCGGTCTTGCATTAGCGCTGGATAGGCTTGAAGAGTACAAACAGATGTACGAGACGACGCAATTGGCTGTAGAGGTTGATCCTGGCTCGGCGCTGGCCCTGGCTTATAAAGCGCGAGCATTGCAAAAACTTGAACGCATTCCCGAAGCCACTATTACTAACGACCAGGCATTACTGCTTGACACCAACCTGGCACTGGCATGGTTTAACCGCAGTGGCCAGCAACTGCTGCAAGACCACTTTCCAGAGGCCTTGCGTTACGCGGAACGCGCAATCGAACTTGATCCCGGTGATGCGCGTATCTGGAGTAACAAAGCGCTGGCCCTGGTTCACCTCAACCGGCTCTACGAGGCGTTAGAGGCAGCCAACCAGGGCGTGGCAGTTGAACCCGATTATCTGCTGGCTCTCCAGGTAAAGGGCGAAATCTTGCGCAGATATGCACGGTTAGAGGAAGTCGTTGAGACGATGCAGCATGCCCTGGAGATCGCACCGGACGATATCTCGTCACTGAACTTAATGGCACATGCTCTGGGTGCGCTAGGCCAGTATGATCGTTTGCAAGAGATCACACAAAAGCTGGTACGCCTGGACCCCGACAGCCAATACGGCTGGGACAGCCATATGCGGGCTCTGCGCGGCGTGGGACGGTTTGAGGAGGCAAGCGAGGCGATCAATAGAATGCTGGAGTTCGATCCAACCAATGCGCGCTACTGGACGATCAAGGCCGATAACCTGTACAGGCTGCAGCGCTATCGCGAGGCAGTGAGTGCTGCTGAGCGCGCCCTGCAGATCGATGATGAGTACCCACCTGCAAGAAGGATTCATGAGAAGGCGATGCGGATGATGTACCAGCAGAAGAAGAGGAAGAAGTAGGGCCAGGGCGACCGCGAGGGTCGCCCCTACAATATGTCGGAGCGGCCTGACAAGCTTGTTTACGCGAGATCACATTTCTACCAGTTTCTCCAAGAGGGGCAGCAGCACATCATCTCGTCGCGCCAGCAAAGGCGCACGCAAGCGTGCGGGCACCACGATGCGAATCCGGCGCTGGTGCTGCTCGTAACGCGCGAGGTCGTCAGGCTGCAGGCCGGTGGCTTCTACCCAGGTTACCAGCGAATCCATCCCTACGGGTGGATTGGAGAAGGTCACCCACACATCCATCTCATATTTCTCCGGACGGGGGATATCAAACAGCACTTCGTAATCAGCAATCTCCATCTCCAGCGCACCTGCCAGCTCGGCGGCCAGGAGCTGCTCAACGCGGTGGCGGCGTTGGGCATCCCAAAAGAGTGCATCTAAGCGGTTGTAGAGCCGGCCAGCCATACTGCTGATTTCTATCACGCCCTTGTAGGGACGGCGCATCTCTAGATCGTCAGCCAGGGCGCGGGAGCTGGCCGGCATATGCGCATCCGCGAGCAACGAGAGCAGGGAGGCATCGTCCAGGCCTATGAGTTGTTCGGGCTGTAGTGCACCGCACAACAAGGCCTCGCGAACGGCACGCATTAACATCACTTGCATGGCGCGACTGGTGTGATGCCAGTAAATATTGTCGAACATCTCCTGGCGGGCATGGATGAGCGAGTGCAAGGGGCTGATGCCCTTGTGCGTCACGACGATGCGCCGCCGGCCATCGACGCCGGAATGTATACGCAGCGCTCCCTGCAGACGGGCAACATCCACGCCGCCATAGGGGACGTTACAGGCACGCGCATCGCGAGGCAAGTAATCCAGTTTGTCCACATCGAGAGCGCCGCTTAGTAAACTGCCGAGCAGCTCGTCGCCGGGGGGCAAGGCTCTGGTCCTGGGAGGATCAATAAAATTCGCCACACGCTCCGGTGAGAGGCGGTAATCACGCTCCAGGATGACAGCTATCTCACTCTTCTCGATGATGGAGCGCCCCACTTTTTCATGCAAAATGATGGGATAACCGAGTTCCTCAATGGTATGTGAGAAAGGATAGTGCCCGATATCGTGGAGTAAGGTCGCTACGATGAGCGTTTGAACGCTGCTAATGGAAATACCATAGAGGCCGCCATCATTGCCACGCTGAAGCAGCGAGCGCAATGCGCGCACTGCCAGGTAGTAACTACCGAGGCTGTGCTCATAACGTGTGTGGGTCGCTCCGGGCCAAACACGATAGACAAACCCAAGCTGTTTGATCTTCTGCAGGCGTAGAAAAGGGGCCGTACCTATCAACTTCTCTTCGCGCGGACCAAGTGGGATTAGGTCATACAGGCTATCACGCACAGTGGTTACGGGTTGTTCGTCAGGTAATAGTGGAAAACCAGTCGTATCAGTCCATAGCTGCATATTGTGCTGCACAACACTATGGTTGTCACTCGACTTTTTTGCGTGTACACGCCTGGGGCGATTGTCTTGCATACTCATGAGGGGATTGTAGCAGACCTCCGGGAAGAATGTCTAGCGAATCGGGCCGCGAGTTATCCTCATCCATTTGTTACCTTGCGCACAAAAGGTAGCCAGGGCGTGCAACCTCTTGTGCTGATGGTATATAATGTAGTGGACCCCATTCCGGGGAATATGCGACGGGATCGAATATATCGCCCGTCGCATCACTATTATTAAGGATGGTGGTGATATGGGAACAGAAACGGTTATCAGAATGCTCGTTATTGATATAGATGGCACATTGCTTACCCCCGAGGGCACCATTACCCCGCATACACTGGCATCGGTGCGGGCCGCGCAGGAAGCAGGAATCGTGGTGACGCTGGCAACGGCACGCCGTTATAGTAACACGACTAAGATTGCTGCCGAACTGGGCCTGGCTACTCCATTGATTCTCTATGATGGGGCTATGATTGTGAGATATCCCCAGGGGACGATTCTACACACCCAGCCGCTACGGGCTGAAGTTGGGCAACAGGCGGTTGAACTGCTGGTACGCCACCGGCTGCAGCCAGTTGTGCATCCCACTACGGGTATGGAAGAGCAGATATGGACCGGGCCTGCCGATTTCGACAATCCCTGGGTGACTGCTTACTTCGCCAGCTTTCCCGAACAGGTGCGCCGTATGCCCTTTGAGGCCCTCTGCACCGGACATCCAGATCCAATAAGGGTCGTGGCTTTTGCGTCTGAAGAGGCCATCCACACACTGCTCCCAGATGTTTCCGCCCTGGATTGTGCATGGACGATCACCAGGCGCGGCAATTATGGCAGCGCGGAACTGGCGATTATGAACCCTACTTGTTCGAAGGGGAGCGGTGTTGCAACACTGGCAAAATATCTCGACATCCCGCTGGAACAGGTGATGGCGATTGGTGACAACAATAATGATATTGCAATGCTGCGGTTAGCAGGCTGGGGTGTTGCAATGGGGCAGGCCTCTGAAGTTGTAAAAGCGGCTGCACAGGCCGTTACAGCCTGTAATTGGGAGGATGGGGTTGCGCTGGCAATTGAACGTTACGCGCTGCGCCGCGAGGCAACAGCCGACTCAAATTCTCTTAAGCGTACTACCTGGCTGTGATTAGGAGCGGCCTGCCAGCGCTTCTGCTGCACCAGTTGCAAAGCATCCCGCGCATGCATGCCGCCGTAAACCAGCACGGCACAGGCAAGCAGGGCACTACGCCCGACCCCGTGCTCGCAGTGAATCAATATCCGCCCCCCCTGCTCCATACGCTGCTGTACCCATTGCGCACCCTGCATCATTTGCTCGATGGTGAAGGGGCGGGTGTCGGGAGTAGGCAGGTATAATAACTCTATATGCTCTTTTGCTAATGCCTGGGCATCGTCGCGGTGTTCGGCGCGTGTATCTACGACATGGGTTATGCCTACCCCGGCCAGCGCCTTGATATCCTGCGGGCGAATGCGCCCACCAACAACCAGGTGGTCTGTGATCCAGCTCATGTTGAGCTGGTCCGGTAAGGGAATATGCAAAGCCAGGGCGAGACGCGCGGCCCGTGAGTTTTCTGGGAAGAGATGGGCAGCGAGACGCGTCCAGAGACGATACATTACACGCACGATGCCCGTAAAAAGCCAGCGCGTCGTGGAGAAATGTACATGGGGAGCCTCCGCGAGCGGAGCTTCCGGCGTAGCCCCGGTAGGAGGGGGAGTTATGGTAGGATCAGGAGTCGCGGCTGGATCGGGCGGCATGACAGGAATATCCTTTTTATTTCGATGCGACTAACGGAGGCAGCGCAGTATGCACTACCTCGTGATTATTATACAGTTCATCGCGGCGCATGACACGATTTAAAGCAGCAAGCGCGCACTCAATCATGCTATCATCCGGTTCGCGAGTAGTCAAACCCTGTAAAGCAAGCCCTGGAGCAAGCAGCCAGCGTACGATGCGATAGCGGTAGTTAGCCGCTCCTAGACGCATTAATTCATAGGCGATACCGGCTATCACGGGCACTAAAATCACACGCGAGACAACCTTAATCAGCAGCGGGGGTGAGCCAACCAGGGCAAAGACAAAGATGGAGAGGACGACTACCAGCAGCAGGAAACCTGTGCCGCAGCGCGTGTGCACCCGTGAGGCCTGGCGCACGTGCGGGACATCTAAGGGTTCGCCATGCTCCATTGCATTAATGGCTTTATGCTCAGCGCCATGATAGCCGAAGAGACGCTGAATATCGGGAATGCGTCCAATCAGGTACAGGTAACCAATGAGCAGCCCCAGGCGAATTAGCCCTTCGAGCGCCAGGTTGAGCCAGCCCTCGCCTATCTGATTATGAAGCAGGCCAGTTATCAGCAGCGGCCCCAGGAAGAAGACGGCTATGGCAAAGCCCAGCGAGATGAGCAGAGTGATACCCAGGGCTATCCCGCCAATCTGTGGAGGTGGCGCTGGCTCTTCAGGCAAGGCACCAGCGGCACTACCGGGAGTATGGATCCCTGGCATGCTGGATCCCTCAGGTTGAACGGCAGCTTCACCGGGATCGATTGCGCCGGTGGCTATATTGGCCGAAAGGGTCATCATGCGTGTTCCCAACACCAGCATTTCCCATAGTAATAGCATGCCGCGTAAAAATGGCAGGCGAAAAAGACGATTTTGATACAGCCTGGGATTCAGCGCTTCTTCATAAAGATAGATGCTGCCGCCTGGCCGCCGGACTGCCACAGCAGCCGATGCACGTCCTCTCATCATCACGCCCTCCATCACCGCCTGACCACCATAATAGAATTTTGCCATGCAGATATCCTACCTTTCAGAGGGCCTGGCACCCGCTGGCCCTTATCCGTCTCACCAACGCTGCTGCGCAGCTACCCTACGGGTCAGGTGAGACGCAAGGAGAAGGAGTGCCACTACATTTCGTCTCTCAATTGATGGGTGAGTACCTGGCACCCGCAAGGAGTGCCACTACATTTCGTCTCGTCCCACCCATCAAATGACGATGGACAACCTACTACGTATCAAGAGACTGATCCTGCGAATGTTTTAAGGTTGCCTGAGAATGTAATTGCAAAGGGCTATGTACAGGCCGCCGCAAAAACGTTAAGCGCGGCAACCTGTTGGGCGATACACGGGCTGATGCCCTGGTACGTAAACCTTGCAGCCCGGGCCTTATCCTGCGCACAGGTCCACCTGTACGCGGAAGCCTGGGCATCTTGCGGCGTTGCCTCAATCCCTGTGCGCTCTGCCAAACGCCTGGCGCATCAGCAGGAGGGAGAAAACTGAGTATATAGTTCGCGATATCGAAAGACGCTCGCGGGCGACTAATGCGTTTAGCGTTTTCTACTTGCTGGCGCAGCAACTGAGATCCAGGTTTCAGCAGCCGGCGCAACGTATCGATCAACTCGACTGAGTCGTACGCCAGCACGCCAACATTATTTTCTACAACGTAGGTAACGTTGCCCTCTTCCTGGCCCGGAACATAGCCGCTAAGAATAATCGGCAGGTTACATGCCAGCGCTTCACAGATCGTTCCCGGACCCGCCTTGGTCACTATCACATCAGAGGCATGCATCATTTCGGGCATATTCTGCACAAAGCCAAAAACTCTCGCCGGAACAGGCAAGCTCGAACGTGTGCGCTGGAGCTGCATGTACAGCCGCTTATTGCGACCGGTAATGATGAGCAACTGAACGGGTAAACGTGCCTGAGCGATAGTGTATACCGACGAACGCAGCCCCCTCGCGCCCTCACCGCCACCTACCAACAAGATGACCGGTTTGCCAGGCTCCAAGCCTAATTTGCGCTGCAGTTCCTGCTTACTCTCCATTAGCAGCGTAAACTTGGGGTCGATGGGCATACCCAGGATGTGGACACGCTCAGGGTCGAAGCCTCGTTGTAAATAAATATCTCTGGCATACTCTGTTGGCACAATATAGGCATCCGCTCCTGGTGCAAACCAGGCATAATGGAGGCTGATAAGATCGGTTACTACGGTGAGGAATGGGATGTGGAATTCGAGGTCGCGCAAGGCGCGAATGGTGACATGATTCAATAAAGGGTGAATCGAGACGATTATGTCAGGCTGTATACTGGTAATGAGGCGCAGCAGGCCGTTATGTAGGAGAGGCGAGGCGAGAGTTTGAAAAGCGGAGATACTTTGAGCCTGATTGCTCATATGAAAGAGGCGCCCATACAGTTTCGGATTGTAGCGGATCGCTGGCCCGTAGAGTTTCGCAGCCTCGCGCAGGGGAAAACGACTATATTCCTCGAACACATCAACTATTTCGATGCGATAGCCCGGCGGTGCAGGTGTATACGCTTGCTCCTCAGGGGCAGTCTGCTGTTGTTCCAGCCATTCATCGTGCTCTTTTTGGGCAATGAGAGTTATGGCATGACAAATCGCGTTCGCAGCGCTGCGATGCCCGGCTCCGGTGTCGGCTATAAGGAAAAGTATGGTTCTTTGAGGCCCTTTCAACGGGTGTTTCCCTTTTTGTACAACACTGTAAACGTACAAATAAAGAGGGATAAAGTGCTCTGATAAAAAGCCTTTATCCCCGTGACCTCATTCCTGAATGGCTTACTCTTCCTTCAGGTTGAAGCGTTTGCGGAAACGCTCTACGCGTCCAGCAGCGTCAAGAATACGCTGCTGCCCGGTGAAGAATGGATGGCAATTTGAGCAGACATCAACCTTCAAGACGGGCTTGATACTGAGTGTTTTAAAGCTATTTCCACAGGCACAACTTACTGTAGCTTCAATGTAAGTTGGATGTATTCCTTTTTTCATGGCAACCCCCGAGTAAATTGAACATTTGTGAGCATGATTGTACATGGATGGCGCTATTCCGTCAAGAGGTTAGACTGCCCTACCAACGATCTGCTGCACGTTTTACTAATTCTATCATACTATAACACTTTTTGGGGGGGAATTATGCCCGAAATCCTTTTTTGTTGCAACTTTATTCTCTTAGCTGTAAGGCCTCGACCCAATCCCCCGCGTTGCCGGTGACCGACCAGTGAGAGCTTCTACCTATGCCGTTGGAGATGGTTGTCTCGTAGCCCAACATCACCACGTATTCTTGGCCTTGATAGGTCATGGTAAATGCCTCGCACTCCAATCTCCCTATATAGAAAGAGGCTCGCTGTTTGACGGAACTCAGGTCTTTGAGGGGGGCATAGAAGAATACGCGCTTCTCGCCGCGATTCTCAGCGCACAAGAGTTCATTATCGAAGAGGTAAAGCCGCCCTCTTGCGACCAGCTCGCTCCTGGAGTTGAAGAGTGTCATCAGCGTGAAAGCTCGTGGGCGGCGCACCTGTACGTGTTCGGCCAGCGCCTGCTCGGCCTGGGCCCGCTGCTCCGGCGGCAAGCCCTCCAAATGCAGGCGAATATAGCGCTTTTCGCCAAAGACGTGCCCCAGACCTTCTTTTCCTTTGCTTGCACGCAGGTATTCTTCTCCTTCGTTTACGGCAAAACGGGCCTCTGACCACGCCATCTCTTGCTGGTTTTCCCCTGGAAACTGCACATGCACCCTGCCGGGTTCGATCCACACGCCAGAACGTCTATAGCTATACAGTAAGATCAACATTGGCAACAGGAAAGCCAATGCGAGGAATCCAATCAGATAAGCAGCTAAGAGCAATAGATCATGGGCGCCAGATAGTGCAGGAAAAGTTGAAAGCAGCACCAGTGAACCAGCTAGTACGAGAACGAGAGCGGAAACAATGGCTATGATGGTGAGACGACGGGTATGGATGGCAAAACGATATTGCATTGTAGTATCGATATTCAATTTCATTCAATGCTCCCAATATGCGTAACTACATAGGTACTTTTCTTATGCAGCCTGCGGCGGCAGGCAAGGGAAAGGGAAGAAAGCGAGGACACCTCGCGCTCCGGCCAGGGGACTGCGTCCCCCGGCACCCCTGCTAAGTAGTTACTATGAATCTGTTTATGTGTGGTACACTGGTGTCAGAAATTTATCCATTCGCTGAAGTGTAACACATTAAGGACCGCTTTTATAGCATGATTGAACGATATTCGCTGCCAGAGATGGCCGCCATCTGGTCTGCGACGCATAAAACCGATATATGGCTGCGGGTTGAACTGCTCGTCTGCGAAGGATGGGCGCGCGAGGGCGTTATCCCCCAGGATGCTATCAAGAAAATTCGCGCTGCTGGTTATGACCCACAACGCATGCAAGAGATCGAAGAGGAAACGCACCACGATATGATTGCATTCCTGCGCTCCGTCCAGGAACAACTGGGGCCAGAAGGGCGCTTTATTCATCTCGGGTTGACTTCTTCTGATGTATTGGATAGCGGCCTGGCCGTACAACTCAAGGAGGCGGGAGTACTACTCAGCCAATCCCTGGCCGAACTTGTAGAGACAGTAGCGCAGGCAGCCGTACATTATAAATACACACTGATGGTTGGACGCACGCACGGCATTCACGCCGAACCGATCACGTTTGGCTTGAAACTGGCGCTATGGGTAGACGAGCTGCGGCGAGGACAGCAGCGTCTTGCAGCAGCACTTGAACAGGTAACGGTGGGCAAAATATCAGGAGCTGTCGGCACGCATGCTACCGTGCCACCTCAGATCGAGGAGTTCGTCTGCGAACAACTGGGCCTGGGAGTCGCGGCGGTTTCCAGTCAGATTGTACAACGCGACAGCCATGCTAACTTCATTACGGTCCTGGCACTTATTGGTAGCTCGCTGGAAAAGATGGCGCAGGAGATTCGTCACTTACAACGCACAGAAGTGGGCGAGGCCTTTGAGCCATTTGGCAGCGGTCAACAGGGTTCTTCAGCGATGCCGCACAAACGCAACCCGGAATTGTGTGAACGCATCTGCGGGCTGGCCCGTGTCCTGCGGGGTTTTGCTGTGACGTCGATGGAAAATGTGGCGCTGTGGCACGAGCGCGATATCAGCCATTCTTCTGCGGAGCGGATCATCATTCCCGATGCCTGCACTTTGCTTCACTAAATCGATACGGCGTTTGCAAGGCTGGGGTTATAATAGAAAGGGACCGGGGGCGACGCAAGCGTCCCTCCCCCACATCCACTCCACCCCCGCCCCTACGCGGGCAGGGGGTGAATTGGCCTGGCGAGATTCACATGATGCATTTGTCCCGTATGAATAGCAAGAAGGGGGCGGGGGGCGACGCAAGCGTCCCCACCCCACATCCACTCCACCCCCGCCCCTACGGGGGTAGGGAGCAGGAACCACTCCCCGGCCGGGGGAAATTACTTCAGTTTGTTCTGATTGGCGCTGCGCTCGAGTTACTCTATTTAGTTGTATTTGCGCTCGCCCCTTTGTCCACGATTAATGGGCACGCCTCGCCACTGGCGATGGCCTGGCCCTGGACACTTGCGCCTTCACAATTTCTTTTCCACGTGGCATGGAGCGCGAGCGGTAAGTATACGGGCGGCGGCATCTACTACCTGCTGCTCGGCCTGGTATTGATTGCGCTAAGCGCTATCTACCTGTACGCGGTTGTAAGGGCTTTCCGGAGGCGCGATAAGATACACATCACTTCTCGCTGGCTGCTTTTGCTCCTGGTAGGAGCTGCGGTATTTGGTGCTACGCTGTTATGCTTGCCCGCGCTCTTCTCGAATGATGTCTTCAGCTACATTTTTACCGGGCGCATACTTACCATCTATCACGCCGATCCAATGAATACTGTGCCCGCACAATTTCAACGAGACCCCTATCTTCCCTGGATAACCCAGCCCGGCGTGCCAAACATCTATGGCCCACTGTGGCTTGCCATCACATCGCTACTAGTGGGAGTGGGCAATAGTCCGATTACTACGTTACTGCTTTTCAAAGGCCTGGCTCTGCTCTCTCACCTGGTCAATTGCCTGCTGATCTGGGCCATTCTTGGCAAGATAGCGCCTGCGCGCCGCCTGCCGGGAACACTGCTTTATGCCTGGAATCCGCTCGCGCTGGTCGAGTTAGCCGGAAATGGTCATAATGATGGCTTGCTGATCTGTTTACTGCTGCTGGCAAGCTGGCTCCTTGTACAGCAAAGGGGAGGGTGGTATGATGCTGGAGCTTTTGCGTTTACCGGGCTTGCAATCAGCCTAAATTTTGTTGGGTTAATATTTGCTCCCTTGTTTACCTGGTTCAGTGTGCGCCTGGCACTTACCCGTCCGGCCAACGCTGCTGCGCTGGCACCAATCCGTCTCACCAACGCTGCTGCGCAGCTACCCTGCGGGTCAGGTGAGACGCAAGGAGAGCTAGTGCTTCGCACTCAGGCCGGACGAAAGGAGGAGGGTCCCCACCGC
>WNFA01002040.1_pt1 | contig 26637 bp, 20 predicted proteins | sample 5400481 | NCBI WGS metagenome assembly WNFA01 (sample SAMN13153340, study PRJNA577476) | soil metagenome | isolation source: 120 cm saprolite under Douglas fir tree site 2 hole 1 replicate 2 | place: USA:California | collected 2015-04-18 | reverse complement strand
CAAGCTGAAGAAACTGGCTCTCTCGGCCGACCACATCTACCTCGCGCCTGACCCGGATCGCGAAGGCGAAGCGATCGCCTCTCATCTCGCCGACGAACTCGGCGAAGACTCGAGCAAAAAGAAGAAGGGGAAGAAGGGCGCCAACGCAAAAGCAAAGACGGACGACATAGGCGATGGCGCGCGCATCCGTCGCGTGACTTTCAACGAAATCACACAGCGCGCCGTCAAGGCCGCATTCGAGCATCCCCGCGACATTGATCGCAATCTGGTCGACGCGCAGCAGACTAGACGTGTTTTGGATCGACTAGTGGGATACCAAGTCTCTCCTCTTTTATGGGACAAAGTCCGCCGCGGCCTTTCCGCCGGACGGGTGCAGACGGTCGCACTCCGCTTGATTGTCGATCGCGAACGCGAAATCAAAGCCTTCGAGAAAAAAGAATACTGGACCATTGACGCCAATCTCGCCGCCGCTAAGCCCCCGGCATTCGACGCCCGCTTTCTGGGTAAGGGCGAAGAGAAAATCGAAGTCACAAACGGCGAGCAAGCGGAACAAATCCGTCTGGCACTCGAAAAAGCAGATTGGGTCGTGCGTTCAGCGGAAAAGAAAGAGCGGCACCGCAATGCGACTCCGCCGTTCACGACCAGCAAGCTGCAACAGGATTCCTCGCGCAAGCTGCGTTTCAGCGTGAAGCGCACCATGATGATCGCGCAGCGCCTCTATGAAGGTGTCGAACTCGGCGAGGAGGGGCTGGTCGGCTTGATCACCTACATGCGAACCGATTCGACCCGGGTTTCGGCCGAGGCGATCACCGAAGTCCGCGAATACATCACCAGCGAGTACGGCGCCGGCTATCTGCCGGCTTCTCCCAATACATATAAGGAGAAGAAAGAAGCGCAAGCGGCTCACGAGGCCATTCGCCCGACGTCGGCGGTGCGCCATCCCGACCAGGTCAAACAATATCTGCAGGAAGACGAATTCAAAGTCTACAAATTGATCTGGCAGCGCTTCGTCGCCTCGCAGATGAATCCCGCTGTCTTCGACCAGACTTCGGTCGACATCGATGCCAAGTCAGGAAGCGACGTGTTCTGGTTCCGTGTAACCGGATCGGTCATGAAGTTCGACGGCTTCCTGAAGGTCTATGAGGAGTCGAAAGACAGCAAAGACGAAGAAGACGAGGAACTGAAGCACAAGCTCCCGCCGCTTGAGGCGGGACAGAAGCTGACGCTAAAATCCCTTCTCCCGGAGCAGCATTTCACCGAGCCTCCTCCACGCTTCAATGAAGCTTCTCTGGTCAAAGAGCTTGAGGAGCGCGGCATCGGCCGCCCGTCGACCTATGCGACGATTCTGAGCACCATCCAGGAGCGGCAGTACGCGCAGAAGGTTGGAGGCAAGTTCACTCCCACGGAGATCGGCCTGGTCGTCACCGATCTACTGGTCGAGAATTTCAAAGACATTTTCGACTTCCAATATACCGCGCGGCTGGAAGAAGAGCTCGACGAGATTGAAGAAGGCAAGCAGACCGGGCACGACGCGCTCACCGAGTTTTACCAGAAGTTTTCTAAGGATCTCCGATACGCCGAGAAGCACATGGAAAACATCAAGCGTATGGAGAAACCCACCGACGAAAAGTGTGAACTCTGCGGCGCGCCGCTGGTCATCAAGTGGGGCAAGCACGGTTCGTTCTATGCCTGCAGCACCTACGACAAGGAAAACCCGGACACCTGCAAGTTCACCAAAGAGAATCCCATCAATCTGCCCGACCTCGATACGGCCGAAACGCAGGAGATCGCGCAAGAGGAATACTGCGAAAACTGCGGTCGCGTCATGGTGCTCAAGCGCGGGCGTTTCGGCCAGTTCATGGCCTGCACCGGCTATCCCGATTGCAAGACGACGCGGCGGCTCGATCAGGGCAAGAGAGTGCCCGACATTCCGCTCGATGAAACCTGTCCACTGTGCAAACGCAACTTGATCCTGCGGCACGGCCGTTTCGGCGAGTTCACTTCCTGCAGCGGATATCCTGAGTGCAAGTACGTGAAGCAAAACTTCATCGGCGTGAAGTGCCCCGAATGCAAAGAAGGCGAACTCGTTGAAAAGCGCGCGCGCAAGGGCAACACTTTTTACGGATGCGGAAACTATCCGAAGTGCAAGTTCACTTCGGCGGCGAAGCCCATCCCCGAAAAATGTCCGGATTGCGGACATGAGTACCTGGTGGAGCGACTCCGCAAAGACGGAACGGTAATCGCATGTCCGAACAAAGAATGCGATTACGAGCGCACCCTCGAAGGCGCAACCGCGGACGTTTCGAAAGTCTGACAAGGCACGGTTTTCAGAAACGAATTTCGGAAAACATACCCAATTTCAGCAACACCTATCGAGGCGAAAAATATGGCAAAGAAAGCGACCGCGCACGATGCACAGTTGATTCTGAAACTCTACGACCTCCGCCGCGAAGCGGAGATGCGCAAGGCAAGACACTGGCTGACGGCGGAATTCTGGCCGCAGAGCGCCGAGGAGTTCATCAAAGTTGTGAATTCATTTCCCAGCCAGGAAAACGCCTGGCTTCGCCAAGTGGGCGGCTATTGGGATATGGCTGCGTCCCTCGTGGTGCACGGCGCGCTCAACGAAGAACTCTTTCTGCAGCCGGGCTGTTGTGGAGAAATGTTCTTCATCTTTGCCAAGGTCCATCCGTTCCTCAAAGAATTTCGAGCGAAAACCAACAATCCCGACGCCTTCGCAAATATCGAAAAAGTAGCCACAGGATCGAAAACCGCCCGCAAACGTCTGGAACGCGTCTTGAAGAATGTTGAGAATCGGCGCAAGACGCTGGCCAAGACAGCGAAGAAGGGCTGACCGCAGCCGAGCGCCTCCATTATTCCGGGCACATGTTCGTCGCCGCCCATCTGCTATCCTGAATACGTTGTGCGGATGCTCTGGTGGTTCCTAATACTGGGAGTCAGTACCGCGGTCGTCGTGTCGGTTGCGCTTACGCTTTATATGCGGGTCCGGCGGCAAATGAAGCGCTCGGCGGCTCATCGAGCGGAAATTGACGGCCTCGATCACTTGTCGCCGCCTGAGGTCTGATCCGCCGCGACGTCCGCGATGACGAAAGGAAAGCCATGTCGAGAATAGCGACCAGAGTAGCAGCTGAAGATTTCAGACAGCAGAGCCGTCCTATGGATCGGGGAATGGAATGGGCGAAGCAGGCTGCCATCGTAATCGCCGCCAGCCTCTTTGTCGCCTTGTGCGCGCGCGTGACCGTGCCGATACCCGGCACGCCAGTTCCCCTGACGCTGCAAAACTTCGGAGTTCTCACCGTGGGCCTGCTGCTCGGTTCGCGTCGCGGTTTTGCCGCGCTCGCGCTCTACCTCGTCGAAGGCGCGGTTGGACTGCCTGTATTCAGCCCGGCAATTCTAGGCAGCGGCATTGCCCATCTAACCGGCGCGACCGGTGGATTCCTCATGGCCTATCCACTCGTGGCATTCGTTGCTGGCTATATCTATGAGCACACCTCTCGCCGTTTCGCGTGGGCGGCGCTGTCGGCCGTGGCTGCGGAACTGGTGCTCTTTGCCGGTGGACTCAGTTGGCTTGCCGTACTTACGCACTCCGTTTCTCTGGCGCTCAAGTACGGACTCTACTGGTTCCTTTTTGCGGAAGTCATCAAGGTGCTGATGGCTGCCGCTGTCGCCACTCGCTGGCACCACCAGATTTCTTCGCGGCGGTGAACGAACGACGCTGAACTGGACGAGACTTTTGGGTTGAGCATCGCCCCTCGGCTGTCATGACTGAGCTTTGGCACTTAAGTTTATAGAACAGGATTGAGGAATCTTATGAGTACAGTATCTGCTCCAGTTCGCGAAATCTCCGTGGCGCACAGCCCGGACTCCGACGACGCATTCATGTTTTATGGCTTGGCGACGAGCAAAGTTCGTGTGCCGGGACTGAAGTTCAACCATACCTTGTGCGACATCGAGACGCTGAACCGCCAGGCGCAAGAAGGCGTCTACGACGTAACCGCGATTTCATTTCACGCCTTTCCCTATATTCAGGAAGACTATGCGCTGATGTCGTGCGGCGGCAGCGTGGGCGACGGTTATGGTCCCATGCTCGTTTCCACACGCCCTTTCACGCAGGACGAAATCAAGCGCAGGAAAATAGCGGTGCCCGGCAAGCTGACCACCGCCTATCTGGCGCTCGAACTGTTCGCGCCCGGAATTGAAGTGGAAGTTGTCCCCTTCGATCAAATCATCCCGCAGATTCTCGAGGGTAAATACGAAGCCGGCCTCATCATCCACGAAGGCCAGCTTACTTACGCCAAATCCGGACTGCACCGCGTCGTCGATCTCGGCAGGTGGTGGCAAAAAGTTACCGGACTGCCGCTGCCGCTGGGTGGAAACGCCATCCGGCGCTCGCTCGGCCGGGAAACGATGGCCAGCGTCACTCAAGCGCTGCGCGAGAGCATTCAGTACGCCATCGATCATCGCGAAGAAGCGCTCAGCTACGCCATGCAGTTCGCCCGCGATCTCGATACCCAGCTCGCCGATAAGTTTGTTGGCATGTACGTCAACGAACGTACCCTCGACTACGGGGACGACGGCCGCGAAGCTGTGCGGCGACTGCTCGAAATGGGGCACAACGCGGGGATTATTCCGCAGACTCCGCGCGTGGATTGGGTGTAAGGAAGGCTCCGAGCTACGCTTACCGCACCCTCTGCGAAAACGAAAACACCGGATCGATATCCACCGGTACATCCGACGCCGCCTTCAGCGACGCCTTCAATTCCTCCGGCATCGTGCCGTACTTTTTGAACCAGTTTTCCGCGCGCGAGCGGTCCCCGGCGGCCTCGATCTCCAGCAGTTCCTTGGCTAGATCCGCCAATGCACTCGGCATCTTCTCGTAGTCAATCGCATAGCGCCCGCTGGCATTCCGCCGGATCACGCCGCGCTCAGAGAGATAATTGAATTCCATCATCTCCGCTTGGCCGTGCGCTTCCGCCGTCCCGAAGCGTACCGTGCGAAATATTCCGCCCACATAGGACGCGTAAAACTCTTCCAGCCTTTCCTTGGGAAGCGCGTCGTGATCCACCAGCCATTTCAAAGCGAACATCCCGGTCACGTCGGCCTTCGCTTCTTCCAGGCCGCTGAATCTCGGACCGATCGCTTCCCGGATATCGACTTTGCCGGCCGATTTATCTGACGACATTCGCGCAAACGCCGGACCCAGCCCATGACAAATCTCGTGCATGATCGTGGTCAGCAGATAACCTTCGCCACTGACTTTCGCCGCCTGCTCCGGCTCCATTAGCTTGCGTGCGACCGGCAGTACAACGTAGTTCACCCGCGCATCCATGAAGTTCTTGAAGAATAGTTTTTTGCTGCCCTTTTGCTCATGCACTCGCGGATCGTTCGGGAGATTGTCGGCCACCGCCTGGTATCCGTGAGTCAGGTCTCCGGCTCGAAACGGAGTGTCCATCACTTCCATGGGCGTCTCCAAGCCATGTTTCGACGGCCTATCTTCCGCCGCCAGCGGCAGCGCATCCTGGATTTCTGGGACATATTTCTGGAACAGCTCCAGCTTCCTGCTCTCGCTCTCGTTCCGCACCATCACCGCCGCGCCATACGAACCCTTGACGCCCAGCAGTCCATCCGTATACGTTTCATAGGGCGCAAAGATGATGTCGAATTTCGGATTCTTCAACTCCAGCCATGCCAGGTCGCTCGGGAAATAATCATCGCTGAGCAGCGCATCCGCCCGCAGCCCAAGAAACTTCGCGAACGCTGCATCATCACTAAGCTGGGCGGCTTCACGTAAAGCCTTGGCTGCCGGCTCCAGAAAAGCGCGGAACGCAATCCGGTAGGGAACGGCCTCCAGTGTTTCGTGTTGCCACCGGACGATTGTGAACTGATCGTAGATCGCCGCCTTCTGATCCGGATGCTCCTTTACGTATTGCTCCACCTGATTGCGCGTCAAATTCGCAGGATAAAATCCTCGCCCCGGCGGAATCATCTCGGTCCCAACGAATGGCTTGTTTTGTTCAAGCAGATCGAAGCGGGAAGCGTTGATCCACAGGTAGCGTCTCAATTCCACATCTCGGCGGTTCCGGCTCGACGCGAGCGACTGGTACAGCGTCAGGCCCTCGGGATCGCTCTGCCGCCAGTAGATACTCTCCAGGTAGCCGCAGGCCTCCACCAGTTTGTGAACGAGTTGCTGCTCGCGAGAGTTAGGACCGGCTCCGGGGAATGGCATTGGGACGCGCCGGAACTTCGCCAGGCGCTGCGAGAGGTCAGCCGCGACCTTCAAATTCGCAGCCGCACCGCTTTTCGCCGCCGAACCCGTCATCACCCTCTTCTTCTGCTGCGCCGAAGCAAACGACGGCATCAGCAGGAGGAAGACTAAAACAAGCACCCATCGCGCTAAGAAATAATTGCAGTTTTTAGTGCCCCAGTTCTCGATTCGACCGTTCCTCATACGGCACAAGTCTATCAAAGCGGCGAATCCGGCACGGAGCCGTTATCATGAATACATGCGGGGAGAGAATGGCGCTCAGACACTGCTCATCGATGCTGATGACACTCTGTGGGAAAACAATATCTATTTCGAACGGGCGATCGCCAAGTTCATTTCGTTTCTCGATCACCGCGAGCACTCGCCCGAGATGGTTCGGTTGGTGCTAAACGACGTGGAGCGAGAATCCATCGTCAAACACGGCTACGGCCTGCACAGCTTTGCGCATTCGCTGGTAGAAACTTTTGAGAAGCTTTCCGTCGACCCGGTTACACCGGACTTACACGAACGCATTCGCAGTTTTGCCCACCAGATCGCCGATCATCCAATCGAAGTTCTGCCCGGCGTGCCCGAGACTCTTCAGTATCTCGGTGAGCGGCACCACCTCATCATGATGACCAAGGGAAACCCGGCCGAGCAATCCGGAAAAGTCGAGCGCTCAGGATTGAAAGAATATTTTTCCGCCGTCGAGATCGTAGCCGAGAAGGACGAATCGACATACCGCTCCGCCATCGCGAAGTACGCTCTCCCGGCGGACACCACCTGGATGGTCGGCAACAGTCCCAAGTCTGATATCAATCCCGCCCTCGCCGCCGGCCTGCATGCCGTTTTCGTGCCCCACAACAAGACCTGGATACTGGAGCATGAGGAAGTAGCGCCAGCGCCACCAGACCAGCGATTGCTTGTTGTGGAGCAGTTCGCCGACCTGAAGGCTCATTTCTAGTTCAGGCCCGTGCCGCCGGCTCGTTACTGAATGGTGAAAGGCACGGCGTTCGAGTTCGCGCCGCCCGAGTGCACGTAGACCTGCACGGTGCCGGCATTCGTGATGTCGGCCGCCGTGATATCCGCCTTTACCTCCATGCTGGAGTCGTAGGTTGTGGTCCGCGTCATCGTGCCCCAATACACCACTGAGTCCGCGCCAAAGCCCGTGCCCTCCACGGTCAGGGTAAATGCAGCCCCGCCGTGCGGGGTGCTGCTGGGCGAGAGTTGTGTGATCTTGGGCATACCGTTCCCGTTCATGTAGTTATGGGAACTATACCCGCATCCCGCGCCCATCAACGTGATTCCCAATAAAAGTCCCAAACCGATCCGCGACATAGTCACCTCCGAAGCTCTTGCATACTGCGGCAGCGTAGCAAGGACGGGGAACCGGATTGTCACAGGTCCGTCACTTTTGTGTATACAAAACGAACAAAGCAGTTGTCATTTGTCAGCTCGGAGTTCTCAGCGTGCCAACAGGTCCTACTGAGAGCTGAGAACTGGGAACTGAACTGCAATAGACACAGGCCGGGAGCCCGGAATTTCTTCCGGTCCCGGCCTGCGCTTCTATCAACTTATTAGTAGCCGACTCAGTTGGTTGGAGTCGGGCTGGCGTCGGCGGTGGTTGCCGTCGCCGTTGGCGCTGCCGCGGTGGTCGCCGCGGGCGTGCTCACGGCGCTGTACCGCGAAAGCCGCGGGAAGAATGGCGTGACTTCGAATGGCATCTTGTCGCGTGCCGAAGTGATCGCGACCGGCTGCGCCTTCACTATCTCCACGCGGTCGTCCCATGGGTTCAGCTTGACGCGTCCACCCAAAGGCAACGCGGCGATCTGATCCAGCTTGTTCCAATCGAGTGCCGGGGCCGAGTTGGCCAGTTGCGCCATACGCGTTACCGTCCCGTTCTCCGTGATGTTGTTGCCCAGGTGGGCTTGCAGCAGAGCGCTCAATTGCGGAGCGCGCTTCTGCAGAGCTTTGATGAAAAGACCGGCCGAGTCCAGCTTTTGCGCATATGGCGAGGCCTTCAGCATCTCGACGGCTTTCCTGTCGGCAGCTGCTTCCTCTTCGGGAATGTGTTTGAACCCGAGGTTCTGGTAAGTGCCCTCGTCAGAGAACAACATGCGATCACTGAACGCGAACTGGCTGCCCAGGTTATGTCCCAGAACAATGTGCGCCAGTTCGTGCGAAAGCACCATGGCCAGGCTGCCCTCATCGGGAAGCACGTCGATCAGCCCGCGGCTTACTACAATCGTGTTACCGACGCTGAAAGTTTCCAGCGGAGAAGTGGTCAGCACCCGCGTCCGGACTGGCCGCGGCAGTTCGATGTTATTGGTGATCTCGATGTTGTTCACCACAGTTTGCAGAATCTTGTCCACGTCGCCTGCCGGCGCGAGCAGCCCGGCGCGCTCCAGCCGTTCGAGCACGTTATCTTCTGCCAGTTGCTGCCATTCGCGCTCGGCGGCCAGCGGAGTCGCATCCTGTGCCGTCGGTGTGTCGTCTTTTACGCTGTCCACCCGGATATTAGTAAGTTCGTCGTTCGCCGTTCCCGCCTTCAGGTTATATCCCCACATGCGAGTCTGCGCTTTGAAGGCGATCTTGTTCTTAGCTCCTGCCGTGAAGTCGCCTTCCTCGCTGTAGATGTAAGCGGGTACCCAGTAACCCGGGATCAAATTCAACCGCCAGCTGTCCATGTGGTAGTAATAACTGTTACGCGAAGCGTGCGCGTAAGTGCCGTTCAAGCGCACAATGCTGAAGTCCTGATCCTCAATCCAGATTCGGCCGAGAAAGCGCCCGCGTCCAGCGTCTTTTTTCGGCGTCAGATCAAACACCAGGCAGCGCACATCGCCCAGGAACTCGCGTCGGGCATAGTGGAAAGTGTAGTGCTGCCGGTCAAAGTCGTTGCGGTCGGCGAAAATCATCCACGAAAAGCCCAGCGGCTGGTACTGGAACTTGAACCTCTTCGTGAGCCCGCCCAGAAGACGCTTCTCCATGCCCTCGCCTTCGCCTTTGCCTTTTTCCTGAAGGTAATCGCTCCGGTCAATCGAGTCGCTCAGGTCCATGCGTCCCAGAAAATAGTGATCGTCCTGCGGAATCGGCCCCAGTTGCGGATCCTGCGTCAAGTTCTGTAGATAGGTTTCCACAATTGGAGTGCGCGGCGACAAGAATTTAATCAAATCGTTCTCGCGCGCGATCACGCGGTCTACAACCTGATCCATTGTCGTCGGCGGCGCCAGATTTGCCTGAGCCTGAGGGGACTGAGACTGAGCGGGCTGAGACTGAGGGGCCTGAGCCTGATCCGATTGAGCCTGACCTGACTGAGGGGCGCTCGACTGAGCAGCTGTCTGTCCCGGCGTCGCCGCAACCGGTTGTGGGTTCTGTGGCGCGGACGCCGGCTGCTGGGCCACTGCCGTCATCGTTACCGCTAGCAGAGCCAAAATGATCCAGTTCATATTGCTGATAACTTCACGCGTAACTCTCCGCATAACTCTCATCTCCAAAGTCGTTAATATGCCAGTTGAAATACCACGTGAACAATTGCCGTCGAATCCATTGCCTGCCCGTTTCGCATGGCCGGCTTGAAGCGCATCTTGTTGGCGGCGGCTACGGCGGTTTCATCGAGTCCATGGCCCAGACCCCGGACCACCCGATTGACGTGTAATTGCCCGCTTGCCAAGAACTCCACTTCAAGTAAAACTTCGCCTTCGAGCTTCAGATTTTTTGCTTCGTCCGTATAAGCCGGGTTCGGCTTGTACGTGATCTCAACCGATGTAGTCGGCGGCCCGCTATCCACCCGCTGGATATGCGGCGTGTTCTGCGCGATCTGCTGCGAGCCAAAGCCTGAGCTCTGCACTCCCGCGCTGCCGCGGCCACTCCTGCGCCCGTCTCCCTGGCCCGGGGTTGCCACGCCATTGCCGAAGTCGGCGCTCGCAACCGTTCCCTTAATTCCTTTTGCACCACCCGACCCGTTGCCCTGGCCTGGTCCCACCGGCATGTCGAACGAGCCTGCCGCGGACGCGATCAACTTGCCGTTCGGCTTGCTGTTGGCGCTCGGCTTCAGCCCATTCGGATCGCCGAAACCGCCCGTCTGCACCTTCTCAATCGGAGCATTCACCGTCGGCGTCACCGAACTTCCGGCGAATTCCCCGGTATGGATCAGCACCGGACGCGCTCCGCTCGTCGGCTTCAACACCGCCGGGGCGAAGTTATTCATTGCCACTTTGGGCGGCTCAATTTCCTGCGATTGCGGCTTGGGTGCGCGAATTTCGTGCGGGACGATCAGTTTTGGCGCCTGGAACACTGGCTCCGGCGGCAGCAACTTCGCATGCACCGGCAGCGGCTTCGGCTTGGGCAACGCCTCGGGCCTCAACGAGGGCCGCGGTATCAACTCCGTGACGTGATAACTCACGCTCGGGATCAGCGTATCGGATGTCATGATCCCGACAAGGATCAGAAGCAGAATCAGGCCCGTGAGAAGTCCGTAGCTGGTGGCAAAAGTCCGCCAATCCCACTTCTTTTCAGGCAGCAGGCCGAGTTGAAAACCGCGATCGTACGTAGGCATCCATTGACTCCAAAAGGGGGCCCGAAGCTGGGGAGAGGCTCGGGGTTGGAGTCTTCACCTTATGGGAGATTGGGCACGGGGTAAACGTGTCGCTTGCGCGTGTCCTTTGGTAACCACCTTGTGGGATTCAGACCGATGGACGATTACTTTGGTGCCGCCGCCCGGTGCCGGGCAAAAAAGTAGAAAATCGGAACGCCCGCCAGAATCGCCAGGCATCCGCCGGCCGAACTCTTCAGATTGTCGGTGAACGTGTAGTAGAGAAGGGCCGCGGAAACCAGGACAAACACGGCCGGAACCACCGGATATCCCCAGACACGATAAGGCCGCTCGAGGTTTGGTTCTCGTCGCCGGAAAACGAACACCGTGCTGCCTGCGATCATGTAGAACATCCACTCGGCGAAAATCGCCAGCGAAAAGAATTGCCGGAAACTGCCTCCCAACAAGAGCAGAGCGATCGCCAGCCCGCACTGGACAATGATCGCCACCCACGGCGTGCGGAAGAGCGGATGAACCTCGGCAATCGTCCTGAAAAAATATCCATCGCGCGCCATGGCAAACGGCACGCGCGCTCCGCTCATGATGGTGCCGTTTAAAGTCACCAGCATCGAAACCGCCATGCCCGCCGACACCAGGCTGGCGCCCGCACGCCCCAGCACCAGCGCCACCGCGTCCGAGGCAGGACGCTCCGAGCCCGCCACCGCCGCTGCCGGCAGCACATACTGCACCGCCGCGTTGACCAGAATGTAGAGCGCGCCTACCGTTGCCACGCCCCAAATCAGCGATAGCGGAATGTTGCGCTGCGGATTTCGTATCTCCCCTGCCACCATGTTCAGATCGTTCCAACCGTCATAAGCCCAGAGCGCGGCCACAAGCGCGGCAAAAAATCCAGCCACGCCGCCTTTCGCTCCAGCGAACTCGGTCGCGAAATTCGCCCACGTTCCTCGGCTATAAGAAAAGCCCACCGCCACGATTCCGAGGATGATCGCAACCTTCAGCAGAGTGAACACAAACTGAAAGTCTCCCGCCCGGCGGACGCCAATGTAGTTCAGCCACGAAACTAGAACCGTGGCTCCGATGGCCACCAGTTGCCCGTAGTTGACGGTGAACGGATGGGAAATGCACGCGTGCGAGAAGAAAGAGAAGACCGGAAAAGTTCCGAGGATCCGCACCAGGCCTGTAGTTATCGTCGCAATCGAAGCCGGCTTGGCGATCAGAAACCATGTCCACGCATATAGAAATCCCGCAAGCGGCCCGTAGGCATCGCGAACATACACATACTCGCCGCCTGCCTGCGGCTTCATAGCGCCCAGTTCGGCATAAGTAAGCGCGCCGAAAAAGGAGAGCATCCCCCCGACTACCCAAGCGAGGTACACAACTCGCGCCGACCCCACCGCCTGCATCATCTCGGATGGAACCAGGAAAATTCCGCTCCCGATGATCGTTCCAACTACTATGGCGCCGGCATGAGACAAACCAAGGTCGCGAGCCAACTCCGATTTGGATGTATTGGTCGTGTTCATTCTGGATTCACGAGTTGCCAGATTCTACCGGGAAAGCTGGCACCGTCCGCAAAAAGTTCGCCATCGCTATTGGGGTCCCCCGTGTGCTCCTCTGAGTCCCCTCTGGTTTAAGGTTCTGACGCAGGTGAAAATGCCCAGCTGAACACGTACCCGGTTCCAAACGTCACGCAGGTCCCGATCGCAACCCACCAGGTGAAAGCCACCCGCGACCATCCCCACAAATACAACTCCACCGCCAATCCGCAAATCATGCCAAGCATCGCCCCCCGCTGATTCGCGCGCCTGGTCAACACTCCCAGCAGAAATACTCCGAGTAATGCCCCGTAAGCAACCGACGCGATTTGCAGCCCGACTTCCACGACGCGCCCTACCCGATGGAGTGCCAGTACCGCCAGCCCGAACAACACCAACGCCCACCCGACGGTTGCCAGTCGCGCCAGCCACAGCTGCCCCGCCTCGCCAACCTGCGGGTCGGAAGCTGAACGACTGCCAGAACGGAAGCGAAGATAGAAATCCATAACCGAACTCGACGCAAGCGAGTTCAGCGCCGCGCTCAAGTTCGACATTGCCGCCGCCAGAACAGCCGCGATCAACAGCCCCGCAATGCCATGCGGCATCCGAGTCACAATGAACGTCGGATAGATCCTGTCCGCCCGCCCAAAGGCAGCCGACGGAACCTGGTAGTAGGCAAACAGCATCACACCCACAAAAAGAAACAACCCAAACTGAAAAAAGACCGCGACGCCGCTCGACAGCAACGCTAGCACCGACTGCCGTTGATTCCGCGCCGCCAGCAATCTCTGCACGATGAGCTGGTCCGTACCATGGCTGGCCGTCGTCAAAAATGCGCCACCAATAATCCCCGCCCAAAGCGTGTAAGGTTTCGCAAAATTAAAATACGGCCAGCGCGCCGAGATCGCGGGATCGAAAAAGTGAAGATCGAACATCTGGAATTTGTGCAGCCCACCCGCAATCGCCTCGACCGATCCCCATCCTCCGGGCACAAGATGCAGAATCGTCACCAGTCCTACCAGTGTCCCGCCGACATAAATAAAGGTCTGCACCACGTCGGTCCAGATCACCGCCGCGAGGCCCCCCTCAAACGTATAGATCAAAGTCAGCAGCGTGATGATCGCAATCGAAGCGATTTCGTCCGTGCCCAGCGCAATCGATACCACGATCGACACGGCATATACCCGCACTCCTTCCGCCGCCGCTCTCGTCAACAAAAACAGGGCCGCCGTCACCGTGCGCAGTTCCGGACCAAACCGCCGCTCAATCAGCTGATAGGCCGTATACAGCTCGCCGCGAAAATACTGCGGCAGCAGTACAAGACTAATAATGACGCGCCCGATCACATATCCCATCACCACTTGCAGAAAGGTAAAATTCGAATCGTAGGCGAGGCCGGGAATACTGATGATGGTCAGCGTGCTGGTCTCCGCCGCTACAATCGACAGCGAAATCGCCCACCAGGGAATATTGCGGTCGGCGAGAAAGTAGTCGCGCATGGTTCGCTGCCGCTTGCGAAACCGCAGCCCGAACAGCGTAATCCCCGCCAGGTACACTGCAATAATCAGCAGGTCAATCCGATTCAATCCCAAGCGATTCCTTCCGGTCCTAGTGTAGAGACGCGGCTAGCCGCGTCTCCGGCGGTCGGCAACAGTTTCGCAGCATTGTACAAGCATGTTCCGCCGCCCGGGCCCGCCAAAACTAATCAGGACGAACCTGTGTTAGAACTAGCCCGATGGCCTACTATCTCGGAATCGACGGCGGCGGTACTAAAACCCGCTGCGTTCTCGGCGACGAAACAATGGTGCTGGCGACCGCGATGTCCGGCGGAAGTAACATCGTTCGCCTCGGCGAAACACAGGCAAGGGAAGCGCTGCACACCGCCGTCCGCCAGGTTTGCGCCACCGCCAATATTTCTTCCGCTCAGATTAGCGCCATCTGTATCGGCGCCGCCGGCGCTGCCCGGCCCGAGATCGCCGCGAAGATTCGCAGCATCCTCGCCGAGATGACTCCCGGCCTCGCTCTCACCAACATCGAAGTTGTTGGCGATACTGTCATTGCCCTCGAAGCGGCTTTCGGCGCGGGTCCCGGCGTGATCGCGATCGCCGGCACCGGATCTATCGCCTACGGCCGCGACGCTTACGGTCACACCGCGCGCGCCGGAGGCTGGGGGTTCGCCGTCTCCGACGAAGGCTCCGGCCACTGGATCGGCCGCCGCGCCATCTCCGCCATCCTGAGCGCCCACGATCAAGGGCTCGAAACCGCGCTTACGGCCATGATCCTCCAAGCCTGGAAGCTCAACACTCGCGACGAACTTGTGCGGCAAGCCAACTCCACTCCGCCACCCGATTTTCCGCGCCTGTTTCCGATCGTCGTTCGCGCCGCGGACGAGGGCGACTCCATCGCTCGCGATCTGTTAGTCGACGCCGGAGCCAAGTTGGCTAGCCTCGCGACCATCGTTGTCCGCCGTCTCGCGCCCAATACTCCAGCTACCATGCTCCCGGTATCAATGCCTCCAGTAGCGATGCTCCCTGTAGCAATGACGGGCAGTGTCTTTCGTCAGTCTCCAGACGTGCGCCAGGTTTTCTACAATACGCTGCAGGCAAGCTTTCCGGGCCTTGATGTCCGGCAAGATATAGTTGATCCGATCGAAGGCGCGCTAGCGAGAGCACGCGCAGTTCGAAAGTAGAGACGGGGCTCGCCCGTCTGACGCAGGCTGACCGGCGATGTCAGACAGGAAAATGTCCGAAGACGAAAACGCGCCGCCCTCAACCGCATCGGCAACGCCGGCCACGCTCGCGCCCGCCGATCTGCTTCGCACCGCCGCCGACACCGCCCTCACCGAGGACTTCGCCCTAGCCCTTCTCAAGCGTGCCGACCTGCCTCCTGAAGTCATCGAGCAACTCGCCAAGAACACTAACGCACTCAAGAGCGGCAAGGTAAAGATCGCGCTGGCCAGCCATTCGAAGACACCGCGCCATCTATCCGTGCCGCTCGCGCGCCAGTTCTACACTCTCGATTTGATGAAAGTTGCGCTCTCGCCCACCGTGCCCGCTGACGTAAAAGTTGCTGTCGACGATGTTCTCATCTCACGTCTCAAAACTGTCACCATCGGTGAACGTCTGACGCTGGCCCGCCGCGCCTCAGGCAGAGTAGCCGCAGCTCTCCTGCTGGATGTGGAAACTATCGGTACCAAGATCACTGATGCAAGAACCGTAGCTCGCGAGACCCGAGTCATGCTGGCCGCGCTCGAAAACCCGCGTCTCACCGAAGCCCTCGTCATTAACTCCGTGCTCCGTACCGCCGCCAGCGCGGCCTTGGTGCATGCGGTTGCGCAGCACGCGAAGTGGTCCTGCCGCAGAGAAATCCGCGCCGCCCTTCTGCGAACCGAGCATCTCTCGTTAGCCCGCGCCCTGGAATTCAGCCACGAAATCCCCGGCCCGCTGTTGCACGAGTTACTTACCGCTTCGCGTCTCCCTGCCCAAATCAAAGACCAACTCCTCCGCGAGAGCCAGGCAAGCTGTCCTCCTGCAAGCGGTTGAGAGAAGTCTGATTTTGGTTGGAGCAATGAAGCGCGCGGAAGCCCTAAAACTTTCTAAGAATTTGTCATCCCGAGCGACGCGAGGGATCTACAGCTGTCACAGTCGAGGGACTCCGCGGAGAGCCCGGAAGGTTCGCATCCGGTGCCTGCGGACCAGGCGCGCCCTCTTGCGGCTTCGTCTCCCCACGTAGCAATCCCACAATCTTCTCGTACAACTTCGATCGCGTCACGTACCGTTCGTTGGCACTTGTGATATACCGAATCTGCATCTCCACTCCCGACGCGGTTGGCCGCAGATGAATCGCGGGGGCTGCGGTCAGCGATTTCCGATACCCTGCGGACTTCTGCCATTCCTTCTCGGCCTGCGAAAAATTAAAGTAGTGTCCCTCGATGGCAAAGCTGTTCACGAACGCGACCTTGCGTCCCGTCGGATGCCCGGTATCGGTCCAATTGCCGGTTTCGAGCAGCACCGTGCGCAGCAATCCGATCTCGATCACTTCGCCCACGACGCCGTTAATCTCGACCCAATCGCCGACCCGAATCCCGTTCTTTCCCATCAGCACGAACCAGCCAAAAAATCCGACGATAAAATCCTTTAGCGCCACCGTCAGCCCGGCGCCCGCTAATCCGAGGATGGTTGGCATCTGGTTCGGGACCCCAAGAATCACGAACGCAATCACTAGAACGCCCACCGCTTGCAAACTAAATCGAACCACTCCACGGAGGGTGAGAAGGTGCTTTTTCTCCGGGGCCGCCTGCCTGAAAAGCCGATTCACCAGAAGACTAGCGAAATACACCAGGACGACGATCAGCAAAATCCAAAGTACAGATCGCACCATACCGTGCAGGACTGCGCGCTGCTGGTCGCGCGTCACATCAAGCCAGTTGCCGTAGATTTCCTGCAACTCCTTCTGGTCTCGAATGCGCTTATCGAAGTCGGAGAGCAGCTTCTGGTCGTCGGAAAAATGTTTAAGGGAATTGACGGCGGTCGCGGTTGTTTCCTTCGAAACCGCGCCGGCCGCAGCCCCTTTGCGAAGCTCGGCCGCCTGCTGCTTCGTCTCTTCTTTTTGGGGCTTTTGCTCGCGAACGCGGCGTTGCAGACCGTCGTGTTGCGCCAGCAGGTCGTTTCCCATCTCCTCCGCCAGGCGCCGCGCCGACTCGATGTGCGCGCGCTTGTCTCGCAGCCACATCCAGGCACGCACCTGGCCCACAAGAGTGCTGGCGCCAAGATCAACGGCCGCAGCCGCCGAAGCGCCGGTTGGGTTCTGACTCTGGTGTTGCTCCAACTCGTGCTCCCCCGCCTCATGTTGATCCCGCTGCCTCTGAACCGCAGTCTCCTGATCGCCTCCCGCCCGGATCAATTCCTGCTGAGCGTCTTCGACTTCGTCTTCATCCAGAGCTTGTTCCGCATCCAGCAGATCCTTCCGGTCCTGTAGTGCGTCCTTTTCGACGGGCTTGGCTGAAGAGATCTGCGCCTTGAGTTGCTCGACTCGGGATTGCACGTCCGCCAGAGCCGCCTGTGCCTGCTGCAGTTTCAGGTATAGATCCCGGTTCTTGGGATCCTGATCGGATCGCTGTTCTGCGGCTTGGCGCAGTTCGTCTGCAAATGCCAGGTCCACTTCGTGGTCGGCGATTCGCACCGCTTCCTCAGCCAATCGTTGTTCTTCTGGACTAATTGCCAGAGCAACGAGCGCGCGCGCAGTCGGCAGCGGCCGTTCGTCTACCAAGGGAGTTTGGGCGGCATTTGAGGCCGCGTTCTTGGCACGAGGACGACTGGTCTCTCGCGTGGCATAGTAGGCGGCGACGGTCCCAAGTACCAGCGCCAGCAACGCTAAAGTGATCCCCCATTGCAGCCATTTCATTTTAGTACTCCACGGCACCCAATTCGCGATAAACACATTTTAGAAAAAGTGTAGCAGCCAAAACGCTCGTGTGGCGCGGGCGCCCCCGCCCGCGTGCCGTGCAGCGAGTAAAGCCACCGGCGTTAGAGGACGCGCAGATTCCGAGCACGACCCCGATCAGGTCGACTCAAGCACACCCTCGCGACGCCCGACCTCTCCCCATGGTAACTTTATCGCCGACGATACCCAAATCCGCCGCCGCTGCGGCCCGAGAATTTTCGATGAACAAAATCACCGTAGCCCTTCTCCTTCTGCTCCTTTTCGCCGCCTCTTCCTTCGCCAAGAAAGAACAATCCGCCAAGGGTGAAAACCTCTTGCTCCAACTCGAAGCCAATTTCGCCGCGGATGTCGTAAAGCACGGCCACGACGCCTTCCTCACCTATTTCGCCGAAGATGGCGTCGAAATTGTCGACGGCGGCGGCATCAACGACAAGGATGCCATGCGCAAACAACCCCCCTGGCCTGAAGGCACGACCCTCACCTGGACGCCCGTCCACGCCGAAATGGCGGCTTCCGGCGATCTCGGCTACACCTACGGCAATTACGTCTACACCGCCAAAAATAAGGAGGGTAAGCTCGTTGCCAATTACGGTAAGTACACCTCGATCTGGAAAAAGCAGAAGGACGGCGAGTGGAAGGTGGTCGTTGACATGGGAAACTCCAGTCCCGATCCGAAAACCGGGAAGTGAGACCGGGTCCTCACAGGCGCTGAGCTACAGTCATTGAGGGACAGTCATCGCGCGCCGATCTTCGACTGAATATCCGCCATCAGGTCCGCCGTCGTCGTCACCTCGATCCCGTAACGTTCCCCGCCGCGCACGATGGGACCGCCAATGGCATCCAACTCGAGCTGTCGTCCGGCGGCGAGATCTTTCTGCATGGAGCTGCGCATAGCCGGTGGCATGCTTTCGAAAACCGCCCGAATATGCGCCGCGTCAACTTCCGCGCCGCTCGCATTCGCCACGGCGCACGCGTCCGCGACGGCAGAGCTCAATTTCTGTTTCCACGCACTATCCGCAAGAATCTGTCCAACATTCATGCCGGATGCCGAGGTGGCCAGCGCAAATGGCGCAAGAAAGCAGAGCTTGCTCCACAGCAGAGTTTGCTCGTTCGGAATGAACTGGCAGGTGAATCCAAGATTGCCCAAGCGTGCGATGATGGCTCCCAACACGGGCTCGCCGCTGCTGGCGATATTGAGGCGAACAAATGGGGAGCGCTGGATGAATCGTCCCGGAGCAATCCTCTCCGCTTCCACCGCGATCGTTGCCGGGACCACGCGGTTCTCTCCAAATCGCGCCCGCAGAGCCGCGATGTGATCCACTCCGTTCAGCAATGGAACCACGGAGCCCGGCGCTACCTGCACAGATTCCAGCGCATTTTGCAGTTGATAAGTCTTGGTTGCGACCCAGAGAACATCAACCGGATCCCTCAATTCGGCGACGGCTTTCGCCGGCGCAGTAATGGAGGCAGAGCCCGATGGGCGTTCCAGCGACAAGTTGCGAGGATAGCTCGCCAACTTTTCCGGTCGAACCAACATTGTGAAGTCTTCGCCAAGCGATGCCAGCGCGGTGCCGACCAAGCCTCCGATAGCTCCTGCTCCCAAAATTGCATGTTTCATGCCAACACTCCCCGGAAAACTATACGACACGTCGGTCTCGGGCTGCGTCGCGTCGCGCAAGAATCCGTGGCATCATAGATGCTTGAATGAATTCGTGGGATTATCGAAGTAAGTATGGTCTACCTCAAGAGCGCAATCGCGGGAATTTTGATGGTGGCGGCTACGGCCCTTGTCCTTTATGTGACACTGACGCTATTGCTGATCATTCCGGTCCTAAGCCGGGGCGAAGGTTTTGATCTTCCCCGCTGGCACGTACGTTCCGGATCTCTAGCTTTCTGGATACCCGTAGTTATCGTCTTCGCAGCCGGCTTCCTATGGGAGTTTCACAGGGCTTCAAACTAGTCTGTGCCAACTTCGACCCGCCTTTACGCTGCGACCAAAAATCTGTCACACTGACCACTGATCCCCATGGGCAAGATTCACGTCCTCGCCGAGAGAGTTGCCAACCAGATCGCTGCCGGCGAAGTGGTTGAGCGTCCCGCGTCGGTGGTGAAGGAGTTGCTGGAGAACGCGCTGGACGCCGGTTCCACGCGCATTCGCATTCAGGTTGAAGCGGGCGGGAAGAAGCTGATCCAGATTACCGACAATGGCTGCGGCATGGTGCGCGACGATGCCATGCTGGCCTTCGAGCGCCACGCTACCTCGAAAATAAAGGACACCGACGACCTGCTGAGCATTTCGACGCTCGGATTTCGCGGCGAAGCGCTGCCTTCTATCGCATCGGTAGCCCGGCTGCATCTGGAAACCCGCGCCGAAGACGAAGCCGCCGGAACGGTCCTGGAAATCAACGGCGGCAAGATCATCCGCGTGGAAGAGGCGGGGCTGCCGTTGGGAACTTCGATCACGATTCGTGATCTCTTCTTTAATACTCCGGCGCGCAAGAAATTTCTAAGATCGGAATCGACCGAGCTATCTCATATCGCTTCGTTGGTAACCCACTACGCACTGGCGCATCCGGAAAAGCATTTCGAGTTGCACTCGGCGACGAATGCATTGCTGGTGGCGCCGCCGGTAGCCGGCCATCGTGAGCGCGTGTACCAGGTGTTTGGACGCGAGACTCTCGACCAATTGATTCCACTTGCGGCAATGCAACCACTGGAGCGTATCGGCCTGCCGCAGCCCCCTCCGTGGCGAAGGGTCGCGGACACTCTTGTTCGCGAGACCTCATCCTCCAAGTCAGCGGAGGGAGGACCGGTTGGTCAGCCCGCAGCGGACACGCGGACAGGAGTGTCCGCGCCACACGACTTTGGCGAAGTGCGGCTGCACGGCTTTGTTTCCAAGCCGGAAATTCAAAAGCTCAATCGCAATTCGATTTTCATCTTCGTGAATGGACGGCTGATTCGCGACCGTCTCATTCAGCATGGAATTATCGAGGCGTATCGCAACATTCTGCCGCCGACGGTGTATCCGGTAGTTCTGCTTTTTATTGAGATGCCGACTGCCGAAGTGGATGTGAATGTGCATCCGTCGAAGACCGAGGTGCGTTTCCGGCAGCAGACGGTGATTCACGATTTCGTGCGCGAGTCGGTACGGGCGGCGCTCATGAAGGCTCGGCCTGTCCCGCAGTTTTTAACGGAGATTGGCGCCCAGCCAACGGCGAGGCCTGCCCTCACCAGTCACGGCGTCACCGATCCCAGCCTCACTAATCCTTCGTTCAGCCAGGACGCGAACAGCAGCGATGGTTTGCAGGGTGCGCCGTGGCGCGACTTATCCGAACCCGCAGCTGCGGGCGGGTTCGCGCTGCAGGCGCCCACAATCCCGGCGACGACTGCGCACCTCGAATTCGAGGGCGGCATCGCGGTCGAGGCAAACGCCGCGGTATCCCTGTCACGAGACCCTGAAGCCACGATTGCTCATCAGGCGAGCGCTCAGCAGACAATTCCCGATCACGGGTGCGCGCCGCCGATTCCACAGGAGCCGCATGCCGCGCCGACTCTCGAGTCATTGCGAACACTGCGACCTCTCGGCCAGATTCGAAATTCATTCATTCTTGCGGTCAATGAAGATGGACTCTGGATCATCGATCAACACGTCGCCCACGAACGCGTTCTGTTCGAGCGGGTCCTGCGGCAACGCGCGGCGCAGCAAGTAGAGAGCCAGCGTTTGCTGATGCCTCTGGTCATCGAACTGACTCCAGCCCAGCAAGCGATCTTCAGCGACATTGCCGAAGAACTAGGGCGCAATGGTTTTGAGGCGGAGCCCTTCGGCGCGCGAAGCGTCGCGGTAAAGGTCGCGCCGGCGGGCGTGGACGCCGCGCAGATCGAGCACATGCTGAACGAAATCTTCGAGCAGCTCACGCGCGAAGACCAGGCCATCAATCTGGAAGCGGTGCGGACGCGCATCGCCGCATCGATCGCGTGCCACGCCGCGATCAAAGTCAATATGCCACTCGAAAAAAACAAGATGGAGTGGCTGTTAGCGGAGCTAGCGAAAACCGAGCATCCCATGACCTGCCCGCACGGCAGGCCGGTGGTGCTGCGTTATTCCATGCAGGATATTCAGAAGGCATTCAAGCGAATCTGAAGCAGCGTTTAGCGCTTAGCATTTAGTTCGACACTGACGCCTGAGAGCTAAACGCTAAATGCTAAGGGCTAAATGCTGCTTTTTCTGTGTTCTAATCGAAAACATGACCGACCCGGAACTTCTGCGAGCTCGCATGCAAAGGTGGCGCCTCGACGGCCAGCCCGTGCGCACTCTTGATGACGCGCGCGCCTTCCTCGAGTCGGTGGGATTTTGTCTGATGTATCCGATGCGGCCCGCGGTTCTAGTGCCGACTTTCATGGGAGCGTGGGTGGGTGCGGATGACAAGTTGCCTACGCGGCAGCACGCCTATAACGATCCGCGAGCGAAAGAAGCGACCGAACTAATGGTGCGCGCGCTGCGCGATAGAGCAGCTTACGAAGCTCCGCTGATTGACGAGAACAACGCGTTCCTGCTGGCACCCTCCGTGTTTCCGTACTTTTATTCGCTCGTGGGCGAGCGCAATCCAAAGCAGCCGCCTACGATCGGGCCGCGGTCTCCATATTCGCCGTTGGCCTGCGACGCTTTCGAAATCATCCGGCGCCGTGGACCGATTTCAAAAACGAAACTGGGCGAGATGCTGGGCGGGGCGGTTTCAAACGCCGGCCTCGATCGCGCGTTGAGCGAACTGTGGGCCAAGCTGCGCATAACGCGCGTAGATTACACGGAGGAGGAAGGTTCGGTGTGGGACGAATTGTCGCGCTGGGCGCCAGATGTAGTGCGCGAGGGCGTGGGGATTTCGGTCCCGGAAGCGCTCTCGGCGCTGGTCTCAAAATATCTTGATTGCGTGGTCGCAGTGGACGAGGGGGAGGTCGAGAACTTCCTGGCAAACTTCGTTCCCCGTACGCGGGTGAAGGAAGCAATCCATGCCTTGCTTTCGGCGCGCGAATTGAGCTTTGTGCATGTCGGGAGTAAATCGCTGCTGCAGGTGACTCCGCCGAAGCAGGCATACGTCCCCAAGTCCCGTGCAGAACGCCTTCGCGAGCGGAGTTCCACGTAGATCATGTGGGGACGGGCGTCCTCGCCCGTCCAAGCCGAGCAAAGCTCGGCATCGCTCTTGGTTGGCAGCGACTCTTGTTATGGGCGAGCTACAAAGCGAAGCCACGCCGCGCACCTGTAGTTTTCGGCGCTGCCCGTGTAGAATCGCACATTCCCACGATGACTGATCCATCCCAACGCAAACTCATCATCGCCATCGACGGCCCTGCCGGAGCGGGCAAGAGCACCATCGCTTCCCGCCTGGCGCGCAAACTCGGCTACGTGAACCTGGAAAGCGGTGCGATGTATCGAGTGTTGGCGCTCAGGGCGATCGAGGGGGACGCGTCATTTGATGACGAGGATGCGCTGCTGAAGATGGCGCAGGATTCGCGCATTACTCTTGAGCGCTCCATCGGCGGTCATCGCGTCCTTCTCAATGGAAAAGACGTTTCCGCGCGCATCCGCGAGCGCGATGTGACCGAGGCGGCGTCGCGCGTTTCAGTTCATCCCAAGGTACGAGAGTGGATGGTGGCGCGGCAGCGCGAAATGGGCATCGGCGGCGGCGTAGTGATGGAGGGCCGCGACATTGGGACAAAAGTTTTCCCTGATGCCGACTTAAAGATTTTTCTTGACGCTGATCCCGTGATTCGCGAGCAGCGGCGGCTGGACCAGCAGCAGGTGAAAGGCGCGCCGGCGCAGGCAATGGCTACCGAACTTCGCGAGCGCGACCGGCGCGACCGCACGCGTGCGGCTTCTCCGCTGGTGGCCGCGGAAGATGCCGTGGTGCTTGACTCGACAAACATGAGCGAGGACGAAGTCCTCAATCGAATCGAGGAATTGGTGGAGCAGCGACGGGCGGCGAGAAGCTAACGAAGTCTCCATGCTCACGTAGAGACGGCCGCCCTCGGCCGTCCAGCCGAGCGAAGCTCAGAGGCGATCTCAACCGGTCGATTCTCGCTAACTCTGTTGCCTGTCCCCCGTCGAATATGCGAGGCCTGCTTATGACCCTTGCCCGCGGGGCTGTATTAATCGCTGTATTATTGTTCCCTTCGATTGCGACAAACTCCCAGTCGTCATCGAAGCCTTCGTCCCAACACTCATCCCAAACAACCGCCGGCGGCTGGCCTACGGCTTCCCCTGCCGAGAGCGGACTCTCCGACGCCCGGCTGCGCTCGCTCGATGCAGCCGTTCGTTCCGGGGAGTTCAAGAAGATTGGAAGCGTGTTGATAGCCCGGCATGGCAGGCTGACTTATGAAGGCTACTTTGACGGCAACGGGGACGGCGACGCCGCCACTCTGCGCGACACACGGTCGGCGACCAAGAGCATCACCGATGTGCTGATCGGAATTGCTATCGACGAGCACAAGCTCAGCGGAGTGAACACCAGGGTTCTGGGACTGCTGTCCGAGCACGCTCGCCGCATTCAAAATCCCGATCCGCGCAAGTCGGCGATCACGGTGGAAGATTTTTTGACCATGAGTTCTCCGCTGGAGTGCGACGACTGGAACGACGCTTCTCGTGGCAACGAAGAGCGCATGTATCTGGTGGAAGATTGGGCCCAATTCATTCTCGATCTACCAATTCGCGGCCGCATGCATGCGGGCGAGCAAGTGGAAGCGCCTCCCTACGGACGCTACTTCAGCTATTGCACGGGAGGAGCGTTCACGCTGAGTGAAGTACTCGAGAAAGCAACCGGTACGCGCACGGATCGTTATGCGCTCGAGAAGCTGTTTCGGCCGCTCGGCATCACGAATGTGGAGTGGTTCTACTCCCCGATGAACATTCCGCAGACCGGCGGAGGACTGCGGCTGACCAGCCGCGACCTGCTGAAAATCGCGCAACTATATCTCGACGGCGGACAGTGGCAAGGGAAGCGCATCGTGAGTGAAGAGTGGGTGCGCAGCTCGACGCGGCCGCATGCGCGCATCGACGATGCGACTGAATACGGTTATCTGTGGTGGTTAAAGTCCTTTAAGTCGGGCGAGAAAAGTTATCCCGCATTTTTTATGTCGGGCAACGGGGGAAATAAGGTGGTAGCGATTCCCGCGCTCGATATGACTGTCGTGATCACCAGCACAAACTACAACACCCACGGAATGCACGAACAGACAGAGAAGATACTGACAGACTATGTGCTGGCGGCAATAGAGTAAGGAGAACGAGGGAAAAAACTGCCCGGTCCACGCCTACGCCTTCTTCCGCCCCTTCGGAGCACGCGTCTCCACCCACTTCGAACCATTCAAGAACGCAGCCCAGCGCAGTTCCTCAACCGGATTCTGACCGCTCAGCGCCTTACTCACCGCCATCTCCGCCACCGCGTCGACTATCCATTCAAAATTCTGCTGACCCACCGACGTAACCTCTGCATCCGGAGCCGGATTCATGAAGTCAATCGCATAGGGGATGCCGTCCTCCACCGCAAACTCCACGGTGTTCAGGTCATAGCCCAGCGCGCGGCACAACGCCAGCGCATCTTTCTCGATTCGCTCCTTTAAGTTCGTACCCGGTTGCGGGTTCCCCTTGACATAGCGTTCATGGTGCGGAGCTCTCGGATCGTACCTCATGATGTGCACTTTCTCCTGCCCCACAACGTAACAGCGGTAATAATCCTCAAACTCCACGCCATGCTGCAACGTCATACACAGATCGCCCGTCCGGTTGTAGTTGTGGAAGAACTCCTCCGGAGAATGCACCCTATAGACGTGTTTCCAGCCGCCGCCAGAATAAGGCTTCAAGAACGCGGGAAACCCAACATAGGAAAACACCTCTTCCCAATTCAACGGAAAAATCAAATTCCGCATGGATTTATCGGTCGTATCCGGTGGATGCTCGTGATGCGGCAAAATCACGGTCGGTGGAATCGCCACGCCCATCTTGTGCGCCAGCGCATAATTAAAAAACTTGTCGTCCGCCGTCCACCAGAACGGATTGTTAATCACAATCGTCCCCTGCAGCATCGCGTTCTTCAAATAAGCCCGATAGAAAGGAATGTCCTGAGAAATCCGATCGATGATGACGTCGTATTTCTTCGGCTCATCCATTCGGATGCCGCCAACCTTCACAAATTCGGCCGTAACGCCCTCGGCCTTCACGGAGTTGATCTTCTCGACCAATGCCGGTGGAAACGTATTCTCCATCCCAAAAAGAATTCCGATTTTCTTGTTTGCCATAAGTCAGAACCTCTTTCAAAATCTTGCTGGTGGAGCGCCGGGCGTCCCCTCCCGCCGCCAACCGGTTCGACGGGCGAGACGCCCCATCTCTCCACTAAAAATACTTTCCCGCCATCCGCTGCCAAAGCGGCCAATCATGCTTGCTGTTATCGCCGTAGATATCCAACCAATGCGGAATCCCCTTGCCCTGGAGAAGCCCCGCCATCTTCACATTCGCGTCCAGGCACATATCCCAATCCGACGTTCCCAGCACAATCTTCATCTGCCGGTACCGGCTCAGGAACCACTCATCGCCCGAGTTCACCAGGTAATCCGTCGGATTATTGAAGTAGACATTGTCATCGTAATAGTCGTCGAGGAAGCTCTTGATGTCGAAGGATCCGCTCATAGTCACGCAAGTCGAAACCATATCCGGATGCCGCATGGAAAAATTCAGCGCGTGATAACCGCCAAAACTGCACCCCGTCACCGCGATTTGCGGAGACCAGTTTTTCCACTTCAAATACGGCAGAAACTCGTTGATCACATAGCGTTCGTACTGCACATGCCGCCCAATCCTC
>WNFA01000796.1_pt1 | contig 26660 bp, 26 predicted proteins | sample 5400481 | NCBI WGS metagenome assembly WNFA01 (sample SAMN13153340, study PRJNA577476) | soil metagenome | isolation source: 120 cm saprolite under Douglas fir tree site 2 hole 1 replicate 2 | place: USA:California | collected 2015-04-18 | reverse complement strand
AACGGGTAGGCGCCCCACTTGCTGAAATATTCCGTGAGGAGGGGTTTGACGTCGCGCTCGATGTTCGCCGCCACGATCGGCTCGACTGTCGCCATAAGGTCGGCCTGGGTTATGACGAGAAGGCGGTCGTTGTTGATCGGCGAAGGCAATCCGGTCGAAGTGAAACTGGCATACGTAACGTTGTTGTACTGCTCTAGGTAGTTTGCGGGATCATTGAGGTTCGCCGGGTCCCGCGACTGACCCTGAATCGCTTCGCCCGGAGCGAATAGGATGGCTACCACGTTAGTTGCGGAGACCGATCCGGTAACCGCGAGCTGTCCCAAGGTTTCGCTGTTGATGACGTTGGTGTACGAAGGCGTGTTTCTCAGAAAGCTGGCGGATACGGCGTACCAGGGACTTTCACCGCTGGCATCGCGCAAGTCGTCTGCCCCGACTGTCTTCCAAGGGAAACGGCCGATGCGTTTGAGAGGGGTGTCGCACGGCTTCTGTGGGAAGTCGTGATCGTCTGCTATGCCGTTGTTGTCCCGGTCAGGGCAGGGAAGCGCGCCGGGCTGGAATGGCGTGGCGCCACCTGTGTTTTGCCACTGCTCGTTGGCGGCATACGCAATAAGAGCCACCTTCGCCTGTCTGAGCGCGTTCATGCTGCGCTGCTCGCGCTCGTTGGAGTTCCCTGCGCTCGTGAGGTTGAGGGTGCTGGCGATCAGGAAGGCGCTGATCAAAGCCGCCAGAGCCAGGAGCGCGATCAGCGCGAAGCCGCGCTGAAGCGGCCCCGACTCTCCCCTGCGCGCGCGAAGCCTCACGGCCTGCGCTCGCCTTGTCTGGGAGGAGTTGCGATCGTCCCGCCTGCGGCGGGATCTCTGATTTCGCCGCGGATCTTGTCGAGCGTCTGCCCGATCTTGAGGCTCACCGAAGGCGCGCCTTCGCCGCCGGGCACGGTCACTCTGGCCGGATCGAGCGGCTTCCTCGCGTTGCCCTGTGGAACCCCGTTGATCCAGGTCGTGCTCCTGCCCGAAGAGCGCGACACCTGGCCGTTGACCGTGACGAAGCTTTCCACGACTACGGCCGTCTCCTGGATGTTGGCCTGGCGGCGGCGGTCGAGGTCCTGGCGCTGCTGCTCGGTAAAGAACAGGCGACCGAGATTCTCCTGGGCCGCGACCTGCCCCGTCGCGATTCCGAGCACAAACGCCCCAGCGAAAAGGCGTCTCGCAAATTCCATGTGCTTCTCTCCGATAACGGGTTTGCGTCGCATGGAGTTCAAAAGGTCTCCCTCGTGCAGCAGCAGCATGTCGAGCTTCAACCGGCTCACTACGAAGTCGGCGGCGCCGGCTGAAACGAGCCCGGGGTAGTCGAGCGGTTTTTGAGCCTCGAAGTTGTATCTGATCTCGAAGAGCTTCCGATCATTTTTGATCTTCGCGATCGATTCGATCCAGTCGAGCCGGCTCTGCTCGCCCACGATGCCTCGCTGGCGCATCTGCTCGTAGTACACCAAGTCATCGCGGATCTCGCGCTCTTCCTCCGCGACTCTTAAGACGCGCTCCTGGGCCGCCACGCGGCTGAGGCGGGTCGTGTCCCGCGCTATTCTCGCCTCGTCCAGGTAGTATCCGCCGGCGATCAGGCAGGCCGCACCCAGCGCAAGCAGTACGATCGCCACGGCGAGCGGCACGCGCAGGCGCTTGAGGTCGTCCCGGGTGATGTTCATGTGCCGCGCCGCTTGACTACGATCACCGAGAATTGCGGCACTTCCTCTCTCCTCGCCGCCCCGATGTCGCCCGCGAGGCTTTTTTCCGCATTGATATCGAACGGCAACTGCGTGCGGGCTATTTCGGTGCCTGGCCGTCTGCGCAGCGCCTCGGTGAATTGGTTCACCAGCGCGGTGACCGCGCGGAAGTCCGAGGCCTGCTGCACGACGAGCTTGCCCGAAATCTCGGCGGTCTGGGTCTGAAACTCGCTGGCCGCGGCCTGCGCTTGCGCTGTCGGCTGGGGGGAGGGTGCCTTGGACGCCTCGCGCCCGGCCGCCGATTTCACTCCGGCGCCGAACTCCCAATCGATTTTGTCGATTTCGATCTGAGGCAAGGCCGTTACCGCTTCGCTGATCTCGGCGAACATCCTGCCGGGCGAAGCGCTTTGCCGCAGGAGCGCCCGGTAGTTCTTGACGATAGCTTTGAGATTTTCGCTGGAGATCGGCGTCTTGGGGAAGCGCGTCTGCAGTCGGGCGTATTCCTCGGACGCGCGGGCTTCCTGCACGCGGTTATTCTGGGCTTGCTCGTTGGCCTGATAGGTATCGAGAAGTCTCACCGCCGAAAGGAGCAGGCAGAACCCGAATGCCGCTGCTCCGGCGGCAAGCAGGGCCACGCGCGCGCGCCACAAATGATAAAAGCGCCGCAGGCGGTCGTCGGCATACTGTTCGCCGGATGGGTACGCGGCGAGCACGTGCAGAAACAGGCTTTCTGCGAGCGTCCCGGCCGGCACAGATTTGAGCCCCAGGCTGTGTGCGACCCTGTCGAGGTCGTGAACATGGAACTGCAGCCGGGCGGAATTGACGCAGACCGCGTCGTAGAGCGCTTTGTGCTCGCTCGGCGCAAGGACCAGCACGTCAAGCGCGGGCGCCTCGCGCGGCAGGATGCGGGTGTTGACGAGATACTGCTGGATCCGCAGCGACTCGGCCGCGAAATCCTGTGCAATCACTCTGGGATCGGAGAAGTCCACGCGGCCGAGCCGCGAGAAGCGGATTCGGCCGTTCTCGATGTAGCTCTGCCGCAATCCGGCCTGCTGCCGGCTCACTATCAGGTATCGCCCACCCTTGAAACCGAGACGCTTCCCCGTCTGGGCCGCCACGGGCGCAACTGAGAACACGCCGACCAGACGGGCATCGTGCGAGCGCAGGGCCTCCAGCCAGGGCTGGAATTGATGCGTGTTGGTAAACGACATGTAAAGAATCCGTTCCTCGCGCCGGCCCGCGTGGGTCTCGGACCCAAGCGAGAGCGGCAGGGCGAGCGACGCATCGCGGTAGCGCTGGGCGAGCTTGCGCGCAAGCAGCGCCCGGCGGTCCGCGCCGCGCACGTAAGGGATGTTTTCCTGAAAGAAATCTTCCTCGACCACGTCGGCGAGGACGTAGAAAAGGCTTTCCGGGGCGCCGGCCACGTATCTCGAGAATTCGGCGACGCCTTTCTCGTTCATGTCGAAGGCGCCTTCCTTCTGCAGTTCGCCTTTTTCCCATAGATAGGCGGTGACTCTCTGGGAGGTGAAGTAACAGAGGCGTTTGCTCGGCACGGTCTCTATACCTTGATCTTGCTGATGACGTCGTAGATCGGCCCGAGCACGGAGAGCATCACCCAGCCCAGAATGACGCCGAGGACCACCGTCAACGCGGGTTCGATGATCACCTGAATCTTGCCGATCGATTCGCGCACTTCGCGGTTGTAGAAATAGGACACGTTGAGCAGCGCCTTGTCGAGCGCGCCGGTCGACTCGCCCACGCGGAGCATTCTCACCACGAGCGGCGGGAAAAGTCCCACCTCCTGAAACGCCGCGGTCACGTTCTTGCCTTCGCCGATCTGCTGTCCCGCGAGCTTCAGGCCTTCCTGGATGACCATATTGCCCGTGATTTCCTCGGAGCTTCGGATCGCATCCAGGATGGTGATTCCCGAGGCGTACATGAGGGCGAAAATGCTGGCGAAGCGCGACAGGATGATCTTGCGCAGGATCTCGCCCGCCACCGGGAGAGCGAGCTTGAAGCGATCGAGCTGGTAACGCACCAAGGGGTTGGCCCGAGCTGCCAGCTTGACCCCGAAGAACAGAATCGCGGGTGCGGCGAGGAGCGCCCACCAGTAGCCCACGAAAAACGCCGAGACCTCGATCAGGACGCGCGTTTGCAGAGGGATCTGCTGCCCCATGTTCCTGATGAAGGCGACCATCTGCGGTACCAGGTAGATCATCAGGAAGAAAGTCACCATGATCACGATCGAGCCGACGAACGCGGGGTAGAGGACGAGCTTTTTCATGTGCTCGGCCAGCTCGTCTTCCCATTTCAGGTTCTCGACCAGGCTTTTCAGCACTTCGGCCAGCTTTCCCGTGTCCTCCCCGGCGCGGATGAGGCTCGTAAAAACCGGGTTGAAGATCTGCGGATACTGAGCGAGGCTCTGCGACAGCCTCAAGCCCCCCTGGATGCTTTCGATGACCCCCGACATCACTTCGCGAAATCGGGCATTTTCGATGCTGTCGCGCAGGTCGATCAGCGATTCGACGAGCGGCACCCCGGCCCCGGTGAGCTGCTCCATGTGGAAGCAGAAGTTGATAAGGTCGGAGCGCTTGATCGCGCCGGAGCGAAGCAGGCTCCCGCCGTGACGCGTCGGCCCGCCCCGCACCAGGTCGAGGCCCATGCGCTTCAAGCGCAGCTCGAGATCGACCAGATTGATCGCTTCGATCTGGCCGAGCATCGTCTTTCCCCGGGTATCTATGGCCTTGTAGGCAAAGAGTGCCATGTTCGATCCGTCGCCGGCACCGTACGCCGGCCGTGGCTTACATCCGGTCGGTGAGGTCGATCACGCGCATCAACTCATCGAGCGCGGTCGAGCCGTCGAGGACTCGACGGGTGCCGTCGTCGGCCAGCGTGCGAAAGCCCCTCGTCAGGGCCGACTTTTGCAATTCCCGGCCGGTGGCGCGGTGCGCGATCAGCTCGTCGAGCTCGCCGTCCATCTTCAGGATCTCGATGATGGCCATGCGACCCCGATAGCCCTGATAGTCGCACTGGTCGCAGCCGACGGCCCGGTACAGCGTGGGCGCCCGCTCGGACTTCGCCCCGAGGATGCCGCATTCCCCGGCGCTCGCCTGGTAGGCTTGTTTGCAATGCTTGCACAGCCTGCGCACCAAGCGCTGCGCGACGATGCCGATGATGTTGCCGGCGAGGACGTCCGGGACGATGCCGATGTCGAGAAGCCGCGGAATCGCGCCGGCCGCCGAATTGGTGTGGAGGGTCGAATAGACCTGGTGGCCCGTCATCGCCGCGCGGAAAGCCATGGTGGCCGTGTCCTCGTCGCGTATCTCGCCGACCAGGATCACATCGGGGTCCTGCCGCATGAGCGAGCGGATGCCGTTGCCGAAATCCATCTTGGCTGCCTCGTTGATGGAGGTCTGCCGGATCAGGGTCATGGGATACTCGACCGGATCCTCCAGCGTCATGATGTTGAGGCCGTCGTTGTTGATGTGGTTGAGCACCGAATAGAGCGTCGTCGTCTTGCCGCTGCCGGTGGGGCCGGTGAGAAGAATGATGCCCTCGGGCCGCGCGATCATTTTCTTGAGCAGCTGAAGCTGACCTGCTTCCAGCCCCAGGCCGTCGAGCGGAACGATCCCTTTCTGCCGGTCGAGAATGCGCAGCACGATGTTCTCGCCGTGGGTGGTCGCCTGCGAGGAGACGCGGAAATCGACCGCGCGGCCGGTGAGCATCAGCGAGATGCGCCCGTCCTGCGGGGCGCGTGTTTCAGCGATGTTCATCTTCGACATCACCTTGATACGCACTGCCATGGCCGGCCAGTATGTCTTGTGGAGAGATCTTATCTGGCGCAGCACCCCGTCGATGCGATAGCGGATGCGCAGGAAACTCTGCTCCGGCTCGAAGTGAATATCGGAGGCGCCTCGCTCGACGGCGTCCGCGAAAAGCGCCGAGATGAGGCGCACGACCGGCTGCGAATAAGCGTCGCCGGATGCCTGCAAGCTCTGATAGTCGATTTCGCCGGTCTCGATCTCGTGCAGGATGCCGTCGATCGAAAAATCGTGGCCGTAGTACTGGTCGATCGCCCGGCCGATTTCACTCTCGCCCGCGAGCCGCGTCTCCAGCGCAAACTCGCCGCGCAGCTGCGCCCGCACCTGGTCCAGCGCCACGATGTTGTTCGTGTCGGCAATCGCGATGATGAGCTTGCGCGCCTCGCGGTCGAGCGCGACCGGGAAGACAGTGTGTCGCTTGGAGAACTCGCGCGGCACGAGCTTCAGGGCCATCGAGTCGACCACGATCTGAGTGAGGTCTACGCTCTGCAGGCCGAGCTTCTCGGACAAGGCATCGCGCAGCGTCGCCTCGGACACGAAGCCGAGATTTACCAGGAGCTTGCCGACCGGCTGATGGGTCTTGAGCTGCTCGAGCAGCGCGATCCGGAGCTGATCCTCGGTGAGGATGCCTTGCGAAATCAAAATCTGCCCGATGTGGCGCTTGGCCTGCGGGGAGACCGTTTGGGCGCTGAGGCGCGGGGAGTTCATTAGACGGGCTATTTGCTCAGCTCCTGAACGCGCAGCCGCGCCTGGGCGGGGGCGAAGCTCGCCGCGCGCTTGTCGGTCAAAGCGAGCGCTCGCTGGTAATACTCGAGCGCAAGTTTTCCCTGGTGCAGTTGATCGAGGCTCACGGCGAGATTGAAGGCGTAGTCGGCATTTTCCGGATCGACCGAGTAGGCCTTGAAATAGGCCGACTGGGCTTCGGTCCAGCGCGACTGCTGCGCATACTGATTGCCGAGCGAGAAATGCAGAAGCGCGGCCTCCGGCTGGGTTGCGATGAGGGTTTTCAAGCGGCTCTCCGAAGCCACCGGGTCGAGCTGGCCGCGCAGCGTGATGAGGCTCGCCACGGCGTGGCTGTCGCGCGGATCGATTTCGAGCAGCTTGAGGTAGCGCGCTTCGGCCGAGCTGAGCTGGCCGTTGCGTACGTCGATGGCCGCGAGGCCGAGCAGCGCGTCGCGGTTGGTCGGTTCGCGCGCGAGCGCCCGCTGGTAGCTTTCGCGTGCAGCGGCGAGGTCGTTCCTCTGGAACGCCTGGTAGGCCTGTTCGACCAGCGGATCGACACTGAGCGAGGGCGCGTTGATCGCGATCGGCGCGAGCGTTTCGCCTGCCCGCTGCGAAACGGATCCGCTCGGAATCGAAGAGAGTTCGGACCGCGGCGCCGAAGGCCCGGAGGCAAGCGTTCCCGAGGCCGGCTGGGATCTCGCTCGCGGCGGACGCACCGGCTGTATGGGAGGGATTCCCGGAACCGCGGTACGCGCCGAAACGGGCGCGGCTGCCTGCGGCGCTTGCGCGGGCGGAGGAGGCGCGGCGAGTTCGGAAGACGCGGCCACGGGGGCGGATGCGGCTGGGGATTGGGCGGGGGCCGCGACCGGGCGGACTTGCGTTTCCACACGGGCGACACTGTACCTGGGCTGCATTTGCCACCATAGATAGCCCCCGTAGCCCAATCCGACCAGTGCGAGCGCGCCCAGAGTGAGATAAAACGGCCGACGCGGGTTGTAGTCCATCTCCTTCACCTGAAAAAGCTGTTGGGCTTGGGCACGTTCAGCGATCTGTGCGAATTCGTTCGTCGCCGGGATCGGCTGCGCCGCGGGCTCGAACATCTCCTCCCCCTGCAGCGACAATTCGGAGCTTGCCGCTGCCGTCTCACCGGCGGGTTCCGAGGAGGGCAAATCATCGGTGAGGATTTCCAGCGGCTGCGTGATGTCGGGCAATTTCTCGCGGGTGATCACCCGGGCGGCCGGCTCCGGCGGTGCGAGCTCGGGCTCCGCTGAGGGCGCCCCCTCTTTGGCGACCTGCTTGGCAAGCTCGGCCTTTTTCAGCGCTTCGAGGAGCAGGCTCATCTTGAGAACTCGGGCAACCCCGCCTTGCCGGGGTTGGGCCGCGAAATGAAGTCTTCGCCTGGAATCATCGTTCGGAACGAGCGGAAGTCGCCGTCGATACTCGCATCCTTGACCACGACGGGGCGCAGAAAAACGACGAGCTCGGTCTTGGTGTTGTTGCGGTTGCGCGAGCTGAACAGCGAACCGATGATCGGGATGGAGTTGATGATGGGAATCGTGTCTTCGATGTCGTTGACCGAATCCTCGATCAATCCTCCCAGCACGGCGATCTGACCGCTGTTGACCTTGATCAACGATTCCATTTCCCGCATGCGAAGCTGCGGCACCTGGTTGAGTACCCCGGCTTTCGCCAGGTCGGGGTTGGGATCGTTGACAAACTTGATGAGGCGCGTAGTAGTCGGCTTGACGTTCAGAAGGATCGTATCGTTGTCGCTGATCTGAGGGGTCACGTTCATGACGAACCCCACCGGCACCGTGACCGGGGTCGTGTTGGTGGCGGTCACGGCATTCGTGTTCAGGTTTCCCGCAGCGATGCTCACCTGAACGTTGAAGTACACGATGTTGTCCACGACCCGCAGGAGCGCGGTCTGATTATTGAGGACCGAGAGCTTCGGGCTCGAGAGGACTCGCACGTTGCCGAAGGACTCGAGTAACTGGAGGACACCGGCGATGTTCGTTCCCCTCGATACGGCAAGCGTGAGAAGATTCGGGAACCCGACGCTGGGGGCGCTCGGAAGGTTCCCTGGAGCCGTTCCAAGGACGCCGGGCGGAAAGCTGGGGTTGACCGTAACGTTCCCCGAGGCAATTTGGCTGCCTGAGACAGTTGTGAGTCCCCGCGTACGCAGGGCCGACCAATCGATCCCCTGCTGGTACTGGTTGTTCAGCTGCACTTCGGCGATCGTCGCCTCGATCAGCACCTGGCGCCTCACGTTTGCCATCACCTGATCGAGAAATTCCTGGATCTTTTCGTGCTGCCGCGACGTCGCCCGGACGATGACGAGGCTCGCCTCGGCGTTGACGATCACCGCCGCCGCCTCCCGGAAGCTGATGTTGGGCGCGGTCGCTTCCGGGGCAGCGGCTGTCCCCGGTGCCCCAGGCGGGGCCGCCCGGGGCTGGGGCGAGGGGCCTCCAGTCGGCAGAACCTTGTCCGTCTCGTGCAGGATATCCTTGATGTTCTTTTCCAGTGTGACCCAGAACTTGTTGTCGGAAGTATTGCGGACCGTGGTGCTGGAGCTGTTTCCGCCGCCCGCTCCAGCTGCACCCCCTCCGGCGCCTGCGGTCCCGCCACCCGTCCCGATTTGCGAGGAGACACCGACCGTCCCGATCGCGTTGCGCTCCATATTGACGTAATCGATCCGGTAAGTGTGCAGGTACGGGGAGTCCGGCATGACGATCAAGTTGGGACCGTCCAGTTCCCAGCGCATGTCGACCTGCTTGGAAATGCGGGTCAGTAACTGCGGCAAAGTCTGCTCGATCGCATTGATCGTGACCGTTCCCGTGATCCCCGGGTGAACATCTATGTTCAGCCTGGCGTCGCGGGCGAGAGCGAACAGCAGCTCCTGCGCTTTGACCCCGTTGACCACCACGCTGTAGGTCTCGGGCCGCGAGGTGGGTGTAGGTTTGGGCAGGATCGTGGAGATTTGTATGGGAGCCGGTACGGTTCCGGAGGGCGCAGGCGCTTCGGCGCGAAGGTGCGTGCCCGATTGCGGAATCGGCGCATGGGCGCACGCGCCCAGCAGGAGCACACAACACGCCAGCGAAATGCGTCGCAAGGTCGCCTCCGATTCCCGCTCAAACCTGCCGGGTAGAATTTCCCGCACCAGTATAACAGTACCACGTAACAAACTGATTTAACAAACCAAAAGAACTCTTACGCCGCGCCCTTCGGGACCTCGGCGGCGGCCCGTAGCGGCCGCGATTGTTATTGGCGATTCTGGCTGCGCATTCTCTCCACGCTCCGATAGTACGGATGGTACGCGGAAATCGGCGGCGGCAGCCCTTTCATGGCGGCCAGCGCTTGCTCCGGGCTCGCGTAGGATCCGTAAGCGACACGGTAGTGTTGCTGCCCGTCGATCTTCACGCTGTAGACGAGAAGCTCGCCAACCGGCAGCATCTTCGATGCTCGAAGCAAGAAGTCTTCCAGCTGCTCTAGTTCTTTTGAGTTGACGATGGCCAACTGGATCGCGTAGTGATTTCCAGGCGTGCTCCGGAGCCACTCCTGGGTTGCGGTAAAGCGCCCTCGGGCGAGTTCCCCTCGCTCGGGAGGGAGGGGTTGTGCGAGCGTCGGGATTTCCGCGCTTGGTTTGAGTGCCGACGGGTCCGGGCTCGCGGACGGAGATGAGCTCGAAACAAGGGGTTTCGCCGGCGGGGTGGGAATCGCTGCCGCCGCGCCGCCGGACGGGGAACCCGGCGCGATGTCTCGTTCACCGGTCGAAAGCAACACGTGAATCCCCCAACCCAGGACGAGGCCGGCAGCGAGCGCAGCCGCGCCGATCCACCCCATTTTTTGCATGCCGGTCCGTTTTCGATGGAACTCGGAGTCCCGCACCGCTTTTTTGACTTCCACTTGGGTGACGGCGTGCGTGCCGTCCGCGAACGCCGCGAGCAGCGACTTGTCCGCAAGGATATTGACTCGGCGCGTCAGTCCCTGGGACGCGCTTGCGATGAGTCTGACGGCTCCCCGATTGAACACCTTGGGACCGCGGTAGCCCGCCGCGCGCATGCGGAAATCGATGTAGTTCTCGATATCGCTGTGCACCAGGGGCTCGAGTCGAAAGCTGTGGGTGATGCGCTCCTTCAGCTGCCGCATGCCGGCCGTGTCGAGGTGTTCGTCAAGCTCCGGCTGCCCGAACAGGACGATCTGCAGCAGCTTGTGGCGACTCGATTCGAGATTCGATAGGAGCCGGATCTCCTCGAGCGTTTGGTCGGGCATCGCGTGCGCCTCGTCGATCAGCACCACCACCCGCCGGCCCTCGCCGTAGAGCCGCAGAAGATGTTCCTGCAGAGCGCGCAGGATGCGCGTCGCGCCGTCCTTTTCCAGCCCCATCTTCAGCTCGTCGCCGATGGCAAAGAGAATCTCGTCGCGCGACAGGGACGGATTGGCGAGATAAATGGTTTCGACCGTCGCGGGCAATCGTTCCATGAGCACCCGGCACAGCATCGTCTTGCCGCTGCCGACCTCTCCGGAGACTTTGACGATGCCCTCGTCGTGGGTGATGGCGTAGAGCAGCGCCTCGAGCGTCGCGCCGCGGTTGGCGCCCTGAAAGAAGAAATCGGTGTGGGGGGTGATGCGAAAGGGTGGCTCTTTCAGCCCGAAATGGTCTAGATACATCGAGTCCCCCTGCCGGAGCGGGCCTCCGGCGCTATTGTTGCTTTTGCGCCGATTCCATACGGGAGTACAGCGTCGTGCGGTTGATGCCGAGCATTTTGGCCGCCTGACTGACGTTGCCCCGCGTGAGCTTCATCGCCGCCTCGATGTAGCCCTGCTCCCAGGCCCTGAGCATCTGGTCGAGATTGAAGCTGCGCTCGCGCTGCAAGTGGCGCTGCGCCTGCTCGATGAGCGTTCCCGGATCCGACGGCAATCCGGGTCCTCCGTCGCCCTGCGCATCCAGATCGAACTCGGGCTCGAGCTCCGCGACGGACAGCTTCTGCCCGGCGTACTTCGTGGCCAGCCGGATGACGACGTTGCGCAGCTCGCGCACGTTGCCGGGAAAGTGATAGTCGCGCCAGGCTTTTTGCGCCGCTTCGTCCAGGGCGAACGGCGCGAGCTTCGCCTGCTCCGCGTAGAACTTGCGGTAGTGCTCGAGCAGCAGCGCGCGGTCGTCGTCCATCTCGCGCAGCGACGGCACTTCGATCGTGAACACCGACAACCGGTGATAAAGGTCGGCGCGGAAATTCCCTTTCCTCACTTCCTGGCGCAGGTCTCGATTGGTGGCGGCAATCACCCGGGAACGGGAGAAGCGCTGCTGCGTTTCGCCGACGCGCTGGAACTCGCCGTTCTCGAGGACGCGCAGGAGCTTGGCCTGCAGCTCGAGGGGCAGCTCGCCGATCTCGTCGAGGAACAGAGTTCCGTCGCTTGCATCTTCGAAATAACCGGATTTGTTTTGAGTCGCGCCGGTGAAGGCGCCCTTGGCGTAGCCGAACAGTGTAGGCTCGACCAGGGTTGGCGCGATCGCAGCGCAGTTGAGCGCAAACCACGGCTTCACGCGCCTCCACGAAAGGCGATGGAGCAGGTTCGCCACCACTTCCTTGCCGGTTCCGGATTCGCCCTCGATGAGCGCCGGGAAGGGCGAGTCGGCGTATTGGCTGATTTGACTCTTCAGTTTTTGCAGCGCGGGGCTCTTGCCGATCAAGGGATCGGTGTCGGCGATCCCTTCTCCGGAGATTTCAGCCGCGCGAAATTGCAGGGCATGCAGCAGGATCTTTTTGAGATTCTCCGGATCGCAGGGCTTGGCGACGAACTCGGCGGCGCCGAGCGTGCGTGCATGCCTCGCGTTGGCGGCATCGTTCTGGCCCGAAAGCACCAGGATCTTCATGGTCGGCGAGTGCGCGAGCAAGTCGCTGATCAGCTGGAAGCCCTCGTCGGGCCGGTGGGGCATGGGGGGCAGCCCGAGGTCGACAAGCGCAAGCTGCGGCGCTTCGTCGAGCTGCCTCAACAGACTCACGGCGTGCTGGCGCGAATCGCTCACCATGACCTCGAAGGACTTTCCGAGGGCGTAGGACAGGGTCTCGGTGATGAGCGGATCGTCGTCGACGATCAAGAGGCTCGGACGGGGAGCTTCAGGCATGGGCTTCGATGCATTTCAGGAAGGCGCGCTCGAGCGACGATTCCCCGTAGCGCTCGCACAATCCGCGAGGTGCGCCGGCGTAGGCCATCGTTCCCCCGTGCAGAACGCTGATGCGGTCGCAAACCTCCTCGGCGTCGGCGAGCGAATGCGAGGTGAAAAGCAAGGTTCGCCCCTCCGACTTGAGCTTCAGGAGCAGGTCCTTGGCGCGGGAGCGCGCCTTGGGGTCCAGACCGCTCATCGGTTCGTCGAGAACGTAGAGATCGCGCTGCGAAAGAAAGCAGGCGGCAAGCCCCAGTTTCTGGGTCATGCCCTTGGAATAGGCGCGGACCGGCTTGTCGAGAGCGGCGACGTCCAGGTCGAGCGAAGCGAACATCGCGCAAACGCGCTCCTCCTCGTATCGGCATCCGAACAGTTGCAGCATCATCGCTATGAATTCGCGACCGGTGAGAAAATAGGGGGCGGTAAACCGCTCGGGCAGGAACGCAAGGCGGGCGCGGGCGCGGGGGCGGCGGTGCGCGGTGCCGTGGATCTCGATTGCGCCCGAATCGAGGTCGCAGAAATCGAGCAGGCACTTGATCAAGGTGGTCTTGCCGGCGCCGTTCACACCGGCCAGGCCCACGCATTCGCCTGAGTGCACGTCGAGATCGATCCCGCGCAGCACTCCGGCGCGGCCAAAGCTCTTGTTCACTCCGCGGAATCGAACCGACGGCTCGGGCATAAGGCAGGCAAGCCCTTCGTGGGGAGGCGTCGATGATAGCGCAAAGACGGCGCTCTTTCACGGAACACCGCGTGCGCTCGGTGAAATGCAGTCCAAATTGTCGCCGCGCACTTTTTTGGGCTAGAGCCGTGCACTTTTCTGGGCTAGAATTCGCCCTTTGCGTCCCTTATGCAGGACACCGTGGCGACAAGCAATCTCGTCGAAGTCGACCAAGTCTCGTTCGGCTACGACGAGCGCCGGATTCTGAAGGATATCAACCTCGTCGTTCCCAAAGGCAAGGTGGTCGCCATCATGGGTCTGTCCGGCTGCGGAAAGACGACCCTGCTCCGGCTGATCGGCGGGGCGCTTTTCCCGGACGAGGGCGAAATCCGTGTGGCCGGCCGCGTCGTGAACAAGCTCAGCGATGCCGAGCTTTTTGCGCTGCGGCGCAAGATGGGGATGCTGTTCCAGTTCGGAGCCCTGTTTACCGATATGTCCTCGTTCGACAACGTAGCGTTCCAGATGCGCGAGCACACAGACTTGCCGGAGCAGATGATCCACGATCTCGCGCTCATGAAGTTGCAGGCGGTGGGCCTGCGCGGGGCCGCGGATCTCATGCCTGCGGAACTCTCAGGCGGCATGGCGCGGCGCGTTGCGCTGGCGCGCTCGATCGCGCTCGACCCGATGCTGATGATGTACGACGAACCCTTCACGGGGCTCGACCCGATTTCGCTCGGCGTCATCGGCCAGCTTATCCGTCGGCTGAACGACTCTCTCGGCGCGACCTCGATCGTCGTGACCCATGACGTGGCCGAAGCGCTCGAGCTCGTCGACTATGTCTATTACATGTCCGCGGGAAAGGTCGAGTTTCAAGGTACGCCCGACGAGGTGCGCGCGGCGGGACTCGCGTCCCTCCGCCAGTTCGTCTATGGCGAACCCGATGGGCCGGTCCCGTTTCATTATCCGGCGCCGGAATATCGGCAGGATCTGTTCGCGCAATGATAGCGCGCATCGCGGAGCTCGTGCGTGCGCTCGGCGCGCGCATCGTGAACAACTGGATATGGCGTCTCGGGTTCGCGTGCCGCTTTCTGTGGTTCACGCTCAAGGAGTCGGGGGCGAGCTTTCGTCGTTTCCATCTTACGATTCGCGAAATCTACTTCACCGGGGTGCTGTCGCTCATCATCATCCTCGTTTCGGGGCTTTTCGTCGGCATGGTCTTGGGCCTGCAGGGTTACGACACCCTCGTGCGGTACGGCTCCTCCGAGGCGCTCGGAGTGCTCGTGAGCCTCTCCCTGGTTCGCGAGCTCGGCCCCGTCGTCGCGGGCCTGCTCTTTGCCAGCCGCGCGGGGAGCGCGATCACCGCGGAGATCGGGCTGATGAAGGCGACCGAGCAGCTCTCGGCGATGGAAATGATGGCCGTCGACCCCATCGCCCGCGTGGTGGCGCCACGGTTTTGGGCCGGGGTGATTTCCATGCCTCTGCTCGCGGCGCTCTTTTCCGCGATGGGAGTGTTCGGCGGCTACCTCGTAGGGGTGCGGCTGATCGGCGTCGACGAAGGCTCGTTCTGGTCGCAGATGCAGGCGGCGGTTGATTTTCGCGAAGACGTCTTGAACGGCGTGATCAAGAGCCTGGTTTTCGGCGTGGCGGTGACCTGGATTGCGGTCTACGAAGGCTACGATGCGCCGCCGACGGCGGAGGGCGTCTCCGGCGCAACGACGCGCACGGTCGTCACCTCGTCACTTGCGATCCTCGCGCTCGACTTCGTATTAACGGCATTGATGTTCAGGGGACACTAATTCATGATGACGCGCAAAGAGTTGGACCTGTGGGTGGGGATCTTCGCGGTGATCGGCATCGGCGCGATGCTGTTTCTTTCGCTGAAGGTGGCGAACCTCGCTTCTTTTTCGGCGGCGGATTCGTATCAGGTCAACGCCAAGTTCGAGAACATCGGCGGGCTGAAAGTGCGCGCGCCGGTGAAAAGCGCAGGCGTCGTGGTCGGCCGGGTCGGAGACATTCGTTTCGACAACGAGAGCTTCGAGGCCGTGGTGGCGTTGAACATCGACGGCCGCTATCAGTTTCCCAAGGACAGCTCGGCGAAGATCCTGACTTCGGGACTGCTCGGCGAACAGTACATCGGCCTTTCGCCCGGGGGCGATTCGGTCAACCTGAAAAGCGGCGACACTCTCAAACTCACTCAATCCGCGGTCGTGCTGGAAAATTTGATTGGTCAGTTCCTGTACAATAAAGCTGCGGAGGGAGAGACTAAAAAGTAGGAATTTGGAAACCGATCGCGTGGCCAGGGCGAACAGACTGCGCGCGGCGCTGCTCCTGGCCGGACTGCTGGCGGGCTGCGCCACTTCTGGGAGCAACCCGGCCGACCCCCTCGAGCCGCTTAACCGGGTGGTGTTCAGCTTAAACGATACCGCGGACAAGGCGGTCATCAAGCCGGTGGCGAGAGCCTACCGCGCCGTGCTGCCGGGAATCGTCCGTACCGGTGTTTCCAATTTCTTTTCCAATCTCGAGGACGTCTGGATTTCGGTGAATGACGTGCTGCAAGGTAAATTTCAGCAAGGGGTAGACGACTTCGGCCGGTTTCTTTTCAATTCGACGTTCGGCATCGCCGGGATTTTCGACTTTGCCTCCGAGCTGGGATTCGAAAAGCACAACGAGGATTTCGGCCAGACCTTGGGCTCCTGGGGCGTCGGCAGCGGCGCGTATCTGGTTCTGCCGATCCTGGGTCCCTCCACGATCCGCGACGGTTTCGGCCTGTTGCTGGACACGCGGGCCGATCTCGTGTTCTATATCGACGGAGTTCCCGTGCATAACTCCCTCTACGGGGTGCGCGCGATCGGAAACCGCGCCAACCTGCTCGATGCTTCGAGCGTTATCGAACAGGCGGCACTCGACAAGTACGCGTTCGTGCGCGAAGCCTGGCTGCAGCGCCGACGCAACCTCGTCTACGACGGCAATCCCCCGCGGGAGCGCGAAGAGCCCGATGATGAACCCACCAAATAATCCGGCCGCCATGAAAATCTCTTTCTGTCTGCTTTTTGCATTGCTGATCCCCCTCGCGCAGGCTCAGCAGCTTCCGCCCGATGTCCTGGTGAAATCGATCACCGAGGAGGTCGTCGCCATCCTCAAGAAGGACAAGGACATTCAGGCGGGAGACTCGAAAAAGGCCGCCGATTTGATCGAGACCAAGATCGTCCCGCATTTCGACTTCATCCGCATGACCCGGATCGCCATGGGGCGCAGCTGGCGGGACGCCTCGCCGGAGCAGCAAAAACAGCTCGCCGCCGAATTCAAGACGCTGCTGGTTCGGACTTATTCGACCGCGCTCTCCAACTACCGCGACCAGCAGATCGATTACAAGCCCCTGCGCGCCAAGCCCGACGATACCGAGGTCACCGTGCGCTCCGACGTGAAGCCATCGGGGTCGTCCCAGCCTGTTTCCATCGACTATGAGATGGAAAAGACCCCCGACGGGTGGAAAGTCTACGACGTCAAGGTGGGCGGGGTGAGCCTGGTCACGACCTACCGCGACACCTTCGCGAGCGAAGTTCGCGAGCACGGCGTGGACGGCCTGATCAAATCGCTCGCCGCGAAGAACCGCCAGGGCGAACGCACAAAATCGGGCAAGGCGTGATCCGGCGCGAGGGCGACTTGCTCATCCTCGAAGGCGCGGTGACGCTTGACACCGTGCCCGCGCTGATCGGCGCAGCGGAAGAAAACCTGCGGCAGGGCGTGCGAGTGGTCGACTTCCGCGACGTGACCGAAGTCGATTCCGCCGCGGTAGCTCTTGCCCTGGAGTGGCTGCGCCGGGCCGCAGAAGGGAAGACCGGGCTGCGCCTCGCCAACTTACCCCCTGCGATGCAGAACCTCGCCAAGCTCTACGGAGTCTCCGAGCTGCTCCAGTCGGCTTCGAGCTGATTTTTCGCGCGGGCGACACCGGCATGCCTGCCGCGATCGAGCTCCGCGACGTCCACAAGCGCTTCGGCGAGCTGCAGGCGCTCTCGGGGATCGACCTCGAGATCCCGCAGGGAGAGTTCTTCGGGTTGCTCGGACCCAACGGAGCCGGCAAGACCACCCTGATCAGCGTTCTCGCGGGCCTCGCGCGCGCCGATCGCGGGTCGGCGCGGGTGATGGGCCACGATGTGCGTGCCGACTACCGCGCCGCGCGCCGATCCCTCGGGGTCGTCCCTCAGGAACTGGTGTTCGACCCGTTCTTCACCGTGCGCGAGACCCTGCGCATTCAATCGGGCTATTTCGGAGTGCGCGACAACGGCCCCTGGATCGAAGAGGTGATGCAGCACCTCGACCTCGCTTCCAAGGCCGAGGTCAACATGCGCGCGCTCTCGGGCGGGATGAAGCGGCGGGTGCTCGTGGCGCAGGCCCTGGTGCACAAGCCGCCCGTGATCGTGCTGGACGAGCCGACCGCGGGCGTCGACGTCGAGCTGCGCCAGGCGCTGTGGCAGTTCATCCGGAGACTCAACCGGGACGGCCACACCATCGTCCTCACGACGCACTACCTGGAAGAGGCCGAGGCGCTTTGCGAGCGCATCGCGATGCTCAAACAGGGGCGCGTCGTCGCGCTCGATTCCACGTCCAACCTGCTCAAGCGCGTGCATCACCTGTTTCTTCGCCTGCGTCTGAGCGGCGAGCTTCCCGGTGAACTCCGTCCCCTCGAGCACGGCAGCACCGCGGCAGCCCACGTACTGCGGTTGAAGGGCTATGAGGACGTCGAGCAGATCCTCGCGTGCATTCGCAGGACCGGCAGCCGCATCGAGGAAATGGATCTGATGCAGCCCGATCTCGAAGACGCCTTCGTCGAAGTGATGCAACGCTCATGAGCGGATTCCCCACCTTGCTCTACAAGGAAGTGCTGCGGTTCTGGAAGGTGAGCACCCAGACGATCGGCGCGCCGGCGCTCAGCGCGGTCCTATTCCTGTTCATCTTCAGCCACGTCATGGAAGGCCGGACGCGGATGTACGACGCCGTCCCGTACGCGGCGTTCCTGGTTCCGGGCCTGGTGATGATGTCGGTGTTGCAGAATGCTTTTGCCAACAGCTCGTCGTCGCTCGTCCAGTCCAAGATGACGGGCAATATCATCTTCGTGCTGCTGCCGCCGCTCGCCTACTGGGAGTTCTTCGGCGCCTACGTACTGGCCGCGGTCGTGCGGGGAATGGCGGTGGGCGCGGCGGTACTGCTGGTGACGCTGCCCTTCGTCGAGATCGAATTTCGCCATCCGCTGTGGATCGTCGCGTTCGCTTTCTCCGGAAGCGCCGTGCTGGGCTCGCTCGGGATGATCGCCGGAATCTGGTCCGAGAAAATTGACCAGGTCGCCGCCTTCCAGAACTTCTTCATCATGCCTCTCACCTTTCTTTCGGGGGTGTTCTACTCGATCCATTCGCTCCCGGCTTTCTGGCAAGGATTCTCGCATTTCAACCCGTTTTTCTACATGATTGACGGGTTTCGCTACGGCTTCTTCGGGGTCTCGGACGTCCACCCGTTTCGGAGTCTGGCCGTGGTGACGGTTTTCCTGGCTGTGGTTTCCGGGATGACGCTCGCGATGCTCAAGAGCGGTTACAGGTTGAGGCACTAGCATGGTGACGCCGGAGCAGGTTCAAAGCTACATCGAAAAAGGACTGCAGTGCAGCGAGGTACGCGTCGTGGGCGACGGAGAGCATTTCGAGGCGCTCATCGTGAGCGAGGCGTTCCGCGGCAAGAGCCGGGTTCAGCGTCATCAGCTCGTCTATGCCGCGCTCGGGGAGCGCATGCGCGGGGAGATTCACGCGCTGTCGATGCGCACGCTCACCCCAGAAGAAGCGGCGAATGGATAAGCTCGTCATCCAGGGAGGGGTGCCGCTCTCGGGCGAGATCCGCGTCTCGGGCGCGAAAAATGCCGCGCTCCCGCTTATGTGCGCCGCGTTGCTGACCAGCGAGCAACTCACGCTCTCCAACGTGCCGCATCTGAGGGACGTGAGCACCATGCTCAGGCTGCTCGCGCAGATGGGCGTGGAAGTCTCCCTCGATGACCGCTTGGGCTTGTCCCTGAGGGCCGAGCGTCTGTCCGATCCGCTCGCCCCCTACGACTTGGTGAAGACCATGCGCGCTTCGATCCTGGTTCTCGGGCCGCTCCTCGCGCGCTGCGGGGAGGCTCGAGTGTCGCTACCCGGAGGATGCGCCATCGGGACGCGCCCGGTGGACTTGCACGTCAAAGGACTCGAAGCACTCGGGGCCGAAATCTCGGTCGAGCAAGGTTACATCTCGGCGAAAGCGAGACGGCTGAGAGCGGCCCGCATCCCGATGGATCTCGTGACCGTCACGGGCACCGAGAACCTCATGATGGCGGCTTGTCTTGCCGAGGGCACGACCACGCTCGAGAATGCCGCGCGCGAGCCCGAAGTCGTGGACCTTGCCCAATGCCTCTCGGCGATGGGCGCGCGGATCAAAGGCGCCGGAACCGAGCTGATCACCGTCGAAGGCGTGGCCCGGCTGCACGGGGCCCGGCACCGCATCATGGCCGACCGCATCGAAGCCGGTACCTTCCTCGCCGCGGCCGCAGCGACCTGCGGCCGCGTCACTCTTCACGGCACCGACGGCGCCATCCTCGATGCGGTGCTCGAAAAACTGCGCGAGGCGGGCGCGGAGCTGCAGACCGGGAACGGCACGATCTCGCTCGCGATGCAGGGGAAGCCGAAAAGCGTCAATGTCCGAACCGCTCCCTATCCGGCGTTCCCGACCGACATGCAGGCGCAGCTGATGGCGCTCGACGCGATAGCGGAAGGTACCGCCGTCATCACGGAGACCATTTTCGAGAACCGGTTCATGCATGCCCTGGAAATGCAGCGTCTCGGCGCCGATATCGAGATCTCGGGAAACACCGCGATCGTGCGCGGCGTTCCGAAGCTGCAGGGCGCGACCGTCATGGCCACGGACCTGCGCGCCTCGGCGAGCCTCGTCATCGCGGGTCTGGTCGCAGAAGGCGAAACGAGAGTCGATCGGATCTATCACCTCGACCGCGGTTACGAATGCATCGAGGAGAAGCTCGCACAGCTCGGCGCGCGCATCAAGCGGGTTCATTGATCTGCAAGGGCTCCGAGACGTTGGAACCGTTCCGGAATTTTCGGAACGTCATGAAAAATAAGGTTTTCCTTCGCGGTGTCCACGTTCTTTGCGGTAAAATCTTTTTTTGGCCGAGTCAATCGTGATCACCCTCGCGCTCTCCAAAGGCCGGATTTTCGACGAAACACTGCCGCTGCTCGCTAGAGCGGGCATCCGGGCGCTCGACGATCCCGACACCTCGCGCAAGCTCATTTTGCGCACGAGCCGCCGCGACCTGCGCCTGCTCATCGTGCGCGCAGCCGACGTTCCGACTTACGTCCAGTACGGCGCCTCGGAACTCGGCGTCGCGGGGAAGGACGTGCTGCTCGAGCACGGCGGCGAGGGGCTGTACCAGCCGCTCGATCTCGGCATCGCATCGTGCCGCATGATGGTCGCGGTCCCCGAAGGCTTCGACTATGCGCTCGCCGTACGTCAGGGCGCGCGTTTGCGCGTGGCGACCAAGTACATGCAGACTGCGCGCGAACACTTCGCAGCGAAGGGCGTGCACGTCGATCTGATCAGGCTTTACGGCTCGATGGAGCTCGCGCCGCTCGTGGGTCTGGCCGACGCGATCGTCGACCTGGTTTCCAGCGGCGATACGCTGCGCGCCAACCGCCTGCGCGCAGTCGAGGAGATCCGACCGATCAGCGCTCGCCTCATCGTCAACCAGGCGGCGCTCAAGCTCAGGCGCGACGCCCTCCAGCCGCTCCTCGACCAGTTCACGAAGGCCGCGGGAGCGCATGCCTGAGATCGCCCGTCTCTCGACCGCGCAAGCCGATTTCGGCGAGCGGCTCGCAAAGCTCGTTGCGTTCGACTCGGCGCTGGACGTGGAAGTGGAGCGCGCGGTCGCGGCGATTTGCGACGATGTTCGTGCGCGCGGCGACGCCGCGGTGCTCGAGTACACGGAACGTTTCGACCGGCTCAAGGTTGCACGCATGGCCGATCTGGAGATTTCGCGTCGCGAGCTCGAAAAGGTGCGCTCGCGGCTCGGACGCGTGCAGCGCGATGCGCTCGAGCGGGCCGCGGTGCGCATACGCCGCTTCCACACGCGCCAGCGAGCGAAGTCGTGGCGATTCACCGAGGCCGACGGCACGATGCTCGGCCAGCGAATCACGCCGCTTGAACGAGCCGGGCTGTACGTGCCCGGCGGCAAGGCCGCTTATCCGTCCTCGGTGCTGATGAATGCCCTTCCTGCGAAAGTCGCGGGCGTCGGAGAGCTTGTCATGGCGGTGCCGACGCCCTCGGGCGAGCGCAATCCGCTGGTGCTCGCGGCGGCGGCGATCGCCGGCGTCGACCGCGTCTTCACCGTCGGCGGCGCGCAAGCGATCGCCGCGCTCGCCTACGGGACGCAGAGCGTCCCGCAGGTGGACAAGATCGTGGGGCCGGGCAACGCTTACGTGGCGGCGGCCAAGCGGCGCGTTTTCGGCACCGTGGGTATCGACATGATCGCCGGGCCTTCGGAGATCCTCGTGATCTGCGACGGGGCAACCGATCCCGACTGGATCGCGATGGACTTGTTTTCCCAGGCCGAGCACGACCAATCGGCGCAGGCCATCCTTCTTTCCCCCGACGCGGATTTCATCGAGCGCGTGGCCAAAAGCGCCGAGGAACTGCTCGCCGGGATGCCGCGGAGGGACGTGATCGCGGCGTCGCTCGCGCGACGCGGCGCGCTGATACGGACCCGGAGCCTGGAAGAGGCCTGCGACATCGCCAATCGGATCGCCCCGGAACACCTGGAGCTCTCGGTAGCGAATCCGAAAAAATGGCTAAAAATAATCCGCCACGCCGGCGCGATTTTCCTCGGGCGCTACTCCTCCGAGGCGCTCGGCGACTACTGCGCCGGCCCGAATCACGTGCTGCCGACCTCGCGCACGGCGCGGTTTTCCTCGCCGCTCGGCGTATACGACTTTCAGAAGCGATCGAGCATCATCTCGGTCTCGCGCAAAGGCGCGCAAAAACTCGGGAAACTCGCCATGACGCTCGCGAGCGGCGAAGGATTCCAGGCGCATGCGCGCTCGGCCGAGCTCAGACTGGGAAAGACGGGGAAGGGCAAGCCGTGAGTGCCGGACCGGAAAAGGTGATCCGCGACGAAATCCGGGCGCTCACCGCCTATCACGTCCAATCGGCGCAGGGCCTGGTCAAGCTCGACGCGATGGAAAACCCGTATCGGCTGCCCGAGGCGCTGCGGCGCGAGATCGGCGAAGCCGTGGCGAACGCGGAGATCAACCGCTATCCCGATCCGACGGCCCCCGCTTTGATGAAGCGCCTGCGCGAAGTAATGGGGATTGGGCCGGAGTACGGCGTCCTGCTCGGCAACGGCTCCGACGAGATCATTCACATCATCACGCAATGCGTCGCACGCCCCGGAGCCGTGGTGCTCGCGCCTCGGCCCTGTTTCTTCATGTTCAGCCACTATGCGCAGCTGGCGGGATTGCGCTATGTCGGCGTCTTGCTCAACCCCGACTTCACGCTCGATACCGCGCCTTTTTTGCGCGCCTTGGCCGAACACCGGGCTGCGGTGGTCTTCATCGACTATCCCAACAATCCGTCGGGGAAGCTGTTTTCAGAGGAGGCCATTGCGCAGATCGTCGCCGCGGCCCCGGGGCTGGTGGTGATCGACGAGGCCTACAACCCCTTCGCGCGCAAGACCTTCATGACGCGATTGGCGGAATTTCCGAATCTCGTGGTTATGCGTACGCTGTCGAAGCTCGGGCTCGCGGGCATTCGGCTCGGCTATGCCGTCGGACGGCCGGAGTGGATCCGCGAATTCGACAAGGTGCGGCCCCCTTACAACGTCAGCATGCTGACCCACGTGGTCGCCGAGCGCGTCCTCGCGCACTATGACGTGCTCGACGCGCAGGCGCGCAGTATCAACGCGGAGCGCGAGCGCCTTGACGGGGAGCTGCGCAAGCTGCCCGGCGTAAAGGTTTTTCCAAGCGACGCGAATTTCATCCTGGTTCGCGTTCCCGACGCCGCCGGGGTCTTCGAGGGCATGCGTCGCCGCGGTGTGCTGGTCAAGAACCTGCATACTGGCGTGCCGCTGCTCGATCATTGCGTCCGGCTTACCATCGGGACGCCGGAGGAGAACCGGCGATGTCTTGCCGCGTTTGCGCAAGCGCTCGCCGAGGGCTGATTTCGTGTAGGCTATCGCGCTCAAGCTCACCGCAATGCCCACGCGCGCCGCAACCGCCGACCGCAAGACCACCGAGACGCAGATCGCCCTTTCGGTCGATGTCGACGGCAGCGGACGGGCGACCCTCGCGACCGGCATTCCGTTTCTCGATCACATGCTCGACCAGGTCGCGCGCCACGGGATGCTCGATCTCGATATCCGGGCAAAGGGCGACCTGCAAATCGACGCTCACCACACGGTCGAGGACATCGGGATCACGCTGGGCCAGGCGGTGGCGCGCGCCGTGGGAGACAAGAAAGGCATTCGGCGTTACGGGCATGCCTACGTACCGCTCGACGAGGCGCTGTCGCGCGTCGTGATCGATTTCTCCGGGCGGCCCGGCCTCGAGTACCACGTCCAGTTCAAGCGCGCGCTGATCGGTGAGTTCGACGTCGATCTGGTGCACGAATTCTTTCAGGGGTTCGCCAACCACGCGCAGGTGACGCTGCACATCGACAACCTGCGCGGAGACAATGCGCATCATCAGTGCGAAACGATGTTCAAGGCGTTCGCGCGGGCTCTGCGCATGGCGCTGGAGCCCGATCCGCGTGCCGCGGGCACCGTCCCCTCAACGAAGGGCACCCTCTAGGCTCCTTTCCGACTGACCCTGCAATGCACGTCGCGGTCGTTGATTACGGGATGGGCAACCTTCACTCGGTCTCCAAGGCGGTGGAACATGTAGCGCCGCACGCGAGGGTCGAGGTGACATCCGATCCCGCGCACGTGGCGGGCGCCGACCGCGTCGTGTTTCCAGGCCAGGGCGCGATGCCCGATTGCATGCGCGAGATGGACGCGCGTGGGTTGCGTCCGGCGGTCCTCGACGCCGCCCGCAGCCGGCCGTTTCTGGGAATCTGCATAGGGCTTCAGATGCTCTTCGAGCGCAGCGACGAAGGTGGCGTGGCAGGACTCGCGCTTCTCCCGGGAGCCGTGCATTGTTTTCCCGCCGAGGCCATGGTCGACGACGAAGGACACAAGCTCAAGGTTCCTCACATCGGCTGGAACCGCGTGAAACAGGCCGCACCTCACGCCCTGTGGTCGGGTATCGAGGACGGCAGCCGGTTCTATTTCGTCCACAGCTACTTTCCGCGGACGGGGGAGGCCGCGCTGGTGCGGGGTACAACGGACTACGGCGTCCCCTTTACCTGTGCGGTGGCACGGGATAATATTTTCGCGGTACAGTTCCACCCAGAGAAAAGCGATACTGCTGGCCTGCGGCTCCTCGCCAACTTCCTCAACTGGAATCCCTGAATCTTCCCATCAGCCTTCCCGGGTTGCCCGGGGCTTGGCGCTGTTTCCCGACTCAATGCTGATCATTCCGGCGCTTGACATCAAGGACGGGCACTGCGTCCGCCTGAAGCAGGGAAGGATGAACGAGGCCACGGTGTTCTCGGAGGATCCCGTCGGCATGGCCAAGCATTGGAAGGCCGAAGGTGCGCGCCGGCTGCACCTCGTCGATCTGAACGGCGCGGCGGCCGGCAAGCCCAGGAACGAGAGCGTCATCCGCGCGATCCTGCAGGCGCTCGGTGATTCCCTGCCCGTGCAACTGGGCGGGGGCATCCGCGATCTGGACACGATCGAGCACTATCTCGATCTCGGGGTCGGCTACATCATCATCGGGACGGCGGCGGTGAAAAATCCCGGCTTCCTGCAGGACGCGTGCACGGCTTTTTCCGGGCACATCATCGTGGCGCTCGACGCCAAGGACGGCAAAGTCGCCGTCGAAGGCTGGTCCAAGATGACCGGCCACGACGTGGTGGACCTCGCGAAGAAATTCCAGGACTATGGCGTCGAGGCGATCATCTACACCGACATCGGCCGCGACGGCATGCTCACCGGAGTGAACATCGACGCGACGCTGAAGCTCGCGAGGGAGTTGCGCGTTCCCGTGATCGCGAGCGGCGGCCTGACCAGCGTCGAGGACATCAAGGCGCTGTGCAAAATCGAATCCGAAGGCATCAACGGCGTCATTACCGGCCGCGCGATCTATCAGGGCACGCTCGATTTCAAGAAAGCCCAGGCCGAGGCGGACAAGCTCGCGAAGGGCAAGGATTGAAAGCGCAGGGTTGAGGATCGAGGGAAAACCTTCCCTCGCCTTGCGATTTGCTCTTTTCTCCTCGATCCTCGATCCTAGGCCATGCTCGCCAAGCGCGTCATTCCCTGCCTCGACGTCGACCGCGGGCGGGTCGTGAAGGGCATCAACTTCGTCGGCCTGCGCGACGCGGGCGATCCGGTCGAGATCGCGCGGCGCTACAACGAGCAGGGCGCGGACGAGCTGACGTTCCTCGACATCACCGCGAGCTCGGAGGAGCGCGATCTGATCCTGCAGGTCGTTGAGGAGGTCGCGGCGCAGGTGTTCATTCCCCTCACCGTCGGCGGCGGCGTGCGCAAGGTGGAGGACGTGAGGCGCTTGCTCAACGCGGGGGCCGACAAGGTCTCCATCAACACCGCCGCGGTCCAGAACCCGCAGCTCATCGCCGATGCCGCCGGTCGCTACGGCGCTCAGTGCATCGTGGTCGCGATCGACGCCAAACGGACGCGGGCTGCGGCGGGCCCAGGGATTCGCTGGGAGGTGTTTACTCATGGGGGACGCCGGCCGGCCGGATTGGACGCCGTCGAATGGGCGCGTAAAATGCAAAAGCTGGGCGCGGGCGAGATCCTGCTCACGAGCATGGACCGCGACGGTACCCGCGAAGGCTTCGACCTCGCGCTCACGCGCGCGGTGGCCGAAGCAGTCGATGTCCCGGTCATTGCCAGCGGTGGCGTCGGCAAGCTCGATCATTTCGCCGAGGGCGTGCTGGAAGGCCGCGCCGACGCGGTTCTCGCTGCAAGCATTTTTCATTTCGGCGAATTCACCGTGCGCGAGGCGAAGGAGTACATGGCAAAGCGCGGAATCGAAGTCAGGCTTTGAATCGGCGGACGCAATGGCAGAGGATTGGCTCGATCGAATAAAGTGGGACGAGCAGGGTCTCGTCCCCGCGATCGCCCAGGAGATGTCCACGGACAAGGTGTTGACGCTCGCCTGGATGAATCGCGAGTCGCTCGCCAAGACCGCGGCGACCGGTGAGGCGTACTACTGGTCGCGCTCCCGGAAGCGGTTGTGGAAAAAAGGCGAGCAGTCGGGAAACGTGCAGACGGTGCGCGAGATACGGCTCGACTGCGCCGAGGACGTGGTGCTGCTCAAGGTGGAGCAGGGCGGCGGAATCGCCTGCCACACCGGAAGGCACAGCTGCTTCTTCCAGAGGCTCGACAACGGGCGCTGGGTGACGGTGGAGCCGGTGATCAAGGACCCGAAGGAAATA
>WNFA01004346.1_pt1 | contig 26670 bp, 21 predicted proteins | sample 5400481 | NCBI WGS metagenome assembly WNFA01 (sample SAMN13153340, study PRJNA577476) | soil metagenome | isolation source: 120 cm saprolite under Douglas fir tree site 2 hole 1 replicate 2 | place: USA:California | collected 2015-04-18 | reverse complement strand
AGTCACGCCCTGGCGGTGGTGGTGGGCACCATTATTGGCAGCGGAATTTTCCTGGTGCCGGCCGAGATGATCCAGGCAGCGGGTTCGGCCAAGCTGGTTTACCTGGCATGGCTGGTGGGCGGATTGCTTTCGTTCTTCGGGGCACTGACCTACGCCGAACTCGGGGCCATGAAGCCGCAGGCGGGCGGCGAGTACGTCTATATCCGAGATGGCTATGGACCCTTGCCGGGGTTTCTCTATGCCTGGACCTGGTTCCTGATTGCCAAGCCGGCCTCGATTGCCACGCTGGCGACTGGTTTCGTGCGCGTCCTGGGAAACTTTCCATCGCTTAGCCCTTTGACCCACAACTTTGTGGCCTTCCCGTTCTCTGTTACCTATGGCCAACTGGTCGCCATTGCAGCGGCCGTTTTAATCTCCGTTCTCAACTACATCGGGATCAAGAAGGCCGGCAACTTTCAGCTGGTCTTCACCTTCCTGAAAGTGTTCATCATCCTGAGCATCGTGGTGATTGGTCTTAGTTATAAGGGAGGGAGCTGGCAGAACTTCGTGGGCAGCTTCGCCGGCGCCAAAGGTGGAATGGCGGGTTTCATGGCAGCTCTGGTCGCGGCCTTGTGGGCTTACGATGGATGGAACGACCTGAACATGGTGTCGGGCGAGGTGCGCGATCCGGAACGCAATATTCCGCGAGCCCTGATTTTCGGCGTGGCGTTGGTGGGTATCTTGTACATGCTGGTGAATGCGGCGGTGCAGTATGTACTGCCGGCGAATGCAATCGCGGCTTCGCAGCGCCCGGCCTCGGATGCCATGGCCGTAGTGCTGGGAAGTCTGGGTGCGGGCATTGTCTCTGCCGGCATGGCGCTCTCGATGCTGGTGGCCATGAACGGCACGGTCATGAGCGGAGCGCGCGTGCCCTTCGCCGTGGCCCGCGACCGCTACTTTTTCTCAGCGTTGGCGGAAGTGCATCCCCGCTTTCGCACCCCCTCGATTGCGATCGTGGTGCAGGCGGTGCTGGCCATCATCCTGCTGCTTTTGGGAGGAAATTTCCGCCAGTTTTTCTCGCTGGCGATTTTCGCCGAGTGGCTCTTCTATATGATCGCCGCCAGCACGGTGTTTGTATTTCGGCGAAGAGAGCCTCACGCTGTCCGGCCCTATCGAGTCTGGGGATACCCCGTAGTCCCTGCCCTGTTCGTTCTGGCTTCTGCCAGAGTCCTGTACTTCACCTTCACCGACAACTACCCGAATTCGGCCTTCGGTGGCCTGGTAATCCTGGCCGGCATACCCGTTTTTTACGGCTTTGCCCGCCGGCGTTCGGCGAACGGCTGAAATCTGCCTCGAGACGCCTCGTTTTCAACGAGTTCCATTTCGGGTTACGCGGGTTACTGAAGGACACCCCCGCCGGGCACGTTTACCCTTCGTGCGTTCTCCCGTAAGTTAAAAACTCCACCCGGTGCACTTTCCCCAGGCTCGGGTCCCTTGTTCGGAGCTCATGAATGTCAACGTCTGTCGGCTTTCAATTAGCGATTTTGCCGGAGCGCAAACTCGATCGGCGCGCCCTGGGGGCCGCCTACGCCTTCCTGGTATTTCTGCTGATCATCATGGTTAACATCGGCTGGATCTGGCCGGACAGTCTGGACATCAAGCGGCAGTATCACGTTACAGAATTGATCCCGATGCCCAGCCTGCAGCCTAAGCCGCTGAAAGTGAAGGCCGCTCCTCGTCTGAAGGTCAAACTGTTGCCCAAGGCCCCGGTTTTCGAATCTCCCAAGTTAACGGTGCCGCGCGAGATACGCGCGTCCAAGCCGCAGCAGCCGGATATGGCGCCACCGAAGATAGAGGTCAACCATTTCACCCCTGCGGTGGTGAAGCAGGTTACGGGCGGAGCCCGACCCACGCTGATCGTTCACACCGGCGAGTTTGGCAGCTCAGCGACTCCGACGGTGAACGCTCCGATACAGAAAGTGCAGACCGGCGGTTTCGGTGATCCCAATGGGATCCCGGGACAGGGCAAGCCCAATGCGCACCTGGTAGCGGCGAGTACGGGTGCGTTCGATCTGCCGCCGGGAGCGGGAAACGGTAACGGCGCAGGCGGAGCAAGAGGTATCAAGGGCACGATCGCCAGCACCGGCTTCGGTAACGGAATCGCGCAAGCTGGGCAGGGCGACGGTCGCAGCAATGGTCGAGGAGCCACGGTGCAGACTGCCGGCTTTACCGAGCAGCAGGTGTCACACGGCGGCATGAAAACGCAGGCGGCGGACAACGGACCAGCGACGACACCTGTGGAAATTCTGTCCAAACCCAATCCGGTTTACACTGAGGAGGCCCGCAGCCTCAGGCTGCAAGGTGAAGTACTATTGGAAGTAATGTTCGGGGCAAATGGGCAGTTGCACGTGAATCGCGTGGTGCGGGGCATGGGCCATGGCCTGGACGAAGCGGCCATCGCGGCCGCGAATAAGATGCGATTTAAGCCCGCCCAGCACTACAATCAGCCGGTAGACTCCATCGCGACCGTGCATGTGGTTTTCCAACTGGCGTACTGAGCATCGTACTGGATATCGTTCGGAATAAAAGAGAGGATTTGAGTTATGCGTACCTGGAAATGGATGATCACCGCTTCCCTGCTGATCGGGCTGAGCGCCACGGCGCAGCAGACGATGACGCCAGCTTCGTCATCGCCGGCGCCGGCCCAGCCGGCTCCGCAGTCGTCCGAGCCGTCCCCGGCAGGTTCGCCAGCCGCCGCTCCGTCAAGTTCTTCGCAGCCCGCTCCTGTGGCTGCCACCCCCGTTACCACCATGGACCAGGTGGTTGACCGGGCGATTGAGCGCGAGCATGCGTTGATCGCGATGCTGAAGACGCGTACTCCATTGGTAGAGACCTATCTGCAGAATTTGAAGCTCGATCCCCAGATGGGGCCGTCGCCCAGCCAAGACCACTATTTCCTGGGCCGTCTGGACCTGAGCGATTCCGTGGACCGGCAAGACTATCTTTCGAAAGATTCGAGTTTTCAGACCCGCATGATGGGCGGGTTCACCAAGATGTTTAAATTCCAATACCAGCCCATCGGTTTTTCCTGGATGATTTTCGCCGATCGCGAGGACTTTGACCGGGCGCACTACGACTTCAAATATGTTCACCGCGAGTTTCAGGGCGACGTGCGCTGCATCGTCTTCGACGTGACCCCCAAGAAGGATGCCGGCAAAGGCCGATTCCTGGGCCGCATCTGGGTGGAAGATCAGGATTTCAACGTGGTCCGGCTCAACGGCACCTATGCCCCCCGGCCGCGCAACGCACAGTTCTTCCACATGGACAGCTGGCGCTTGAACCTGATTCCGGGCTATTGGGTTCCGTCTTACATCTACAGCGAAGAAGGGGATTTCAGCTCCGGGTCCAAGGACAAGATGGCGTTCAAGGCGCAGACCCGAATCTGGGGTTATGACCTGAAGAAGAACGCCAAGGAAGATGAGCTCACCCAGGTGCTGGTGGATTCGTCGGTGAAGGACGAAAGCCCCACCGCGCAGGACGCTTCCCCGCTGCAGGCGCAGCGCGAGTGGCAGCAGCAGGCAGAAGACAACGTAGTCGAACGCTTGCAGAACGCAGGCATGCTGGCGCCACAGGGCGAGGTGGACAAGATCCTGATGACTGTGGTCAACAATCTGCAAGTCACCAACAATATCGAGCTGCCCCGTCCGGTTCGCACCCGGGTGATGCTCACTTCCCCGTTGGAAACTTTCAGCGTGGGCAACACCATTATCGTTAGCCGCGGTCTGATCGACGTGCTTCCCGACGAAGCCAGCCTGGCCATGGTGCTTTCGCACGAACTGGCGCACATCGTGCTGGGTCACAACCTGGGCAGCCGGTACGCTTTCAACGACCGTATGCTCTTCTCCGACGAGTCAACCTATCAGAACCTCGGATTCAGGCATGTTCCTGACGAGGAAGTCGCAGCCGACAAGAAGGCGGTGGACCTGCTGAAGAATTCTCCCTACGCCCAGAAGCTGGATGCGGCGGGATTGTTCCTGAGAGAACTCTCGGAAAGAGGGCCAGCGCTCTCCGCGTTGCTGACCCCACATCTGGGCAACAGTTTCACCGATAGCAAGGGCGGCATCTCGCGCATGACGGCTCTGATGACTTCGGCGCCGGCCCTGGATCCGAACAAGCTGGATCAGATTCCGGCATTGCCCCTGGGCGGACGCGTCAAGCTGAACGCCTGGGATGACCACGTGGAACTGATCAAGACGACGCCGGTTGCGATCACGTCGGCGCGTGACAAGATGCCGTTCGAGGTGACGCCCTTTTTCCCGCGGCTGACTCGCTACGGGAGCGGCGCAAATCCAGGCGCGCCCACCACCGCGAACGCGACTCCTAGCAGCAACTAGGCAAGTCTCAACAAGTTGCACTAAGCGCAGGCCGGGACCGGAGTCACATCCGGAGTTCCGGCCTTCGTATTTTGAGAGCGGCCGTTGGCCGGTGGTCCGTCGCCTGTGGGTGGCCACCCATGCGGAGCGGCGTGCGCTACGCCAATCTAACCGAGTGTCATCCTGAGCGGAGGCTTTCCATTCGCTTGCGAATGGAAAGCTGCAGTCGAAGGACCCCTGCATCTGCTATGCACCGGGCGGCGGGGAATTGGATTCAGCGAGACGAAAGCATCAGATCCCGGCATCTGACTCGATATAGGGGTCCTTCAGCTGCGCGGCCGCTTCGCGAAGCGAAAGCGGTCACTCCGCTCAGGATGGCAACTACTCTCGCGGCTTTCCCTTGCCCGGCAGGCCCACCGGATTCTCATGCGTGCGTTCGCGGAAGCCGCCGCGGAGGCCACTGGCCAGCGACACGCTCGACTCGCCAAACTTGTCCCGCAGGCGATCGGCAGCCGATAGCGCCTGCTGCCAGCGCTGGCGCTGTCCGTCTTCCAGCAAATCTCCCTGCCTGCCCTGGGCTTCGAATGACGATGCCTGTACCCCCAGCAGACGCACCTCTGCGCCCTTGTGCCAGTTCTTGCGAAACAGCAGCCGCAGCTGCGCGAAGATTTCGGTGTCGAGTTGCGTCGGTGACGGAAGCGAGTGGGCCCGCGTGATGGTCGTGAAATCCTTGTAGCGCAGCTTGAGCTGCAAAGTTCGCGCGTGCAGGCTGGCTTCGCGCAAGCGTCGACCCACCATCTCTGATAGACGCATCAGCGTAGATTCCAGGCGCTCGGCGTCGGCGGTGTCTTCGTTGTAGGTATGTTCGTGGCTGATCGACTTGGGATCGGTGTCGGCGCCAACTTCGCTATCGAACCAGCCTCCGGCATCCTCGCCGCGTGCTTTGCCCGCCAGTGCCAGCCCCCACTTTCCGAAACGTTGCTCGAGGAAGGCTTCGTCAAACCGAGTAAGGTCTCCGACTTTGCGGATGCCCAGGCCGTGCAGATTTTGTTCCGTAACTTTGCCTACGCCGGGAATTTCGCGCACATCGAGCGGAGCCAGGAATCTGGCCTCTTGCCCGGGCACGATCCAGAGAACTCCATTGGGTTTGGCTTGAGCCGAAGAAACCTTGGCGATGAGCCGCGAAATCCCGATCCCGATCGAGCAGTTGAGCTGCGTCTCCGACTTCATCTTCTGATGGAGCAGGTGGGCGGCGCGCAGCGGCGGGCCGTGCAGCCGTGCGGTGCCGGTCATGTCGAGATAGGCTTCGTCGATGGAGGCCATTTCGACCTGAGGGGAGAACGAGGTCAGCACCCGGTGGACTTTTTCCGAACACTCGCGATAGCGATCTGGATGTCCGTTCACGAAGATGGCGTGGGGACACAGTTTGGCCGCGGTGCGCAACGGCATGGCGGAGTGCACGCCAAACTTGCGGGCCTCATAGGATGCGGCGGAAACCACGCCGCGCTCGTCGCGTTGCCCGCCCACGACTACAGCTTTGCCCTTTAATTCAGGATTGAAGAGTTCTTCCACGGAGACGAAGAAGGCGTCCATGTCGACGTGGAAGATCGTCCTGGGGAAGGCGGTCATGTGTAGGTCCGGTTCGTGTAGGGACGGATCTCCGACCCGTCCAGGCCGAGCGCAGCTCGGCAGTTTTAACCCGGCAGGTTAATCTCCCGCGAATAAGCTGCCGCGCAAGCGCGGCCTGTCCAGGTCAGAGACCCGGACCCACACAAACTGGTGGGACAGCATCTCGTTTCGATTTTACCAAGACGGTCAGCGGTTTTTCTTTGCGATCTTTGCGCTGTCTTGGCGAGCTTTGCGGCCAAACGCTCTTAACCGCAAAGATCGCAAAGGACGCAGAGGAAACCAATCACATTCTTCGGACAAGCGGCTCTGCCGGGTATCGTTTATAGTCTCCTGATCGCATTCGCGGACCACGCCTCGATGACTTTACTCCGTTGCTTCCTGCTCGCGTGCTGTGTCGCTCTTACCGCAGGTTCGGTTGCTCAGGAGCGCGTAGCGCAGCCATCGCTGGAGGGACGAAAGGCCCGCCTCGCCCTGCTTTCGCCAATCAGCTCAAAATCTCCCAGCGGTTCTTCCTTCATGGCCAAGCTGGATGATCCGGTTGAGGTTGACGGCAAGCCGCTGCTGCCCAAGGGGACTCTGGTGGAAGGGCATCTCGAGACAACGCCGGCCCGCCGCATGATGCGCCGGGGCGCGCTGCGCATGGTCTTCGACCGTATCAAGCTGCCCGACGGCACGGTTCAGCCCGCGCGGTTCGAACTCTCCGCCACCGAGAGCAATGCGACGAAGACCGATAGCGAAGGAACGGTACATCCCACTGTTAGCAAGAAACGGCTGGCAATTCAGCTAGGCGGTACGGCGCTGGTTGCCAAGCTGGCTGACGATCTCTCCGAAGAAGCTTTGGCTACGAGCGCCGGCAGTGCGCGCTGGTATGGCCTGGCCGCGAGCACGACTTTTCTACTGCTGCAGAAAGGCCGCGAGGTGAAGCTCAAGCCGGGAGAGATAATCGAAGTCGACTTTACGCGGGATGGTTCTGCGCTGCCGATGGGCCCGGCCGCACGGTAACTTACGCTAGCGGCTGATGGGTTCCAGGTCAATCGCTTCCGGGCGGCTCGGCGGAGTTGGGTTGCCCGTCCGCAACTGCCGTGCGCGTTCGTAAACGCGGACGTACTCTTTCGCCGAAGCGCTCCAGGAGAAGTCTTTGTTCATGCCGTTGCGCATGAGTTGTTGCCAGGAACTCTGATCACGGAAGGCGCGCAGCGCCTCCTTGATCGTCAGCAGTAGAGCTTCGCCGTTGTAGTCGGTGAACTTGAACCCTGTGCCCTTACCGGTGCGGGCGTCCCAGTGCTCAATGGTGTCGTCGAGGCCGCCGGTGGCGCGCACCACCGGAACGGTGCCATATTTCAGGCTGTAGATCTGGTTCAGCCCGCATGGCTCGTACCTTGACGGCATTAGAAACATGTCGCTGCCGGCCTCAATCTTGTGTGCGATGACATTGTCGTAGGCGACTTTGACAGCGATTTTCTGCGGAAATTGCTTGTTGAGCCGGAGAAACATTTCTTCGTATGTCTTGTCGCCGTTCCCCAAAGCGACGATGATCATGTCTTCGCGCGCCAGGCGTTCCATGATTTGGGCGATCAGGTCGAAGCCCTTCTGGGCCGCGAAGCGAGAGACGATGCCGATCACGGGCAAGGTCGAATCGGCGTCCGTCATGCCAAAGGTCGTGAGCAAGTCCAGCTTGCACTTTGCTTTGCCGGACAAATCCTGGGGCGAGTATCGGGCTACGATGAACTTGTCGGTCTCCGGACTCCACTCGTCGTAGTCCACGCCGTTCAGAATGCCGGTAACGGTCGACGACCGGATACGCAGCACGCCTTCCAGGCCAAAACCAAACTCCGTGGTCTGGATTTCCTGGCTGTATTTCTTGCTCACCGTGTTGATGAAATCGGAAAACACCAGCGCGCCTTTCAGGAAGTTCACGTTACCAAAAAATTCCATCCGGGAGATGGTGAACAGGTCCCAGGGCAGCGTGAGCAAGGGCAAGGTGTCCGGCGGAAACAGTCCCTGGTATCCCATGTTGTGAATGGTGAAGACAGTGGCCACGTCACGGAAGGCGGGGTCCTCGGCGTATTGCGTGCGCAGCAGGACCGGAATGAGCGCGGACTGCCAATCGTGACAGTGGAAAATCTGCGGTACGCCCAGAACCTTGGAAGCTTCCAGCACGGCGCGGGAAAACAGGGCGAAGCGCTCGGCGTTGTCAGGATAGTCGCCGGTCGAGGTACCGTACAGCGATTCGCGGTCAAAGAAAGGCGGGTAGTCGATGAAGTAGAATTGCACTCCGGCCAGCTCGCCGCCGCTGACCACCGAACAGAAGCGATACCGGTCGTCGAAGGGTATAGTAATGCTGCTGACCACGGTTGGCGCGTCTTTAAGCCGGGTCTGACGATAGAGGGGGAGATAGACGCTCACCTGGTGTCCGGCGGCAGCCAGGGCGCGCGGTAGTGCACCCACGACGTCGGCCAATCCGCCGGTTTTCGAAAACGGCACACCTTCCGAAGCAGCAAAAACAATGCGCATGAAAGCCACTCCTCAATAAAGTGCCGGCCCGGATGCTATCGGCTCACGCTATCATAGGTCGTGCCCGGGGCGTGCTGGTTACAGCATACTCCGCTGTGCCGGTGCATTTCCCATCATGAAGGCGTAGCCTTTCCTGCAAATTGAGACGCCGGCATTGCCGGCAAGAAAGAAGGTCAATGTGACGAGAGCCGCCGGTGCCTTGGAGAGGCGTCCCAGCCGGCCCAAACTGGGCCAGCATTTTCTGGTCGACTCTACCGCGGCCACACGCATCGTCGAAGCTTTGGGCGATATCTCGCAGAGCACGATTCTGGAAGTCGGCCCGGGGCGCGGCGCCCTCACCTCCCTGCTAGCGAGGAAAGCCCGGCGCCTGATTGCCATCGAACTGGATCGCGTGCTGGCGGCCCAGTTGCGCATGAATTTTTCCCAGGAGCCGAATGTGGAGATCATCGAGGGAGACGTACTGGCCATCGATTTCCACACTCTTTTCGGACCAAAACCTGGAAGCACTCGTCCCGGCATCAATCACCAGCCGGAACAGGTACGAGTTGTCGGCAATCTTCCCTATTTCATTACTTCCGACATTCTTTTACGGCTGTTCGAATTCAGGCAATATTTCGAACTAATCGTGCTCATGGTGCAGCGAGAAGTCGCGGAGCGGTTGGCGGCCGCACCGGGACGAAGCGAGTACGGTCTGCTTTCAGCCACTGCCCAGCTCTATGCGCGGGTTGAAAAAATGTTCACGCTTCCGCCGGGCGCATTCTCGCCGCCGCCTAAAGTCGATTCCACAGTGGTGCGGCTGATGATGGATCCGAAAATCGAGAGCCTGCACGTACCTGAAGCCGGCTTTATCGATTTCTTGAAGCTTTCTTTCGGGCAGAAACGAAAAACCCTTTGGAACAACCTTAAGTCGCAATACAAACCGGCAGTCCTGCGTGTGGCATTGGAAAAGGCAGGAGTGAAGGCAACGGTGCGCGCCGAAGCGCTGAGTCTGGAAAAGAGCGCGGCCCTGTATCGTGCGCTCGTGGCCGTGGGTACGGAGTAACCTCTACGGAACCGAGGGCGAGACGCCCTCGGGACAGCCGGCGGGACGCCGGCGCTACGTAATTGAAGTCGATGTCGGCGCGAGCGTCTATCCTCGTGCCTCCATGTCGAAGGGTTCCACGCCTGGGAGGCGTCATGGCCCCGACGATTCGCCATCCCGCGGTTGCAGGCCGTTTTTATCCCCGCGATCCCGATGACTTGCGGGCTGACGTAGAATCCTATTTCCCAGCACAGCAAGAAACGGTCGCCGCGCTCGGCTGCATCGTGCCTCACGCCGGCTACATGTATTCCGGATCGGTGGCCGGCGCAGTGTACGCGAAGCTCGAGCTGCCCCGGCGTTGCATCCTGATGTGCCCGAACCACACCGGCATGGGACATCCGCTCTCCATCATGAGCCAAGGCGCGTGGGCAACGCCGCTGGGCAACGTGCCCATCGATTCCCCGCTGGCCGAGATGCTGAAGCAACGATTCCCGCTTCTCAGCGAAGACGCGGAGGCACATCGCGCCGAACACGGCGCTGAAGTGCAATTGCCTTTCCTGCAGACCAAAAACCCCGGCTGTACCTTCGTCCCGATTGCGCTTGGCACTGCCCGCTACGAAATCCTCGAAAGCCTGGGCGAAGCCATCGCGGGAGCACTGCAGTCCCTGGGAGAGCCGGTGCTGCTGATCGCTTCCAGCGACATGAATCATTACCAGAACGACACGGTCACGAGGCAGAAAGACTACAAGGCAATCGAGCGCATTCTCGTCATGGACCCGCGGGGGCTGTTCGACGTAGTGATGAACGAAGACATCAGCATGTGCGGCTTTGGCCCTACGGTCGCGATGCTGACCGCAGCCCGGCGGCTGGGTGCATCCCGAATTGAACTGGTCAAATATGCCACTTCCGGCGATGTTTCGGGTGATCGCGAGCGGGTTGTGGGCTATGCCGGCATCATAGTCCAGTAATTCCGCTTCCCGTAATTTCAGTGTCCAGGAACTCCGCTCCGACTGCCGCTTACGCGCGAAGTTATTCGATCTCCAGCTGGGTTTCTCTCTTGGATTTTTCGGCTGGCCGTGGCTTCTCTGCCGGAGTGGCTGGAGCTTCCCCGAGGAGGTCGGCCAGTTGCAGCCGCAGGTTACCGGGATTGGTGGAATAGGCCATGGCGGTGTCGTAGTCGATCATGTCGGCGCGGATCAGTTTCTCGATTTCGCCGTCGAAGTGCTGCATGCCTTCCGTATCTCCGTCGCGCATGGCATCCAGCAGGCTCTTGCCTTCGACTTCGCCCTTTTCCAGATACTCGCGGGTGCGCATTGTCGATTTAAGGATTTCCATGGCGGCCACGCGCCCGGTTCCTCCTTTGCGCGGCAGCAGCCGCTGCGAAACGATGTAGCGGAAACTCCTCGAAAAGCGGCTGCGGATGGTTTGCTGCTCGGTCAGCGGGAAGACTCCGACGACCCGTTCCACCGTTTTCGACGCGTCAGTGGTGTGCAGGGTGGAGAGGACGAGGTGGCCGGTTTCGGCCGCCTCCAAAGCGATTTCAATCGTCTCCTTGTCTCGCATTTCGCCGACCAGGATCACCTTGGGGGCCTGGCGCAGCGCGGCACGCAGCGCCAGCGCAAAACTGGGAGTGTCACTGTGCAACTCCCTCTGGTGAACGATGGAACGCTTGTGCCGGTGCATGAATTCAACCGGGTCCTCGATGGTGAGGATGTGGTACGCCTTGGTTTCGTTGATCCGGTCTAGGATCGCGGCCAGGGTCGAGGATTTTCCGGAACCGGTAGGGCCGGTGACCAGCACAATCCCATTCTTCAGGTCGACGATGCGAGCCAGTTCCTCCGCCAGTTTCAGTTCCGCAAAACTGGGGATGCTCTTGGGAATCACCCGCATGACGATGGCATGGCTGCCCCGTTGTACGAATATATTTACCCGAAAACGCGCTGTGCCAGGCAGGCTGTAAGAAATATCACACGATCCCTGCTGCTTCAGCATCGCTATCGCCGTCGGATTGTCGCCCATCAATTCCGCCGCAATGCGTTGGGTCGATTCCGGATGCAAGACCGACGACAACCCCGGAATTTTCACCGGCACCAGCTGGCCACTGACTTCGACGTGGGGATGGCTTCCGGGAGAAAAAATCAGATCGCTCACGTGGCTGGAGACCTGCAGCATGGCTAACAACAGCGCTGGCACAGGTGGGAAGGTTGTAGGAGGCTGGCACAGGTGGGAAGGTTGTAGGAGCGGCGTTGGGGATGGGCGCCCTGCCCGGTGTAGCCATGGAACCTCCAATGTTGGGTGATTCTTATACCCTACGTGCCAGCGGTCAGGCTCTCAAGTGACCGTGGTAATTGATGGATGGGTGAACGTGATAGGACACCTACCAACTTAAAGGTTCTCTTTTGACCCGTTCCTTAACTCAGAACACAGTAATTGCGGGAGTCTTGGCTAGGGTAGGGGTCCTTCGACTACGCGACTGCTTCGCGAGGCGAAGCAGTCACTCCGCTCAGGATGACAATTGCAGAGAATTAGAGGCTATCAATCTAAGAAAGGGCGACCCGCAGGCCGCCCCTGCTTGTGCAGCGGTTGTCCTGTCGCAGAAATCTACCGGATAACCTGAAAATCCGCCCGGCAGCCGTGGTCTACCCAGATTCCGCGACGGTTATAGCCCCAGCTGTAACCTTGCCGGCACGAGGAATCACTTCGTTGCTTTAAGAGCTGCACCCCGCCGCGGACGTCAGCCGGGCAATAGTGGCGGCGCATGTCGTCCGATGAGCAGGAAATGATATCGTCCTGGCCCGAGTCGTAGCTGTTGCCGGGATATCCGTATCCGGGACGGTCACGATAACGGTCTCGATCGCGGTCACGGTCCCAACCGCCTCCACCTCCAATCGCGAAATCAGCCCGGCAGCCGTGATCGACCCAGACACCGCCGCCATCCGCGCCCCAACTGTAGCCTTCGGTGCAGGGAGACTCGCTGCGCTGCTGCGCCAACCGAACCCGTCCTTGCGAATCCACCCGGCAATAATGCCGCCGGCCATCGTCGGATGAACAGGAGATCGTGCCCACGCTGCCCGGGGCGGGCCCGCGATACTGATAGGAATCAACTATAAAGTCCGCGCGGCAGCCGCGGTCCACCCAGACTCCGCCACGGTCAAAGCCCCAGCTGTAGCCCTGGCGGCAAGGAGAGTCGCTGCGTTGCTTTAGAATCCGCACTCCGCCCCGCGTATCCGCTGGACAGTAATGCCGATGGCCGTCGTCGGAGGAACATGAAAGCGTCTGCGCCGAGCTGCGCGGACCAAACATGACGAACGCGGCCACCACCAAACCGAGTCGCACCCAAGTCTTTGTCGTAAACATTCCCGTCCTCCTGAAAAAACGGTGGGTAATTTGTCTGGAGCTTATCAAGCTTTGCGGGATTTTGGAACGTGCAGCGGCGGCAACCACCACGCCCCCGCTCCAATCCTCGCCGTTGATCGCTGCCATTTTATTTATGAGGCGAGCCGGACGAGCTAGGACCGGACGAGTGGCTCGGGCCGCTCATCCGCGAACTCGCACCCGGCGAAGCAACAGAGCTTCTAGGCGAGCTGCCCCGGGAGGCTGTTGGGAATCGCGCCGCAGATCCACCCATGGGGGCGCGAACCGTCCCGACCGCGGACACCGGGGGCTGAACCTGCTGCGAAATCCTGCCCAGGTTGCGTACGCTGCCTCGCGGAATTCCCAGGCCCGCGGAATCGCTCCGAAACTGAACGCGATTCTGACCCACTCCTACCGGCGATACGAGCGTTCCGCGGCTCACCACCAGGGTTTGTCCTGGGATGGCTGGCGGTCTGGGGGCATTGAACCGCTGTGGCGGATTGGTAATTCTAGGGACGGTGTTCCATCCCGCCCACGAACGCCCGGGCTGCCAGAACCACCCGGAAGACGGAATGTAGGTCCAGGACCCGTAACGATAGGGCGTCCAGCCCCAGGGATAGGCAGATACCCAGGCATATCCAGCCCCGGGATACCACATCCAGGCGCCGTTCATGAACGGGTCCCAGCCCGCCCCCACAAGAAAAGGCTGCCACATCATGCCGTAGCCCGGCACGTTGTAGAAGCTTCCGTAGTAGTTCAGGTCGCTGGCGCCATAGGCATAAGGGGAGTAACTGTTCAAGGCCGATGCGCTGTACTGCTGATGATATTTGTCCTGTTGCTTATCCCAATCGTCGTAAGGATCGGGCTCCAGATTATTGGCAGTGGTGTAGCGATCCGCGCCCGCGAGGTCGAAGGTCGCGCTGTGTTTTTTCTCAACCTTGACGTTGCCTGCGGGGCCAGCCAGTTCTACATCGCCCTTGAACACCGCCACGGTGGCGTCCGCGTCTCGCAGTTCAATCCGCAGATGCGTTGGCTTGGTCAGCGCCAGCTTTTCACGGCCAAAGGTTACGCTGAATTCTTCCGCTTTATCGCCCTTGAAATTGAGATAAGCGGTTCCCAGCACCAGGTTCAGAGTGGAAGATCTCGAGCCAGAGTCGCGCAGTGCCAACTCGGGGAATTCGACGACGCTACCGGGAGTGATGCGCAAGGTGCTGCCATCTTCGAACTCGATCTCGGCACGAGCATCCTGTCCTGATCGCAGTTTGTTGCCTTGCACAACCGGCAAATTGATAAAGGCTTTTTCATAGCCCTGTCCCGTGTTGCGGTCAATTTGAACGTCTCCGTCGACCTGGCTCAGCCGCACGATACGAGCCTGCGAGTCGGCAAAAGATGGAACCGCCAGCCAGCATGACAGAACCGCTACCGCGAACGCAGCGCCCAATTTCCGCGTCGACATTTGCGACCTCCCGAGACTGCCCCTTGTCTCATTAGAACATCTTTCCGACCACTTCGTTGCCCGGAAATCGGTCCCCGGCTGGAAAAGGGTTGCCGTGGAATCATCAGTTTGCCGAGCTGGAGTTTGCCGAGCCGGCCCGCTCCACCATCCTCAGGGCACGGGCCCGCACCGGATTGATGACGGACGAGTCGGTGGCGATGCGTTGCAGAATGGGCACGACCGCGCCCAACTCCTGCAGACTGTTCTGGTTGGCCATCTCTTCCATCCGTTTCAGTTCCTCGTCGAGCGCCAGCTTCTGGTAGCGATGGAAATACTGCAACCTGCGGCCGTATTCGAGCGTGAGAGAGAGGTTCTGGAACAATTGGGTGATCTGCTGAACCGCAACCATGGGGGAGTAGTTGTAGGTAGCGCTCGCACTCCGCTCAGCGTCCTTATAGGTTAGAGTCTTGACGCCTGTGGAGGCCAGTCCGCGTTTCCTGGAATCGATCTCTCCCTGGAAGTATTTCGCTCGCGTAGCCAGATCGAAAATCGCTTTCTTGGTGGCCGGGGAAGCCGAAAAATCCAGGTGAAACGGATCCGGATCGGACTCGGGACTCAGCTTGCCATCCGAGTCGTAGGTGGAATGGCCGTCGGACGCCACCGAGATCGAGTAGTGAGAGGGCTCGGAGCCGGGAAAATCGAGGGTAAAGGTCACCACCGCCGTCTCCTGCGCCCGGGCCGAACCGAACCCGCACAGGATCAGGAACACGACGAAAAAATACCGGCGCCGAGTTTGGCTGGAAGCCATGCAGAAGAGATTATGCCAAAAACCGCAGAGGGTTGGGTTAGGTGCGCGCCCCATGCCCCACGCCCTGCTGTCGGGCAAGCGTTGCCGAGGTATGAAGGTGGCAGATGGCAATGGCCAGGGCGTCGGCGGCATCGGCCGGTTCTGGTACTTCGCTGAGGTTGAGTAAGCGCGTGACCATGTGCTGAACCTGCGGTTTTTCAGCCCTGCCGTAGCCCACGACTGCGGACTTGATGGAAAGAGGTGAATACTCGGCCACCTCCAGTCCGGCGGACGAAGCGGCCAGCATGGCGACTCCACGCACCTGTCCCAGCTTGAGCGCGGATTTTACGTTGACCGCGTAGAACACCTCTTCGATGGCCACGTTGTCGGGCCGGTGTTCCCGGATGATGGCGCCCAGGCCCTCGAAAACAATCGCCAGCCGATGGGAAAGAGGTTCCCGGGGCGAAAGTTTGATGGCGCCGCAAGTCAGGCAGACGAGGCTGTCGTCGTGACAGAGTTCGACGACCCCGAAACCCGTGTACTCCGTACCACAATCGACGCCCAGGACACGCATAGGGGAGAGTTTATCTTAAGAAGTTCAGTTGTCAGATATTAGTTGTCCGTTGTCAGCGCTGAGAACTGAAAACTGGTAACTGGTAACTGGGTTTTCAACAACAACGCGGTCGACGAGCCCTGGCCGCATCGCATTCCTGGCAAAAGGCGGCGTAAGCTTCGCGCGACGATTCCGTTTGTGTGCGACTCAAGAACCGCGTGTAGGCCGATTCGTCGAATATCTCGCGCAAAGCGGCCACCAGCAGCGACAGCGCGCGGGTCAAGCCTGCCGGATTGTTCGCGGTCGAGGTCATCCCTGCTCCTCGGTGGCGAACTGAGTTGCAACGAAGGGCGATTCCTTTACCCTAGCCTGCTTGCGGCCGGAGAGCACTCGTATCCATTCCACCGCCGACTCCATCAGGATCAATGCGACCATCACAATCAGGGTTCCAGTTACCACGGCATCGAGACGGTCATTGAAGATCAGGCGGACATTGGCGCTGGGGCTGGAAGCCAGCTGTGCAGCATGCGACAGAAAGCCGATGCGCGGGTTGGGGTCAAAGATCTTGTGCCAGGAAGCGGTGAAAGTCACGGCTACCAGCCAGACCAGCGGGACCAGAGCTACCGGGGCATAACGCGGCCGACCCATTTTGATGATGATGGTCGTCGCCACGCAAAGGGCCACGGTGGCCAGCAATTGATTGGCGATGCCGAATAGCGGCCACAGCGAGTTAATCCCGCCCAACGGATCCCTCACCCCCTGCCACAGAAAATATCCCCAGGCACCCACGATCAAGGCGCTGGTAGCGAGGATCGAGGGATACCAACTGGTGCGGCCCAGAGGCTTCCACACGTGCCCAAGGGCGTCCTGCACCATGAAGCGGCCCACGCGAGTGCCCGCGTCAAGTACGGTGAGAATGAAGAGCGCTTCAAACATAATGGCGAAGTGATACCAGATCGCCATCAACGCCTGTCCGCCCAGGCTATTGGAGAAAATGTGTGCCATGCCTACCGCGAAGGCCGGCGCGCCGCCGGTGCGATTGTAAAGCGACTGTTCGCCGACAGCCTGAGCCAGAGCATGCATTTCGGTCGCAGTGATCGGGAATCCCCAGTTGCTGATGGTCGCGGCGGCAGCTTCAGGCGCCTGACCGACAATTCCGGCGGGACTGTTGATGGCGAAATAGATTCCTGGCTGAAGTACGCAGGCGGCGATCATGGCCATGATGGCCACCATGGACTCGGCCATCATGGCGCCGTATCCCACCATGCGGGCCTGGGTCTCGCGTCGGATCAGCTTGGGGGTGGTGCCACTGGAAATCAGCGCGTGAAAGCCACTGATAGCGCCGCACGCGATCGTAATAAAGGCAAAAGGAAAAACATTTCCGGCGAACACCGGCCCTGAGCCGTCGATAAAGCGGGTGAGTGGCGGCATGTGCAGAGTGGGGTGCAGGGCAACGATTCCCAGGGCGAGCAAGGCGATGGTTCCGAGCTTTACGAATGTGCTCAGGTAATCCCGCGGAGCCAACAGCAGCCACACCGGCAGCGCCGAGGCCGCGAATCCGTAGATGATGATGAGGATCGCCAGTGCCGAAGCGGAAAGCGTGAACCAGGTCGCTACCGACGGAGTGCGGGACGCCCATTGTCCGCCCCAGATCGCCAGCATCACCAGGACAAAGCCGAGCGCTGAAGTCTCCAGGACTTTGCCGGGCCGCAACCTGCGCAAGTACACGCCCATCAGCAGCGCGATAGGAATGGTCATAGCAATGGTAAATGTGCCCCACGGGCTGGCCTTGAGCGCGTTCACTACTACCAGCGCACAGACTCCGAGAAGAATCACAATGATGCTGATCACTGCAACGTAGGCGACCAGGCCGCCCAGACGGCCAACCTCCTCGCGGGCCATTTCAGTGAGCGACTTCCCATCCCGGCGCACCGAGAACAGCAGGATCACGAAGTCCTGCACGCAGCCACCGAACACGGCGCCGGCCAGGATCCAGAGTGTTCCGGGAAGATAGCCGAATTGCGCCGCCAGCACCGGGCCCACCAGTGGCCCGGGTCCTGCGATGGCGGCAAAATGGTGTCCGAAGACCACCCATTTGTTGGTGGGGACAAAGTCGCGGCCATTTTCCAGGCGTTCGGCGGGAGTGGCGCGCTGTGCGTCCAGGGTGAGGACTTGGGCAGCGATGAACTTGCTGTAAAAACGATAGCCGAGGGCGTAGGTGCACACGGCCGCGACCACCAGCCACATGGCGTTGATCTGCTCACCGCGATGTAAGGCGACTGTGGCCAGAGCCAGTGCCCCGAGAAGTGCGACCAAAATCCAGATCAGGATGCGGGCTGTTTTGGGCATGAGATTCCGGGTTGCTGGAGATGGATTGCCTGAGATATTGTGGCCAATCCGCAGCCGCGGCGCAATCGGCAAGAGAGGCTCACACCGGTTTCGATGGAACCAAAATGCAACATTTAATGATAATCTTACTGTTCCGTTGCGAGCGACTTACGGCAGAAGTGTATCCGGTGCAGCCTTCGATTCAGGCGAACAGCGGGGACTAGCGAGGCGCAAGTCTATACCCCTTGAGGAGCAGGTCATGAAAGTTGGCGTACTCACCGGCGGAGGCGATTGCCCAGGATTAAACGCAGTGATCCGCGCCATAGTGCGTAAGGGTTGTTTTCATTACGAAGACGAATTCGTCGGCTTTCTGGAGGGCTGGCGCGGGTTGGTGGAAGACAAGAGCATGCCGCTCGACCTGGCCAGCGTCGGCGGAATTTTGCCTCGCGGCGGTACCATTCTGCGAACCTCCCGCACCAATCCGGACAAGAAGTCCGACGGTTTGGACAAGTGCATCGCTACGCTGAAACAGCACAATGTTACGGCCCTGATCGCCATCGGCGGCGACGACACGCTTTCTGTCGCGCAGAAACTGCACAAGAAGGGCGTCGACGTTGTTGGTGTCCCCAAGACCATAGACAATGACCTGGCCGGAACCGACTTCACCTTCGGGTTCGACACCGCCGTCAATATCGCCACCGAGGCCATCGACCGGGTACACACCACCGCTGAGGCCCACAACCGAGTGATGGTGGTGGAAGTGATGGGACGCGACGCGGGCTGGATCGCGATGTATAGCGGCATCGCCGGCGGCGCCGACGTGATCCTGATTCCTGAGATGCCTTTCGACGTTGATAAAGTCGCAGAGACCATCCGTTTGCGGCACGCGCGCGGCCGCTACTTCAGCATTGTGGTAGTGGCGGAGGGGGCGAAATTCTCCACCGACGTCGATCCCAAACATGGCGCACCCATCGTAGTCGACATGGGCAAAGATGAATTTGGACACGCCCGGCTGGGCGGGATCGCCAACATTCTGGCGCGGGAGATCGAGCGCCGCACGAATTTCGAGACCCGGACCGTGGTTCTGGGACACGTCCAGCGCGGCGGCTCACCCAGCGCTTTCGACCGCATGCTGGCCACCCGCTACGGTTTGGGAGCGATTGACATGGTGCACCGCGGCGAATTTGGCTGCATGGCCGCCCTGCGCGGAAACAAGATTGTTTCCGTGCCGCTGGCCGACGCCATTTCCAAGAACCGCACCGTCGATCAGGAAACCATTGACGTGGCGTCCGGGATTCTCGACAAGCTGACCACGGATAAGGTGGCGGTGGGGAAATAGGCGACCGACCTCAGGCGTCGGACGTCAAACTTCGGACTTCGGGCTATAGCCGTTGTCAACGAACTCTGAAGATTGCGGCATTTGATCGGGTCGGACTGGAGTCGGACGACTGAGGTCTGACGCCCGACGTCCGATGTCCGGTCCCCGATGAACATGGCCGGACTCTACGCCCGCCTCGCGCCTTCCTTGCTCGATATCATCGAATTCCTGCTGGTCTTCGCCGCGCTGGTTTTGATTCTGATTCGCTCCAGGAACAGAACCGCGGAGGGCTCGTTTGGCCCCTCCTTCCCGCCATGGTTTTCCAAGCTGGCGCGAAAGAAATTCCTCAGCGCCGTGTTCGTAGGGCTGCTCGTTCTAGTTTCGCGAGCAGCGATGATTCCTCTTCTTGGCATCCCCGAACCCCGCTGGCATGACGAGTTCAGCTACCTTCTGGCCGCTGACACCTTCGCGCACGGCCGCCTGACGAACCCTACCCATCCGATGGGAGCGCATTTCGAGAGCTTTCACATTATCCAGCAACCCACATACATGTCGATGTATCCGCCGGCGCAAGGCCTGGTGCTGGCTCTGGGCGAGCGTTTGGGACGTCCGTGGATGGGGCAGTGGCTCATTACTGCACTCATGTGCTCCGCGTTGTGCTGGATGCTTCAGGGTTGGCTGCCTCCAGCCTGGGCACTGTTCGGGGGATTGCTGGCAGCGCTGCGCCTGGGCATTCTCAGCTACTGGATGAACGGATACTGGAGCGCCTCGGTCGTGGCGCTGGGCGGTGCGCTGGTACTGGGTGCAGTGCCAAGGCTACCGCGGCGCACCAGACTTCGAGATGCCGTCTGGCTGGCCGTGGGCCTCGCGATCCTGGCCAACAGCCGGCCTTATGAAGGGCTGATTCTCGGTCTGGCAGCGGCGACTGCCTTGGCGATATGGCTGGCCAGAACGCGGCGTCCCATTCTTGCGATCGTCTTGCGTCAAGTCGTGCCCGTCACGGTCATCCTACTGCTCGCGGCGGCGGCCACCGGATACTACTATCATCGCGTGACCGGAAATGCCTTCCGCATGACCTACCAGGTGAATCGTGGGATGTATTCGCAGGCACCATATTTCCTGTGGCAGGAACCTCGACCCGAACCGCTCTATCATCATGCCGTGATGCGCGCTTTCTACCAGCGCGAGTTTCGGGTCTTTCTCGAGAGCCGCACGCTCACGGGCTTCCTGCGCAACCTGGCGGAAAAAATCTGGTCCTCGTGGAATTTTTACCTGGGACCGGTGCTCACAATCCCTTTGCTGGCGTTGCCTTGGACGTTTCGTGACCGGAGAATGCGATTTCCGTTGCTCGCAGGCGCTGTGTTCTTGCTGGCAACGACGGTTGAAACCTGGACCTCGCCGCACTATCTCGCGGCTGCGACCGGGTTGTTATATCTCGTGCTCATGCAATGCATACGGCACCTGCGGCTGTGGCACTTGCGCCATGATTGTCTTGCGGCTTGCGGCCGTGGCGGCGCTAGCGCCCATCGAAGGCGCATGGCCACGCGGGAACCTGGAGCGCGCCGCGCTCGCAAAGGAGTTGGAAAACTCGCCTGGACATCACCTGGTGATCGTGCGCTATGAACCGAATCATGATCTCGACAGGGAGTGGGTGTACAACGCTGCGGACATTGATGCTGCAAAGATCGTCTGGGCCCGCGACATGGGCGACCGGGACAACCAGGAATTGCTGCAATATTTTCGCGATCGGAAGGTGTGGCATTTGAACGCCGACCAGGCTCCGCCCAGGCTGGAGCCATGAATCCTGTAACCTGGCTCACCGCAAAGCGCGTTCGTGTGCATGGCCTGCTGCTGGCAGTGTGTCTGTGGACTGTGTATGCCGTGGAGATGTCCACGCCTGGACTGCTGGACCGCAACGGCTTGGTCAAAGGCACGGACTTTTTGCATTTCTACACGCTGGGAACCCTCGCGCTGCAAGGTCGCGGAGATCTTCTCTACGACATGCGGGCGCAAGCGCAACTGGCGCGGAGGCTGGTGCCGCTGGCACCCGATACCGTCTACGTTCCGCTTTACGGGCCGCAGATTTCGATCCTCTTCGAGCCTTTTGCCCGGCTGCCCTACGGTTGGGCCTTAGCCGCATGGCTGGCGATGAACGTTCTGATTTTCGCCACCTGTTGCTACGCCGTATGGAAGCCGTGTCCTCACCTTCAAGAGTCGCGATGGATCGTGCTCATCCTCATCCTGGCGATTGCCTTTCCAGGATTTTTTCACCTGCTGGCCTGGGGACAGACTTCTGGCCTTGCGCTTCTGTGTTTCACCCTGGCATATCTCGCACTGCGCCGCGACCAGCGATGGCTTGCGGGATTGGCCATTGGATCGCTGATCTTCAAACCCCAGCTGGGCCTGGCCGCGGCCATCGTGTTTCTGTTGGCGGGCGAGTGGAAGCTCATCGCCGGCGGCCTGGCCGCTGCTTCCATTCAACTTGCCGTAGCCTGGCTGCACTATGGCACCGCGGTCATGCGAGCTTACCTGAATGCACTCATCCATGTCAGAGAAATCTTGCCGCTGCTCGAGCCACGGCTTTACCAGACCCATTCGCTGCGCTCGTTTTGGTCGCTGCTGTTGCCGTGGCCTCAAGCAGCTTTTGGTTTGTACGTGGTTAGCGCCCTCGCCGTCCTCACTCTTGCGGTTGGTTGCTGGCGAAGTGGAGCATCTCTGGAGGTCCGCTATTCGGCGCTATTGTTCGCCACCATTCTTGTGTCCCCCCATTTGACCGTGTACGACCTGGTAATTCTTGCGCCGGCGTTCCTGTTGCTCGGCGATTGGGTCCTCGCACATCGCGATTCGGCGCCACCGATCTTGCCGCTCCTTTACGCATGCTATCCGCTGTTCTTGCTGGGGCCGCTGGCGCGGATTACGCACTTGCAGTTGTCAGTAGTAGCAATGACAATTCTGTTGTGGATGACCTGGCGTGTTGCCGAGTACCCTCCTAAGTTGTCATCCTGAGCGAGTTGTCATCCTGAGCGCAGTCGTTCCATTCGCTTGCGAATGGAACGATGGAGTCGAAGGATCCCTAATAGCTTAACCGCCGGCAGTTCATCACGAGCGTGTGGGTTCTCAAGAACGGACTCTTGGTGAGATAGGGGTCCTTCGACTCCGCACGAACTCGCTTCGCGAAGTTCGTTCTCCGCTCAGGATGACACGCCGAACAAAAACTCCAGCGCTTCCGGGAATCGTTTGGCCCACTCTTTCTCGCTGTGGGTCGCGCCTTCGTCAATCTTCACCCGCAAGCGATCCTCTCCCAACCCGGCTCGGCGAAACACGTGTTCCAGCTCGCGAACATCTTCGACGGCCTGTTGATCGCCATCCTCACTGCCCGCCTCTCGGGTTCCAATCGCCATGAAAATTTTCGCCGGCCATTTCCGGAAGGCGCGACTGGATTTCAGAAGCTGCCGGTTGGAAATAAACAGCGAAGGGCTCTCCAGCAGCAAGCCGCCGAAGGCTCCGGGGCGATCCATCGCGGTATACAGCGAGATGATCGCGCCCAGCGATGATCCGCCCAGGGCCGTGTTTTCCGGCCCTCTGGCGATGCGGTAGCGCTGATAGACGAAAGGCATGACTTCATCCAGCAGAAAATCTGGATAGCGTTTGCCCTGAGGTCGCAAGATGCGCGGATGAAAAGAGCGGTAGGGCAGATACTCTTTGGGGCGGTCCTTCTGCGCGTTGTCGATGCCCACAATGATCAGCGGAGGAATCTTGCCTTCGCCGATCAGGCGGGTTGCAGCCTCGTCCACCTGCCAGTCGACTCCGATGTACGCCGTGGCTGGATCGAACAGGTTCTGCCCGTCGTTGAGATAGAAAACAGGATAGTGCCGGCCTTCGTTTTCCGGCCGGTTGTATCCCGGCGGCAGCCAGACTCGAAGCATTCGGGTATTGCGGAGAATTCGGCTGTGGAATTCATGCAGGCGCAACTCGCCCGCGAGGATCGTCTCCAATGGTGTGCTTTCCTCCATCAAAGTCAGTGGGGGCCCCTCTGGACATGGTGACGCCACAACACCGATGACAGAACTGAGAGACAGAAAATCAAAGCCAACGACGACAGACACAGGACGCACCATGCCGCCAAGACAAACCCTTCGATATAGGTGAGGTAGAGCGCGAAGCCCAACCCAGCCATCGACGCGAGGGCCAATCTTGCCGGAGTGTGGGCTTGACCACGATAGAAAGTCGCCAGCAGCAGCAGCGCGACATAACCGATGATGCCGATCAAGGCCACCGGAACGCCAAGAATCGCAGAGTAGGTGCTGCGGTTCACAATGTCACAGTTGAAATTCTCTCCGAAGTCGCAGTATGAAGTCTGTGACCTGCCGTAGTGATGGTAGAGAGAGACAGAAGAAACCGCCACGCCACTTAACGCCAACATCGCAATCAACAGGAAAACGCGACGGGCGAAGCGCGTCGTCACCGGTGAGATCGCGGCAGGTAACATCATGGCAGACTGCACCCTGTCTTGGTCCCGAGCGCCGGTAGAGGCTGCGTGCCTTCCCGGCGTTCCCCGTCGGCAAACTGCCAGGTGGGAAAATGCTTGATCCCCGCGTCCTTGCAGAGTGGAGCTTCCTCACGGGAGCCGGGCACGCCGCACTCGACATAAGGGACGTACTGAAAGGACGACTCGAACATTTCTTTCTGTTCGGCACAATGCGGGCACCAGTAGGCGCCGTACATCTTCACCTGTTTTGCCGCCACGCACTTCGCGAATCCATCGAGGCGATTCCCGCGCTTATGCAGGCCCAGGTAAATTACCGCCACAAAAGCGGCAATAATCAGCACGCCGGTCACAATCTTCCGCGTGGATGATGACTTTGCCGGTGCATCACGTATCTTGCTCACTTTCGACATGCGATCTTTTTATACCACGACGTTCAGAGCCGAAGGCAGCACGTCGAGGCGTTGGCAGCGCAGGGTGAACACCTCGCCATCGACCATGACGTCCACCGGTGTGTCGAACTGAAAATCTATTCGCTTTGCCGGTCGCCGCTCCGCCAGCGGATGGTTGATGTGGGTGCCGTCATAGAGCGTAGGCAGATTGCGGATCAGGCCCAGGCGCCCGATGGGGCCCCAGCGCACGTACTCAATCAATCCATCGTCGATCTCAGCCTTGGGCGCGATCATCATGGTGCCGCCGGTGAATTTACTGTTGCTGAAGGTGAGGAACAGGCACGGCCGACGGTCAACCTCCGATTCTCCATCCACACTCAGCGGAAAGGGACGCCGCCGGAAACGCGCCAGGCTGATGAAGATCGATGACTGGTAGCCCACCTCGCCCCAGCCGCTGAAGCGGCGGGCGCGCAGCGTGGCCACGTCCGCGGAAAATCCCATGCTCAGCAGATTGATGTAGTGAAGCACTCCAGTATCGTGGGTCAATCGCAGAACATCGCAGGGATGGGATCGCCGCGCCAGTAGCGCCTCGATCGCGAATTCTACGCCTCCGTCGCTGAAATCGCGCAGAAAGGAGTTCCCGGTTCCCAAGGGAAGAAATGCCAGCGCAGCGGGCTCACCTTCGCCAGCCGGAAAGAGTCCGTTGACGATCTCGTATGACGTTCCGTCCCCGCCGACGGCGATAAACTTCCGAAAGCCTTCGGCGTAAGCGCTGCGGACCAACTCTGTGGCTTGACCGGGGGCGCGTGTCTCCACCACTTTCAAACCGATTCCACCCGCACGCAGACGATCGAGCGCGGGCCCCACCAGTTTGCGGCATCGCCCCCCACCCGCCGCCGGGTTGACCACCGCAAGAAAGGTATTGGGGTCGCTCACGCGTGGTCGCTCATAGTTTCATAAGCCGTGATCTATAGCTCTACCAGGGCGGCGCGGCTCAGCGTTTTACGAATCTCTTCGGCGAGAACCATGCGCTTGATCTTCATTGCTGCCGTGCGCGGGAAATCTTTCTCCCAGACTAAGCAACCACCTACTCGCTTGAAATCGGGCAAGCGTCGATTACGCGAGACGATCTCCTGCTTCAGTCCTTCGCTGAATTCCTGCGCCTCGCCCTCCTGGCCCTGCTCCAAACGGAGAGCCAGAACCAGCAGTTCGTTGCCCAGGCTCTTGGCGGGCCATATGTAGTTGGCCGCGAAGATGCAGTACTCCTTGACCGCCAGCCCATCGAAGACAGTCTCAATATCTTCGGGGTAGATGTTCTTTCCGCCCTCGGTGACAATCATGTTTTTCTTGCGGCCGAAGAGTTGCAGATGTCCATCGCCGTCAAAGCGTCCCAGGTCGCCGGTAAGCAGCCAGCCGTCGACGATGGTTTCGGCAGTCAGTTCGGGATCGTCCAGGTAGTGCGACATCACGGTCTTACCGCGCGCCGCCACTTCGCCGATGCCCTCAGAGTCGGGATTCAACAAGCGCAAATCCACGCCGGGCAACGGCTTGCCTACAGTATCGGCGCGAAACGGTTTCAAATCGTTGAGCGTCAGCACCGTCCCAGCTTCGGTCAGTCCGTATCCGTTGGCGACCGGAACGCCCAGATCGTAGAAGAATTGCAGGGTCGAGGGTTCCATGAAGGCGCCTCCGGTGAACATGGCCCGCAGTTCTCCACCGAATGCTTTATGAACCTGGCGCAGCAGCACCCGGCTTAAACGCACGTCGGGACGCCAGCTGGTAAAGAATTTATTCACCGTGATGGCTCGATCCAGGAAGAAACGCTGCGTCGCAGATGCCGCTTCAAACTTGGCTTTGAGCCCGCGCTCCAGGTTCTTGAGCACCATCGGAACCAGGCTCACGTACGTGATCTTGTAGCGGACAAAGGCATCGCGCACGAACTCGGGCCGCAGGGTACGTAAATGAACTACGCACGCACCGCAAACAAACGGCCCGATAAAGCCGACCATGAAGTCGATGGCGTGGTTCGTCGGCAGAATGCTGAGATAACGCACGCCCGGCCAAAAGGGATACAACGCAGTCAGCGCCTTGCATTGCTCCAGATAATTTTCGTGGGTGAGCACGCACCCCTTGGGGCGGCCGCCGGTCCCGGAAGAATAGACGATGCAGGCCACGTCCTGGCGCTGGCGCGGGACGAACACGGCGTCACCCTTGCGTCGAAAATCTTCCCAGCGATGAGCACCCGCAAGATCGGTACCCGGCGGGGCCTCCGTGACCAGGACGGTTTGCACTTTGTGGTCCTTGAACTCCGGCGACTCCGTGATGGCGCGCCACAGGTAATACTCGATGACCAGAAACTTTGCCTTGCTATGCGCCAGCAATTGCAAATGCTCGGCTGCGGTCAGCTTGTAATCGAGGGGAACCAGTACTCCGCCGCCGTGAAAAATTGCATAGGCCGAAATCAGCCATTTTGACTGGTTGGTCATGATGATGGCGGCGCG
>WNFA01002372.1_pt1 | contig 26674 bp, 16 predicted proteins | sample 5400481 | NCBI WGS metagenome assembly WNFA01 (sample SAMN13153340, study PRJNA577476) | soil metagenome | isolation source: 120 cm saprolite under Douglas fir tree site 2 hole 1 replicate 2 | place: USA:California | collected 2015-04-18 | reverse complement strand
ATCACCACTCTCGATATAGCCAGGTATGAGAAAGATAGTCATAGGGACCTGCAGCTCACGCGCGAGCGCAAAGCTATGCGTATAGCTATCGTAGTATCCGTCGTCAAACGTCAGCACCAGCGGTGTACGCCGGTCGCGTCCTTGCTTCCTTTTCTCAGATGACCCGTAGAGTTCTTCCAGAGCCTCTTCCAGATGCAGTATGCGGTAGTGACGACGGAGATAGAGCAGGTGGCGGCGCAGGTCTCCACCGCTTGCACGATGGTAACAAAGGATGACCAGGTGTGGCCCCGAACGCTGCCTCCGCCAGCGTGCAAGTTTCACCAGCCCACTGTAGTAGAAGCATGCAGCGACGAATATCCCTACTAGTCTGCGCATAAGCTGCTCTTTCCTACTTTGCCCGCATCACTTGACAGCATTATAGAAATCGCCTCCTTGTATCATACGCGAGTGGCCGTAATAGGCGAAAGAGGGTAGTGAATACGGGAAGAGCCGTTGCCGTGGATGTCGTTACAGAGGCCGCGAGGGGAAAGAGTTGCCCGTTGGGGTGACGGACCCCCAGCTCATGGAATACGTTCTCTAACAAGCGTTGTATTTCAGGCACGGCATGGTCATAATCACCACAGGACCTGTTAAAGTTGAGTCGATAGTCGTCGAGCGCTTCGGCCCAGTAGATGGAGCCGGCGGCGAAAACCATCGCTCCTGATTTTGCAATATAGTAGGTTGTGTTGCTCACATCGGGGAGACCGAAGTTATCTTCAGTTTCTGATGCGCTCAGCACTGTTAATCCTGGAGGCGTAAAACCGTTGTTGAAGACGCGGTCCCACTCATATCCCACGAGAGCGCACCCATAATGCCGTCTTGCTCGTAGTCCCGTATGGGACAATAGTGGTGATTGTGCCACAGGAGTCAGCGTCCAGGGGAAACCGGAAACGTGATGAGTGAGGCCTGAATACATGATGCCGATCAGGGCGTTCTCGGGACGACCAACGATAGGATCGCGCCAGCGAGCGGTCACACGGGAATTATCCTTACCGTAGAGAGGGTCACGTATCAAACGTGGATAGCTTGAATCCACTTTATAGCAGACGATCGTGCGGTTTGGCACTCCATTGCTATCCGGCTCGAAGCGCATCTGCCAGTAGGCTGTATCTGCTCCCAAGAACACAAGACCCACGCCATGATCACGTGCGTTCTCTACACCATCGCGCATCTCCTTCGTCCAGTATTCATCGTGACCGATCGAGAGATAGGAGCTATGATTCAAGAGCTGCGCGGGGTTACTGTGTAGATCGACATTGCTGATGTAGGAGATGTCATAGCCCTTCTCCTCCAGCCAGTGGATGGCATCGGCCTCAAAAGCAAGCACCTGGGCCGAGCCCGCATCCTGTACATAGGGCCGGTCAAACGAGACCTTCACGGCCCTTACCAACAAATTGCCTTGAACTAACGGAACAGACGTATCGGTTTCGCCAGGGCTTGAGCCCGTTAAATCGTTATCATAGAGACTGTATCCTCCCCAAGTGTTGTAGGCTTCATACGTCGTATCCGGCGTAACCACGACGGTGAGGGAGTGGAAGTTGCTCAGCACATCAAACGGCACGTATGTTTGCATGCCCCTGACATCTATGAACTTCGCCAGGTAGACGCCGGTGGTCCAGTCGGTTGGAATATAGAGCTTGTAGGAAGGTTGCCAATTGGCCTCAACCAGGCCAGTCTTTGGATCGAAGCGACAGGTGGAGCAGCCTACCAGGACATGCTTCGTGATACCGAGACGAACAGTCGAAGCGTAGTATCCCTGTGCTTGCCCAATCTCCTTTACCAGCGGAGCCATTAACCGTCCGCCCAGGCCGTTATACCAGCCGAGGCGGTAAATGGCGACATAATATGGCGTTCCCTCTTTTTGTGTACTCACGTAAAAAGTTATCGAGTGTTCTATCGGGACCGACGTTGCGCTCGCATATGCCTGAATCGACGTGGTAGCCGCTTTGCCAGGAGGGATCTGCCAGGTGGTCGTGCCCAGGCGAGCATTTTCACGTATGATTTGATTGTACTTATGGGAAGACAGGGCGGGGGGATATACCTGCGTCTGGACTCCTCTTCCATTGAACAGCAGGTCTGGCCCAATCAAGGAGACAGCCAGGATAAATCCAATCACTACAAAAAGAATGACCATAGATGCAACAACGCGCACTCTCACACAAGTACCTCCAGAAAATCAGGTGAGCTAGCCTCTTGCCATGAGCGACTGTAACAAGTATAAGCGATTTTTTCAGAAGAGCACACAGGATCAATAAACTCCTTTCCCACAAAGTGACTATACCGCCTGGAGGTGCTAATGACATGTTACTCAAGGTGGAGAACCGGTGATGTTCTGCAATGGAGGTGTATAGGATTTCAGATGATATACAAGGATAGGAATGTATACCTGAGGAGAACTTTCACAACGCTATCACAACGTTGATTACAACCGAATTTCTATGCACTAAGCTCTATCCTTTGGAAGGGGAAGATACGTTTCTCTCCCCTTATCCATCTCCGCAAGCGGCGTCGTGAAGCCCATCTGGAGATGCAGTTCAAATTGTTTCAGCATTGCTCTTTATTCTATCGCTTAAATCTATCAGAGGATGGCCCTTCATGCAAAATACGGTAAGTTACTTTATGCTACTCGCCAAGCGCTGGTGGTGGTTGGTAATACTTGGGATTGTTCTATGCGGTGGCACAACCTACGTTATCAGTAAAAAGACCCATCCTGTCTATCTGGCTACCGCGACATTAATAGTCAACTTTCAGACATCTACATCATCCTTCGATAGTGTCAGGGCAAGTGTGGAGGCAGTACCAACGTATGCGCAGTTGCTCACAAGCCCCGCAGTCCTCCAGCCGGTGCTGGCACTGCACCCGGGAATGACGATGAATCAACTGAATGCGATGATTACTGTGACTCCCAAACCAAATTCACAACTTATAGAGCTCGATGTGGAGAATACCAATCCAACTTTGGCGATGAACCTCGCAAATGAGATCAGCGATCAGTTTGTGCAATACGTAAACCCTGAACTCACAGCGTCAGTGCTACCTGTGCATGCAGTTCTGCCCACTGTTCCAGTGCGACCTAGACCACTTCAAGATGGGGGCATAGGAGCATTGGTCGGCCTGGGGCTTGCGCTGGCATTGATCTTTCTATTTGAATGGATCGATGATCGTTTAGATGATCCAGAAGAAGTACAAAGCGTACTTGGTATGGAGACGTTGGCGATAATTCCTCGACTCTCACACGGACAGCGCCTGAAGAGCCCAAAGGAGAGCCCTGACATGGCAGAAGCATGTCGCTTGTTGTGTGCTGGCTTGAATGCTGCTCAGGATATTCGACCTTTTAAGATGGTCATGGTAACGAGTGCTCTGGCGGGTGAAGGAAAAAGTACGGTTGCTGCAAATCTCGCTTCCTTTCTAGCATTTGCGGGTAAACAGGTGCTCCTTGTTGATGCTGATCTGCGCAGTCCTGTGCAGCATCTGCACTTTCAACTTAATAATACCGTGGGATTTTCAGATACACTTGTGCAAACATATGCTCAGCATCGCCTCAGAGTTGGTCGTTGATGCGTCGAATACGCCTCGCAAGGTACTTTTGAGAGCCAAAAACGTGCTTAACAGAACGCGCTCAACGATATTGGGAATTGTACTTAACAAGAGTCACTGGCCTGAGTATGGCTACATTCGCGAGTACCAGAGACGCATAGCGCAATCGAGAACAATCGCGGTGGCAACTTTACCTCCGAACACTCATCCTGCCAATGATAGAGTAGATACTACGCTTCAGAGAACTTCTCAAGAGAAGGTAGTCAGTAGCACCTCTGGGATAGTTCGCCCACTAGATGAGGATATAGCAATGCTAATGACATCCCCTCTAGCTAGGGTAGCAGACATAACCATTCCAGAGACTCCCCCCTTTATAGATGAGCAAGTGAAGCCAATCACTCAAGAGTCTCCCAATGCAAATGAGCTAGATACCACTATCACATTCCCTCGATACACTCGGCGAAAATCTAAAGATGAAGAGTTAGGAGCACAATGAAACGAGCTTGACGTGCAATTCCTAACCAAAGGGAGAAGTCTATGAACCACCTGTTGCAGGAGAAGATCTCTACACGCTCCTTACGTGTTGCTGTTATCGGTCTTGGCTATGTGGGGTTACCACTCGCCACCAGATTTGCAGAAGTGGGCTTTCAGGTTATCGGCATTGACATCGACCAGCAAAAAGTTGAAAAGGCTAATCGCGGCGAAAGTTATATCCCTGATATTTCCAGTAGCACCTTACAGGCATTGATCGAGGCGAAACGTCTTCATTTTACTAGCGATTATAGTGCATTAGCTGATGTTGATGCGATCAGTATTTGTGTCCCTACACCGCTACGTAAGACCCGGGATCCTGATATTTCCTACATCATTTCAGCGACACAACAGGTGCGAACCTGCCTGCATCCTGGACAGCTCGTTGTACTTGAAAGTACGACGTATCCTGGCACCACCGATGAAATCGTGCTGCCAGAGTTAGAAGCCACCGGTTTGAAAGTTGGTAGTGATTTCTTCCTGGCTTTCTCACCGGAACGCATCGATCCAGGCAATCCCGACTTCGACACGCGCAATACACCCAAAATCGTCGGCGGCATCACCAATACTTGCACCGAGTTAGCGCAAGCCTTTTATGGAGCAGCTATTGAGAAAGTCGTGCCAGTTTCCTCCGCCCGCGTTGCCGAGATGGCCAAGTTGCTAGAAAACACGTTCCGTGCAGTCAATATCGGTTTGGTGAATGAAATCGCCATTATATGCGAGAAGCTCAACATCAATGTATGGGAAGTGATTGATGCGGCAGCGACCAAACCTTTCGGCTTTATGCGTTTCCTACCTGGACCTGGTTTGGGTGGGCATTGTATCCCTATCGATCCACACTACCTTTCCTGGAAGCTCAGAACGCTTAATTATACCGCTCGTTTTATCGAGTTGGCGGCGCAGATCAACAGCAGCATGCCACACTATGTTGTGGATAAGATCAGCGAGGCGCTGAATGAGCAACGCCGTAGTTTCAATGGTGCAACCATGCTTGTGTTAGGCATTGCCTATAAGCGCGATGTAGGCGATGTACGCGAATCTCCCGCTCTAGATATTATGCAAGAACTGATGGTGCGCAAGTCGGTGGTACTCTACAACGACGAGTACGTACCGTCACTGACACTACGCTGTCAGACTTTACATTCACAGCCTCTCAGTAGCGGCTTGCTACGAGCTGCAGACTGTGTAGTCATTGTAGCCGATCATAGCTACTACGACGTGCCTTGGATTATAGATGAGGCACGCTGCATCGTAGACACCCGCAATATGACAAGAGGTTATGATAATGCAAAAATATACCGACTCTAAAACATCCCTTTTTTCTTTTTTGCCGGTTTTTACGTACAAGGAAGAAAAAGTGGCAAGTACTCTCCGTATCTACATTGTTATTGCTACCTTCCATCCACTCGTTGGAGGAGCTGAGACACAGGCACTTGCACAGTGTCGAAGCTTGCGGGAGAGAGGCTACGAAGCTACCATCATAACCTTCCGCAACGATCGGGCATGGTTGCAGCGTGAAGTGATTGAAGGTGTGCCGGTAATTCGCGTAGCCGGTACTCTGCTAGGGAGACGAGAGAAGTTACCACGTCTCCTTCAGAGATTGTTATACCTGCTGGCACTGATAGTCATGAGTTGGACGCTATGGCGACACCGCACTCACTATGATATTGCACACGTCTATCATCTCGGCCTGCTGGCATTATCATCTGCTCTAGCCTGTCGTTTGACAGGCAAACCACTCATTATCGCAGTACGAGGTGCAAGTGTGGGTAAAGTAGCAACTTTTCACAACAACGCATCGCTCATTGCTGGTCCACTTGACCCCACTTTGCCCTGGCTGCAAGTCTATGGCCGAACTCGTGTGAGCGGTGATTTAGAGAGTTTGGAGCGTCTAGGAAAACCTGTTGTGCGATGTACTCGTGCTCTGCTCCGCTCTGTACATGCTGTGGTAGTCGTGCTCAGTTCGCGTATGAAGGATTATCTCCTTACACATGATTTTTCCCTGCCCAATGTGCAGCTCATTCCCAATGGAGTGGATATCACACGTTTTATGCCAACTAATGCGCAAATCACACCCTCTCAGCAAGCCCAGGTTGTTGTCTGCATCTCCCGCTTGAGCTATGAAAAAGGGATCGATGTACTCTTGCAAGCCTGGCGTATAGTACACGAGCAGGCTCCACAAGCGCAGCTGATCATAATGGGAAACGGTCCTCTTCAATCCCAACTTGAACGTTTGGCAGTTGCACTTGGTATCGCAGAGAGCGTCGAATTTGCAGGATTGCAAAGCAATGTATCTGCGCAACTCCAACAAGGCGAACTGGCAGTACTTCCTTCACGGATCGAGGGCATGCCTAACGCTCTTTTAGAGGCTATGGCCTGTGGTCTACCTTGTGTGGCAACACGTGTGAGCGGCAGCGAAGATATTATTCAGCATGAGGTCAATGGTTTGCTTGTGGAGTCTGAAGATTATCAGTCCATGGCACAGGCGCTCCTAAGGCTGCTAGGCGACCCTTCGCTTGCTCAAAAGTATGGCCACACCGCCCGTTCCACCATTGAGCAATACTATTCTCTTGAACATGTTACCGATATGTATATAGAACTCTATCGGAGCATGACTGTAGGGAGACCTACGACCAACGTCCGAGAAAAGACAGAGAATAGAGGGTATAGAACCGTTTGAAAGCTGCTATTGGGCAATTGCAAGAAAATATTCTTACATCGCCGAAAGGATGAATATCATGTGTGGTATAACTGGATATATCGACCTACAGCATGGCCTGGACAATGCAGAACAGCTTATAGATAGCATGTGCAGGGTTATTCGACATCGTGGGCCTGACGAACAGGGTGTTTGGGTGGACCAAGGAGTCGCCTTGGGTATGCGTCGTCTTGCGATCATTGACCTCGCTGGTGGTCAACAGCCGATCTTTAATGAAGATAGGAGCATTCTCGTCATTTTTAATGGTGAGATCTATAACTATAGGAAGTTGCAGAAAGAACTGCAGGACTGTGGACATAGTTTTACCACCGAGAGTGATACCGAGGTCATTGTTCACGCTTACGAGGAGTACGGTGATGACTGTGTCAAACACCTGCGCGGCATGTTTACCTTCGCTCTTTGGGATAGAAGACGCCAACGTCTACTTGCTGCACGTGACCGCTTTGGCAAGAAGCCGCTAAATTATTACTGGGATGGACAGAAGTTGATCTTTGGCTCAGAGATCAAATCTCTCCTCGTAGCTGGCATTCCCCGCGAAATTAATCCGATTGCCCTCGACGAGTACCTGGTATATGGCTATGTTCCCACACCACTTACACTCTTTAAAAGTGTTTGGAAGCTGCCCGCCGCGCATATCTTGATCTACGAAGATGGACAGATCAGCACGAAACGCTACTGGGAACTTCCCTTTACAGCTACATGCCAGGATGATGAAGCGACGGCTATCGAGCGGACACGGGTACTGCTACAAGACGCAGTACAGGTACGTTTGATGAGCGAAGTGCCATTAGGTGCATTTCTAAGTGGGGGTGTCGATTCGAGCGTTGTGGTAGGGATGATGAGTTCGATGATGTCGCAACCCGTCAAAACGTTTTCTATCGGTTTTGAAGATGACGCGTACAACGAACTACCCTATGCGCGGAAGATCGCAAAATACTTCGGAACCGATCATTGCGAGTTTTTTGTTCGGCCGGACCTCGTGTCGGTTCTGCCACAACTGGTATGGGCTTATGACGAACCCTTCGGCGATGCTTCCATGTTGCCGACCTATTACGTGTCTAAGTTAGCACGCGAACATGTCACCGTCGCTCTTACAGGCGATGGAGGTGACGAAATATTTGGTGGCTATTCACTCTATGAGCGAGAACTATCAATCAATCGCATACCAATGTTTGTGCGCTACTTGTTGGGTTATGGAAGTAAGCTTTTGCCCAATGGAATGCGGGGCAAAAGACGCTTCGGTACGATACATCTCGACCCAGCTACACGTAGGCTGCAAAGCGTGATGCGCTTTCCTACTGGCTGGCGTTCATCGATGTTTAGTCGCGACTATTTTGCACAAATACGTGAGCATGATCCATACGAAAGACTGCTAAGTGAGTTCCGTGTAGGGCAGCAACTCGATACTATAGCACTGCTACAGTACGTTGATGTACATACCTATCTGACAGATGACATCCTGGTTAAGGTCGATAAGGCCAGTATGTTCAACTCATTAGAAACACGTGCTCCGTTGCTCGATCAGTATCTGGCTGAATACGTGTCGTCATTGCCCCCAACGATCCGCATGCGTAACGGTGTGTTGAAGTACCTACTAAAGAAGGTCGTAGAAGATATGGTACCTGCCGAGATTTTGTCGCGACCCAAACAAGGCTTTGCGGTTCCGACCAAGCAGTGGTTCCGAGGGGAACTAGCCGCCTATGCTCGTGATCTGCTTGATTCGGGAAAAGCACGACAACGCGGTATCTTCGATACTCAGTTCATTCGTAACTTGCTGAAGGCACATGCGAGTACAAAACTTTTGAACCATAGTAGGGCAATTTGGGCATTACTTTGCTTGGAACTCTGGTTCCAAGTCTATATGGATGAGTCCCCCATTAGTATTAACCAAGGGAGACAAATACAAGTAACTAGCAATAGATAGTAGTGTTTATCGAGATCTTTAAGAAAGAGTAGAAATTATTATGTCCTCAATATGCCCAAATCAGCAATCAATGAAGAAACCCTTGCATGTTTTGATGGTAACCGGAATCTATCCAACAGAACAGAATCCCCATTCTGGCACATTTATCAAGTCACAAGTTGACTCGCTCATAACGGCAGGCGTTGAAGTAGAGATTATTCATCCAAACCCCGGACCAGTTCTCTTCCGCTACATTTCGACAGCAACGCAGGTCTTTTTTAAGACACTCACAGGGAAATTCGATATTGTGCATGGGCACTACGGCCAATGGTGTTTACTGGCTCGTCTGCAATGGACAACTCCTGTGGTTGCCTCCTTTTTAGGCAGTGACCTGCTTGGAGATGTGACGTTTGATGGTCACATTACTAAAAAAGGGATTCTGGAAACACACCTCAGCCGCTGGCTTTGTCAGCGAGTTGATGCAGTAACAGTTAAAACCGAGGAGATGAAAAAGGCGACAGGAGTTAAAGATGTCTTCGTATATAGTGATGGAATAGATTTTGAGTTGTTTCGCCCCATTCCTCGTGCCGAGGCCCGCGCTGCTCTCGGCTGGGATCAAGATCGTAACTATGTCCTCTTTGGCAATAATCCGCGCAGACAAGTGAAAAATTTCCCATTAGCGCAAGCGGCAATAGAGTGTCTGCGTGCCAGAGGAGTAACTGCTGAATTAGTGGTTGCCAGCGGCTTGCCTCAAACAACATTTGTACAATACATCAATGCTAGCAATGTCGTCATTCTCTCCTCCATTTTCGAAGGATCGCCCAATATCGTTAAAGAGGCGATGGCCTGCAGTGTGCCAGTCGTCGCTACAGATGTGGGCGATGTCACCCAACTCATTGGCCGCACTCAAGGGTGTAGCGTTTGCCCGTATAATCCAGAGGCATTGGCGGCAGGACTCGAACAAGCGCTGTGCTGGACTGGACCAACAACTGGTAGGACGGATGTAGCCCATGTGGAACGATCAGTGGTTGCGCAGCAAGTCCTGGCTGTCTATGAGCAAGTTCTAAGGAAAAAGGGGCAACACGCCCGTAATCCTTTGAGAAGGGTAGGAGGACATGTCGAGAGTCCGTAAAGTACTGATGCTGGTGGAAAATTTACCCGTGCCCGCAGATCGTCGTGTCTGGTCTGAAGCTACGGCTTTGCGGGACGCGGGGTTTCAAGTGTGTATTATTTGTCCAAAGGGGTCCGCACTGCATCGAGAGCCGTATGTTTGCCTTGAGAACATCCATGTGTACCGCTACCAGTTACCGATTACTGGACAATCTTCCACTACTTACATGGCAGAATATGGCATAGCTCTCCTGATGACATTCTTGTTGAGTGTAAAGGTGCTGTTCCGTCATGGTTTTGATGTGGTGCATACTGCGAATCCCCCCGATCTGTTTTTTCTGATCGGATTGTTCTATCGACTCTTCGGCAAAAAATTCGTGTTTGATCAGCATGACCTTGCACCAGAAATGTTCAAGGCAAGATTTCAGGAACGTGGAAAACTTCTCTATAAGCTACTACTCTTGCTTGAGTACTGGTCATACTGCATAGCGCACCTGGTGATAGTAACAAACATATCATTCCGACGGGTGGCCACAGGACGCGGGCGATCTCCCTTGAGCAAGGTAGTGATAGTACGCAACGGGCCGGACCTGAAGCGTTTAAAGTTGGTGCCCCCTGAGCCTGAACTGAAAAGAGGATATCAGTTTCTGCTGGCCTATGTGGGAGTGATGGGTATGCAAGATGGTATTGAATATGCTCTGTATGCACTCCATGATCTCGTTCATAAACGTGGCCGACAAGACGTTTCTCTCGTGCTGATGGGCGATGGCGATGCCCTGCCTATGTTAAAGGCACTCACGCACGAGTTACAATTGGATGAGTACGTCATTTTCAATGGCTGGACAGAAAGTAAAGACATCCTGCGCTACCTGAGTGTAGCAGATGTGGGACTCTCGCCAGATCCACAAAACGGGATGAATGAGTTCAGCACGATGATCAAAATAATGGAATACATGGCTATGGGGAAACCAGTTGTCGCCTTTAACCTTGCCGAGAATCACTTCTCAGCACAGAACGCGGCACTCTATGCCAGGCCAAACGTCGTAGAAGACTTCGCCGACAAGATTGAAGCTTTGCTTGAGAATGGGCCACTCCGCCACACCATGGGAGCGATTGGGCGCAAGCGTATCGAAGAAGAGTTAAGTTGGGAGTATTCCAAACAACATCTCTTGCGGGCATATGAGATGCTCTTCCCAAGCAGTGCAGAGTCCCAAGTTGCTCATCCTGTTCACACAGCGACCGAACACTAGGAAGTACTCAGAAGTACAAGACCAGAGTGAGGAGATAGTATTACGGTGTGACCCATAGGATTACCATAGAGGTCAGTATTAGAATGCTCTGAAGCAAGAACCACCATGTAAGTATTTGTTGTAAGTGTGCATCCCTCCAAGTCACCCAAATAAATCAAGGACCTCTCTCAAAGTTCTCAAGGATGTTGTCGGTAATTTTCTTAACTGATGAACTCACTACCTTCGTTTTATTTATAGAACTCGATGGATCAAGACCCCATGACCATTGAAATGTTCCGGCGTCGAACACACGTGCGCCGCTCGGTGCCGTATAGAGAGTCGCGTTCGCTACATCGTGTTGCTTTAAGTGATTTATTACTGGCGAAGCACTCAGGATATCAAGGTTTGGAGAAGCAGGATAACTCCTATCCACTTTATCGTATTCGCTTCCAACAAGCCCCAGCAAACTGTTGCCGTCCTTAAGACCTGTGCCAGCGAAGACCCATCTCGAGGCATCTGCAACAACCCATGGGAAACCTCGTTGGCTGAGATCCAATGAGCCTCCATACATTGATCCGAGCAATGGTTGTTCTGGCCTGTTCACTAGAGGATCTTGAAATAGCACAGTCACCGTGCTATTATCCTTGCCATACAAAGGGTCAGCATTTTTATCTTTGTAGCACACTATGATCCGCTCGGAAGCCAATTGGCTTCCTATCTGCCCGGGTTCATAACGAATTTGCCAATAGATACTATTGCCACCGAAAACGGCAACGTTCATACCTCTGTCTATCAGCGCCTGAAGGTTATTACGCATCTGCATACTCCAATATTCACTGTGCCCTACGATGAGCAAAGCATAGTAGTGTTGATGCGCAATTAAATTATTCTGCATATCTACATCAGAAAAATAGCTAATGTCGTAGCCACGCCTCTCAAGCCAATGCACCATTGAGTATTCCCACCAGAAAAACTGTCCTGCTCCGATATCGTGCTCAAATGGCCTGTCAAATGATACTTTAAATGCACGCTTCGCTTTCAAGGTGTGCGTTAAGTCCACATAAAGTGATGCACCTCCCCAATAATTATAAGCTTCGTCTGTATTGATGGCATGAATAAATGCAAAATTACCAGGTCTAGACGATCGAATCACAAAAGGAATATAGGATTGGTAGCCATTTGAGGCGGTCAGTTTTACCATATAGATGCCAGATACCCAGGTAGCCCCTATCTTGAGCGTAAATGCAACAGGCCATCTAGCTTCGACAAGTCCAGTTTGTGGGTCTAACCGTGGTAGGGGGTAAGCATGTCCTGGTAGAGCAGGTAGAGCTTGCATTAATCTACCGCCCTTTCCTTGATACCATCCCAAACGATAGACATCCGCGATAAAGGAGGATGCAGTCGTACTTACGGAAAAATTTACCACCTCACCAGCTTCTGCACTGGTCGTCCAACCGTATCCTTCTATGGCTGGAGAACGAAATGTTTTCGTGTCGAATGGTGCTGGATCTTTAAGCTGCCAGGCTGTTGTGCCAGGGAGTTGATTTTCAATCTGAATCTGATTGAGGTTGCTCTGCTGTCGCCAGGTAAACTTCAGTACAAGTGGTATTAAAATACCCACAATCAGCAAAATAAGAATGACCAATAGAAGAGGAGAGTAGGGACTGAATATTCGGTGCAAATTATTTTTCATGGGATTGAGCCTCTGCTCAGGATTACAAGATGCTTGATTAAAGAGTAAAGCATCATTGTGCAGACTTTATATCGATGTGTACGAAAATAAGGTGCCGGTATGGTCTTCCCGGTGAAGATTTCATTACCTCCTATGAACATGAAAACACAAGAACATGAGATATAATCAGTATATATTCAGATGATAGGTGGTAAATAATGGGCACAGTACGATATCTCATCACCGGCGGTGCAGGTTTTATTGGCTCGCATATCGCGCAAGCTCTCCTTGATCGCGGTGAGTCGGTATGCATATTCGATAACCTCGCCACAGGCAAACGAACAAACTTGGCAATCCTCAAAGGAGGCATTCAGTTCATACAAGGCGATTTACGCGATCTCAAAAGTATCAAGGATGCCACTAAAGGCGTGGAGGTGATATTTCACCAGGGAGCTTTAGCTTCAGTGCCGCGGTCTATCGCTGACCCAATCACATCACTTGAGACAAATATCAACGGTACACAAAATGTCCTACTTGCAGCCCGCGATGCCGGTGTGCGTCGTGTGATCTACGCGAGTTCCTCGTCTGTCTATGGTAACACCCCCACGTTACCCAAGCATGAAACCATGCCCACTAAACCAATGTCACCATATGCCGTTCAAAAGCTTACGGGCGAACTGTTGTGCGGAGTGTTCACGCAAATCTATGGACTTGAAACCGTGTCACTACGTTACTTTAATGTTTTTGGACCACGGCAAGACCCGAACTCGGAGTATGCAGCAGTGATTCCTCGCTTTCTAACGGCAGTCCTTAAAGGAGAACGACCTATCATCTTCGGTGATGGTGAACAGACACGCGATTTTACGTACATCGCTAACGTTGTACAGGCCAACCTGCTAGCAGCTTCCTCACCCGCCGCCATCGGCTATGCTATAAACATTGGCTGCGGCGAACAGATCTCCCTCAATACAATGCTACATATAGTGGAAGAACTTCTCGGTATCACAGTTGACGCCGAATACCGTGAACCACGCCCTGGTGATGTACGCAACAGTCGCGCTGATATAAGCCTCGCTCAGCATCTTCTGGGCTACAAGCCAACTATTGGATTTCGCGAAGGGCTAGCGCATACCCTTGACGCAATGCGTAATTGACTTTTAGACAACAACCTCAAAACTATCATCTCTCAAAGTTAGGTCAATTACTACTGAGCTTCTCCTTTCTTGCTCCTCCAACACCTTTTGAGCAGCCACTAATATCCGTACAACCTCCAACCCGACACCTCCATGAGCACGCGGCAGTATTCCTTTGCGAATAGTATTGACGAAATCCTCACACTCCAATCGTAGTGGCTCTACCGGTAGGACTTCACTAAGATATTGTTGGCGAATTCAAAAATGAGGCTCATTTTGAGCTTGAGTTCGTAAGATGCCAAGCGCGAAAATCGAATTCGCCAACAATATCACTAACTGGTGGTTGAGCATAAAACCCCTTTCCGAAGACGAAGCAAAGGCCGAAGGCGCGGTTGTGTACCTGGCAGTGTTTTGCTGCTTGTTTCTGGTTCTGCCAGCTTCTTGGGTCGCCCTCGTCGTTTTGGTTCAATCCAAGGCAAGGGAGCTAGGCGATAGCTCAAGAGTTCCTGGACGCTCCAGACGTGATCGGTCAATCCACTCGCCATCGCCGGAGTGAGCAGCACGTCACCGCGTCCGCCTTACCACAACCGCGTCGACACCATCATCGCTAAGCCCATCCAGGCTATCTTCTTGCACCCTTTCACCCGAATTTCATCGGCTTGAACATGCTGCAGGTCCAGTTGCCCTTGTCGCACCAACGCCTGATGAACTGCTGGCAGTGTTTCCCCGCTCGCTCTCGCCAACTTGCCACCGTGCGTTCATCCAGGCCAAACGCTTGGACAATCGCCTGGATTGGACAGCCATAAGGCCAACAAGGTCACCACGATCACAATGAGTTCCTTGGGCTTGCGTAAGCCCTCAAACATCGTGCCGGCCTGCGCACTGAACGCCTTTCCGACGTCTTACAGCGATAGCGTGCGCGTTTCTTCCCATGGCTGATGACATTGCCCTTTCCGATTTTCCCTCTTGCCTGGCAGGCCGGATTCGGGCAAAATACCTGCGAAGCATCCATCTGTTCTGTTGTATTCAAAGTCACAGATTACAGATTGATGCTCTTTTTTCCCACTCACGAATTGTCAGCAACATCCGAAAATGCCAGATGAGATAAGTGTTCATGGACTAGGAAGCGCTCAAGAGTACAAGACCGGAGTGAGGAGCTAACGTTACGAAGTGATCAATACTATTGCTATATAGATCGTTAAAAGAACTCCCAGAAGCGAGAGTTACAGTGTAAGTATTTGTCTCGCTAGGATTCACTATGATCAATCCGTTACTGTACTCGCGAAAATAGACATTTTGTGCTTGATACATTGAGCCTAGTGGATTGCCAATCTGAACATTATACTCTGCATACCAGGTATCACCTCCATACGCTTGGTAGATGGAGATGAACAGTGCTGCGAAGTGGTCTTTACCCATCAAGTAAGAGGCTAGTGCCCACTGAATCTCATCGCGATTTATAGGGCCCGAGTGATTGAATTGGTTAATGATATAATATGGCTTATCTGATTTCTGCACAGCCTCCATAAACTGAATTTTTCGTCTCCAATCGTTACCAGTCAGATAGCCTCTGCCTGAGAGCGTAAAACCATCTTCATCCGCTAGGCCATCAACATGGTTCACTATCTGTTGTATTTGGGGATCACTTGGAGAAAGCCCATCAAAGGTAAAATTAGGTATCAGCGCCAATGGATGATGTAAATGATGTAGGGTCAGCTGCATTCGTGTCAACCATGTTATGATATCTGCACGCCATTGTGGATCTTCAGTCTGTCCAGTATAACGCTGTACCCACTTACCGTTTATGTAGACTCCGCATGCGTGGAACAGATTCTCTAGGCCCAAATTATCTGCAGCGATACCATCATAACCTGCTTCACTTGCTGGTTTCGCGTAAGTCTTTACCTGCCAGGCTACTACGGCCGGATTAGCAAAGTCGAGCGGCACATTCGGATGGTTGAATTCATAGGCGGGAGTGACTCGATCACATCGATAGAGTACCCAGTTTGGATGGACAGTTTTCCAGTAAGCTAAACCATGACGTGCATGATTGTTAGAGAATGTGCCCCAGTCAACGTGAAAGGGTATATAGTAGGTGATGAATATATTCGGATTGCCTGAACGAAAAGCCGCAACATGATTTACGCTTGCTCCCCATACAAAATCGTAGCGCTTTGCTACTGCTGCTGGGTCAGATATCTGATAGTCAAACGTCAGAAAGAGGTGAATATTGTTCCAGGTATCAACAAAAGGGCGTAAGTGAACCGCCGTTGTCGGTGTCGGATTTAATATACGAGTGTCCTTGTCTTGAGATGCCGAGGTACAACTACTCAAGACGAGAAGAAATACAAGCCCTGCAAGCCAGTACCGAAATTGCTGCCTACACGGTGGATACAGAAACACTGCAAAGTACCCCTCTATAGTATCTAGCTAAACCTCTGAGAAGTCCGGGAATTATACACTAATATAGCAGAATATCGCCTTGCCCAGCAACAACCATCCCAATGCTGTCGGTATTGCCAGCGAGGTGAGCTGGTGGACGTGCAAGGCATCGTAATGGTATCAGGGCATTGGCTGGTGTGACTTGCGGTGAACAACTGTCATAGCTACACATTGCAAATCTTGTTCGTCCAGATTCTCATAACTCTTATCAACTTTGATTGTACTGATATCGGTTAATTTTAACTCCTCTTCAAGTAGTTCAAACCCTGCCTTACGAAAGAAATCTAACCACTCTGGGCGTTGAACTCTATTAAAGTACTGAACCTTGTTCTCGAAATATCGCTCCCATACCCTATCTGAGTACCTTAAATAGTTCTTTCGAGAAACATTATTGACATAGTAAGCAAGATGGTCACCTGGATCAATTTGCTGAATAGAGTATCCGCCCGGTTTCAACAATCGGTGAAAGTCTTGGATAAATTCAGGGAGAATACCTCTCTCTACGTGCTCAAGAACGTTGAAGCTAAAAATGACAGCGAAAGACTCATCTTGAAATTGCTTAAGAGTTCCGCTCGGGTTAATCACATACCGGAATCCCAGCAATTTGTATATGTCATCAAACGAATCTGCCTTTATAAGGGTTTGGAGCAACCTTTGTACCCGCTCATGCAGCAATGGGTCTATATCGAACTCTTTATTAATGATCTCCCCAAGTTGTTTCAAGTAGTATTTGTAGGCTTCCAGGTTGCGATTATCCCAAACGTCGAAAAGAGTAACTTCGACATCATAAAACAGCCGTATGATCGTCGATTCCCAATGTACCCAGCCAGTTCCTATTTCAAGAAGTCTGTCACCTGCCTGGATAGCACAGTATTTTTCACACAATTCCAGTAATCTCTTAACGCGATTCACATAATCCCTTTTAAGACCGCGCTGTATCCTCCTTCTTTGCCCGAGCGTATTTCCTAAGAGACGATAAATCCGTCTTGTCAGAGAAGAAATGGAAAACATTTTAAGTATTGTCGCTATCGTTGTATACTTGATCATCGCATCCTCCTAGTGTAGATACAGAGAGTACTTTCCACTTTTTCCTCCCTTAAACTAGACAAGAGTAACTTGTTCCCGTTGTCCTGGTTGTATTACTCTCAGCTGTGGTTCTGTTGGCAAATTAGAATGATCTTCATTAGGCTCAGCTGGTTTTTCCGGTGTGGACCAGCAGAGAGCAAAAGGTAGTACCATAATGATCCAGATATATATACTGATTGCCTGGGTCCAGAAATCGTTAGAGTCAAAAGACTGCACTAGCACGTTGGTAAGGGCGGCAATGGCTACCACAAATAGCATGCGATGTTCGCCAGAAGCTCTTCGCATCCCGGCTATTAAATTAATAGCCAGCGCAATAAATACCATGCTGAGCAGGATTAATCCAACAATGCCGTGATCATAGAGAGTACCCAAAAAGAGATCGTGTGGCGAAGTACCGATCTCCCCCTGCCCGTTGATGCCTATATGCAAACTAATCAATAGTGCATCGGAAGCGCGAATTCCGTTGCCTAACAGACGTGTTGCATCAAAATTGTTGAGTATTGCCTGCCAGAGGTACGTACGTCCATTGAGCGTTGTAATGTCCTGGTTGGTAAAGCGGCTGAGAAGCGGAACATTGCCTATTGTTGCCAGTAGAACCGTGATCACTCCCATCACCGAGATGCCGCCCAGTAGCGCGTGTTTCACCTGGCGTGAAGGCACAAAGAAAGCCATAATGAGGATGCTCACAGGGATGTAGATAAATGCAGCGCGGGTGAAAGTGAGTGCCGCAGCCACTATAAAGATAGGGACCGAGAGTGAGCAAATGATACGCTTGAAGCCTTGCGATGTAAATGCACGGTAGAGCGCAAGCGGAATAATTAGGGAAAGGAATAAAGCCAGCGCAGGTGCTGCGGCGAAGATCGAGGTAATGCGGAAAAGCGATGTTGTAGGATCTACTATCCCATTTTGCTTGGTGACAAAGCCGTAGATACCATACAGCGCTATGCCGGCGGCCACCAGCAGCAGGGCATCGACGGATATCAGCATGCGACGCCGCGTGTTCAGCACATTTATCGCGAGTATACTAACGAGTAGACAATCCAGGCGGAGGACCCAGGCTGTCAGGGCGGGTCCAAGGCCTATCGGGGAAATGCCGATGGTGGTAGCTGCCCAGAGCAGGTAGGCAAATAGTATGCCCAGCGCGGGCAGGCGTTGAATGGTCCCCTTCATCGGCATGGAAGTCATCAAAAGCAGTGTCGGAGCTGTCAAGCCTATGAGGACATTGCTCCCCCTAAAGAGAGGCATCGCGTTGGGGCCATTGATCAGTATCCAGGAAAGCAACAACACAAAGTTGTAGCGCATGAGCGCGAACAAAATGACCGATGCAAGGGAAAGGCGCAATGCGTAGAGGGAGTTCACAAAGACGCCAGCAACCCCGACGGCGAAGACCACAATGATAGTGCCGAAGCGTACCAGATGCCGTTGCACACCGTAGGGGAGGCTGAACGAAGGGAAGGTTGTTTCCTTCCCTGCAACCATCGCCAGGCCGTTGGTCGCAAGCGTCCCCCCCCCGTGAACTCCTCGCCGAGAGAGGCCTAGATGCGCACCTGCTTTGCGCAAAAAATCTACCAGCTCAGACGGAGGCGTGAGGAGGTCGAGCCTACCGCTGCCAGAAACGAGCGAAGATATAGTCGAAGATGGCGTTGGTGAGTACTCCAAAAATGCTAATAAGCATGAGTACTCTGTTCTTGCCAAGTGCGCTAAACGCCTTCGCTATGATATAGCTAAACGACGTAGGTGTCAGGCCGATCAAGAAGCCTATGAGTGTGCTTGCTGTACGGTCGGTATCGGCAGCGGAAAATGCACCACGCTGAAAGAGGATTTGCACTAATGGATGTGCCAGTATGAGTGTGAATACGGTTAGTACTGTTATGCCGATACCGAGAGCCCATAAATACAGTCGCAATGTCGCCTTGAAGGCTTTCAAATCCTTTAAGGTGGCTTGACGTGAAAGATAGGGGAGTACGGCACGTGCGACCGAAGCAAAAATCACACCGGTAAAGACGCCGATGATCTTGGACGAATATTCGATTGCGGAGATGCTGCCTGCTGAGAGAAATGAGGCAAATATCTGATCGATCACTGGATTTGTCTGACTGATAGATGCACCAAGCAGTATTGGCCAACCTGCTGTCACAATCGCACCAATTGCCGGGTTGCGCAAATCCAGAACGGGTCGATAGACGAGTTTTGCACGGCGTGTTCGTATGAAAATTACGCAAAGCTGGAGGCAGAGTCCAGCTACCAGACCTATAGCGAGTACGACTACGCCCAGTGTGTTGCCTACTACCAGCACAAATAGGGCGGTGGTGAGTGGCACAAGCAAGCCAGCGTAGGCAGGCCAACCAAATTGACCTTCCACATTCAAGATACATTCCAGGTAGCTGATCACCGCCATCAGCAGGAGCACCGGGCAGATGAACGGGATTAAACTAATAGCGAGTCCTGCCCGGAAGGAGTCTAATGCTGGAGCTGAAACCAGAACCAATTGCTGACGGAAGATGAACATTAGCAGTGTGAGCGCTGCTGCACCTATAATTATGAGATTCAGTAACGTACTGAAGAGTACGGATGCCTGCTCTTTTTCCACTCGCGAACGTACGCGCGCATAGACCGGAACAATAGAGGATTCGGCGGCGCTAGCTATCAACAGTGCGATCGTCGTAGGCACCGTATAGGCAACAAAGTAAGCATCCATCGTTGCCCCTGCGCCGAAGCGTCTGGAGACGACTAGCTGACTGAGAAAACCTATCGCGCGGACTAATAGAACCGCAGATGCAAGGCTCAGGAGCGCGCGAAAAATGCGTTTATTGGCAGACTTGAGATGTATAGCTGCCATCTGCTGGCTTGTAGTAGTTGAAAGCTGAGGCATTTTTATAGCCCTTTAAAGGTCACACAACTGCAAACGACAACTCCTAGTACGACCACCCAGCGCTTAGTGAGCATTCGATACCGACTCAACAGATTTTGCAAATCAGACCCATCCTTAACGAGGAATTAGTGTTCAAACTATGAGATTCGACATCCACAAATTTTCCGGACCAATGTAGAGCAACTCAGGATATGTTAATCTCGCTAAGTAGGTAGCTTCACCTGATCCTTTTATTAAGGATAGAGATTTCATATGAGAATCTGGTTGTTACTGACGTTGAGATGCCGTTGCGAACGTAGTACTCTGGTATACATTCTTATCCTTTCTCATGCGTCCTAGCAGTGACGGAAACGTTCGACATACTCGATTAAGGGGTCAACATGCCTTCGGCCAACGGCTTTTCGAAGGCGCAACCGTAGATCAGCTACCAGGGGTCGAGCCAGCCGCAGTTGTGTGTAGCCGAGCACCACAAGAGGGGTCCATCGATCAGCTTGCTCAGGATGGCGCACCCATGGAAGGTTCCAGTTGAGGAACTGTTTGACAAGCGAAAGGTATGTTCGAGTTTGAAGCGACCCACGTAGGCACGCCACACCTGAGACAACACTGGCAACTGCGGGCCATACAACCACAGCCACAGTTGCATGGAGACGCGGGTGCTGTTCTTCTTCCGCTAGGGGCTTCCTCGATCTCGTTGCGCATCGCGTGGGTCAGACACACAACAATCGGTATGGTTTCCATTTCTATACACCTTCTTCGCGGAGTATCCCTGATTCTCTACCTCTACGAACATCAGATTGGCACATGCAAATGATATCTTCTTGCCTAGAAGAGCTACCTAAAATGTTTGCTTTGCTTCTCTTTGCATTGGCACTTATGATAGGGTGTGGCTAGATTAGATATCTGGAGGTATCTGCTTGTGAACGACTCTGTAAACACATTTCGCACTGCCAGTTCCGAGGTGCCGGAGGTGGGTGACGAAATCAAAACTTCCGACTTACCGCTCACAACTCGGAATGTAACATATGATGCATTGGTCCTTGATGGGAGGTTGCGGCAATCGTTGGCTACCGTACGTTCGCTTGGTAGCCGAGGGCTGCGTGTGGCTACGCTGGAAACCTTTGATAGGAGTGATGTGCCAACCTTCTCGTCACGCTGGTGTCACCAGAGGTTTGTTTGTCCAGCAAATGAGGGCACAGAAGCATATCTTACCTATCTGGAGCAGTTGCTTGACCATATCAGTGTACGGGTACTGATCACCTCCTCAGATGGTACTATAGCGTTAATACGCCGACGCCGTGAGCAACTTGAGCAGCGCGTGCGAATTGCCCTGGCCAAAGAACCTGCCCTGGGCATAGCCATCAGCAAAGAGCAAACGCTGGCGATTGCCAAGCGATTGGGACTGGGGATTCCTCGTTCTGTCACCGTGGGGGCAGTGAGCGAAGTGGGGGCAGCACTGCGTGAAATTGGACTACCGGCCGTTGTCAAACCTGTGGAGTCATGGACGTGGGATGGACAACGAGGAACAAGGATTGTGTCACAGTTAGTAACAACCCCCCAAGAGGCGCGATGTGCAGTTGAAGAGTTGACACGCTTTGGGGGAACGACACTCTTTCAGGAGTTTCTCTTGGGCAGGCGCGAGTCGCTGAGTTTCCTCTTTGCGAATGGCGAGGTCTATGCACGTTTCGCTTTTTGGGGGAAGCGCACAAACCCACCGTTGGGTGGGATTTATACGTTGCGCCAGGCCATTGCCTTTCCACCCGACACCGGCGAGCAAGCAGAACATTTAGTGCGTGAAATAGGGTTGGAAGGCTACTGTCAAGTAGAGTTTCGGCGCGACAATGCCGGAAAACCCTACCTGATGGAGATTAATCCGCGCCTCAATTTGGCGATTGCCCATGCTGTATATGCGGGGGTTGATTTTCCTTATTTGCTCTATCAATGGGCGAGTGGGGAGCAGCTCGAGAGAGTGAAGAGCTATCGTGTAGGTGGCTGGATGCGCTATCTGAGCGGTGATATAAAGACAACAGCGGCAGCCGTGCGCCAACGTGGTAGGCCAGGAGTGCCCTCTCCAGCTAAGGCAATTTTCGGTTTCTGTCTCACTTTCTTCATTCCTATGAAGTATGACTATATTGATTGGAAGGACCTTCATCCAGCCTGGACGGCGACGAAAGGGTTCTTTGCCCATCATTGGTCGAGACTGCTACGAAGGCGTCCTTCAAGAAAGTCGTTTTGAGGGAAATTGATATATGAAAGTGATTGGGCATCGTGGAGCAGCCAACCGAGCACCAGAAAATACATTTGCCGGCTTTGATATTGCTTTAGCAATTGGAGTTGATGGGATAGAAACTGATGTACAAAGGACAAAGGACGGAAAGTTAGTACTTTTCCATGATGACCTTCTAGACAAAACAACCAATGGGACAGGCGTTTTGCAAGAAACGCCGTGGCAAAAGTTACAACAGCTTGATGCCGGTTCGTGGTTTGATGCTAAGTATGCAGGTGAGCACATACCCCTTCTAATAGAAGCACTGGAAAGGTATGGAACACGAACCTATTTTGATCTTGAAATAAAACAGATTGGCATCGAGTATGAGGTGTTAAACCTGGTTGATCAATTAAAACTCTTAGATCGCGTTACCTTTACTTCCCAAGACTTTCTAACGCTCTGCAAGATCAAAGAGAAAAATCCTCTTGCGCGTGTGGGGTATGTAACAGGAGACTTCTCAGAGGAGAATTTAGCACGAGTTGTCGAGACAAAAATAGAGAACTTTTGTCCACGGGCAGAAAAAATTACAAAGCATTTCGTTAATCGATGGCATTCTCTGGGGTTATTTGTTCGGGCCTGTGGGGTAAAAAACACCGAAATGATGAAAAATGCAATCCACGCTGGCGTGGACGGAATGACCTGTGACTTTCCTGATTTACTTTTAAAGGAATTAGGACGAGTATAAGTAGATGAATTTTTTCATCAGTGCTGGCATCTGGGCAATCGCCGTTTTGCCTGTAAAGTCGACGCACAAGCAGCATTGGAGCATGAGCTAAAGGGTGAGCCAATAGGGCAGGAGATCCAGTTCTTTAATGCCTGGAGGGTCGCCTTCTTTGGCGGCCAACCTTCTGTAACGAGCGGCGCTGCAACAGTAAGATAAGTACTAGAACGAGAACCACAATCACGAGCACACATGCCAAGATGACCGGTATGTTGCTCGTGATCAACCCAAGGGTTGATGCTTGTTTTGCGGGTGTCGTTGCCAGAGTGATATGAGTAGATGGTGGATAGAGGCCCGTGATGACAAAGTGGGGCGTACCACCAACATTGACCGTATAGGCAATCTGTCGGCGCAGAAGATCAAGCATCACGACCTTGCCCCCGCGGAGGGCAATAAAGCCGAGCAGTCCATCGTTGGTGATCGCAACTGATTCGGGTGGGGCATCGGTATGAATGACACGATTCGGCTCTTTGGGCAGTGTTGTACCAACGAAAACGGGAGTCAAGACAGCAAGCAGATTGTTCTTCTCATCTGGCACGTAGACCTCATCTGTGAGTTCGTTGTAATCCATTGGGCCAAATACTCCGCCGGTGAGTAGTTGATTGACTGCTCCTGTCCTGAAGTCTACCGCATCAACAGTCCCTTGCCATGTTGTGACATAGGCTATCTCTCCTGGTGGAAGAGAGAGATACTGGGGACCATTTGGAATAGGAATTTCGCCAAGTTGCTGTTCTGTCAGGCCATCGAAGATCGTCAATGCATCCATCCCCGCTACCCATAGCTGGTGGTTCACAGAGGAGCCTGTAGCAACGACAGCTACTGCCAGTCCATAAACAGGGCTTTCCATCTTGAAGACATGCTCTACTGTACAGGTGGTAGGGTCAAGAGCAGTAACGCGAGCGGCTCCACTCCCTGCTGCATACAGAATATCGCTATACTGGTCAAGTGCCAGGAATGCAGGTTCTCCAAGGAGTCGGGCTGTACAAACAGACCGCCCTGTTTCAGCGAGGATTACGCTCACCTGTCCTAGCCCTGGTTGGGCGGTGTACAGAAAACGCCCATCGAGGCTGAGCAAGATGGTATGAGGGTCACCAGCTACGGAGATTATTTTCGTTACCTTTCCCTGTAGCACGTCAATCACACTGACGCCAGAGGGTGTTCCTGAGACATAGGCCAGGTTGGGTGCTCCGCCATCAGCATGAACTCTCAGAGGGGAACACATAGAGAGCAGTGTGGACACGAGCAGAAACGAGAGAGACCAGCTATATCTTCTTGAGACTGTTCTCATCACTTGATTACCTTTCGCCAGATGCAAGTTGTAGGTGCCACTACTTTACCGGAGAAGTTAAGCGTTGTCCAGTCCATCTTTACCGCTTCATCTATGATTTTGTCTCGGCCCTGAAAAGAAGGTCGGAAGTATTCTAGGAGTAGAATGTAGGCAGGAGTCGTAGTACATGTAGAAGGTGCGTGTCTCGCTAAGGGTTAAGAAACCTGTACCATCAAAGTGCAAACTTAACTAAAACTTAACCAGATCTCAACCCTCTTGCTCTTCCGTTTGCTCCAGCTTCCAGCTACACTGGCATTAGTAGCCTCGATATGTATTTACCGGTTTAACAGCAAACAAACCGGATGGTCTATTGCTAAATAACTTGGCAGAAGGAAAAAAAAATGAGTGACCCACATGCTACAAGCACAAATAATGGGAAATCGTTGCATAGCAAATTGAGCTTCTTCTCATTGCGAGCGAAACATACAAAAAAATATTTCTTCTGTTTCATTTTTATTTTACTACTATCAATACCATTATTTTTTATAAATCGTATAACGCCACTTCTTAAAGCAGCTGGGCCAAGTTTTTCCTTTACAGCAGGGGGGGATATTGGAGGAAATAGAAAATCTTCAACAACACTTGATCTTATTGCACAGTCTGGTAGTAACTTCCATTTGGCGATAGGGGACCTCAGTTACTCAGAGATTACTCCTGAATCAGCCTGGTGTTCATATGTGCAGAGTCGTGTGGGCAGCACCTTTCCGTTTGAACTTCTTTCCGGTAACCATGAGGATGGGGGAGAAACTCAGGATGGACTGATAGATAATTTTGTTCAGTGTCTTCCTGACAGGTTGGGAGCACAAGGAACGTATGGGAAAGAAAACTACTTTGATTATCCTGCCTCTTCCCCGATCGCACGATTTATTATGATTTCCCCAGGCCTTACCTTTACCAATGGCGGATTCTATGATTACAGTGCTGGAACAGCGCACTACAACTGGGTGTCAGATACTATTGATAATGCACGAGCGGCAGGCATCAAGTGGGTGATTGTTGCCATGCATAAAGTCTGTATTAGCATGGGTGTAATGCCCTGTGATATAGGAAATGATATCTTTAACCTTCTTGTAAGTAAAAAAGTTGATCTCATCATTCAAGCACATGACCATGATTACCAGAGAAGTAAACAACTCGCTTTCAGTGGCACAACTTGTACCGCTATTCAAGCAGAGACATACAATAGCAATTGTGTCGTCAATGACGGTTCTACGGGGGTTTACACGCAAGGTGCTGGGCCTGTCGTTGTTATTGTAGGCTCTGTTGGAGAAGGACTTCATACTATTAACACCTCCGATGGGGATGCCGGCTACTTTACTAATTGGATGGGGAACAACGTTAACGCCACAAATGGGCTCACTAAGTTTAGCGTATCTTCCGATCAGCTGACTGTTTCTGCCAATTTTACGGGCTCCACTGTTCCTAATAATTTTTCTGATTCTTTTACCATTACTAGTTCGACGGCCACGCCAACGCCAACGCCAACACCACCACCAGGAATTATTTCGCTTCGAGCAGCAGCCATAGGCAATAATGGTACAGGAGACTCATCAGTCACAATCGGGCTACCGGCAGGGACACAAAGTGGTGATGTCATGGTTGCCCATATTATTGTGCAAACAGCGGGTAATACGATCACTCCTCCGGCAGGTTGGAATCTTGTGCTGCGGCAAGATAGTTCTTCCTCTCCCTCTTTCTCGACAGCCAGTTATGTGAAAGTCGCAGGCTCATCAGAGCCGCTAACCTATACGTGGAGTTTCGGGACAGCCCGTGAGGCATCAGGCGGGATTGCCAGCTACATCGGGGTGAATACCACCACGCCTGTAGACGCGAGTCAAGCCCAATACAACCCGTCAACCAGCAATGTGGATAATAGCGGGGTGACCACCACAGTGGCCAATGATATGTTAGTCTACGCGGTCGGCATCATTGTCCAAACGACCGTCAATGTCCCATCAGGCTTTGCTGAAGAGTGGCGCACCGGCAGTAGAACGTCGACAACCTCGGAGATGTCGCAGGAGATCTTCTCCTCCGCTGGCGCGACAGGCACTATTCATGGCACGCATAATGGCGGAGCAATTTCCAAT
>WNFA01000696.1_pt1 | contig 26731 bp, 26 predicted proteins | sample 5400481 | NCBI WGS metagenome assembly WNFA01 (sample SAMN13153340, study PRJNA577476) | soil metagenome | isolation source: 120 cm saprolite under Douglas fir tree site 2 hole 1 replicate 2 | place: USA:California | collected 2015-04-18 | reverse complement strand
TCCAGCGCACTTCCCCCTAATTTTATGACAAGTGTCTTGCCCTTCAAAAAGTTGATATAGGGAAGTGCCTCACCCAGTACCTGTGCTATCAGATGATGATCGTTGATAATCTCGCCTTCTTTTGTCATCGAATAAGTAATAGCCATTGTAAAAATCTCCTTTATGGATATACTGCCGTTATGGGCAAGCCTGTTGTTTCTGGCAAGCCATAGAGCCGGTTTGCATTTTGTATCGCCTGACCTGCGGCACCTTTGACGAGATTATCCAGGCAAGAAATCACCAGTAGACGCCTGGTGCGCGTATCCACCATTGGATAGATGAGACATTGGTTACTGCCAAAGGTCCATTTGGTGTGCGGCGGCTGATCCACCACATGCACAAAAGGCTCATCAGCGTAAAAGTGTTCGTAGAGCGAGCGTATTTCTGCCGTCGTCGGGACAGCATGTCCCGTTCTATGCTGGCTCAGATCTGCATAGCATGTTGCGAGAATTCCGCGCGTCATGGGCATGAGATGCGGTATAAATGTAATACGCAGAGGACCCATGGCAGCGTGACTGCCAGCTTGTGCCGCAGCCTCAAGTTCCTGTGTGATCTCCGGCAGGTGACGATGGCCTGAGAGACTATACGCGCTGACGTCTTCATTGGCTTCAGCGTAGTGCGTAGCGAGCGTCAGGCTGCGCCCGGCGCCACTTACGCCTGATTTAGCATCGATAATCACATCAGGGTCGATAATGCCCGTTGCAAACGCCGGCAGCAGGCCAAGGATGGCGGCGGTGGCATAACATCCTGGATTTGCGACTAGATTCGCCACTGCGATACGTTCGCGGTATCGCTCGCACAGTCCGTACACGGCAGTCTCCAACAAGGCAGGCGCGGGATGTGTGTGTCTGTACCACTCCTCGTAGATGGCCGCATCACGCAGGCGAAAATCGGCGGAAAGGTCCACCACCTTTGTCCCACGCTCAAGTAAGGTCAGTACGGACTCCGCTGCTGCTGCGTGCGGCAAACACACGAAAGCGAGATCGGTCTGCTCTGGCTCTTCTGTGATGACAAGCTCGGAAGAGAATCTCGCGTTGCCTCTAAGACCAAATTGTGGAAAAACCTCGCTCAATCGCTTGCCAGCGGCACTGCGCGCTGTAACCGATGTCACAATGAATTGAGGATGTTGTGACAGTAGCCTGAGTAATTCAACTCCGGTATAGCCGGTCACGTTCACAATTGAAACACTGATGGTTGTCATAATGTCTGCTCACTCGATGAATGTATCCTGGTACCCGCAAGGGGTATCAGACGACAATAAAAAACTCTCGTCCGATCTCATAATCGAAGGGACGAGAGTTTGACTCCCGTGGTACCACCCTGCTTGTCTTTCTTCCAGTCTCGTTTTTAATCTCGTTTTCAATCTCTGACGAGAAGGCGCATCCTTGGCGACACCCTACCCTACCACGTTGTAGCTCAGGTGGAAAGACCACTCTTACCGGTTATTTCGCTGCGTGGGAACCACCCACCTGTGCCTACTTGCTCATACAAAGATATTTGTCTTTGCAGAACTTTCTTCGGCCAGCCGCTCACGAGGCGGTTCTGAGGAGGTGTATCCGCTCCGAACTTTCACCATACATCGGATCGCTGTCGGTCACCTATCTCATACTGTGTTCGCTCAACGCGGGTCAGTCTCTATGCAGTTGTTGATTCTAAGGATAGCAGCAGATTGGCGAAATGTCAACCAACACTTGCCCTCTCTCAGCACATTGCGTACAATAGGGAAGTGCAAATTTGAAAAAACCTGCACGTGTGGAACATTTAGCTATTCTTTACGTTCTATACAGTAGACGTTATTATCGATATTTTTGAATATCTGTACTTATCTAAGTATTATCAAGGGGAGCAGCACTGTGATAAATAGGAATGATAACCTCATAGGAAAAACTCTGGGGACTTGTATTCTCGAAAAACTGATCGGGCAAGGCGGGATGGGCACAGTCTATCTTGCACGACAAGCGCGCCCATTACGCTATGTCGCGGTCAAGGTGCTTCAGCCCAGGCTCGGCATGAGTAGTGAAATCTACCAGGCGTTTCTTGCGCGTTTCCAGCGTGAAGCCGATCTCATCGCCAGACTCGAACACGTGAATATCATGCCCATCTATGAATACGGAGAACAAGATGGCATTACCTACCTGGTGATGCCCTATTTCCCCGGTGGCAACCTGCGTGATGTTCTGGCAGAACATGGCGCACTTTCCCTGCAAGAAACAATGAGCTATATCGACCAGGCTGCTTCCGCGCTCGATTATGCCCACGCCCACGGCGTGATCCATCGAGACATCAAGCCGAGTAATTTCATGCTCCATACGGATGGGAGGCTGGTACTGGCAGATTTTGGGATCGCACGCATAATGGACGACGGAAACACCACCATTGGTGCAACGCTTACCGGCACGGGTATGCTGCTTGGCACGCCCGAATATATGGCTCCAGAGATGGCACGCGGTGAGCCGATTGATGCTCGCGCCGATATCTACGAACTGGGCATCGTACTCTTCCAAATGCTCAGTGGGCATGTCCCATTCAAAGGAAACACGCCTCTTGCCGTGGTCGTCAAGCATCTGCAAGAACCTCTACCGCCATTACATCAGATAAACCCTGCTATTCCATCAACAGTGGATAGTGTTGTGCAAAAAGCCACGGCCAAAAGACGCGAAGATCGCTATAGATCGGCAGGGGAACTGGCACAGGCACTGCGTCGCGCCATTACCTCACCGGATTACCCTTCGGAGACTGTGGCACGGAATGCACCCACGGTGCGATCATCTCAACCAATCGTGCTGCCTCCACCCCCACCCCCGCCTGCCCAGGGAACTCCTCCATCAGTTGGACAGCCAGGAAACTTCGCCTCCACGTCTACTTCAGATAGGCCACGCGGCGAATCTCCACTCAGTGTACCCGTCACGCCGGGAGCTTATACATCCCCAGTAACACCATATCCTGGTCCTATGCGTACGGAACCCCCCCCGTCGCGACCCCGGCTCTGGCTACTGGTGGCTGTGGCCTTGCTGCTCATCCTCCTCACCCTTGGCGGTGTTTTTATTGGTTTACATCTCGGAGGAACACCAGCGCCGATTCCGCCCACAGCAACATCCATACCCAATCCAACCTCCGGAGCAACTGTAGCACCCACCTCGATACCACCATCACCGACACCGACGCCTTCACCTGCTCAGCAAGCTCAAGCTGTGGTGCAACAGTACTACAACGACATTAACAACACCGACTATCAGAGTGCCTATAACCTGTGGGGGTCTAGCTACCAGAGTTCTCATTCCTACAGTAGCTTCGCCAACGGCTTTGCTAACACCGTGCATGACTCCGTCACGTTTGGCACCATCACGCCCCTCTCGGATGGCACTGTCCAGGTCGGGATCACCCTTCAGGCTGTTGATAACAACTCATCTGGAACAGTGACACATACTTTCCGGGGCTATTACATCGTTGGGCAGGAGAACGGCAGTTGGAAGCTGCTTAGCTCAAATATTCGCCAGACGAGCTAAGCCTACCCCATAGCAACTCTAGCAAACCAGAATTCGCTAATCGGGAAACTATTGGCAGTGGTACAACCCCACTAACCGGTGAAAGGAGTTCTACTGCTGCGTTCCTCAATGGTATGAATATACTGCTAAATCAAGGTCTAGAGCCAATGTAGGTATGTTCTGCCCCTAGATTTCTCATACGAGAATGATAGCGCCAATGAGGAACGCAGCACTACCAGTATTTTGTTGACTCGGGACTTTTACGCACATAGAGAAATCAACCGCCGTTTTCTCAGGTTTGAAGCGTTCAGGCGCAGCCAGCCCTGAGAAGAAGAGCAAGGTGATGATATTTCCCGAGTCAACAAAGTAGCGATAACTATGACGCGTAAAGGCACAATCGCCGCACTTCCAATGGCTCATGAGGTCAATGAGCTACGGACACGAACCTGGGTTGGTAGGCCCGGGTATGTCAAAACATACAGGGATTGTGTTATCTGGTGTGATCAGGTGACCAGGTATGAATACTAACGTCCCTTCATATATGCCTGGGGGGAGTCCCTCGTTTTCTACGCTTACATTAACGATGTCCCCGACGTCGCCGTTGTTATACTCTATCTCCCCCTTTCTTTTGTCGACATGTAGCCAATGAATACCATTCGCTGTCCTAATAACCATATGCCATGGTATTGGACCGTGTTCTGGGTTTGAGTCATTGTTGGTTAGCATCATGGCCTGTGAAGCTGGTGGAGGGTCTCCCCACGTAAATGATAGTTGATTGGGGATAACAGCGAAGGCAGCAGGATCATATCGACGTCTTTTTTTACCTCGATCGTTTGGATAAAGGAACGAGTTGGAAGAAAAGTGATTTGACGTGATGCTGATGTTCGCCAATGTGTTTGGTATCGTGCTATATGTGCACGCAACGAGTTGTGTACACAGCAAGCAAAGTACTATCAGGCCTATAGAAAGGCGTGTTCCTGGTCTTTGACGCAGCATGCTCTGGAAAAGCGATGAAGGTCGAGGATGTGTCCTGGTATGACGATTACGAGCACTACTACCAGAAAGCCGTTGAATTCGAGAACGTTGAGACATGATTCCTCCTTCTGCCTGATTTGCATTCAGACATCTAGTTGCCACTCGCGCACTTGCCCATCATCACCGGCTGAAACAATGCGCTTGTCTGCTGGAATGGGTGACCAGGCTACACAGTATAATCCGTTCTGATGTTCTCTGTTGTAGGTGGCAATGCGATTGCCGGTAAATGGTTCCCAGACCTGCACCGTACTATCCCTACTCGCTGAAGCAATATACTTCCCGTCGGCGGACCAACTCACAGCGGTCACCGGGCTATGATGACCCTGATAGAGAGTATGCCGATGAGCATCCTTAATTGACCATACATGTACCTGTCCAGGCCAGTCCGCCGAGGCAATATATGTGCTGTTGGGTGACCACGCTACTGACAAGACGTGCGCAGAGGGATTTCGAGCGTGCCCCTTGTACACCTGGATCTGTCTTCCGGTATGCGGTTCCCAAACATGTACCGTATTATCAGGTATGTTATTGATGCTACCAGCACTACCAGAGGTGATATACCGCCCATCAGGTGACCATGCCAGGGCAGTTACTGGACCCATGTGGCGCCTGTAGGTGGTAATCAGCTTTTTCTGATCTGGATTCCATACCAGAACAATCATGTCTACCCCACCTGACGCTATAAGTGACTGTGACTGATCTGGGCTCCAGGTAATGGCACGTATCAGTTGCTTGTGCCCACGAAAGATATAAGCGTTAGGGGTGTCTGAACCCAGACCATCAGCTATCCAGACCTGTGCTGTGGTATCCACACTGCCGGATGCAATGCGAGAATTGTCAGGTGACCAGGCCAGGCATGTGACCCAATCGGTGTGACCAGAGTAGGTATAAACCCATTGCATACTATCGGGATACCAGACCTGCACGTCTCCACTAGCTGAGGCTATCCTCTTGGCGTCATGCTGCCAGGCCACGGCATAGACAGGATCTTTTTTATGTCCGAGATAGCTGTTAACATCTTTATAGTGAAGTTGCCTTGCCTGCAACAACCAGTCAGCGGTGACTCCTCCTGTTGTGACCATTACGACACCGGTACCGATCAATCCGAGCATTGTACGCCGTTTGATGCGATCATAGCGCGTGTGGAGCAGTTCTTGCTGGCGCTGTCGTTGCTGGCTGGCCTGGATAAAGTCCCGCTCGACCTGGCTGAGATCGGCGGAACGCTTAGCCAACCATCCTAGCGCCTCTGTTAAGTCAGACCCGCCAAAAAGCTTATCCTCCTCACGCTTGGGAGGATCGTCAACATTTGTCTCACACCATGCACGAACTCGTTTCTTAAACTCCTGGTGCCAGGCTAGAAAGTCGCGGTCATCTTGCAGCCACTGCCTCAATTGTCCCCATTCCCACAGCAGGGCGTCGTGGATAATCTCCACCATTTCTTCCTTGCGCTGCATATCATACGTCGTTACCAGCAAGTGCCCATCTACCAATTGTTGTACGACCTGGCGGACATCGGCTATCTCGCTTTCATTGCGACAGAGCGAGGCGAGAGACGCGTGCCATCGGCTATCAGGAAGTCCCTGGCTCTGGTCACCGATGTGTACCAGGTCAGTGAAAGTGCGCCGCGCCAGCCGCTGTATCTCCTCTCGCTGTTTCTCTTCCCTCTGTTCCTCCTTCTTCTTCAGACTATAAAAGACTCGGTCTGCCCACTGGGTCAACCCTCCCGTGACTCCACCGATAGCGTTATACGCTCTACGGCTTAATATTCCATCCTCGCGTCTTTGCCAAAGCTCGGTTAAGGCGAACTCAAGTAAGGGGAGGATGGTACTGCGTGCAATCCGTTCCTCGCCTACAGGGAAAGCTGCCGTTTCCATGGCATCACTAACAATCGTCTCGATCAGACCTTCCTCAAATCTCAATCCGATAGCCTCAGCCGGTTTCTTCACAATCGCGATCACTTCGTCCCACTTGAGTGTATGTGGAATATGGATCGGCCCCAGACTGCGCTCCAACCATTCTACCAATGCCTCTTGCTGAACAAGCTGGTTGTAAAAATCGTCACGCATTACCAGGATGACGGTGATAGGCACGGGAGATCCCAGCAGAGAGGTTAACTGCCTGACGAAATACTGCCGTAACGCTTCAGGACAAGTAGTAAGGAGTTCTTCAAACTGATCAAGAACCAAGACCAGTCGTCTCTGCTCCGGATGTTCCGTCAGCCATGCTTGCACACTCTCAACAAGGCCTTGTGACTCAACCATCAATCCTTTTGTCGCCAGTTGTTTGAATGGATCATCGGCGGGGCGGGTGACGATCACTCCCCAATACTCACTGTCTCCTATCGCTCCTTGCCGAAGTTGAGGAAGCAGCCCTGCCTGCACTACGGATGACTTGCCACTTCCTGACGGTCCCAGCACAGCCAGAAAGCGCAGATCTTGTCTCAGCCTGCTCAGCAGCCTGCCTATAAGGCGCTCACGTCCAAAGAAGAGCCGAGCGTCATCCTCAGTAAATGCATCCAGGCCACTATATGGACACAGGTCAGAAATTTGGAGCAAAGGACACACGGTCCGTAATGTCTCTATTGGAGTGGCAAAGGCTGTGTCAGGCTGCCTCCAGCTGTGGTCAAAGGGAAGCTCGAGATCTGTGCCTGCGATTTTGACCCTTCTTGTCCCTATAATACTGGTGACCATTCCAATGACTGCTTGATGTCGATCATCCCATACCGGCGCCCCACTAAAACCTTTGGAAATCTCGCTGCTACTTAGTTGAAGAAGAGGAATATTCTCTGCGGAGACAAAACCGAGAACGTGACATTCACCTAACAAGCCATCTTCAGGCTTAGCTTCAGGGAAACCGAAGGAGCGGAAGGTTTGCCCTTCTGCATGAAATGACTGCCTGAGCGGTAGAGGCACTACATTCTTGGGAAGAGGTGCCTCCAAGCGTAAGAGAGCAATGTCTTCAGCACTCACATCACGCAAATATTCAGTCACTACCCGCGCTACTCTGATTTCACGGTTTTCCTTCGTGACATTGGGATCGTAGAAGATAAGATGAACAAGCTCACCTGCCTGCGCAAAGTCGATGACATGTGCACAGGTGACAATAAGCCCATCTGCAGTGACGACGAAACCCGTACCAGCCGTCCTACTATCAACGTCGTGGATAGAGTCTGCATTGAGAATATAGACGACACTCGCCTGAAAATCAATGCTCATTCTGCTTCTTATCCTTCGTTTCTCGTTTCCAGGTTAACCTGATCATGTAGTTGGCTTCACCCCCCACCCGTCCCACTGCTACATTCCCAGCTTCGCCTGTGATCTTAAGTCCAAAGGTGATCTCAGCCTCATCGGGTAGTGCAGGGAGACCATCTACTGCTTGCATAAAGGCTTGAGCATTGTAGCGTATTACTTGTTGTATAGCGTCCTCAAAGGATGTCCGAGCTTCAGCCACCTGTTTGTTTACCATCTCCCGTAAACCGGCTTTCTGCACACCTTTCTGAGACAATACCTCTCCTTCTTCAACTTCCACAAGCATTGTGCTACCATCGCCGGAAGTGAATTGAATATAACCTACCATGATTTCCCTCCTTCGTGTTCCTTTGAGGGGATTCCTTTCTAGTAGACATAGTTGTGCTAAAGTGGAGATACTACAAGAGCAGCACAAAAACGACCACATATTCTTGAGGAACAAAAACAACTGCTAATAAAGAATAGTTTACATGAAAAACACAACCAATACAACAAACAAACAGTCTTTGCGACTTTTCAATCAGCTAAATATATGAACGACGCATCTGGAGAATTTTAGCAGATAGGCATTACTGTTTTATTGAAGCGGATGTCACAGCGCTTGATAGTTCAGAGCGAAATTGTGCCATCGTTCCCCCTAATGTACTGTGAAACAGAAGTTTGTTATAAAGACGCTGTCGTACCACTTTTTTTGCGGATGTATCTGACATGTTTATGGGAAGCGGCAGCATCTACCTAGCCGTCAAGAATATGAAGCATCACTATATAGGTATAGAAATAGATCACCAGTGGCACACCATCGCTTGTAAGCGACTACCCTGAGTTTTTCCATTAACGCCGCGGCATTGGCTCAGATAACAGACCTGTTGAGTCTCATAAAGTCGTACCTATTCCGCGCTGCATAACAGCTGCCCCTGCCCCTGCAACAAAAGTCTACGACGCCACCAAATTCGTATACGCCTGCGACAAATCCTGCACAGGCGGGATAATCTTCTGCGCCACCAGGAACTGCTCCATCGACTGCCACGTCGCACTATCGTTATAACCTAACGCCACCTTGCTATTGCCCTGCCAGATGGGAATCGTCGCCTGTAAGACAGTCATCGCCTTGGTAGGGTCCAGGTTCGGCACATAACTCTTGCTGACCTGGACCGCACCCGACGGGTCTGCAATCACATCCTTCAGGCCCTTGATCGTCGCCTGCACAAAGTTCTGCACCAGTTGTGGTTGGTTGTGCAGGGTACCTACTGTAGTGACGATACCGTTAGAGACGAGTGGCTGGTAATCGGAGACATTGAAAGTACGCACAGCGAAGCCCTGCGCCTTCAATTGCAGCGGCTCATTGTTCGAGTAGCCCATGACCGCGTCAACTTTGTGTCCGAGTAGTGCCGCTACCTGCGTGAAACCAATGGACTGCACCTTCACATCAGACAGCGAGAGATGCGCCTGGTACAACAACGCCAGCAGTCCGGTATAGGTCGAGCCGAAGGGTCCAGGCACGCCAATCGTGTGTCCTTTCAGGTCGGCAAGCGTCTTGATGGGTGAATCGGCAGGAACGATGAGGCTGACCGGATAGCGCTGGAAAATGGTTGCTACATCCACCACCTGCAGGTTTTTGCTACGCGCCACCAGTTCCTCATCACCACCGGCAAAGACGAAGGTATCGTGACCCAGCACCATTGAGCCAATCAAGTCGGGCACAATCCCATGGTGGAAAGTGACATCCAGGCCAGCCGCTTTGTAGTATCCTTTGCTCTGCGCCACATAGAACGGGGCAAACTGGATGTCAGGAATGTAGCCCAGGCCGATAGAAACCTTTGTTAGCGTCGGCTGTCCGGTCGAAGAAGGTGAAGTTGAAGCGCCACAGGCCGCCAAAAGGAGAGCCAGTAGCACAAACAGCGATGAAACAGACAGCAAAAAAGACAAGTGACAACGATTTCGCATATGTATTACTCTCCATCGGAATTACCTGGCGGGGGCAAGCCCCGCCACTACATCTCACATGAGTCCGATGCAATAGGAGCAATGTAGTGGCGGGGCTTGCCCCCGCCAGGCCCATCACCCCTGCCAAAATCCATATTTCCCAGGTTTGCCTAGTAAACAGCCTCAGCTAGCTTTGTTAGTAACCAGGAGGCCGCATAATAGAGGGCAGCCAGAGCAGCCAATACAACCAGTGTAGCAAACAATGCTGGCGTATCAAACTGTTCCTTAGCCAGTTGCACCAGTGCACCCAGTCCCTGATCGCCTCCACTGACGAATTCTCCCACCACGGCTCCCATCACCGACAGCGTCAGGCCAGTGCGTACACCTGCAAGCAGCGCAGGAAGAGCCAGGGGAAACTCGATATGGGCCAGCAGGGACCAACCCGAGGCACCCTCGACACGCGCTGCATCTATCAGCGTCTGGTCTAAAGTCTGCACCCCCAGGATGGTGGTGATGACCATGGGGAACAGCACGATCAACATGCACAGGATCACGTTGGGGACCAGGCCATAGCCAAGCCAGATGACAAGCAACGGCGCGATGACTATCGCTGGTATGGCCTGTCCTGCGGCAAGGTAGGGCTGCACAGCTGCAGCGAGCAAGCGAGATTTTGCCAGTCCATACCCCAACGGCAATGCCACAACCAGTGCGAGGAGGAAACCCAACACACTTTCCTGGGTGGTCACCAGTGCAGCACTCAGTAATATGCCCGAACTGAGACCATTTGACAAACTGGCCAGCACATCTCCGGGAGCAGGTAGTATCAGGCTGGAGATATGCCCGTAGGAGGTACCCAGGTACCAACTCACCAACAGGATCAAAGCCAGCACAATAGGCGGTGATACCGATAGCGCCCGCACCATTGTTTTCTGTGATACATGTGCACGTCGTTTTTCCGGCGCTGGCTTCTGCACGCCTTCGAGCACATGCTTACGTACCCTCAACAGCACGTCTTTCGTAGTAGAGGTTGTTACGCTCATTGACATCCCTCTGGTCAAAGCTAGATTGATAGCATTCCTAAGAAAAAGACATAGGAAAACCATCAATTCGACTGACCCGGGGAGGCATGAGGGAGATGCGAGGAGAGCATGACGGATAGTCTAACAACCTTGTTGCTTCATACAACAAGGCTTCATGAGCCACACGTATGCCAAACCTTCTCCCATCCGGACTTTAACCGTCGGCTTCGGCCTTACACCGAATCTGTCAATCAATCAGCCCATCCATGATAGGCCAACCGAAAGACTCGCGGGCTTGGCGAATGCACCAAAGCAGGCATCCACCATACCGCCGGTCGGGAATTGCACCCTGCCCCGAAGGTCTCTATCAAATATTATGTCATAAGACATATGGCAAATGCAAGAGTGCGACACCTACCCAGTGCGTGGTATATAATAATTATGGATTCCACGGCTTTGTACAGAGCTTTTGAAATGTAGGCACATGAACACAGAACTACGCATAATACCGATCACAGGCATCGGCGACATCACCCCAGGTAGCGACCTGGGTATCACTATCTATGAAGCCTTGCAAGCGCAACAGTTGACACTGCAGCAAGGTGATATACTCGTCGTGACGCAAAAAATCGTCTCAAAGGTAGAGGGGCGCATGGTGAATCCCGGCGAGGTACAGCCATCTGCGTTCGCTCGTATGGCTGCGCTGGAAAGCAAGAAAGATGCTCACCATCTAGAGGTCGTGCTGCGCGAAAGTCGGCGCATTGTGCGTATGGACCATGGCGTTTTGATTGCTGAAACAAAGCATGGCTTCATCTGTGCCAATGCCGGCGTGGATGAATCGAACGTCAACGGTGAGCACCAGCTTACACTGCTGCCGCTTGATCCTGACCGTTCGGCCCGCGCATTGCGTACACGCTTGCAGCAGCTCTCGAATGAAGGAGATGCTTTCGATATCGCCATCATCATTTCGGATACCTGGGGACGTCCGTGGCGTAATGGGCAGGTCAACATGGCGATAGGCGTGGCCGGCATGGAGCCAATCGTTGACTATCGCGGACAACGTGACCCCTATGGCTATGAACTACAGGTCAGTGCTATTGCCGTGGCCGATGAACTGGCGGCGGCGGCAGAGTTGGTCATGGGCAAAATCGAGCGTATCCCCGTAGCCCTTATTCGCGGGTATACATATATACCCAGCGAGGGAAATGCTCGTCCATTGTTGCGCGATGCTGCCACGGATTTGTTTCGGTGAAACGATATCGAGTGCGTAGGGGCCCGATTTATCGCGCCCAGGGGAGGAGTGGGGCAAACGGCGAACGAAAACACCCAACTCCTCATCAGCGACCATCTTAGACCAATTCAACAAGGTTATCAATACCAGTGACAACAACTCATTTTGAAACACTCCCTGCCCGCACAGGTGACCTGGTTAGCTTGTTGCAAGGTAGGCGCAGCGTGCGTAAATACCAGGCTCGCCCGGTACCGCGTGAACTGATTGAGCAGGTACTTGAGGCGGCACGTTGGGCACCATCCCCGCATGGCAGACAACCCTGGCGCTTTGTCGTATTAACACGGCAGGAGCCCAAGATTCAGCTTGCCGATCAGATGGGTGAGACATGGCAGCAACAGTTACAAATGGACGGGCAGTCCGAGGAGATAGTCGCCATACGTATGGAGAAATCACGTCAACGTATCCTCACCGCTCCCGCCATTATCATCTCCTGCCTCTACCTGGATGATCTGGACCGCTATCCCGACGAGAGACGACAGGCAGATGAAACAACGATGGCGATCCAGAGCATCGGTGCTGCCATACAGAATATGCTGCTCATGGCGTATGACCTGGGCCTGGATACCGGCTGGATGTGCGCGCCACTCTTCTGTCCAGAAATCGTCTGCGAGGCGCTGAAGCTCGACAAGCGGCTCATCCCCCAGGCGCTGATCACGCTGGGCTATGCCGCCGCTGACCCGCAACGGCGCGAGCGCTTGCCCTTGGATACATTGATTGTTCATTTTGACTGAGGTAAAACATGATAGTAGTTCTTGCTGGCGGAGTAGGTGCAGCACGTTTTCTCCAGGGACTGGTGCAGGTGGTTCCCCAACAACGAATCACCGTAATCGTCAATACTGGGGATGACCGCGATTTCTATGGGCTGCACGTCTCGCCTGATCTCGACATTGTAATGTATACTCTGGCAGGCGTAGTCGACGAGAAAAACGGCTGGGGTATACGTGATGATACCTATCACACGATGCAACAATTGACACGCTATGGTAACGAAGATTGGTTTCTGTTAGGCGACCGTGACCTTGCCACGCATATTCATCGCACCAACCTGCTGCGTCAAGGCAAGCCGCTCAGTGAAGTAAGCGAGAACCTGCGCAAAAACTTAGGCCTCGAGCTGCGCATACTCCCTATGAGCGACCAGCCCATTGCCACCCATATCCAAACACCTGTTGGGCTGATGCACTTCCAGGAATACATGGTCAAGCGACACTGCGCCGACGAAGTGCAGGATGTAGTGTTCGTTGGAGCCAGCGCTGCCCAGCCGGCTCCCGGTGTCCTTGATGCGATCAAGGATGCCGAGGCTATCCTGATTGCGCCTAGCAACCCCATCGTAAGTATCGGCAGCATTTTGGCTGTCCCTGGTATCCACGACATGCTCCATGAGGCGAGTGGCATGGTCGTCGCAGTCAGCCCTATTATCGGCGGAGCGCCGATCAAGGGACCAGCCGACAAACTGATGCGGGGGTTAGGCATGGATGTCTCGGCGATAGGCGTGGCGCGCTGCTACCGCGATTTCCTGGATGTAATGGTAATCGATGAGCAGGACGTTCACCTGGTCAGCGAGATCGAGGATCTTGGTATTCCCACGGTGGCAACGAATACCATCATGCGCGATGATGTAGCGAAAGCAACGCTTGCGAAGAGCGTTTTACAGGCAGCTGGATTGACAGCATGACATACACAGCACTCATCCCAGTAAAAACACTCGCCACAGCAAAAAGCCGCCTTGCACATTACTTATCCCAGCATCAACGAGAAACATTGGTGCTGGACATGCTCCACCATGTGCTCTACGTTTTGCTCGACAGCCGATTACTAGAGCGGGTATCGGTAGTCAGTCCCGATACGCGAGTATTGGCACAGGCGAAAGCCTGGGGAGCACACGCATTGATCGAGGAGCAGCAGGGGCACAATGCCGCACTGCATGCTGCGGCATTGCGAGAACAGGCCACAGGTGCAACAGCGATCTTGACGATCTCTGCCGATCTGCCTTTGCTCTGCACAAGCGATATACAGGCCTTGATCGACCGGTCTAAGCAGCACCAGGTTGTGCTGGGATCATCGTTGGATGGTAGCGGCACAAATGCATTGCTTGTACGTCCACCGTTGGCTCTACCCTTCCTCTTTGGGCCAGACAGTTTACATCGTCATCTCGATGCCGCCAGGCAAAAGCACCTGAGCAGCGTGGTACTCCGGCGTATCGGCCTGGCATTCGATGTTGATACCACCGGTGATCTGCGCGAGCTACAGGTGCTGAGGAGTGAATCGCGTCAGATACCCCATGACGAGAAGTCAGGGGCTTGTTGCTAGCCTCTACCGCAACTCGGACACGCCTGCGCGTGCCGCTTTGGTTTCCTAGGCCGCAACATCATGGGAGCATTGCTGCTCCACCGGGCCTTCCGACAAGAGGCCCGTCCTTACCTAGCGTGGCCGAACCACTTCCCAGCAAGGAGCGTTATGATCGACCGAGAACGTTTTACCCCTGCACGGCGTTCTTGCAGGGAACCCGCTCCGTTCAGAAGGATCGGTCCCATGAGGCGAACTGTCTCTCTCTGGCGAAGCAGAGTGCGATACCGCCTCAAGAGCAAGTATAGCAGGTTGCGGAGGAGTTGTAAATGGCGGCAGTCCCTCCCACCCCGCTCCAAATAAGGACTCGCCATTCCTGGGGGTACAGGCGTCCGCCGTGTGAGGACACGAATGCAGGGGCCTCCTGGCTCGGAAAGGTGAATTAGCATCATAAAAAGGAGATTGTCTTTATGCTCGTTACGTTGTCTGAAAAAGCGCGTGCTTTCTTGCAAGAACGACGTTTTGCTGTGCTGGCTACCATCAACAAGGATGGCACACCACAACTCACAACGATGTGGTACCTGCTTGAAGGCGATACGATTGTGATGAACACCAAGGTCGGGCGCACAAAAGAACGCAATATGCGGCGCGATCCACGCATATCGGTTTGCTTTGAAGATGGCTACAGCTATCTCACGGTGAGCGGGACAGTTGAAATGATTGATGATCCAAAGATAGCCCAGCACGATATCTACCGTCTGGCAGTACGCTACGACGGGGAAGAGGCCGCCAGGCAGCAAATGGAAGAGCAATTCTCAAAAGAGACGCGGGTGACCCTACGGCTGAAATGCGAGCGCATTATCGATAACTTGTGGTAATAGCTACTGAGGTGTTGCCGACATAGTCACGAACACGCCATCTGGCTTACTACTCAGAGCAGTGACGCAATAGGTAAAGCCGGCAGGGAGGTCATTGGTTTTAAGCTGCAATTGCTGGTCGATCTGACCCTCAAAGGCTGTGATGAACCCCGTCACGGGGATCCCTCCCAGGTCAGCATGCAACACATTCACCTGTATCTGGCAATTCTGGACAAATAGTTGTTCTACAACAGTTATATGCCTGGTCATTTCAAAACCCAACACACCCACCTGGTCATCACCGGTAATCGTCAACTGAACACTATGTCTAAGGTCACTGTCAGCCAACTGGACCCGCACATTTTCAACATTACCTGGCAATCCTGAGCTAGGCAGGTCATTTTGCACAACGCGGGCCATATACGCAGGGCTGATATGTGAAGTAATATCCCCGCCAGGAGGAGGCAACGGGGTAACAATCACTGGCCCTTCGGTTGAAATGGATGACGCGTAGAGAAGTAGCCCTAAAACGCCAAGCACTATACCCAATAGCAAGGTAATAATAGGTATCACCACGCGCCCGGCCCGGCTACGAGGAATAGGCGATGATTGTGGTGACCAAGGTATATAGGGTGGTTGCGGTTGCGGCTGACCGGGTGATTTCATAGGTTTTCCTCCTGAGCTTTTTCGTCTATCTTACGCCCTCCAACATCTAGATGCAAGTAAAGAGACGCGGGTGACTCTGCGGTTAAAGTGCGAAGGCATCATCGATAATCCATGGTAACCCCTACTTAGGTGTTGCCGAAAGCGTCACATACACGCCTTCTGGCTTGCTGCGTACACCTGTGACGCGATAGTCAAAGCCAGGAGGCAGGTTATTGGTTTTGATCTGCAATTGCTGGTCGATCTGATTCTCAATGACTGATTTTAACCTCGCTATGAGGAAGTGGTAAGAGTGACCGTTCAGTTTGATATCATTAGACAGCACGTTGGCCTTTAACTGCCCATTCTGTACAAACAGTTGCGTCACAAGCGTCACCGTCACAGGTAAGGGACCTATAGTTATGGGGCGTATAAAACCCAGAACAGTAGAAATAGTGACCTTGCAATCGGCGGTAGTCTTTACCTGAACGATTCCTTTGCTACCGCTATCAAACAACTGGACCTTCACGTTAGTGAAAGTACTCGACAATCGAGTATTCGGTGGCACGGGAATATTACCCGGCACAGGAATATTACCCGGCACTGGCACTTGAATATTACTCGGCAATGGATAGCTACTCAGTTCTTTTTGGAGCATGGGTTTCAGAATGTTGACCATAAACGTAGGGCTAATCTGTACCACGATATCCCCGCTAGAAGGCGGTGTCGACACAGACACTGGCGGTTCGGGTGGCACATTTGACAATACGTTCAAGACGTACAAGACGTAGAGGAGCAGCGTCATAAATCCCAGCACTATTCCCAACAATAGAGTAATGATAGGCACAATAACACGCCCGGCCAAACGCCGACGGCGCGGTATGGGAGATGGCTTTGATCCCCACGGTTCATGTGTAGAGTGGGATTGACCCGCTGATCCCATAGGTTTCTCCTCTTGGGCTTTTTCGTCCATCTTACCCCTTCTACCACGCAGATGCAAGGGATCTTTTTTTGTGCAATTTGCACAATCCTGGTAGGCTAACTTTCAGATAAAGTATCTATAGCATTGCCTGGATAGCAGGGGTATCATAGTAGGAGAGATAATTAGGTCGGCATACTGCTGAGAATATACTGATATCTTATGCAGAATAGCCAAATGGTAATGTGTGGCAACGAGTGCTGCTAGTTCCAGCAGTGAAGCCGGGGAATTCGAGAAGGAGAAAAGAAGGGCATGACCCCAGAAGAAGTACTGCAATTTGCCGAAGAGAATGGCGCAAGGATGGTGGATCTCAAATTTGTCGACTTGCCGGGCTCCTGGCAACATTTTAGTGTGCCTGCTCACGAACTCAAACCAGAGATATTCGTCGAAGGAGTTCCCTTCGACGGTTCAAGCATCCGTGGCTTCCAGGCGATTAACGAGAGCGATATGCTGGTGATCCCCGATCCTGCGAGCGCTATTATGGACCCATTCACTAGCGTACCCACGCTCAGCCTGGTCTGCAATATCGCCCACCCCGGTCCTCTAGGATCCAAGAAGCTATATAGCCGCGATCCACGTTACATTGCCAGCAAAGCGGAGGAATACCTGCGCTCCAGTGGCATTGCTGATACCGCCTATTTTGGGCCTGAGGCTGAGTTCTACATCTTCGATAATGTGCGTTACAATTCTAGCGACAACATACAATACGCCGAAATAGACTCGAATGAAGCGCACTGGAATAGTTCAAGCAATGGTACTCCCAACCTGGGCCATCGCATGCGGGTGAAAGAAGGATACTTCCCCGTCGCTCCTAACGATACGCTTCAAGATGTTCGCAGCGAGATGGCGCTCTTGCTTGAGGAGCTAGGTGTACCGGTTGAGGCACAGCATCACGAGGTTGGTGCCGCAGGGCAGGCTGAGATCGATATCCGGTTCAATACCCTGGTGAAGACCGCAGACAACATGATGCTTTACAAGTATGTTACCAAGAACACTGCTCGCAAGCATGGCAAGACCGTCACATTTATGCCTAAGCCTGTGTTCGGCGACAATGGTTCCGGCATGCATACGCACCAGAGTTTGTGGCAGAACGAGAATCCGCTGTTCTTCGATTGTCATGGGTACGCCCATCTTTCTCAAATAGCCCGCTACTACGTAGGTGGTCTGCTCACACATGCACCGGCACTTCTGGCTATCGCTGCTCCTACGACAAATAGCTACAAGCGCCTGGTACCTGGCTTTGAAGCCCCTATCAACCTGGTCTTATCGAAAGGCAATCGCAGTGCCGCTGTACGCATCCCATTGACTGATAACCCAAAGGCGTTGCGCATTGAGTTCCGCCCACCTGATCCACTGGCGAACCCCTACCTGCTCTTCTCGGCCCTGCTGATGGCCGGCCTCGACGGTATCCGTCGCGAGATCGAACCAAGCGAACACGGCTTTGGCCCGGTTGACCTCGACCTGTACCACCTGTCAGCAGCAGAGATGCGCGAGATTCGCTCCGTGCCTGGCTCACTGGATGAGACGTTGAATGCACTTGAGGATGACCATGCCTTCCTACTGGAAGGTGGGGTCTTCACGACTGACCTACTCGAAAAGTATGTCGAGTTCAAGCGGGCACAGGCCGATGAGATGCGCCTGCGTCCAGTACCAATCGAGTTCGTACTCTACTACGACGCATAGTTCTCACTTTCCACGCCCGGCGTCGGTGAAGCTGCTGGTGAAGATGCTGAGGACCTGGCCGGGGTCGGGCGCGGTTAGCACCTCGATGCGGGTGATCCATTTGACCCATTCAAAGCCGCGACGGCCGGGGGCCACTAAGCGCAGGGGAAAGCCATGCTCATACGAGAGCGGCTCTTCGCCCAGATGGGTCGCCAGCAGCGCAGTGCGTGCTTCCGCAAGCGGCAGGCTCCAGCGGTAGCTTGTCACGGAGATGAAACTCACATAGCGTGCATCCGTGTGGAGGCCGACATGGTCGAGCAGATGCCCAATACGGATACCCCGCCACTGCTGGGTACTGTAAAAGCCTCCGGTACAATCTAGCATCGCCTCCAATGTATCCCCCACCGAAACCAGCTCGTCGTAGGAGAAGTCGCGGGGCGTGGTGACGGCACCACCAAGTGAGAGCCGCCAGGCCTGTGCATCAAGCGGACGCGGCTGATCGGCGACCCAGCTGGAGGTGGGGAAGGCATTGCCCGCGTAGCTGCCGCTCTCTCGCGATCCGGTGAAACGCTGCCTGGCACCAGGCAGATTCAGGACCCGGTCGGTGACCTGCTGTGCTGGCCAGAGCGCCACACCGCCAAGGAGCAATGCGCCCAGATGTAGTGCCTGTCGTCTTCCGACAACGTCGCGTTTGCGCAGCCGTTTGGCGCGTGCGAACATATGAACCACAATGGCCGTTGTGAGCACGAAACCCAGGCCAATATGCCAGTTCAACAGATTGAACCCTGCGAAGTTCCACTCTCCGCCTCCAGCCCACCAGATGCCTGACCCAAGCGCCAACATGACAAACAGCAGCGCCAGCAACCCATAGACGGTGCGGCGATCCCAGCGCCGGGGATGGATCAGCCGGGGCCAGACGCGTCGCAGCTTGCCCCACAAGAGCAGCAGAAGCCAGAAGCCCGCTATGGCATGCAGCACGAAGATGAACCACTCTTGCGGGAGGCCACTCACCAGGCTGATAATGCCCGTTGTGAAGGCGAGGATGGCAGAGAGCGCAAGACCCCAGTCGACGAGGCGTGGGGACATACGAGACCGTCCTTTTACGGTGTTGTTAGCTTTTTTACCAGAAGGGGTCTGTATCATGAGATTTTTCAGAACACTGAAGAAGCCTTTTCACGTAGGGTACCAGCGCGACTCACCATCGACAATAGCATTGAGCCATGCACCGAACACAGCCGGGCTGGCGGCAATAGGACCCATACCATCAACCTCCATATTGGGCATGCTGCGCTTGATACGCTCCATCAGAAGCGAAAGCTCTACAGGACTGAGCGTCTGGCTGAACTGGGTTAGCTTATTTACTAAGGACGCTATATCTTGAGTATTGGCGTGTAAATACAGAGGGGTAGCACCTTGTTCTGCCATGAAAGAACTCCTTTTGCTGCGTTTGTTTTTGAATCCCTGCTTCTCATATATTATGGTTCTGTTGCAAACATGCGGTTCTGAAAATGGCAAACGCACATACTCAACCCCTGAGCACAAGTATCTCTCGCCTGATATCGAACTTCAGCAACCTATGCGCTCTGCGAATCGCCTCTTCCACCTCCGAAGGCGTATCACCACGTGCAAAGATAAAGCCCAGGTAGCTTGCTCCTTCGGGCAACGGCACAAGTGGATGATTCAATTTGGCCGTAATCTCAACTCCAGTAATCAGCGGCACCCGCTCCGCCTCTTCCACACCATGGACAGCTTTGAGCATGCCTGCAGATGCGATGGGGATCATCATCACAGCGGCTGCATGCTGTTCGCGCTCGATGGAGGTGATTTCCTGTCCGATAGCGTTGCGCAGGATCAATTCCTCCAGGCATATGCCGGAGCCAAACTCAAGGATCGTCGAGCAGAGACCACCAATGGAACGTCCAGCAATTTCTAGCATCCACGGTCCTTGCTCGTTGACGCGCAGTTCGGCATGGACAGGACCTTCGTGCAGATCGAGCGAGGCCGCAGCAACCGCTACGCAATGGGCAATGTCTTGTTGAATTTTGGCAGACAAGCGTGAAGGAGTGACATAGATGGTCTCCTCAAAGAAGGGGCCATCCAGCGGGTCGGGCTTGTCAAAGAGCGTCAATACCTTTAGCTGGCCATGGGTCAGGATGCCCTCTAAAGCAACCTCGAAACCAGGGATGAAGTCTTCGACGAGGAAGGAGTCCTGCTCTGAGTAGCCTTCCGAAAGCAACAGCCGCTTGAGACGATTGAAGGCAGTGATGAATTCAGAGACATTATCGGCGCGGATGACGCCTCTGCTGCCGGAGAGGCGCAGTGGTTTCAACACACAAGGATATGTCACCTGCGTAGCAATCCAGGCGGGGTCAGCACTGAGCGAGAAAGGGCGAAAAACCGGGCATGGCGCGCCACCTTTCGCCATCTGTGTACGCATCAGTAGTTTGTCGCGTGCTGCCTCGGCAGCTCGTGGAGAGTTGTGCGCCAGGCCAAGCGCGGCACCGGCTCGGGCGGCTATTTCGACGGCGCTATCATCGACCGAGATGATAGCATGGATAGGGTTTTTCTGGGCGAACTCGACAATGGTGCGCACCGATGCATCAGGGTTCAGAAAATCCAAGCCCAATGGTACGTGCCAGTACTCGCTGAGTTGCTCGGGTAGATCAATGCCCACGATTACTTCGATATTCAGTTTCTTTGCTGCACTCAAGAACGCCCCCGCCCGATAGGTGGCAGGAGACATGAGCAGTAATATACGCTTTTGTTGGTTTTCGTTTTGGTTTTCAAGATCCATAGTTATGTTTCCTCGTCCTGCTGGACTTCGACCGTATAGCCTTTAGATTTCAAGGCTGCCGCCAGTCCAAATAATCGCTCGTCACCACGCACTGTCCAAATAAGTTCAGGGCCGTCCCAATGGCATGCAAATGTGCCTCGCCAATGGCGATGCTGAACCCTGCCCTGGTAATACCAGGGGGTACCAGTTGGGCGGCGATTGTTGAAGCCAAAGCCACCACCATCGATACTTGCAAAATCTTTGCTGCGAAAGATGATTTTCATGTTCTCAGATTAACCAGCGAGCGATCGATACTCGCGATTGTGGGGCGACCGCAGAGCACCATTGCCAGTTCAAGCTCATCACGTAGCATCTCCAGCACATGGCGTACCCCTGCAGCACCGTTGGCCGCCAGCCCCCACAGGATAGGCCGACCCACCAGCACGGCATGTGCCCCCAAGGCTAATGCCTTAAGTACATCGGTCCCGCGACGTATCCCGCCATCCATATACACTTCGCAACGTCCGGCGACAGCTTCAATGACTTCAGGGAGAGCCTCGATGCTCGCCAGGGCAGTATCGAGTTGCCGACCGCCGTGGTTGGAGACAACGATACCCTCGACACCGTGTTCTACCGCCAGTTTTGCATCCTCTGCAGTGAGAATACCTTTGAGCAGTATAGGAAGCGTTGTAATGCTGCGCAACCAGGGCAACACATCCCAGGTAAGAAGAGAGCTCTTTTCAGACAAGTCAGTATTAGCGGTGAAGTTCCCTTCTTGCAAGTGGGGCGGCAAGGCGAATTTATTACGGATGTTTTTCTCCCTGTGACCCAGGCGTGGGAGGTCGACAGTCACCACAACTGCTCGATAGCCAGCCGCCTGAGCACGTCTTACCAGCTCTGCGGAAACCTGGTAGCCACCATAGGTATAGAGCTGGAACCAGAGCGGACCACTGGCAGCTGCAGCGATCTCCTCCATGCTGCAGTTTGAGACCGTGCTAGCGACCATAAGTGAGCCGACTTCGCCAGCAGCCCGGGCGGTTGCACATTCAGCTTCAGGGTGTGCGAGGCCATGATATCCCGTCGGCGCTACGAGGATAGGCATATTCACTGGAGTGCCCAACACAGTGGTGCGCAAGTCACATACGTTGACATCCACCAGCACGCGCGGACGCAGCCGGATGCGCTCGAACGCTGTGCAGTTGGCACGTAGTGTCACTTCGTCATCGCTGCCACCAGCATAAAAGTCCCAGGCGGCAGGCTCCATGAGGGTCTGAGCGAGTATCTCGTAGTCGCTGATGTTAATCGGTTCCACTAAAAACTCCTTTCAGTAAATCATAGTATACACCTTATGGTCCAGACATCAGGAGTTTTTTAACAGCTGTTCTTTCTATCCTTCTTTTTAAGAACGGTCAGGAGCCAACGAATATTCTGCGGGTGCAAAGAAGACAAGAAGTGTCAGGTCCTCTGTAATCGAGTAAAACCGGTGCTCAACCCCGGCATTCACCGAAAATCCGTTCTGGAGGCCCGCCTCATGTCCTCACACGGCGGACGCCTGTACCGACGCCGGAAAGAACGGCATCCGCAGATGGATATCCTTCCGCTTGCACGTGTTGTACAGTTGTGCTACCATCTGACGATAGGCTAAGGCACTCTGGTTCGCTAGAGAGAGACAGTTCGCCTACGGGTACCTTTCCAACTGAGTGGCCGGGTTCCCAACAAGAACGCCATGTTGGGGTAAAACACTCGTGGTCGATAAATAACGCTTCTTGCTCGGCAAGTCTGGGCAAGAACGGGGCACTTGTCAGTTGCCCCGGTGAAGCTTTCGGGCTTCCGTGATGTGTCGTGCGATGAAGCTGAAGCTGTACTCGCCTCTGGGGTACAGACTTGAGGGAGAGCACAGACACAAGCCCGTCCCATTCTCTGGGACGCGGTATCTGACTTTTACCTCTGGCCCGTGCATCTTTTGTATGCATATCAATACAATAGGCGCAGCCGTTGATCTGAGATGCACGAAGCTTTATCAGATCGATGAGAGATGGTTCCAATCCGCATTCGGCCAGGTATTTCTCCAGCCCATACATAATTTTCATCGCACCTGGGGCGACCTTCATGAACTCAATTCTTGATTGCATTGCTCTTCCTCCTTGCTTTTATTACAAGCAACTGCTTGCAACGTTCTCATTGTATTCCTCATGCAAGGAATCTAGCACGCTAATGGTCTTGTTTCAAGAGCCATTTCCGCATATAATAATGGTGCCAATTTCCCTTGGCGATATCGTAACTATACAGCAGGGGGTGCCGGGGGACGCAGTCCCCTGGCCGGGGCGCGGGGTGTCCCCGCAAAATCCCCTTTTTCCAGGGCCGCCGCAGGCGGCGCGAGAAAGGTACCTGAATAGTTACACGATATCTTAAGAAAGAGAGGTCGAAACATCCATGCCGAAACGGGCGACATTGCGCTACGAGCCCATGATCGTGCTCGATACTACCTCGTCTGTCCCACTTTACCGCCAGCTGTATGATCGGTTGCGCCTGGCCATTCTGACAGAACAGCTAGCAACTGGGACACGGCTGCCTGCGACACGTACGCTTGCTGACCAACTCGGAGTTTCTCGGAACACGGTCTACACTACCTATCAGCAGCTGCTTGCCGAAGGATATATCGACAGCAAAGTGGGACACGGGACCTCGGTTGCACGTGTGACTCCTGAGACGCTCCTCACTATTCCAACTACTTCTCAGGTGAGACGATCTGCTCAGGATGATACCTCTCATTCTCGTGTGTCACAGCGAGGGATGAACATGGCACGCCTGCCTTCTATGCCGAGGCCACAGGTTCCCTCAGAGCCCGGTAAACTGCCTGCCTTTCGGGCGGGAGTACCGGCCCTCGATCTCTTTCCCTACCAGATATGGGCACAGATGATTACACGCCGGGTGCGGCACTCCCTCCAGCAGGCCTCTGACGATCAGGACCCAGCAGGCTATCGCCCGCTGCGTGAGGCCATTGCCGCTCACATTGGTGTCACACGAGGTGTCCGTTGCACCGCGGATCAGGTGATTGTCGTTTCAGGAGCACAGGCGGGACTTGATCTGGCTGCACGCATATTACTCGACCCTGGTGATATGGCCTGGATTGAGGAGCCAGGTTATCCTGGCGCTCGTGGTGCATTAGAAGGTGCAGGAGCGCAGCTGGTTCCTATACCAGTCAAAGAGGATGGGCTTGATGTGCGCGCAGGGAGAACACGGTGTCCACAGGCACGCGTGGCCTACGTCACGCCATCCCACCAATTTCCCCTTGGGGTAACGATGAGTTTGGCCCAACGACTTGCCTTGTTGGAATGGGCAAGTCAGGTCAATGCATGGATACTTGAAGACGACTACGACAGCGAGTATCGCTTTAGTGGACGGCCTCTGGAGGCTTTACAAGGCCTTGACAGAACCAATCGCGTGATTTATCTCGGCACGTTCAGCAAGGTCCTCTTTCCGGCGTTGCGTCTAGGCTATCTTGTCGTGCCACCTGATCTGAGAGATATTTTTGTGGCCGTGCGCCAGTTTGTCGATAGACATGTTCCTATACTTGAACAGATGGCACTCGCCGACTTCATAACGGAGGGACATTTCACTCGCCACATCCGGCGTATGCACACACTCTATGCTGAACGCAGAGCAGCATTGATAGCAGCAGTGGCAAGTGAGTTAGGAGATCTGCTCGAAGTGCATGCACCAGAAGCTGGCATGCATCTGGTAGGCTGGTTGCCCCCTAACATGGATGACGCCACAGTAGCGCAGCAAGCCGCTACCTATGGGGTTGAAGTGATCCCTATATCGGTGTTCAGTAGTGAGCCGGTGCACCGTGGGGGTTTAGTACTCGGCTATGCTGCCGTGAACGAGCAAGAGATCCGCGACGGAGTTCACCGCTTGGCGATGGCGATCCGCTCGATGCCTCGTCCCAACGGAGTTGAGAAACGCTACGCGAAAGGAGTAACAACGTAACAATGGCAAAACGGAAAAAGAAAACCACAACACAGCTAGGCAAACTACCACCGCGTTACCGCTTCTTCCTTAACCCCTATCAGGACATGCGGTTTACAAGGTGCCCACGATGTGACAACAAGACAAAGCTGCGGAAGGTGCCACTGGTTATCCATGTGGAACCGGTGTACTTCCTATCTCTGAACAAGACATGCCGCTACTGTCCCTACTGTGACCTGTTCATTGCTCACCAGGACGATCTGGAGCATTTGCTCGCCTCCATCTTCAGCGAGAAAAATCCGGAAGTCATTGGCAACGATTACCTGGTACTTGGAACGCAGGATAGGCCAGCATGGAAGCAGGGGACGCAACAACAGGTAACCTTTAAAGATGCGCTTGAAACACTGCACGACTTCAAGGAAGAGCTCACCTTCAAGGTAACAGGAGGTTGGACACCTCCTAGCCAACAGGGGATAGAGTAGATAAGGAAACATCGACGCCCATCCTGGGCAAGAAATGATCTCTATATCATCTCACCCCCTACGAATACCGTTCGAAAATGAACAAGCTCGGACAGAGGCTTACGCGCATTGGCATTCTTAGGACGCGCACGCCGCGCTTCCTCATCGGGATAGCCAAGCGAAATAATCGTCCGCACCAGGCGCTCCTGCGGGATACCGAGCAGCGTTTTCGCATCCGACCTGCCCCGCCCTCTAAGCCAGCCAATGCACGAACCAACGCCATACGCCTCGGCAGCCAGCATGATGCGCTCACTCAACCTTCCCTCGTCAAAGGTCTCCTGGTCAACAAGACCTGGCTCTCCAGCCATCACCAGCACGATTCCCAGCGCCGCGCCTGCCAGATGTTGTGCGAAGCCTTCGCACCGTGCCAGCGCCTGGAGCGTCTTCCTCTCTCGTATCACAACCAGCTCCCAATGCTGACGGTTGCTGGCAGTGCCGGACCAGCGTGCCACTTCGAGTATTGCGTCGATCACCTCCTGAGGTATCGCATCCGGGCGAAACTGGCGCACAGCACGCAGACTGCGCAGGAGCTTGATAAATTGCTGCGGGTTTTCTGCTTGTATCACAATAGACGTCCTCTTTTCTTCCTCTCGTTTGTGCTACTTGCCAAAATCGTTTGAGCATAGTCACTACCAGCTTTGTCTTCTATCTTCCCTGAAAGGAATATTCCTTGTCATTCATAACGCTTTCCTGGGGCCGTAACATTCCTTATTGTCGATGCAAACCATTGCCAGCGGAGACAATGGAGACAATGGAGACAACGGAGACAATGGAGACAAGTGTCCCCAAGTAACATTCCTTAAGGTGGATGCAAGGTGGATGCGGACCATTGCCAGCACTCAACCAAAGGCTGTCAAGTCCTATTTCGCCTCATTCAGGAAGTTCTTCCAATGGATGGGAGAGACTGGTCGTGCCTCTCCCGAAACCGTTGCTGATGTGCTAACTGCACTGAAAGATGGTCGCGACCACTTTCTCGAAAGGGCTGCTGAGTTCTGACCAGGTCTC
>WNFA01001733.1_pt1 | contig 26748 bp, 15 predicted proteins | sample 5400481 | NCBI WGS metagenome assembly WNFA01 (sample SAMN13153340, study PRJNA577476) | soil metagenome | isolation source: 120 cm saprolite under Douglas fir tree site 2 hole 1 replicate 2 | place: USA:California | collected 2015-04-18 | reverse complement strand
CATCGCGCAAGAACGGCTCAACTCCGTTGATCCAACTTAACGCCGTCACCAAAGTGTTTCTCACCGACGAAGTCGAGACCCACGCGCTCTCCGGAATCCACTTGGATATCCGCGACGGCGAATACGTTTCGATCGCCGGACCGTCGGGCTGCGGCAAATCGACGTTATTGTCGATCCTCGGCCTGCTCGACACGCCTTCGAACGGTAGTTACGCGCTTAAAGGCGGCGAAGTCGCTAATCTTTCGTTCGCCGACCGCGCCCGGATCCGAAACCGCGAGATCGGTTTCATCTTCCAAAGCTTCAATTTGATCGGCGACCTGACGGTTTTCGAAAACGTCGAATTGCCGCTGACCTATCGTGGAATGGGCGCGGGTGATCGAAAAACCTTGGTCACGCAAGCGCTCGATCGCGTGGGAATGGCGCATCGGGCAAAACATTTGCCGAGCCAGCTCTCGGGCGGTCAACAGCAACGCGTGGCCGTCGCGCGCGCTCTCGCCGGTAAGCCGGCGATCCTGCTTGCGGACGAACCGACCGGAAATCTCGACTCCCGCAACGGTGAAGCGGTGATGAATTTGCTCAAGGAATTGCACGCCGGCGGCGCGACCATTTGCATGGTCACGCACGACGAGCGGTTCGCGAAGCATGCCGATCGCACCGTTCACTTGTTCGACGGTCGGGTTGTGGAAGACAGCCGGATCGCGGCCTAACGAAATGTAAAATCGACAATTACCAGCGATTATGCTGAGCGAGATCAAAGTGGCGCTGCGGGGACTGGCGAAAAGTCTCGGGTTCACGATCATCGCGATTGCGACGCTGGCGCTGGCGATTGGCGCGAACAGCGCGGTCTTCAGTTTAATCAACGCGCTGCTGATCCGGCCGCTGCCATATCAGCAACCGTCCCGGCTCGCCTTGATCTGGGAGAGATTTGCGGCCCAAGGCCTCGACCGAATTCCGGTTTCTCCGCCGGAATATTTGGACCTCGAAAAGGCCTTCAAAAGCGGTTCGCAGCTCGCGGCGTTTACTTATCAAACATTCAATTTCGGCGGCGGTGATGTTCCGGAACGCATCTCCGGTGCGCTCGTGACTCCAACATTATTTCCGCTGCTCGGCGTCGAGCCGATCAAAGGCCGCACGTTTGCCCGCGAAGAACAAGGTAAGGGTCACGATGACATGATTGTGATCAGCGAGCGGCTCTGGCAGCGCCGTTTTAATTCCGATTCATCGATGATCGGCAAATCACTCCTTTTGAATGGCCGCAGTTACACCGTGATCGGGATCATGCCGGCCAAATTTGAATTTCCGATTCCACTGTTTGGTGTTCAGGGAAATCAGTTCGCCGAACGAGTCGATATTTGGAAACCGGTCGCGTTCACGGCGACGGAGCTAAAAGATCGCGGTAATCGCAGTTATGGCCTGATCACGCGATTGCGGGCCGATGTTTCACCAGTCAAAGCGCAAGCCGAACTGGATACAATCATGGCCAACTGGATTCGCGCGTACCCTGACAACTATAAGGACTCCGGCTTTGGTGCGAGGATCTATCCGTTGCAAGATCAGGTGGTCGGTGGAATGCGGACCGGTCTGGCGATTCTGTTCGGCGCGGTCGTGTTTGTGCTCCTGATCGCCTGCGCGAATCTTGCCACGATGTTGCTCGCGCGGGCGAGCGCGCGGGAGCGGGAGCTGGCGATTCGGATCGCACTCGGCGCCGGACGCTGGCGGTTACTTCGGCAAATGTTGACCGAGAGCGTGTTACTCGCTCTCGCCGGAGCTGCGGGCGGAATAGTTCTGTCGGTTTGGGGGCTTGAACTGCTGAAGAGGATCGGCGCGCGCACGATTCCGCGCCTCGCCGAGGTCAATGTCGATCTTGTCGTCTTGATTGTGACCGCGGTCGTCGCGATTGGAACCGGAATTTTATTTGGATTGATTCCGGCGTTCGCGAGCGCGAAACCGGAATTGACCGAAGCGCTAAAAGAAGGCGGGCGTTCTTCGACCACTGGCGCGCGACGCAATCAGCTGCGCAATTCACTGGTCGTCGCTGAAATCGCGCTCGCCCTGGTTCTGCTCGTTGGCGCCGGGCTGTTGCTCAAGAGCTACTCGCGCGTGCAAAATATCGATCCTGGATTTGATCGCCGTAACGTGCTCACGGCAGAGATCGATCTTCCAGACACGAAATATCCGCCGCGCGGGAGTTCTGACTACAACCGTGGTCAAGCGATTATAAATTTCTGGAACGAGGCGTTGCGCCGCGTTCGGCAATTGCCCGGAGTCGAGGCCGCAGCCGGCACCATCGTTCTCCCGCTGAGCGGTTCGAACACCGATTCCTCGTTTGCAATTGAGGGCCGGCCGACCGGTGCCAAGGAGCCAACGCCGGACGAGGAACTTCGCACGATCTCGCCTGATTATTTCCGAGTTATCAGGACGCCGCTGCTGCGCGGGCGTTTCTTCGCTGAATCGGACAACATCAACGCTCCCGGCGTAGTAATCATTAACGACGCGCTCGCAAAAAAATATTGGCCGAACGAAAACGCGCTCGGAAAGCGAATCACGTTTAGCGATACACGGAAACCGGATCCGAATTGGCTGACGATCGTTGGAATCGTTCGAAGCATCAGACACCGCGGTCTCGATGTTGATCCGCAGCCTGAGTACTACCTTCCGCTCGCCCAGGACCCGGAACGCACCATGGTTCTGACCGTCCGCAGCGCGCAGGCACGCTCGAGGCGGTCACCGCGGACTCGATCGCGCCGCGCCGAATGTCGATGGCGTTGCTGGGCGCATTTGCCGGGATCGCCTTGTTACTCGCTGGCGTTGGGATTTACGGAGTGATTTCGTATCTGGTGGTGCAGCGGACGCACGAAATCGGCGTTCGGATGGCGCTCGGCGCGCAACGTCGCGATGTCTTGCAGCTCGTTGTCGGTCATGCACTGAAGTTGGTCGGAATTGGCACCGTCATCGGATTGGTTCTCGCGTTTTTGTCGACCCGAACGCTTTCTGCGTTGCTCTACAGCGTCGCAGCATTTGATCCCAGCACTTTTATCTTCGTCACCATCGCGCTGGCGGCGGTCGCTCTGCTCGCCAGTTACATTCCCGCACTTCGCGCCACCCGCGCCGATCCAATGATCGCGCTCAGCCACAACGCCTGATTATGATCCGTGATCTTAAATTTGCGTTTCGGCAGCTGTTCAAGGCACCGGCGTTTACAATCGCCGCGGTAACCGTGCTCGCGCTCGGCATTGGCGTGAATACCGCCGTATTCACCCTGGTGAATACGCTTTTCTTTGCCCCGCCGGCTTATGCCAAGCCGCATGAAATGGTGCAGCTCTTTTCTCAGGACAAGAAGGATGCGAAGAAATTTCGCGGTTTTTCTTATCCCACTTATGTCGATGTCCGCGAGCAGAACACGGTCTTCACCGATGTAATGTGTTTCAATCTCGCGTTGGTCGGCCTTGGCCAGAAAGGCGATACCCGCCGCGTGTTCAGTGCCGTCGTCACCTCGAACTACTTCTCCGTGCTCGGCGTTCCGTTGGCGCGAGGCCGCGCATTTTTGCCGGAAGAGGAAACGCCCGGCCACAACGCGCCAGTCGCGATTGTCAGTTACAGTTATTGGCAGAAGCACGATCTCGATCCAAACGTGCTCGGCTCGCAATTACTGATCAACGGCCGCTCGTTCACGATCGTTGGAATTGCGCCGAAGGGTTTCGTCGGCACGATGCAAGTTTTGTCGCCGGAAGTTTGGTTGCCGATGAGTGTTTACGATCAGGTCGCCAACGATTTTGAATCGGATAACAAGACCACGATTGACGATCGAAAGGGAACGCAAGTGCGCATCATGGGCCGGCTCAAACCCGGGATGACGGCGGCTGCGGCCAAGCCTGCGCTCGAAGGACTGGCGGCCAATTTGGAAAAAGCCTACCCGGTCGAGCAAAAGGATCAGACCTTCCTAGCGGCGCCGGTGTCGCGTAACTCGGTAAGCAACAACCCGACGACCGAGAGCGGGATAAAAGTTATCGCGCCATTGTTGCTGGGGATGGCGGTGGTGGTACTGCTCGTGGCATGTCTTAACCTTGCTAACATGCTGCTGGCGCGTGGCACAGCGCGCCGCAAAGAAATCGCGATCCGTCTCGCGCTCGGCGGCAGCCGTTGGCGTATCGTTCGCCAGCTTCTCACCGAAGGCTTTGCACTGGCGGTGCTCGGCGGCGTGGGTGGACTCATTCTTGGACTCTGGTCGTCCGATTTGCTGGTTGCCTCAATGCGCAAGCTGATGCCGCTCGACATTGTCTGGTTGACCGGACCGAACCCGGCAATCTTGGCGGCAACGTTTGGATTTTGTCTGCTCGGCACGCTCATGTTCGCGCTCGGGCCGGCCTTGAAAATTTCGCGGAGCGCGGTGGTGATGGATCTGAAAGAACACGCCGGGGAAGATGTCGTGCGCCGTCGCTGGAAATTTTTGCCGCGCAATCCGCTCGTAGTCGTGCAAATCGCGTTCTCGCTCGCGCTCATTACCGCTGCGGCTTTGTTTATTCGCGGCGCAGGCAAAGCCGCGTCGGTTGATACCGGATTAAAACCGGGTGCAAGCTACGTTCTCGAGGTCGATGCGAGTCTGGCCGGTTATGAACCGAAGCGCGCGCAGGAACTTTATCGCAACTTGAGCGAGAAACTGGCGGCGCTGCCAGGCGTAGAGCACGCGAGCATCACTTCAATCGTTCCGTTCGGAATGTTTGAGTTAAGCAGAAAAGTCCAACGCGCCGGTCTCCATGTCGCTCCCGACGCCAAGCCGGCGACCGCGGCCGAAGGTCTTGCCTTCGACGTGCCATGGAACAGCGTCGGCGTGGATTATTTTTCAACTGTTGGATTGCCCGTGATTCGCGGTCGCGCGTTCACCGAGGCGGAGGCGACCGAGCCTGGTCCGAAGGTGGCGATCATCGACGAAGTGCTGGCAAAGAAGCTCTGGCCGGATGGTGATGCGCTCGGACAACGCATCCAATATGCGAATCCAAACGCGCCGTCGGCCCAGGACGGCGGAGGCGGTCACATCGGAAGTAGCAAGGATGCGAGTGAAGAGGAGAAGCAAGGAGGTACGATAGAAATAGTCGGCATCGTGCCGGCAACGCGCCACGCGCTCTTTGAAAAGGAGGCGTCCGGCGGAATTTACTTACCGTTCGCGCGTGGATTCCAAAGCGACGTTTCCTTTTTCGTCCGGTTCCGTTCGCTCGCTCCAGGAAACGAGGCCGGCACAGCCGATTTGCTCCGTCGCAGCGTGCGCGATGTCGATCCTTCACTCCCGATCCTCTCCTTGCGAACGTTCGCCCAACACCTTGATTCGAACCTCGACCTCTGGCTGGTTCGCGCGGGCGCCGCGTTGTTCTCCATCTTTGGCGGACTTGCGCTTGGTCTGGCCGTAGTTGGTCTCTACGGAGTTAAAGCCTATTCGGTCGCGCGACGCACACGTGAGATCGGGATTCGGATGGCGCTCGGCGCTCAGGCCGGAGCGGTACTGCGGATGATCATGGGCGAAGGCTCGATCATGCTTTTCAGTGGAGTCGCCATTGGTCTGGTGCTCGCAATCGTTACGGCAAGGATCCTGAGTGGAATTCTCTACGAAGTTGGTGCGCTTGATCCCATCGCGTTCACCGTCGCTCCACTGGTGCTGACTATCGCCGCCCTTATTGCCACTTGGTTACCTGCGCGCCGCGCGACGCAGGTAGATCCAGCCCAAGCACTACGTGCAGAGTAAATTTATGATCCGGCTTCACAACCTCGAGCGCTCCTATCCGCTGGCAAAAGGAAAGTTTTTTTACGTCCTGCGCGACATCGACATCGAGGTCGCGGAGGGCGAGTTCGTGTCGGTGATGGGGCCGTCCGGCGCCGGCAAATCGACGTTACTCCACATCCTCGGAATGCACGATCACGGCTGGAGTGGCGAATATTTTTTCAATGAGACGGCCGTTCACCATTTGAAGGCGAAGGAGCGGGCCGCGCTCCGCAACGAACAGATCGGATTTGTTTTTCAGCAATATCATCTGCTTGACGACCTGACCGTTTACGAAAACCTCGAGATTCCGTTGTCGTATCGAAAAGTTAGCCGGAACGAACGGGCCGCGATCGTGGCCGACGCGCTCGACCGATTTCAAATGGTGGCGAAGCGGGATTTGTATCCTCGCCAACTTTCGGGCGGCCAGCAACAACTCGTCGGCGTGGCGCGCGCAATCATTGCCAACCCCAAACTGATCCTGGCGGACGAGCCGACCGGAAATCTTCACTCGAGCCAGGGCGAAGAGATTATGGAGCTATTTCAAAAACTGAACGCTGAGGGCACGACCATCATTCAGGTCACGCATTCGGAGAAAAATGCGGGATACGGGAACCGAATCATCCAACTGCGAGACGGTTGGGTGGTATGAAACGCAAACCTCAACCAATTAACTAAAATATGTTCACCACTCTTCGCAATACGCTCTTCATCTTGGTCATTTCGCTTAGCGCTTCAGTTGCGTCTGAAGAAAATCTCTCCCGGCAAATCGATGTAACACCCGGCGGAAAACTGATCGTCGACGTGGATTTCGGAACAATCCAAGTCGGTGGCGGTGCAGATGGAAAGATTGGTCTCGAAGCGCGCCGGAGGGTCGAGTTTGGCGATGAGACTAAGGAGAAAGAATATCTCGCCGCGGCGCCGATCACGGTGACCAAAGAGGGCAACGTCGTGACAGTGCGAGCGCGGCGCAAGGAATCGTGGACCAACTGGAATTTTGGTCATTCAAGAATGGACGCCAGTTACACCTTGCGTGTGCCAAAAAAATTCGATCTAGATTTACGGACCAGCGGTGGAGACGTCGCGGCGATTGATGTCTCGGGAAATCTGAAGGCGCATACGAGTGGTGGCAAATTGGAGTTCGCGGATTTGGAGGGAACGCTGACCGCAAACACGAGTGGGGGATCGATTAAAGTCGAAGGTTGTCGGTGTCCTACCGAAATCAAAACCAGTGGCGGCGACATCTCTGTTGTGAATGGCACAGGCGTTTTGCATGCCCAAACATCCGGCGGTCGAATCGAGGTGCACAATCTCTCCGGCGATGCGGATTTGGAAACGAGCGGCGGCAACCTCATTTTGGAAAAGATCAGGGGAAACCTCGTTGGCAAGACCTCAGGTGGCTCAATTCACACTTCCATTCCCGGTGAAGTTGCGGGCGATATGCAGTTGAGAACCTCAGCGGGAAATATCGAACTCGCTGTCCCGGAAAATGCCGCACTGGACATCGATGCCCGAACAAACGTGGGCCGGGTGCTTAGCGAGCTTCCGCTCACTACCAGCGAATCAGGACACGAACATTTGCGCGGAAAGCTTAATGGCGGCGGAAAATCGGTAGTTCTCGAGACTTCGGCCGGAAGCATCACGCTTAAGTCTGCTTCCTCCCAGCTCGCGGGGCGCTAAAGAAGGAAACATTATGATTCTAGATTCGTTTCGACAGGATGTGCGCGTCGGACTGCGCGTTTTGTTCAAGGAAAAATCGTTTTGTTTCCTCGCGGTGCTGGTTCTTGCCCTCGGCATCGGCGGCGCGACCACGCAATTTACCGTGGTCAACGCGATCGTTTTGCGTGGCTTTTCGTTTCCACATCCCGAACAGCTGGCAAGCGTCGGGTTGATCGATCCCAAGGCGAGCGATCAAAATAATAATTTCGGTCTTGGCCAGATTCCAACGGCTCAGGATTACGAAGATTTAAAAGCGGCGCAGCGCTCGTTCGCATTGATGGCCGGCTATTTAAGCGGATCGACGATCAACGTGAGCTACAAAAACAATCCGCAGCGTTATACCGGCGGTTATGTCACGGAAGATTTCTTTAAAATCATTGGTGTGTCGCCGGTCAAGGGCCGCGATTTCACGGCCGAGGACAACAAGCCTGGCGCAGAAAAGGTCACGATCCTCGGCGACGAGATTTGGAGACGCGATTTTGGCGCGGATCCCAATATCGTCGGACAAAGCGTTCGAATTAATGGCAAATCGGCGACGATCATCGGCGTGATGCCTCCGAATTTTAAGTTTCCGTTCACGGAGGAGCTTTGGACACCTCTTTATAATGAGTATCCGCCGATACCGCGCGGGGATTTGCGGCTGGGCCCGAATAACGCTGCGCCAAATGTGATGGGCCGGTTGAAACCCGGCGTGACCCTCGATCAAGTCAATGCCGAGTTTGGCGCTCTGGCACGTCATTTGGCGGAGGACAATCCGAAAACGAATCAAAACTTCACGTCGGCCAGCGTGCAGCCGCTTTTGAATGCGCTTACCGGCGTGCAGCTTCGCCAAATCGTTTGGGCGATGCTGGCCGCGGTCATTCTCGTCTTGCTGATCGCATGCGTGAACGTGATGAACATGCAATTTGGCCGGGCCGCGTTGCGCGCCAAGGAACTGGCGATTCGCGGCGCGCTCGGGGCGACGCGCTGGAGACTGGTCCGGCAAATGTTGACCGAGAGCTTGGTTGTCGCGGTGTTCGGGACAGTCGCGGGCGTGATTCTGGCCTATTGGGCGGTCGACATGTTGGTGCGCGCGTTCAGCGCAGGGCCTTTCCCGCTCCCGTATTGGATGCAGTTCATCATCGACGGACGTGTTCTCACGTTCACAGTCGCGATCACATTAGTGGCCACACTCGCCTCGGGTTTGGTCCCGGCGTATCTCAGCGCGAGAGGCAACGCGGCTGAGATCATGAAAGAAGGCGGCCGCGGTAATAGTAGCCGTCTGGTCAATATCATCACTCGCGTCTTGGTGGTCGCACAGATCGCGCTGACCGCCGCGCTTTTGATCGCCGCGACGTTGCAAATCAAATCGATCCGAAATCAGACTAGAGTCGACTACGGCTACGACGAGAACGCCGTTTACACCGCGCGAATGGCTTTAATGGAAGGCGCGTACCCGAGCGACGATGCGCGCCGCGAATTTTTCAAGCGGGCCGCTCGGACTTTGCGGGCGAATCCGCAATTTGAAAACGCAGCGATGAGCAGCCGATTTCGCCTAACCTTTGATGGCCAGGGTCAGTACGAAGTTGATGGCCAAAATTATCTGACCGACCGCGATCGGCAGCGCGCTAATTATGAATCAGTATCGGACAATTACTTCACCACCCTCGGGCTCAAAATCTTGGAGGGCCGCGATTTCACGATGGAAGACGCCGATTCAATGCAGCCGGTCGCGATCGTGAATGCGAGTTTTGCTCGAAAATATTGGGGCAACCAGAGCGCGCTCGGTCATCAGGTGCGAATTTTCAATCCCGGTCAACCGCAACCTTGGCGCACCATTGTCGGTGTGGTTCCGGACATGTTAATGCAGGGACCGTTCCCTCAGCAGCAGCCCGAGACCGCCGGATTCTATATGCCGCTGCTCGGTGCATCACCGGCCACCCAGTTTTGTACGATTGTTGTTCGACCGCGCGCGGGGCAGCGCGCCGAAACCCTCGGTCCGACTTTGAGCAAAGCTATCGCCGAGCTCGACTCAAACCTGCCGACCTATTTCCCAGGAACACCGGCGCGATTGCATAATGAAATTCTCAACGGCAACCGCGTTATCGCGACGCTGTTCACAATTTTTGGAGTCGTGGCTTTCATTTTGTCGGCAGTCGGGCTCTACGGCGTGATGAGTTTTTCGGTGAACCAGCGGACCCAAGAATTCGGCATCCGCATGGCATTGGGCGCCGACGCGCGGCGAATCTTCCGCATGGTGATGACCCAGGGCGCCTGGCAGCTGGCCGTCGGCCTTGTTCTTGGCGCGGGCGGCATCGCGTTGCTCCTCGGAGTCGTCGCGGCGGCGGCTCTGAAAAATATCCTCTTCAAGGTCAACGCGCTTGATCCGACGATTTATTTCGCAGTCGCGGCCCTGCTGACCGCGGTCGCGGCCGCGTCCTGTTTCGTCCCGGCTCGTCGCGCAACCCGGGTCGATCCAATGGTCGCACTTCGTTATGAGTAATCTCCGGCTTGCATTTCGGCAGTTAATCAAGAATCCGGCGTTTTCCGCCGTTGCCATTCTCACACTCGCGCTCGGGATCGGTGCGAACACCGCCATATTCAGCATCGTCAACGCGGTGTTGTTGCGGCCGTTACCTTATCCAGATGCCGATCGCATCATGGTTTTGAATGAATCTTCCGGACCGGGACAGGATTATTCGGTTGCCTTGCCTGACTACTTCGATTGGCAGAAAGACAACACCGTTTTTGAACATCTTGCCGCTACTCATAAGGAATCGCGCAATCTCAGCGGCATTACTGGTCGCGAACCCGAGCGGGTGTCGTGCGCTTCGGTCACTCGCAATTTTTTCAATATCATCGGACTGCCGCCCGAAATCGGCCGCACTTTCAGCGAAGACGAAGACAAAGTAGGCGCTCCGCCCGTAGTCGTGATCAGCGATCGTCTCTGGCAACGCGCATTCAATCGCGATTCGAGTGTGATTGGGCGGTCGATCAATCTGCACGATCAGAATTTCACCGTCATCGGCGTGATGCCGCCGCAAATGACTTCGCCTCAAGACAGCGACGCGTGGTTTTCAATCATGCGACGCAGCAACAACCCGGCTTGGATGGATCGTTCGCACCACCCGATGATTTTCGTCTGGGGCAAGCTCAAAGCAGGCGTGACTGTCGATCAAGCGCGCACCGAAATGAAAACCATCGCCGCGCGTTTGGAGAAAACATATCCGGACACAAACGGGAAAGTTTACGCGGTAGTCACACCGCTGCTCGAAAATCTCGTCGGCAAGTACAGAACCAATCTAGGATTGCTCCTGGGTGCAGTCGGATTGGTGTTGCTCATCGCCTGCGCGAACCTCGCGAATTTGTTTGCTGCGCGAGGCGCCGCGCGGGCGAGAGAGTTCGCCATTCACGCGGCGGTTGGCGCAACCCGCGCGCAAATCATTCGCAAGCTTCTGCTCGAGAGTTTCCTGATTGCAATCCTCGGCGGCGCGCTTGGATTTTTTATTGCTGTCTGGTTGCGTGATGCCTTGATCGCGTTGGGTCCCGGAGGCGTTTCGCGGTTCCAACACATTTCGTTCGACCTGCCGGTGCTCGGTTTCACATTTCTGGTCGCTTCGCTCACCACTGTACTTTTTGGCCTTTGGCCGGCCTGGCAAACTTCACATGCCAACGTTCAGCTTGCCCTAAAAGAGGGATCGGCCGGAAGCGGCGATCCGCCGTCTGCGAAACGCGCGCGCGATTGGTTAGTCATTAGCGAGATCGCGCTGACTCTCACTTTGCTCGTCGCGGCCGGCCTTGTTTTGAAAAGCTTTTCCAAAACGCAGGCGTTGCAGCTTGGGTACGAACCCCGCGGTCTTTTCAGCGCGCGACTCGAGCTGCCGTGGAGAACTTATTCGGGGCGCGAGAAAATCGGGACCTTTACCAAAGGGCTGCTTGATCGAGTGACTGCGCTTCCCGGCGTTCAAAGCGCCGGCATCGGTTCCAATTCGCCGCTGATGGGCGGCTGGCAAACTGGATTTTACCGCGAAGGCGTTCCGGCGCCGTCGCCCAGTAATATGCCGTCAGCCGATCTCGAAGTGATCACCGGCAATTATTTCGCGACGTTTAAGGCCCCACTTCTTCGTGGCCGCACTTTCAACGAGCGCGACACAAAAGATTCGCCGCGTGTCATCATCATCGATCAGGCCATGGCCGATCAATTTTTCCCCGGCGAAGATCCAATCGGCAAGCGGCTCGCAGTTGATGCCGGCAATGACGAAGAAGGTAACGTCATGTCGGAAATCGTCGGCGTGGTCGCGCGAATGCGCTTTCATGCGATCGATGAAATGGCGCCGTTGCCGGTCATCTACTGTTCGATGGCTCAGGCGCAACGGACGAGCCTGGGTCTCTTTGTTCGTTCGAACCTCAGCTCTGCGTCGCTCAACAAATCCATCCGCGACAGCGTCAACGCGATCGATCCTTCGCAGCCCGTGTTCGATGCGCGTCCAATGATCGATCGGGTTCACGAAACCTGGGGCACTCAACGTCTCCTCAGTTTTCTCTTCTCGATCTTCGCCGGCCTCGCGCTTCTGCTCGCGACTGTCGGATTGTACGGACTGCTCGCTTACACCACCCTCAAGCGCGTCCGCGAAATCGGGATCCGTCTTGCTCTCGGCGCACGTCCGGCCCAGATCCGCGTGCTCGTTCTCTCACATGGAATGCAATTGCTTTTGATTGGGTCGGCGATTGGTCTGCTCGCCGCCTTCGCGCTTTCGCGCGCATTGCAAAGCGTGCTCTTCGAAGTCAAAGGGATCGATCCGAGAATTTATCTCGGAGTCGGGCTTTTACTTTTCGGAGCGACTCTTCTCGCTTCGTGGCTTCCTGCCCGCCGGGCCTCACGCGTCGATCCCATCATCGCCTTACGCACAGAATAATTTAAGCGATGCAAAATCTTCGCCATTCCTTACGCAGTCTGCTCAAACAGCCGCTCTTCAGCGGAATCGTCGTGCTGACTTTTGCGCTCGGCATCGGTGCCAATAGTGCCGTGTTCAGCGTGGTCAATGCCGTGTTGTTGCGTCCGCTGCCGTTCCACAATCCGCAAAATCTTGTCGCGCTCGGTGAGTTCGACACGCGGGAGACGGCCGATCCGGGAACGGAAATCAGTTCGATTTCGTATCTCGATTACGTCGATTGGCGCGACCAAAACAAAGTCTTCGAACACGTCGCGGTTTTCACCAATCAGAGCGTTAGCACGCTGACCGACGGAAACGAAGCGCTCCACGTTCAGGGCGAATCAGTCTCGTCTGATTTGTTTCCGCTGCTTGGAATTCAACCGGTACTCGGCCGCACTTTTTTGCCTAACGAAGACGAACCGGGAAATCACGTTGTCATTTTGAGCCACGGCTTGTGGCAGCGGCGCTTCGGTGCGGACCCCAACATTCTTGGCCGGACGCTGAGCCTCAATGGTCAGGGATTTCAGGTCGTTGGCGTCATGCCGCCGCGTTTTACCTATCCGCTCCGGTTTTCGAATCCGCCGGAACTTTGGATCACGATGTCGAACTTGCGCCAAACGCCGCCAGATGGCTCGCAACCGATGACCGAACAGCGAGACAGCGATTTCTTCTCTTGCATCGCGAGATTGAAACCGAACGTCTCCATTCAACAAGCGCAGGCCAACATCGACACCATCACGGCAAACTGGCGCCGGCAATATCCAGACAGCAAGCTGCATGTCGGCGCGAAGGTCATCTCGGAAATGAGCTCGATGATTGGCAGCACGCGTTCGGCGTTGTTCATGTTGTGCGCAATGGCGAGCTGCGTTCTGCTCGTTGCCTGTGTGAATGTCGCGAACCTCCTGCTGGCGCGTTCGCTTTCGCGCAATCGTGAGATCAGCATTCGCGCGGCGCTCGGCGCCGGCCGCTGGCAAATCATTCGACAATTGCTGGCCGAAAGCATGTTGCTCGGCGCCATGGGTGGTTTCGCGGGATTGTTGATCGCGGTTTGGGGCATCGACTCGCTCAAAGCATTTCTTCCGAGCATTCCGCGCATTGACGAAATCTCACCTGATCTCCGTGTTCTCGCGTTCACCGCGTTCGTTAGTCTCGGGGTCGGCGTGATTGCGGGTCTTCTGCCGGCGTGGCGCGCATCGCGCCCAAACCTGGCCGGTTCGTTGAACGAAAGTTCTCGCGGCTCGACCGAAGGAACTAGTGGTCGCCGCACGCGCGCCGCGCTCGTCGTGGTCGAAATCGTTCTTGCGCTCGTGCTTCTCGCCAGCGCCGGATTGTTGGTGGAGAGTTTTCTTCGCCTTCAAAAAGTTCCGGCCGGCTTCGACGCCACAAACATAATGACCGCGCGGGTCGCGCTTCCGGAGTCAAATTATGGGAAGCCCGAACAAGCGGCCGACTTCTACAAGAAACTTCTCGACCGCGTCTCTATTTTTCCCGGCGTGCAATCGACCGGCGCAGCGTGGTGGATTCCGCTGAGCGGCAGCGAAATTAGTTTCAATTTCAATACGGAGGAACATCCGGTCGCGGCGGGTCAGCAACCGGTGGCAGAGGTGAATGTTGTTACTCCTGATTATTTTCAGGCGGTGCGCGTTCCAATTCGCCAAGGCCGCGCATTCACGCAGCGAGATGATCGGCAGGCGCCGCCGGTGGCGATTGTTTCGGAGACTTTCGCGAAACAATTTTTCCCTGGCGAAGATCCAATTGGCAAACGCATCATTCCGAATGGATCAATTGATCCGGGCAAGCCGCCGGTCCGCGAGATTGTCGGGGTGGTTGCGGACATGCGTTTGATCAGTCTGCGTCAGGCGCCGAAACCGCAGATTTACCTTCCGCATCAGCAATTCGCCATTCAGACGATGTCGATCTTCGTCCGGACACAAATGGAACCGCAATCGTTGATCGGCACCTTGCGCCGCACCGTGGGCGAGATCGACAAAGACGTGCCGATCTATCGCCCGCGGACTTTGGCGGACTACATGTCGAGCTCAGTCGCGCAACCGCGCTTGAATGCCATGCTGGTTGGTTTGTTCGCGCTGATTGCGCTGCTGCTCGCCGCCGCCGGAATTTTTGGAGTGATGAGTTACTCGGTTACGCAGCGCACGCAGGAAATTGGAATCCGACTCGCGCTTGGCGCGCAACGCTATGATGTGTTGCGTCTGGTTGTTCTCCAAGGCATGCGCTTCGTCGGCGCTGGCGTCGTGCTCGGGCTGATCGGAGTTTTTGTCTGCAGCCGTTTGTTGCAAAGCCTGCTTTTCGGAATCGGCGCGACCGATCTCCGAACAATGTTCGCCGTCACACTGATTTTAATCGCGGTCGCGTTCATCGCCTGCTTGTTGCCGGCGCGCCGCGCCACGCTGGTTGATCCCGTTAAAGCACTCCGCGCCGAATGAATTTCCCGAAACCAATCAACCCCACATTCTTATGAACGATATTCGTTTCGCGTTTCGTAAACTCCGACAATCACCCGCATTTACCTCGATCGCGGTGATCACGCTCGCGCTCGGGATCGGACTCAACACCGCCATCTTCAGTTTAGTGAACGATCTCTTTCTGCGCGGTCTGCCCTTCAAGGAACCTGCGCGCGTCGTGCACTTTTTCGGCGGAGACAAATCGCGCGACCTCGTAGATTTGCCGGTTTCGGCGCCGCGCTTCGAACATCTTCGCGATGGCCAAACCATTTGCGAGAGTCTGGCCGGGGAGAATTTCTTCGCCTTCACATTGACTGGTCTCGGTGATCCCGTGCAGGTCTTCGGTGGAAGATTGACTTCCAACTACTTTGACGTGCTTGGCGTACGTCCAATTCTTGGCCGGAATTTTCTTCCCGAGGAACAGGAGGGCGCAGATGTCGCACTCATCACGAAGAATTTTTGGCAGAAACGGATGGGTGGCGATCCGAACGTAATTGGTCGCAGCATCACGCTCGATGGAATGGCGCATACTATTGTCGGCGTTCTTCCTCATATGCCGGCCAGCTGGTTCGGGGCGAACCCCACTGCCGAGGTTTGGACGACAAAACCGTTTCAGATCCCTGGGTTCACTTATGAGCGGATGATGCGCGGCACCAGTTTTCTCCGCGTGATTGGACGATTGAAACCGGGCGTTAGCGTGAAACAAGCCAAGGCGGCGCTGCCGTCGTTCGATCAAAGTTATAACACGCAATTCCCGAACAAGATCGACAGTACGTTAACGACAACGCTCAAGACTTTGCCCCAGGACGTGACCGAGAATTTGCAAGCGGGGTTTGCGACGCTTTTCGCCGCGGTCAGTTTTGTTTTGCTCATTGCGTGCAGCAATGTCGCTAATCTGTTGCTGGTCCGTTTCAGCGGCCGTCGCCGCGAGATCGCCTTGCGAATGGCCATCGGTGCTTCACGCACAAGCATTGTGCGGCTGTTTGTCTTTGAAAGCTTGCTCGTCAGCGCGATTGCCGGCGTTGTTGGAGCTTTCGTGGCATGGCGGTTAGTGCCGCTCGTTCCGAGAATGGCTTCCAATTTTCTGCCGCTGGAAGCGAACACCGCAACTAGTTTGTCTCTTCCGGTTCTTGCATTCACGATCGCGTTATCGCTCTTGACCGGGTTGTTGATGGGAATTTATCCGGCGCTGCAGGGCTCACACGCCGATTTGGTTGATGGTCTTAAAGAAGGCGGGCGCGGGACCAGCGGGAGCGTGCGCCAGCAACGTTTCCGCAAAATTCTCGTCGGCGCGCAGGTGGCCCTCTCAGTCACTCTCCTCGCCGGCGCGGCTCTGCTCATCACCAGTTTCATTCGTTTGAGTCAGCAGAACATCGGGTTTCGCTCTCAAAATCTCTGGACCGGCGCGGTCACATTGCCAGTGGCACAATATCCGGACGCTGCGTCACGTCAGCGTTTCGTCGAACAAACGCTTAACGCCTTGCGCGACGTTCCCGGTCTCGAGAGCGCGACAATCAGCGGTGATATTCCGTTGGCCGGAGGCAATCGAACGCTCTATGCGCGGGCCGATCGTGACGTCCCGCCAATCGAAAAACGTGCGAACGGACCGTCCCACGACATCGCGCCGGGATATTTTCGGACCTGGGGAGTTCCGCTGCTGGCGGGACGCGATTTCAACGAACATGATTCCGCCGACGCCCAAAACGTGTGTCTGATTAGCCAGGCCGGCGCGAAGAAAGTTTTCCCGAACGAAAATCCGATCGGCAAGACTCTGCTCGTAACAAGTCTTGGTGTGCCGGTCGAAATCGTTGGCATCGTCGGCGACGTGCGGTCGATCCGAGTTGCCGAAGCGCCGGGCATGGAATTTTATCGGCCGTCGGCTCAGGAAAATTTTCCGTTCCTCAACGTGACCGTCCGCAGCAATTTCAAAGTGGACGCGGTTACGAAGCTAGTGCAATCCGCCCTGAACACGGTCAATCCGGGTCTCGCCATTGCGGTGCCGCAAACGATGGACGCCGTTGTCGCCCAGGCGCTGGGTCAGGCGCGGCTGATGATGTGGCTCCTGGGAATTTTCGCCGGCGTCGCTTTGCTCTTGGCGAGCATTGGAATTTATGGCGCAGTCGCTTACACGGTCGAACAGCGGACCGGCGAGATCGGCGTGCGAATGGCGCTCGGCGCACAAACACGCGACGTGCTGCGCCTGGTCGTGAATCAGGGAATGAAGCCGGTTGTTATTGGATTGGCGATCGGGATTGCATCGGCCTTTGCGCTCGGTCGCTTGATCGCGTCGCAGCTCTTCGAGGTTTCAGCGCACAATCCGGCTCTGCTCGGCGGCGCAACCGTATTGCTAGCCGCGATCGCGTTGATCGCATGCCTGTTACCAGCGCGGCGAGCGGCCTTAGTCGACCCGGTCCAAGCGTTGCGCACGGAATAAATCAGAGACCCCGATTATGCTGACTGACCTGAAATACGCTTTGCGAATGTTGGTGAAGGCGCCCGGCTTCACCGCGATCGCCATTTTGACTCTCGCTCTCGGCATCGGTGCGAACACCGCCATCTTCTCCGTTGTCGAAGGCACGCTTCTGCGGCCGCTGCCGTTTTCGCACGCGGAACGACTCGTTAGGATTTATGAGGCGCAGGATGAAAACGGCGTGCGCGCGGCCTCGCTTAATCTGAGCGATCGCACCGTCCAGCATTTCCGTGAATTCGGTCGCGACATTTTTGAAGACGTCGGCGCCGGAACAGGCGGCGTGGCGATGGTCGGCTTCAGCGACGGATCTCCAGCGCAAACTGTTCCCGCCGCGCGCATCACTTGGAACTTCTTCTCGGCCCTCGGTTTGTCGCCGGCGCAAGGTCGCACCTTCACCGGGGAAGAGGGTCACGAAGGCGCCGCGCCGGTCGCGATCATCGGCAATGATTTTTGGCGCAACATTCTCAATGCGCGGCGCGATGTTCTCGGCAGTACGCTCGTGCTAGATGGCACGCCGTACACCATCATCGGCGTGATGCCGAAATCATTCCGGCATCCGTATCGCGCTGACATTTGGCTGCCACTCGTGCTCAAACCGGACGACGTCGCGACGATCAATAATCATTATTTGTATGGCGTCGGTCGTCTCCGGCCCGGAGTGACAGCGGCGCAGGCGGAGGAAGCGGTGCGGCGAATGTGCGCCGCCATCAATCGCGCCGATCCGAATCCGGCGAATGCGCGCGCGGCTTACATGCCGCCGCTGCGCGAAAGTTTCGTCATGGATTTGCGGCCGAAAATTCTCGTCATTGTCGGCGCAGCCGTTTGCACATTGTTGATCGCCGCCGCGAATTTCGCCGGTCTGTTGCTCACGCGCGTTATCGAATGTGAAGGCGAATTTGCCTTGCGCGCCGCGCTCGGTGCGAGCCGGCGACGACTCGTTAGGCAACAACTTGTCCAGGCGCTTCTGCTTTCGTTGATTGGAACTGCGCTCGGTTTGGTCGTCGCATCGTGGGCGACGCCGTTTCTCCTCGCGATGAGTCCGGAAGGCGCGGACGCCACCGGCAGCGCAATGCGCGAGTTCGATTATGCGGCACGACTCGATTTGCCGGTCTTCGCATTCGCGGCCGGCGCGATGGCGCTTGTCGGTTTGGGATTTGGTTTTCTCCCCGCCGCGCGCGCCTCGCGCACAGATTTGCGCGGAGCGATGAACGCCAGTGCGCGCGGCGCAACGCTCGATCGTAACGCGCGCCGCTTGCTCGGCTCATTCGTCGTGATTGAACTCGCGATCGCGGCCGCGCTCCTTACGGCAAGCGTCACGGCCACCCAATATTTTCGAAAACTCGTCGATGAACCGTGGGGTTTCGAAACGCGAGATCGTCTCGCCGTAAACATTTCTCTGCCGGATCGTTTCTTTCCGATCGCGGCAGCGAAGCAGAACGCGCTCGACAATTCGCTCGCGCAATTGCGCACCTTACCTGGCGTCAAATCCGCCACGGTCGTTTCGCCTTCGCCAATGAACGCCTCGTGGACCTTGATGCTTTTCAATCCGGAAAACGCGCCTGCGCCGGAACCGGCCGGCGTTTATTCCGCCTACTCCCGCATCGCCGTGCCGGGATATTTCCAAAGCATCGGCCAGCCGCTCTTGCAGGGCCGCGATTTCTCGCCGGGGGACACACCAAACGCGCCACTCGTCTGCATTATCAGTCAAAGCATTGCACATCGTTTTTGGCCTAACGAGTCGTCGATCGGTAAACGCATTCGCTGGGGGAGAATCGACGGCACGCGGCCGTGGTTCACCATCGTTGGTGTGGTCGGCAACACGAAAGCGATCGCTGATCCGCGCGATGGTGAAGTTCTCGGGATGATCGCACGACCCATGGCGCAGATGCTCGTGCACGCAACTACGCCACTCGACGATATCACATTCGTCCTGCACACAAATGCCGCGACGGCTTCACAATCGACGATCCGCGCGGCACTTGCTTGTGCCAATGCCCAGCTGGCGGCTTTCAATTTCGTCTCGTTAGGCGAAGCGGCCGCGCAATCGCGCACGACGGAGCGCTTTATCTTCGTGCTCGTCTCCTCGTTTGGTTTTCTTGGTTTAATTCTCGCCGCGGTTGGTCTCTACGGCTTACTGTCGTTACAAGTTGCGCGACGCGAGCGCGAATTCGGAATTCGCAGCGCACTTGGTGCGACCGCGGCGCAGATCATTCAACTCGTCGCTCAACAAGGTGCGCGCTTGCTCGCTATCGGATTTACTGCCGGCGCACTCGCGACCTTGGGAGTTTTTCGTCTCGTCCAAAATCAGTGGGCCGAGATGCCCGCGCCGAACCTGCTCGCATGGGTCGGCGGCGGTGCAGTTCTTGCCGCCACAGTTGCGGTCGCCTGCTGGCTCCCCGCAAGGCGAGCAGCGCGCGTCGATCCAGTCGTCGCTCTTCGTGCCGAATGAATTGATCTGAGCAAATCAACCCAGCGTCACATGAACGATCTCGGTTTCGCCTTTGGTAAACTTCGGCAATCACCGGCGTTCACTTCCGTTGCCGTAATCAGCATTGGAATTTATGGCGCTGTTGCCTACACAGTCGAGCAGCATTGCGCACTGAATAATCAATCAAGGATCTGAACGCCTTCGGTTGCTGTCCGCTTGGCGTAAAGTTCGCTTAACCGTTTTGTCATCGGGCCGACTTTGCCATCGCCGGTGTCGCGATTGTCGATCTTAACCACGCCGGCGAGCTCGCCCATCGTGCTGGTACAAAACACTTCGTCTGCGCTATAAACATCGACTGGTGACAGATCGGCTTCGACGCAGCGAATTTTTTCGGCAGCGGCGATCTCGATCACGGTCGCCCGCGTGATTCCTTCCGGACAGGCCACAACTTTGCTGGTGGCCAGATCGCCTTTGCGCACGATGAAAACATTCGTCGCATTGGTTTCGGCAATGAATCCGTTGATGTCGAGCATGAGCGCGTCGTCAGCACCGGCGTTGTTCGCTTCGATCTTGGCCAGAATGGAATTGAGCAAATTCGCGTGATGAATCCGTGGTGATCAATTTCAAACCGTCTTTCGAATAAACCGGCGCCTTGTGCTCGGCGAGAATGATCAGGGTCGCGCGGCTCTGGTTCAGCCGCGGATCCATGCCGGAGGTGATCTTCACTCCGCGCGTGAGCGTGAGACGAATATGGACACCATCGCGCATTTTGTTCGCAGCGAGTGTCCGCTTGAGTTCTTCAATTATCTTTTCGCGAGATGGAAGATCGACAATCGACAGTGCGTGCGCCGAACGTTCCAGACGATCGAGATGTTCGTGCAATTTGAAGATGCGACCGTTGTAAAGGCGCAATCCTTCCCAAACCGCGTCGCCGCCTTGCACCGCCGAGTCGAACGGACTAATCCCCGCTTTGTCGCGGTGGACGAGATGACCGTTGATGTTGACGATCAGATCGCGGTTTTTGGGATTAAATTTCTGAAGCATCTCTATTGATCTCGCAGATTATTCAGAAAGGATCGGAACGCATCTTTTTGAATCCCAAATTTGTGTAAATCTGCGAAATCCACGGATGATCCTTTAATGCAGCCGTAATTCGTAAAGCTGCTCATAACATTCACGACACTGCTCATGAATCTCGCGGAGACGATCCGGGACATCCCCTTCTCGCGGTGTGTAGGGCTGAAACGATGTCGATCTTGCCACCTCGTCGTACCAATGGTTTGCCCAGATGCCGTCGGTCTCGCGTAATCCTGGCGGCCACGAGAGCATCGCCTTGTCGAATTCCACGCCAACTGTGTCGCAGAGAAGCCGCAAGATGCGCTCCGGATTTTCCAGAACATCTTTTGCATCGACAACTGGCGGCACCGAGCCGGTGTGGTGGTAGGACGCGGTTCGTTCGCGCACAAAATCGAAGATTTTCTGCTGCTGAACGTAACCGAGATCTTCCAGTTTCGGTTCCGGATTCTTTTTGATGTAGGAAAGAATCACTTCGCGCGGGTCGCGGATGAGAAAACAATTCGTAAGATCGACAAGCCATTCCCGATCGATCTCAGGCAGCAAATGATGCGTCATCTGTTTTTGAAAGAAGACACGCTTGTCGGACGGCAACGGGCCGGTCAGCTGTTTAACAATCTTCCGCCAATCGATTTCGCCGTGTGCGATGACTTCTTCGGCACCAGGGTGTTCTTTGCCGGTCCTCGCTAAATAGTAGGCGTAAAACGGCTCGTCGATCACGACGGTGTCGGCACGATTGCCCCAGGCGCGCATCATGGCCGTGGAGATGTTCCGCGGACCTGACCACATCGCGATGCGAACCGGGGAGGAAGTCACGGCTAGCCGAAGATGAGAAGCTGAATCGAGTCGGGCAGCTGTTGGGCGACGTTTGTCACCACACTGCCGCGGAGAAGATTGGCCAGCGCGGTTCGCTGAGTCGCGCCGATGACGAGGTAATCGACGCCCATGGTCGCGGAAAGATCGACAATCGTTGCGGCGGCGTCCTGGCTGACCGCATAAACCGGAATGACACAAACGTCGCGCTCGGCCCCGAGTTTCATCATCAAAGACATGATCGCGTTCGCTTCCGGATCGTCTCGCCATTTCGCCCGGCCAAGCGAAGCCGGTCCACCCGAATAGTAGACAGCAACCTCTTTGACGTAGAGCACGCAAAGAGTCGCTTTGCGCAATTGCGCTTCATCAAGAGCGAACCCCAGGACGGGCGTGATTCCGCGCGCCGCGACCATGATCTTTTGACCTTCCTGCAATCGCGCTTGCACGCGAGCTTCCAGATCCGGCCCGACCATTTCCGCGACTTCGCGCGTGACGGTGACCGTGGTCAGACCTTGTCGCTTCTGCGTGTAAGCGCGAAGCGCTAATCCGGCGACCAGAATGGCGACTACGAACTGGAGCGCGTCGAGTTTGGTGTGCGCCAGTGTCAGCTCGACAAGAAACAGAATGCAAAATGTGACGCCGAAAAGGAGGCGATCGTACCAGGTGAAACCAACGGTGCGGTTAAATGTGCACGAGCCGACGTTGACTGTGATCGCGCCGACGACGCCGATGGCGTAAAGGCCGGCAAGGGAGGTAAAGTTTGCGGCGAAGAGAAGAACGACGGCGGGAAGCCCAATTCCTATGAGCAGCGGATAAATCGGCACGCCGTGGCGGTTCAATCTCCTAAATTGCCGCGGCATCTCCCGATCGCGCGACATCATGTAAAGCAACCCAATCATTGCGACGATGGCGGTGTTGGCGGCGCTGAGGAGGAGAAGGAAGAAAACGATTCCGACGATCCAGCCAAAGAGATTGCCGATCGCAGGTGAAAATGTTGCGGTCGCGAATTGCTCACCGATGAAGCGGAGCATGTCTTCACTCCGCAGTTGCAGCACCGAAGCGATCGATGATGGATCGGACAAATGCAGAGTCTTTCCGAGCACCGATGGCAATTTGGCGATCGTTTCGGCGCCGGAGAGCGCGAGGATGACGCCAACAAATTGGACCCAAAGTGCCCCCAGACTTTCATGGCGCGGTTGAAGGAAATGCGTGGTCAGATGCGGCGTGCTAATCGCGATCAGGACAACAACGACAATCACGGTTGGCACTGCTAACGCGACAGCAAGGCTGCCGGAATGTTTCGGTCCGAAATAATTGATCATGCCCATGATCAAAAGAACCGCGATGGTGGTCAGCGCGATGTGATCGCGAAGAAATTTGATCCAGGCAATGTGCTCCGCGCCAGAAGTGATGTAGGTCAATGCCGACCAGCCGCTGAGTGCGGCAGTCACGGTTAAATCAGCCAACAAAAGAAGTGCGCCAATGACAGCGAGCAATCGCCCTTGCGAACGCGCCGCCGAGTAAACACCGCCGCCGTCGGGGAAATGGCGGCAGATCACGATATAGTTGATCCCGACCAAACCGGTCAGCGTGCAGACCGCGAGAATAATCGGCAGCGACGAAAATCCGGCCGCCAAGAACGCAAGACCGATCACATAGGCCTTGCTCGTGCCCCAGTCCCCATAAAGAAGCGCGGCGGCGCGTTTCCAGTCGACGTTGCGCGGGCGATGGACGGCGCCGCTCTCGGTAATGATCAAGTCAGCCATTTGGCGTGGGGTGACTGTTCATAGGCGGTCGCGCCTGACAAGCGCTTTGTTCAGGAACCCAGCGCACGCTCCGAAATAGTTCATCGTTTTGGAGCTCCCCGTAAAATGCTCAGGAGGATAATGTAGTATTCCGTCCGACTTTGTCCGATTTGACGCAACCCGCTACCGATTTCAAATTTCCGCCAGTTCTTTGTTTCGCTTAATGATTCGACTGGATCGAGTCAGCGGGGGAACCAATTCCGAAAGGATCGGGGCGAACGGTGCGCGGCATCGAGAGCATTTAATGGCTCCAGCCCGACAGCTAACCTCGTCAGCATCATTAAAGTGCAAGGGATGTCGTAAATCCGACTCCGCTTGAAGTGAGGCGCCTCGTCGCGCGAGTCCGCCTTGTTTGAGTCAGGAGAATAATTGAGCCTAACGAGAGTTGGGATTGTGATCGGGATTGTAATCTCGAATGCCAGCGCTGCCGATAACGCGGACTGGTTTGGACAACGTTTGTTTGACGCGTTCGCGAAGGATCTGGTGTCACCGGCCTACGAAGCCCCGGCGGCAGATGCTTCGCCACCGCCGCGCCGAATTCCGCCCGCGCCATTCGATTCGCCGCCGTTTCCATCCGGCGATTGGCAAATCGGCGGCACACCAATCATCGGTGATCCGGGCAACGTTGGGCCGTGGCCGTTGATGGAAGCGATCTATGCCGGACCGAACGGTGACGCTTGGAAGAGAAGCCGGATTCAAATCTACGGTTGGGAAGATTTTTCGTGGAACGTGAGCACGTCCGCCAACACGTCCTGCGGAGCGAACGCCAATTTCCCGCTCATTTACGATTTGCGCCCGAATCGTTTCGAGCAAAACCAGTTCGTTCTCTACATCGAGCGCGTTCCTGACGAGTTTCAAACCGATCATGTCGATTGGGGGTTTCGAATTTCGAATGTCTACGGGCTTGATTATCGGTTCATGATTTCGCGCGGGCTTTTCAGCGATCAATTGCTGGAGGACAACAACTACTACGGCTTCGACATGCCGATGGTCTACCTCGACATCTACTTCCCACAGATTTTTCAGGGAATGAATGTCCGGATTGGCCGCATCATTTCCGAGCCCGACATCGAAGCGCAATTGGCGCCGAACAATCTCATGTCCAGCCACTCGATTGTTTATGGGTTCGACAATTACACCCAGACCGGAATCTTCACGACCACTAAGATCGACAATCAGTGGACGATCCAAGCCGGCATCTCGAACGGCACCGACGTCGCTCTTTGGCAAAAAGATCCAGGCAATCAACCGACTGGCACGGTGATGATCCAGTGGACGGCGCCGAACCAAATGGATTCGATTTACGCTGGTGACAACGCGTTTAACAATGGCGAATTCGGCTACAACAATTTACAGCAGATCGTTGGAACATGGACGCACAAGTTTAACGACAAGATCTACACCGCGACGGAAGCGCTCTGCATGTACATGAATGACGCGACGACGCATCCGACCAAAGAGGTGCCGTTTCAAAACGGTTCATTTCCAGTGAAACCGGGTTATGCGTCGGAGTGGGGGATTCTCAATTACACTATGTTTCGCATCGCTCCGACGGCGTTCTTCACGGCGCGCAACGAGTTCTACAACGACATCGTCGGAAGCCGGACCGGTCACGCGACTTCGTATTCCGAGCACTCAATTGGCGTGACGTGGTGGCCGGACAAGATCGTTACCCTTCGCCCCGAGCTTCGTTTCGATCATTCTTATGACACGGCCGCCTTCGATAACGGCACGCGACGAAATCAGTTCGTCGCGTCGATGGACTTCATCATCCACTACTAATGATACCAACCAACGCCGTTGCTGGTTACGCTTCGTTCTGGCTGATCGCCGCGATGTGCGTGCTGACCGCGTTGGTCGGCCTGAATTACATGGTGATCTGCCGCCTGTACCCGGACGGCGGTGGTGTCTACGCCAGCGTGCGTCATCGCAGCGAGGTCATTTCCATCGTCGGTGCATTCCTCCTTATCGCCGATTATTTGGTAACGGCGGCGATTAGCGCTTTGTCGGCATTTCAATATCTCGGCGTGCCACACCCCGAAAAATTTGCGGCCGCCGCAATCCTCATCATTGGATTGCTCAATATTCTCGGACCGCGACATACTGGCGGCCTCGCCTTTTTAGTCTCAGTTCCAACAGCGATCGTCGTTGTCGTGCTGGGACTTTTCAGTCTGCCGCACATGGGCGACGCGATTGGTCATTTGCAGCCGTTGCACGGTGGTTTCTGGCAAAGTTGGGCCGGATTCGTTGGAATTGTGCTCGCCCTGTCCGGCGTCGAGGCGATCGCCAACGCCACCGGCGTGATGAAACTCGATCCCGGCAGCACGGAGGAGAATCCATCGGTGGTTAAGACTTCTACGCCCGCAATTTTGTGGGTGATGCTTGAGGTCTGCATCTTTACCGCGTTGCTCGGTCTCGCGATGCATGCACTCGGCGGATTGCAAATCGTCAATGGCGATGTCAACGCGCCTCATGCCGAAGGTGTTCGGGATTACATGCTGCGCTACATGGGAGAAGTGTTCGTGGGCGGCGCATTTGGGCCGGCACTCGGTCATCTCTTTGGGTTCGTTGTCAGTATCGTCTTCGGCCTGCTGCTGCTCTCAGCCGTGAACACGGCGATTGTCGATCTAATCATGATCCAATTTCTTATGTCGCGTGATCGTGAGATGCCGGCGATTTTCCAAAGGCTGAACAAATGGGGCGTGCCCAGTCTCGGCCTCGCGCTTGCCACAATCGTCCCGATGCTGCTTGTGATTCTGGTCAAAGACATGGCCGGTCTGGCCGATCTTTACGCAGTGGGCGTCGTCGGCGCGATCGCCACTAATCTCGGCGCGACCGCGACCGATCGTAAATTGTCGATTAAAGCCTGGGAGCGCACGCTCATGTTCAGCACCTTCATCGTGATGGCGTCTATCGAAATGTCGCTGCTCATCGATAAACCAAACGCGCGCTATTTCGCGGTCACCATTCTCGCAGTCGGCTTGGTTCTACGCGGCCTGGTGCAGGAACGGCGTATGAAAAAGGAAGTCAGACCCCCACTCGTGCCGGAACGGATGGATGTCGATCTTGCTGCGCCAGCGCGCGAATCTGCGGTGGGACCAGCAATTGGCGGCGAAGCGATCTTGTGTGCGATCCGCGGCACCGGGCGCACACTCGACTTCGCCTTACGCGAAGCCCGCAAAACCGGGTCGCGTCTGTATCTGCTCTTTGTCCGTGAGCAGGCGTTCATGACTGAGCAGGATGCCAGACGTAAATGGCAGGATGACGAAGAAGCGAGCCGCGTTTTCAATGAGGCGAAACAAAAGGCGGGCGATC
>WNFA01001325.1_pt1 | contig 26771 bp, 25 predicted proteins | sample 5400481 | NCBI WGS metagenome assembly WNFA01 (sample SAMN13153340, study PRJNA577476) | soil metagenome | isolation source: 120 cm saprolite under Douglas fir tree site 2 hole 1 replicate 2 | place: USA:California | collected 2015-04-18 | reverse complement strand
CCCGGCATCAGCACCCTGATCGCCGATCTGACGCACAGCGGCCAGGCCTTCAACGCCCTGACCACGCATTTCGGCTTCGACCGTTTCGAAGCCGGCAGGCCGCCGGCGGCGCCGGACGCCGTTGTGCATTTTGCCGCGATACCGCGGGTACTGATCGAGCCGGATAACGAGACGTTTCGCGTCAACACGGTCAGCACCTATAATGTCATCGAAGCCGCGGCGAAACTCGGCGTCCGCAAGATCGTGATCGCCTCCAGCGAGACCACCTACGGCGTCTGTTTTGCCGAAGGCGACAAGGATTTCAGAAGCTTCCCGCTCGAGGAGGACTATGACACCGATCCTATGGACTCTTACGGGCTTTCCAAGGTCGTGAATGAAAAGACCGCGCGCGCCTTCGCCATGCGCTACGGCATCGACGTCTATGCGCTGCGGATCGCGAACGTCATCGAGCCTCATGAATACGACATGTTTCCCGACTTCCTGGCCAATCTGCCGTCGCGAAAACGCAATGCTTGGGGCTACATCGACGCCCGCGACCTCGGCGAGATCGTGCATCTGGCGATCCAGAAAGACGGGCTCGGCTTTCAGGTCTTCAACGCCGTCAACGACACCGTCACCGCCAACATTCCGACCCGTGAAGTACTGAGCCGCTATTGTCCCCACGTCCCGATCACCCGCGAACTCGGCGATTACGAGGCGCCGCTGTCGAACCGGAAGGCGCGCGAGGTGCTGGGATTCAGGGAAGCGCACAACTGGCGGAAATACGTCAAGGCCGGATAGCGACTGCGATACTTCATCGCCGCGTTAAATCCTCGGGTTGGCGCGGCTTTGTTTTGTGAATTGACGATCAACTACGGCTCGCCGGTCCAAGCCCGCCGGGATGTATGGCGGATAGCAATCTCAACAACATTCTTACATACGCGATAAAGATGTCACCGCGATTAAAGCCGCCGAACAACTCGTAGACAGGCATGACGTGGAACTGTGGGACCGCGATCGATTGGTCGCCAAGCTGATCCACAAGCCGAAGTGATCAAATCCGGCTCGAACGATCCCGTCGCTTCCTCGCAGCTGACGGAAGCGAGTGCGGCCATGAATCAAACGAGCCGAGAGGAACTTGAAACGAAGCCGATTAGCAACGGAACACAGCGATCCAACCACCAAGGCGTGGCTCCAGCAATTTGTCCGTGAACTTGAAGCGCAACTTCGCGACATGAGATAAAGGCCGTCTCAGTTAGCGGCCTCTTCATCTCAGCGAAGTTTACTCTGTCGCCTATTGGCAGCACTTAGCCGACGTCGGTGTTCTGGCGAATGTCCACTTAATCGAGACACCCGACAGCTCACGTCCGAGCGTTCTTACACGACCAAGACCCATTGCAGTGCGGGCTAACCCGTAGCGACGGAATTCGGAAACATCGACCTTGCGAGCCTCGCCGGACTGTTCGGCAGCGCGAAAAGCTCGACCCCGTCCTCGTTGCTAGCGGACCGCGGCCGCGATGGTCGACGGTCGGAGACCATGAGAGCAGGCCGCGCGGCATGGGGGGCGGGTGTTTCAACAAGCGGCGCGACGCCCGCGCGACCTGAATTCCGACGCCAGTGCCGAAACCATCTTCGGTTGCTACCATCTTTTCGAAGCCTTGAATGTGCCCGACGACCCGGTCGAAGCGGACAAAATTTGAGGCCCGGCTGCCCATCGCGTCCAGATTTCGGAATTGAGCCATTACGAAAGCTGCTATCCCGGTCTACCGCGGCTTGTTTCCGGTCGCGCCCACGCCGTTCGTGGAAAACGACTCCCTCGACTCCTGATCCGCATGTTATGAAGACCGACAATAAAACGACGGGAGGACCCATGATGATATCCTTGAACGCAGCTACCGTACTGCCAGACGACGGCACCGCGGGCACGCTGGTCGGCCGCGTTTGGCTTCCTTCTGCGTCAGGTCCCTCAGTCGTGGCGGTTCGCGACAGCGGCTTTTACGATGTCACGTCGCGTTTTCCGACCGTGAGCATGCTTGCGGAGGAAAGCGATCCGGCCGGCGCACTCGGGAACGTCGAGGGTACTCGAATCGGCGATCTCGATCGCATCGCCGCCAATACGCCGCCGGACGGACGCGATTCCGGAAAGCCCTGGCTGCTTGCGCCGATCGACCTTCAGGTGCTCAAGGCCGCCGGCGTCACCTTCGCGGTATCGATGCTTGAGAGAGTGATCGAGGAAAGGGCCCGCGGCAATCCAGCATCGGCGGCCGCGATCCGTGCGGAAGTCGAGCGGCTCGTCGGTGACGATCTTTCGAAGCTGAAGCCGGGGTCCGCCGAGGCGAAGCGCCTGAAGGACGTGCTGATCTCACAGCAGGCATGGAGCCAGTATCTCGAGGTCGGAATTGGCCCGGACGCGGAGGTCTTTACCAAGGCGCCGGTTCTGTCGTCAGTGGGGACCGGGATGGATGCCGGTCTTCATCCGAAATCAAGCTGGAACAACCCCGAACCCGAAGTCGTGCTCGTCGTATCGAGCCGCGGCCATATCGTCGGCGCGACGCTCGGAAACGATGTCAACCTTCGAGATTTCGAAGGACGATCCGCGCTTTTGCTTTCGAAGGCGAAGGACAACAACGCGTCCTGCGCGATCGGGCCGTTTCTGCGCCTGTTCGACCGGAGCTTCAGTCTCGATGACGTGCGCGAGATGGATGTGGCGATGACAGTCATCGGCGAGGATGGCTTTGTTCTTGAAGGTCATTCCTCCACCCCGATGGATTTGCGCTTTTTCTCGGCACCATGTTTGCCCCGATCAAGGATCGCGATGTGGCGGGAGAAGGGTTCACTCATAAGCGCGGCGATATCGTTACGATCGGGACGCCGAAGCTTGGCAAGCTGACCAATCGAATGCTTCCGAGCGACGAGTGCGAGCATTGGCAGTTCGGTCTCGGCGCAATGATGAAGAATCTCTCCAGCAGAAAGTGTCTTTGAATTGTATTTGCGCCGGGCTTCTCGGGGCCTTTTTTAGGGGATTGCAGACGTTCCCTGAAAGTCGGCTGTTGAATCCAGTTCAGGCGCGGTCCCGAAACGATATCTGCTCGACATTCGAGGCATCACGCGGCGCTGCAAGCGGCGGCCATACCTGGTTTCGGCCCTTGAGCTTCGCTGCATAAAGAGCGGTATCTGCGACGGCAATCAACTCCGCCGCCGTGAGCTCGCCGACGGAAGCTGAGGCAACGCCGAAACTCGCTGTGACGATCCCGAATAGGCCCGGCCCTTCGTTCGGAATGGTCGCCGTTTCAACTGACCTGCGTATCCTCTCGGCGATCCGCATCGCATCAACCAACTGCATCTCGGGCAGCACCACCAGAAATTCCTCGCCGCCGTAACGGACTGCACCTTCCGAAGCTGCGCCGAGCTCGGCGATCAGGATCGAAGCCATCCGCTTCAGGCAGAGATCGCCCGCCCCATGGCCGTATCTATCGTTCAGCCACTTGAAGTGGTCGATATCCATCAAAATAACCGACACGATTGTTGGTGGTTCGCCGTCCGCCCTCCACAGCAGGCCCAGCTCGATATCCAGGTGATGGCGGTTCGCCAGACCAGTGAGGGCATCGCGTTTCGATGCTGCATCGGCCTGCATGTGGCGAAGGCGGTCCCGCAGCGAGAATAGATAGGCGCGTCTCAAATCGCGCTCCATCGTGTAATTGGCAACCAACGTGATGTACGCGCAAATCGCGATCTGCACGAGGATCATGGCCGCGACGGGACCGCCGATGTAGTTCGCCGACAGGACCACCGAAGCATGGCAAATCACGATGGCGGCAGTCACGGCGCGTGCAAAAGGAAATGCCAGTCGGTGCAGCGATACGTTCGCGTAGAGGAGCGTCGGAATAATGACGTACTGGTAGTGTGCGGCACTTTCGCTCGTCGTGGACGCAAAGCCGTAGTCTATCTGTAGAATAATGAACAGCGTATGCTGGCCGCCAGGCACTCGCGAACGAAGGGTCGTGGGCGCTTGGTCATCGCCCAGGCTGCAAAGAGCATCCATGGCGTGACTAGGCCGAGATGAAGCAACGTGGCAACGCGAAATACGTCGGGGACGAGCAGCCAATCGGCGATCAAGAAGAAATTGTAGAGGACGGCGGAAACAAGGATTCCTATTCTAAGTCGCGTGCACCGCCGCTCCTGTGTATCTTCCTCGAAGAGTTGTTCCAATGCGGCAGGGAACGCGATAATGCGTCTTCCCTTCCCCATGAGGGCTTCGACCGCTTCGAGCGTGACTGACAAATCGGCAACCCTGTTCGCTTTGCAGGGTTTCAGTATGCAGTCACCATGCTTTCCAAGAAATTTCGGAACGAGGTTAACTGGTCGCTTAGATCGATAATAATGTGACCGTCAGACCGGCGCTCGCTTCGCGCCAGCGTCGTCTGAAATGTTTCTCCGGCCCAACCTGACGGTGCGACCCCGCGGATCAACAGGCTTTCGCGGATGTCTCTGTTCTTCAGGTACAGTCGGGACACATGCACGTGGTGTCTCCGAATGTCCGCTTCGCGCCAAAAGCAGTCAGTCGAGGAAATGACTGTTTGGGTTGGGTTAGCGCGACATTGGCGATTAGCGCAGTGAACCGCTATGTTCGTTTTCTTACTCGCGTACTACAAATTCCATTCAACACTTCTAGCTGGCTGCACTCTGTCAGAGTAGGATGAGCTCGTAAGATTAGGAAACATGCGTACTATGATCAGGCCGCCAAGATCGGACGTTCGTTCAGCAGATGAGATCGCTCGAACGCTCAAGCTCGACAAGGGTCTCGGCTTTCTGGTGCGGTTGCTCGATACCCGGGTTCACCTGCTCTACGAGCAGTTGACCGGGCAGAACGATATCACGCCGCGCCAGTTCGGTGTGCTGTTGACGCTCCACCAGCAGGGCACGCTTACGCTCACTGAACTTGCCGGACACATCCGGGTCGACCGCAGCACGCTCGGCGAAATGATCAATCGCATGGCGGAGCGATCCCTGATCACCAAGCGCAACAACGGTAACGATCGACGCTCCGCCGAGGTGTTGCTGGCGCGCGCCGGCAAGATGGTGCTGCTGGAGATCGTTGCCGGCGCCGCCGAGCTGCAAGGCGCCTTGCTCGCACCACTGTCGGCCCAGGACCGAGCGCATTTCATGCGCTGCATGAAGCTGATCGCGGAACCGGCACCAAAAGCCGACGACTGAGCCGACCGGCCGATCTGGCTTGGCGCGGGGGCCTGGCATGCTGATTTGCCGCCAAATTCGCATTGCTGGACCCGGCACACGATGTTACTACGTATACGTAGTAAATAAGAATCGGATGGAGGGACGTTTGCGGCTGCGTGACTATCTGAGCGTCCCCTATCTTCTGGAGGCGGAAACGGTCGAGGTAGCGGGGTCGTGGGTCAGACGCGTCGCCTATCCGGAACTGCCCGGCTGCACGACCGAGTCTCTTGTCGTGGAGCACGCCCTTCACAGCCTTGAACGGATGCGGATTGAGATAATCGTCCGCATGGTCAGCGAAGGACGCATTCCTCCAGTGCCCCGCCCGCCTCTGCAGGATTGCGATCCGGCCTGGGTCGCCAAGCAGGTTGGGCTCGCGGACGACCTAATCGCCCTTATCGATCGCGACGAAGCCGCGGCCCCTCGCGAACTACAAACCAATTACTAGTCGATGCCCAAGGGAAGAAACCAGGATGCTTTCTCATCAGGACAATGAAACGCTCGTTCGGGTAGGGCCGGGCACGGCCATGGGATCGCTGTTCCGGCTGTACTGGATTCCATTTCTGTTTTCAAAGGATCTGGTGTCGGATGGTCAGCCAAAGCGCGTGATGTTACTGGGCGAAGATCTTGTCTCATTTCGCGACTCACAGCAGCGCGTGGGGCTGATGGCCAATGCCTGCGCGCATCGCGGCGCGCCGATGATGTTCGGCCGCAACGAGGATTGCGGGCTGCGCTGCGTCTATCACGGCTGGAAATACGACGTGACCGGGGCGGTGACGGACATGCCGGCCGAGCCGGTCAAGAGCCGACTCAAGGACAAGGTCAAGATCACAGCGTATCCGTGCGAGGAACGCAACGGCATCGTCTGGGCTTATATGGGCCCCGACACCGCCGAGCTGCCGCCGCTGCCGAACCTCGAATGGAACATGGTGCCTGCGGAGAATGTGCAGGTTTCCATCCGGGTGCAGGAATGCAACTGGCTGCAGGCGCTGGAAGGCGAAATCGATTCCGCGCATGCCCCCATCCTCCACGGCCGCATCGACTCCAAAGGAGCCATCAACGAGTGGCTTGCCAAGCGCGATCTGCGGCCGACATTCGAGTGTGTTCGGCAAGACTTCGGCATGAGCATCGCGGCGAAGCGGCGGCTCGACGGCGAAAGGCTCTATTGGCGCGTCAACCAGTTCATGATGCCGTTTTATTCGCTGGTGCCGCCGCAATCGAAATTTCCCGATCTCAGCGGTCACGCCTGGGTTCCGATGGACGACAACCACACGCTCTGCATCTTCTTTTCTTACCATCCGTCCGAGCCGCTTCCGGCGCGCACCCGCGAATTATTCGAGGAAGGTCACCAGGGCCGGGAAACCGGCCATCCCAGCCGGCATGCCTTCGTGAAGCGCAACGCCACCGTGCCTTATGCCGACTACTGGACCAAGTTCACACGCGAAACCGGATACGAATTCGACTATCAAACCCAGGTCAGTACCTGGTTCTCTGGTCTGCCGGGGCTTTGGATCCAGGACGGCGCGTGCCAAAGCGCAATCCAGCCGATCTTCGACCGGACCAAGGAACACCTCGGTTCCAGCGATACCGGAATTGCGATGACCCGGCGGCTGCTGCTGGAAGCCGTCAGCGCTTATCGGGACCACGGCATCAAGCCGAACGGGGTGACCAACCCCGACACCTTCATGGTCCGTGCGGTCTCGCTCACTCTGCCGGAGACGACGTCATGGGTGGAATTCGGCAGCCGGCATATGGCGGCAAAGCTTGGTGCCGATTTCGGCTATCCGCTGTAGCCAGCATTCGGCTAAGGGAAGCCCGCGATGACGGAGAAGGTGATCCCGGATAGGGGCTTTGACGTGCAGCTGCATCGCAGCGGACGCACCGTCACCGTGCCGCCCGGGGAGACCATCCTGGACATTTTGCTCGACAATGGCGTCAACGTTTCCTTTTCCTGCTCGGAAGGCATCTGTGGCACCTGCGAAACAAGGGTGATCGAGGGGATTCCCGATCATCGCGACAGTTTCCTCAGCGATGAGGAAAAGGCAGAAAACAGCAAGATCATGATCTGCTGCTCCCGATCGAAATCCCCAGTGTTGACGCTCGATCTCTAGATGGCCGTCACGAGATCGCACGCGCTGCGAATAGCGGCCCGTCCCGGTAGTCGAGAACCACGATCTCCACCGCGGTGTCGAGTTTCGGTTCGATATCCGATAACACCCGGGTCGCGATCCGCAGGCCCTCGTCGAGATCGACGATGCCGACCCGATACGGGACTTCGTCCTGAAACGCCGCCGGCGCCGCATGGACTACGGTCTGCGAATAGAGCTTGCCGCGGCCGGAGAGCGCCACCCATGCAATCCGCTTCGACCAGCAATGCGGGCAGAACGGTTTTGGGGGAAACGTCAGACGCTCGCAATCATCACACCGCGTCGTCTCGAAACGTCCGGCGGCGAGCCCTTGCCAGAAACGCTGGGTGAATTCGGTCATGCGAGGCGGAAAGGCGCGGACACGATCGACGGTTTGCAAAACCAAGGTCATCGAACACCCTCCAGCACATGAACCAATGCCGCATTGTAGTTGCCGAGTTCAGCGCTAGTGACGGCGAGGCGGGCATTGGCGACCTGGCGCTCGCCGGCGCGGCCCGTGAGCTGCTCGTTGACTTCGAACAGACTGTAGAACGGGGTGACATGCGCGGGGTGCCCGCGCGACTGCAGGCCGCCCGAGGTGCACACCGGAATCCGTCCGCCAAGCGATGTCACGCCCTCGAAACAAAGACGGGCACCCTGCCCGCGCGGTACCAGGCCCAGCGCCTCGCTGGCGAGTACCTCGATGATGGTGCAGGGCGCGTAGAGTTCGGCAAGATCGATATCGGAGGCGGCGATGCCGGCCTCCTCGTAGGCCGCCTGCCCTGCTTTTTCTGCCGAAACCAGCGCGATCATGTCGTTCGGTACTTCGTTGATCTGATGCGCGCCCTCGTGGAAAAATCCCCTGCCGCGCACGCGGACGTAAGGCTTTCCGGATGCTTTCGCGATCTCCTCATCCACCAGCACGATGCAGGCGGCGCCATCGCCGCGCGGCGGCACCTCGTAGAGCCCGAGCGGCTCGACGATCGGCTTCTGCGCAAGCACCTCCGCCAGCGTAATGGGCTTGCGAAACTGCGCGATCGGATTGAACGAAGCGTGCCGCCGGTTCTTGACCGAGACGCTCGCGAGTTCCTCCCGGGATGACCTGAATTCGTGGATGTAGCGCGCGGCATCCATGGCGTACCAGGAAATCGGCGTGAACCCGAACGGCGCATGGAAGTCGACGTCACCGGTGGCGCGCATCGAATTCATCATGTGTTCGAAGGCAGGTACCGCCGATTCGAAATTGACGCCAAGTGCGAGCGCAACCCTTGACTTGCCGAGCCGAATATCATTAGCGGCGGCCTCGAAGGCCAGCGCTGCCGTCATTCCGTTCCCAAGAACTTCCAATACCGAGCCGGTGCATGGCAACCGCAGATAGTTCGCAATGAAAGTGGCAAAATACTTCTGCTGGGTGTAGGGGCGCGGCTGCGCAAATACGAGCGATGAAATCTCGCTTTTGTCGACACCCGCATCCGCCACCGCCTTGATCACGATTTTGGCGAGGATTTCATGCTCGAGCACCTGCAATTCGGCTTCGCGCGGGCTTTGCCATTTGGCGACCGGAAGCGCCGCAGCGCCCAGCATAGCAACACTCCTTGTCATCGGGGGGCGCCTCCTCGCAAATTGCCAAACCAGACGTCACCGACACACGATCAAGGCATCGGCGGCGAGAACACCGTTGGTGGATGCGATCAGAGGATTGACATCGATCTGATCGATAACGTCTCTTAAATCGTGCGCAAGTTCGGACAGCCGGCAGATGGTTTCGACCAGTGCATCGATATCCACGCCGGGCCTGCCGCGAAATCCCGTCAACAAGGCGTGGCCTTTCAGCGAGGCCAACATCTCGCGCGCGGTTTGATCATAGACCGGAGCAAGCCGCACCGCAGTGTCCGCCAGCAATTCGACCATGATCCCGCCGAGCCCGGCGGCAATCAGGGGGCCGAATTGACGATCGTTCTTGATGCCGAGCACGATCTCCGTGCCCGAGGGAGCCATCTGCTGCACGCTGACGCCGTCAATCCTGGCCTGGGGGGCAAAACGCAACGCCGATGCAAAAATGTTCTTGGCCGCTTCGCGAACATTCTCCGGCGTCGACAGCCCTAGCCTGACACCGCCTGCCTCTGTCTTGTGGAGGATATCCGGCGACACGACCTTGATCGCAACCGGCCCCCCAATTCGGCCAGCGGCCAAGGCCGCCTGCTCCGGATCGCGTGCCAGAATTTCACGCGGGATCGCGATCCCATAGCAGGCGAGGATCCGTTTCGAATCCGTCTCGGAAAGCGCTTTGCCGCGACCTGCTGCCTCGGAAAGTATGGCGCGCGCGGCCGGTTCGGCAGATGGATCCGACCTGCGCTTCAGTTCGCCCTGTTGATGCCCGCGCCCTTCATGCCAGTCTAGCCAGGCACGTAAGGTCGCAAAGCAACGATCGGCAGAGCGAAACATGCAGACCTTCGGGTCGGCATCGAGAAGTTCGCTGCCCGGTCCCTGATACCACTCGTTCATCCAGACCACCGCCAGTGGCCGGTCGGTACGGGCGGCGGCTTCGACGATCGCCGGGACCCGCGCGCCGCTTGAGGACGCGTGCGCGAAGATCATAGGCATCACCAGCGCACTGAAGCCGGAGTCGTTTGTAAACGCATCGAGGCAAAAACCGAAGGTCTCGGACGTCTTCAATACCTCAGCGGTGAGATCAGAGGGATTGGCGACCGAGCCGAAATCCGGGACAACCTCATGCAGCGCACTCGCGGTCTTCGCTTCCAGCGTGGGAAGCGGGATGTCGTGGGCTTCGGCCTTGTCGGCGCAGATCACGGCCGCTCCTCCTGAGGTTGAGAGGATCCCGACGCCACGGCCCTTCGTCGGCGCTTTTGTCTTTGCGAAAAACGAGGCGGTTTCCAATACCGCCTCCAGATTATCGACCGCGATCGCACCGGCATCTCTGATCGCCGTCTGATAGGCGACGACCGACCCGACCATCGTTCCCGTGTGCGACATTGCAGCCTTACTGCTGGTCTCGCTGTTACCGGTCTTGTAGACGATCAATGCCTTGCCCGCGCCCCGTGCCTTGCCTGCCGCAGCCAGAAATCGTGCGCCATCCTTGACGCCCTCTAGCAGACAAATGATCGATTTGGTGTCCTCATCCTCCGCAAGATAGGAGATGAAATCACAGACATCGACGTCGCAGGAATTGCCAGCCGCGAGATAATGCGAGAACCCTATTCCGCGCTGCATGCCTTGCAATACGGTGTAACCGAGCGCCCCGCTTTGCGAGACGATGCCGATCGGTCCACGCCGATGTCCCATGCCCGCATAATCGGGCATGAAATTCAGCCCAGCGCCCGAGCGCGTATTGGCAAGGCCTACGCAATTGGGCCCGACGACGCGCACACCGCTGTTCTGGGAAAGCTGCAACAGACGTTGTTGCGCTTCGATGCGGTCGGGCTTCGAGGTCTCTGCGAACCCCGACGCGTAGACGATGACACCGCCAGCCTTCACCGCGGCGGCGCTCTTGATCATGTCCTCGACCATCGGCCTCGCCACGCACAGCACGACGCAGTCCGGGCTTTCCGGCATCTCCGAAAGCGCGGGTACGCAGGGCCGCCCGAGCAGATTTTGGTACTTCGGATTGATCGCGTACACCTTGCCGGTGAAAGCGGACAGGTTGGATAGGGTCCGCTCGCCGAACGACCCCCGCGTCTCCGATGCGCCGACGATGGCCACAACCCTGGGATCGATCAAGCGACGGAGGTCGTCATGGGGATATAGCGCGCGCGCAGTCGTGGAAGTCATGTTCAATCCTTATTCGCCTTGGGGCGCCTTCCGAGCTGAATCACGAAATCGATCGAGCCCGGTCATCCGTTCCGTTCGAGAACTACTGCGCCCGATACCGCACCGGTAGCCGCTTTACCCCGCCCAGGAAGGAGGTTTCCGTCCAGGCCGGATCGCCGGCAAGTTCGATCCGATCGACCCGCTTGAGGAACTCGCGGAAGAAGGAAACGATTTCCGCCTTGGCCAGATGCCTGCCGATGCACGCATGAATTCCGTAGCCGAAGCCGAGGTGACGGTTGGGAGAGCGGTCGGGAATGAATTTGAACGGGCGATCGAAGGTTTCTTCGTCGCGATTGCCGGAAGGATAGCTGATGAAAAGGCTGTCCCCGGCCTTGATGTTCTTGCCGCGAATTTCATAGTCCACGGCTGCCGTTCGGAAGAAGTGCTTGACCGGCGACACCCAGCGCACCATCTCCTCAGCCGCATCGGACAAGAGATCCGGATTGCCCTGCAAGCGGGCCAATGCATCAGGGTTTTCAATCAAGGCAAGCAGGCCACCTGCGATAGTGGCGCTCGTGGTGTCATGGCCTGCGCTCGCAAGCGCCACGTAGTAGGAATAGGCCTCGAAGTCGCCGATCGGTTTTCCGTCGATCTCGGATGTCGCGATAATGGTGGCGACGTCGTCCTTGGGGTTCTGCCGTCTTTCCCTCGCAACGTCCTTGAAGTATTCGACATAGGCCATGGTCGCGTCGATCAGGTCGTTGCCCTTTTGCATCTCCGGATCGCCGCCGCCGAAATAGGCTTGGGTGATCTTCAACAGTCGCTCCTCGTCCTCGCGCGGCAGCCCAAGGATCGCCATCAGAACGCGCAAGGGATAATAGATTGCGATCTCGTTGTAGAAATCGCATTCGCCGCCCAACGCACAGAGCCGATCGACACTCTCCTTGGCCAAGGCATCCATGCGATCCGCCAATGTCCGAAGTTGGCGTGGCTGAAACCACGCGTGGGTCAGCTTCTGATATTTGGAATGGTCGGGATTATCCATCTGTGGAAGGGCGCGGACGAGCATCGGCCTTCCACTCATGGCCTCCCTGACCTTGCTCTCGAAATTGATGCTGAGCAGCTTCGTGCGCGGCTGATTAATGAAGCGATCGGCTTGGCGTTCGACCTCGATGATGTCGGCGTATTTCGAGATCGTCCAGAATGGACGATATCCGTCGGGTTGCGTCCAATGGACCGGGTCTTCGCGCCGCAGCTTGGCAAACAGTCCGTGCTGCGCGTCGACGCTCCCGTAGGTCTTGTGATCGGCGATTGCATTATCCAGCGCACTGTCAAGCATCGGATTTCCCTCCCCTGTCTGCGGACAATCTCGAAATCGATCAAGCGCTCGGGATCGTCACGGTGATATGGCGCTCTATTGACGCCTACTTCTTTTTGGCAGTTCAATCCCGCGGCTTTCCAAAAGCGCCCGCCTCGACGAGTCGCGCGATTGAATCAGATGACAGATCGAGAATCCGTGAAAGGATTTCGTCCCGATGCGCGCCGGCAGCGGGCACATCGCGCTGCATCGTCGTACGTGCGCCGGACATCTTCCACGGTGCGTTGACCCCGACAAACTCGCCGGCCCCGTCGGCGAGTTTTGTGAATACGCCCCGCTGGAGCAGGTGCGGATCGGTTAGCGCCGCGCCGGGATCGCGATATTCGGCGCTGGGAACGCCGGCGCGATCGAGCGCGGAGATGCATTCGCTGAGCGTGTGTCGCTCGGTCCATTGCTCAATCACGCTCATCATGGCATTCCAGTTCGCGCCACGCGCAGGCACGCTTGCAAATCGCGGGTCGTTGGCCAGTTCGGTCTGTCCCGTCACCTCGCAAAGCGCAGAAAAATTGCGCGGCGTAATAGGTGCAATCAGTATGTCGCCGTCCTTGGCGCGGATCGGACCATAAGTCGGGCGCGGCGACTGGTTCGGAAACTGCGCCTCCTGCAGTTCGTAGACGAGTAGGTTCAGCATGCAATCCATCAAGGCGACGTCGATGCGCTGGCCCTGGCCCGTGCGCCCGCGCTGCACCAGCGCCGTCTGGATGGCGGAGTAGCCAAAAATTCCGCCCAGGACGTCGGCGACGAAGACGGCTCCCGAAGCGGGCCTGTTCCTGTCCCCGGCATAGCGCATGAGCGCACGATCGAAACCGCTCTCGGCGTGAACGATCATGGCGTAAGCGGCGCGCTCGGCCGCCGGACCGGTCTGTCCGTAGCCGGAGATCGAGCTGTAGATCAGACGCGGGTTGATCTCCCGCAACGCTTCATAACCGAGCCCGAGACGATCCATCACGCCCGGGCGAAAGTTCTCGACCAGGATGTCAGTCTCTTCGACGAGCCGATAAATGAGTTTGATCGCCTCGGAGCTTTTTAGGTCGAGCGCGATACTTCGCTTGCCGGCGTTGAGCTGACCGAAATAGGCGCTGTTCCCTTCGCGCAAGGGAGCGCGCAGCCGCATGTCGTCGCCTTCCGGCGGCTCGATCTTGATGACATCGGCTCCGACATCGGCGAGTAGCCGCGCGCAATAGGGGCCGGCAAGCATGATGGAAAAATCCAGCACGCGTACGCCATCGAGAGGCGCCGTCGTGTTATCCGATTCCCGCATCACCTAACTCCTATCTCGGCAGCCCAAGTCCCCGTTGCGCGATGAGGCTGCGCTGAATTTCGTTCGTTCCGATACTGATGACCCACATCAGCGAATGGCGCAGGTTCTGCTCGTACCGACCATTGTCAATCGCTCCCGCCATCTGCTCGGAGAGCGCGGCGCGCATGCCGAGAATATCGAGCGCGGCTTCGCCGAAGCGTTCCATCAGTTCGCCGGAAAACACCTTGCTGATCGCGCCGTATTCTGGCGGCGTGATTCCGTCCGCCGCGAGTTCGGCGCAATGCATCATGAGCTGGCGGCCGACCTCGATCTCGGTGGCCAAGCTGGCGATCCTGTCACGGACGATCGGATCGTTCGAAAGCGGCGGCGCATCCCGTTCACGCGCCATGATGCGCCGGCGCAATTGTTCGAAGGCGTGCGCGACCTTGAGGACGATGCCGCCGCCGACAAGGCCGCGCTCGAAGGCGAGCGCCCCGGTCAGCACCTTCCATCCGCCGTTGACCTCGCCGACCAGGTTCTCCAGGGGAATGCGGACATTGTCGTAGAAGATGTTGGCAAAGGAGCCGTCATACATCGTCATCGCGGGCCGGATCGTGATGCCCGGCGCCTCCATCGGCACGATGAACATGCTGATTCCAGCGTGCGGCGGCTTGGCCTTTGGGTCCGTCCGCGCGGCGAGGAACATGTATTTTCCCCACCAGGTGGTCGTCCAGATCTTCTGCCCGTTGATGACCCACGCGTCTCCCTCACGCACCGCGCTGGTAAGGAGGGCCGCTAGATCGGAACCCGCCTGGGGCTCGCTGTAACCCATGCCATGCATGGCCTCGCCGCGGAGGATTTCAGGTAGGTATTTCCGCTGCTGATCCGACGTACCGAACATCATCAGCGCGTTGGCCTGGATCGCGGCACCGATCCGCGGTGCCTCTGCCCGCTCCATCGTTTCCATGAAGGCGAGCTGCTCCAGCGGGGAACGCGCCTGGCCGCCGAATTCCCTTGACCATCCTAGCCCGATCCAGCCGGTCTTGCCGATATCCAGCGCGAATTCAGGATCGAACTCTCGCTTCGAAAAGGGCTTCGCGTCATAAGCCGCTTTGCGTGCGCCGGACCAGTGTCCTTCCAGCCATCGCCGCGCCTGCTCCCGCAAATCGTTGCCCGCCGGACCGAGGTCAAATTTCGGAAGGCCGACCCCGCCTTGGTCGAGCAGAAACGCGGCGACCCGACGCCGCGCCTCCGGTGCTCCACCTAGCGCAATGGTGTCGAGATGCACGCGTTTGAAGTGACGCGGCGCTTCGTGTTCCTCGGCATAGCCGACCGCGCCGAAGGTGTGCTGGGTTTCCAGCGAAACTCGCCGTAAGGCATCGCCGGCGAAGGCAGCAGCCGAATTGGCGAAATAACGCCAGTTCGCGTCGTCGCGATCATGAAGATGCGCCGCGTTATCGAGCGTGAGCCGAACGCCCTCAAGATCGATCAGGCAATTGGCAAGCTTGTGCTGGATCGCCTGGAACTTGCCGATCGCTTGCCCGAACTGCTGGCGTTCCCTGGCGTATTCGACGACGAGGTCGAAAGCCCGCCGCGCCGCGCCATACGCGCGTGCCATCAAGGCGAGCTTTCCTTCGAGCAAGAGGTCGTCCGCTGCGGATGGTGCCAGCTCGATCACGGCCGCGGACGCCGAATTCAATCGAATTTCGTAAAACCCCGAGGCGCCCATGGCCCGGGTCGGCTCGAGGTCGACGCCGGCGATACCCAATTCAAGAACCGCCAGCGAACCTCCCTCCACCGCGACGAGAAGGAGCGTGCAGCTCGCCGCGACTTCGACGAAGCGGAGCAATCCGTTCGCCTTCCCGTTGACGACCCGGATCGAACCCGCATGGCGATCGGGATCGAGCTCGCCGAAGCAAAACGCGACGCGTGCGGTTCCGGCATGCAGTTTTTCAAGCAAGTCCGTCGCGATATCGGCGCGGCAACCCGAAAGCCCGAGATTGGCGAGAGCGGCCGACCACATCGGTGCCGGGCACGCTGCGCGGCCAAGTTCGGCCATCACCACGAGAATCTCACGCAGCCCACCTTCACTGAAATCGCAGCCGAGCGAGGCGACGCCCTGCCCTACAAGCCTGGTCCAAATCGCCGAAATCTCTTCCGACGCGGCTGCTTGTTTCGCCGCCGTGCTTGCGTTCCAATGCTCTTCGAGAAAGCCGCGCAAGGAATCGCGGAGCATCTCCCTGATTTCGTCGCTCGGGAGCTGACTCAGATCCATGGCAGGAGCTATGCCTGACCGAATTTCGGCTTGCGCTTTTCCTTAAATGACATCGTCGCCTCCTTGTGATCGGCCGTTTCGAATGTCACCTGTTCCAGCGCCATCGAGGCTTCCAGCAACATGTTTACCCGGTCCTTGACAATCTGGTTGATCGACAGCTTGGTCCAGCGAATGGCCCAGGTAGGACCGTTGGCGAGCTCCACGGCAATTTCGCGCGCCCTCGCCAGCACTTCGGAGCGGGGCACGACGTGATTGACCAGCCCGATCCGCTCGGCTTCCTTACCTTTCAGCAGCGTGCCGCGAATGAGATATTCCTTGGCCTTATTAATGCCGATGAGCAGCGGCCAGATGACCGTTCCGCCATCGCCAGCGACCAGACCGACACGTGAGACATGCGTATCGCCAATGCGGGCGTCTTCGGCCATCACGGTAATGTCGCTCAGCAGCGCATGGGTCGCCGCAAGGCCGATGGCGTCGCCATTGATGGCAGCGATGATCGGCTTGTCCAGTTCAAGCTGACGCGTGACGCCGCGCCGGCTGATCATGGGATCATGTACCTCGCCCTCCTCGAGGACATCGCCGCCGGGACGCTCCGACATCGCCTTCACATCCCCGCCGACGCTGAAAAAGTCGCCGGCTCCGGTCAGCACCACCGCGTTGACGGCGTGATCGTCCGCGAGATCATCCCAGATAGTCCGCAGCTCGCGGATTAATTTCTGGTTGATGGCGTTGCGCGCTTCCGGGCGATTGAGAGTGACTGTCGCCACCTTCTCCGAGACTTCGACCTTCAAGCATTCGTATTTGGCGTAGTTGGACACGTTTTCCTCCATCTTGACCGGAATTAGTGACGTTCGTTGCGAGCGCGCACCGTCTATCGGCGCACCCCCGGATGCATGTCTGCCAAGGCGACATGAAGCGACATGGAACCCGGGTCCGATTCCAGCATTCGCTGCACCGACTCCAGATGACCTCTCATCAGGCGCGCAGCCGCTGAAACGTTCCGCGCGCGCAGCGCAGATAGGAACTGCCCGCGCTTTTCGGCTAACCGTGGTGTCGCGGCGCCACTCGAAGCGACCTTCGCATAGACGAAACGCATGTGAATCTCGGTGACTGAATCCACGATCATGGCAATGACCTTATTCCCGGTCGCCAGGGCCAGCAGCTTGTAGAACTCGCGCGAACATTCGACTCGGTCCAGCAAACGGCCTTCGCGCGTCGCGAGCTCCGTCCGCTCAATATTTGCCTCCAATGCCTGAAAATCAGTTTGCCGCGCATTCGCGCAAGCCAGGCGAACGACGAGATCGAGAACATGGATGCGAGCTTCCGATAGCTCTCTGAGGGAGATCGTTCCAAGACTCAGCATGTCCCGCATGACATCGTTCATGCGGCTGATGTCGCCCTCCTGAATGAAGGCGCCGCCTTTGACACCCTTCTGCAGCCGCAGCACGCCGGCCATTTCGAGGCTGCGCAGCGCCTCCCTCAAAACGTTGCGGCTGACGCCCAATTGCTGCGCGAGATCGCGCTCCGGAGGCAACTTGTCTCCCGGCTTGAGGACGCCCAGTGCCAACTGCTCGCGAATCCGCTGGCAGATCTCCTCAAACGCCCGCCGTGTCCGAATGGGTCGAAACTCCACCGGAACCGGCAAGGCGGCCGCGCGGTGGTCGGAGGCTCGTTCCCGCCCATTGAGCGGCAGCGAACGGGAGCGAGGTGGCCTGCGAGGGCTTGACTTGGTCTTCATGGGGCATGATTATTAAATGGATCACCCATTAAAAGAAAGTCCTAATTTTGGCTTTGACAGAGGATCGGCCCCGCTCATGAGCCTCACCGAAGAGCAACTCGCATTCCGCGACACCGTCAGAAAGATGGTCGGCAAACACGTGGCGCCGATCGCGGCGGCGATTGACGAGACCGACCGCTTTCCGCTTGAGCTCGTCAAATTGTTCGGCGAAATGGGGCTCATGCAGCTCTGGGTGCCCGAACAATATGGCGGCCCGAACGGCAACCTGACGATGATGTGTATCGCGCGCGAGGAAATCTCGAGGGCCTCCCCTGCTTGCGCCTCGATCGCCGGTCTAAACACCATGTTCATCATGCCGCTGCTTCACTTCGGCTCCGAGGAACAGCGCAAGAAATACCTGCCGATCATCGCCAGAGGCGGCGTCGTGACGGCGATCGCCATTTCCGAGCCGCAGGCGGGCTCTGACGTTTCAGCGATGAGCACGCGGGCCGTCAGGAACGGCGACTCCTACGTCCTCAACGGCCGCAAGCAGTGGTGCAGCTACGGTGTGGTTGCCGATTATATCGTCGTCATGGCGCGGACCAATGACAGTCCGGGAGCGGACGGCATCAGCGCCTTCATTGTCGAACCGAAGAAGATGCCGGGCATCACCTTCGGACGGCATGAGCGAAAGATGGGTTTTCGCGGCGCGCCCAATACTCCAATTTTCTTCGACAACGTCCGGGTACCGGCGGAGAACCTCGTCGGGGAGGAAGGCAAGGGTTTTCGGGCGTCAATGCGCGCGCTTGATCTCAATCGTCCGACGATCGGTGCCCAATCCGTCGGATTGGCGCAGGGCGCGCTCGACGCCAGTATCGCCTACGCGAAGGAGCGCAAGCAGTTCAAAAAATCCATCTCGGAATTCCAGGGCGTGCAGTTCATGCTTGCCGACATGGCGATCCAGATCGAGGCAGCCCGTGCCCTCGTCTACGAATGCGCACGGGCCGGCGACGAAGGTGACTGGAAGCGCCTGAATGTCCTCGCGAGCATCGCCAAATGTTTCGGGAGCGACATGGCCATGAAGGTCACGACCGACGCCGTGCAGATCTTCGGTGGCTACGGTTACACCATGGATTATCCGGTCGAACGCATGATGCGCGACGCCAAGTTGACCCAGATTTTCGAGGGAACCAACCAGATCCAGCGCATGGTCGTCGCCCGCGAACTGCTGAAATAAGAAGACTGCTTACGCTCAAAAATGGAGGAATCGAATTGACCCTGACCGCGAACCGCATCTGCGGCAAATTGGCCATGTCCGCGCTACTTGCCGCATCTCCCGCCTGGGCCCAGAAGGCTTATGGCCCGGGAGTCAGCGACACCGAGATCAAGCTTGGTCAATCGACGCCGCTCAGCGGCCCGGCATCCGCATTTGGCGCCGGCGCTGGACGCGCCGTTCTCGGCTATTTTGAAATGCTCAATGAGCAGGGAGGGATCAACGGGCGCAAGATCAATTTCACCCAGCTCGACAATGCCTACAGCGCCCCAAAGGCCATCGAACAATCGCGCAAGCTGGTCGAGGACGTCGGCGTGCTCGCGGAGGTCGGCACCATCGGGACCGTGCCGAACGTCGCCATCCAGAAATTCCTGAATTCCAACAAGGTGCCGCAGCTGTTCATCACTGCGGGAGGACGTCGTTTCAACGATCCAAAAACCTTCCCGTGGACCGTTCCGCTCTACCCCGACTTCGAGACAGAAGGCGCGATCGTCGCCAAGTACATCCTGAAAGACCATCCGAACGCGAAGGTCGGCGTGTTCTACCAGAATGACGACTTCGGAAAGGACTATGTCAAAGGGTTACACAGGGGTCTCGGGGCAAAGGCTTCGCAAATCGTTGCTGAGGTCTCCTATGAGCTCGCCGATCCGACGATCGATTCGCAGATCGTTCAATTGAAGGCCGCGGGCGTCGACACAGTGATCGAGCAATCCGCCGCCAAGGCCACAGCCCAATCCATCCGCAAAATTCACGAGCTGAGTTGGAACCCCCTCCACATTATCGGCGGCTCGGCCGCATCGCTCGAAACAGTCCTGAAGCCAGCGGGTCTTGAAGCTTCAAAAGGCTTGGTCACGACCCAATTTCTCAAGCAGCCGGGCGATCCGGCGTGGGCCAATGACGAAGAAGTAAAGTCGTATCAGGAGTTTCTGAAGAAATACGCGCCTTCCGCCAATCCGGACGACTATTCCGTGCTGGTGGCCTACATGAACGTGCATGGTGTCACCCTCGCCTTGAAGAAATGCGGAGACGACCTGACGAGGGAAAATCTCATTCGCCAGGCAACCTCACTCCAAGGTGAGCGACTGCCGATGATGCTTCCAGGCATCTCGATCAGTACGAAGCCGGACGACTACGCAGCCTTCAAAACGCTCCGGATCGCGGTTTTCGATGGAACAAGCTGGACACTATCTGGCGTGCCGTTGTCGGCAGAGTGAGGCTGCAACGATCGTGACGCGAATAGTGGATGCCGGCGTTACTATTAAGGGGAAGGCGGTCTGCGAATACTGGTCTGGACGCCGATGGCTCTGTTTCCACTCCTAACCGGATTTACTACTTTTGCTGAGATTCCGTCGGACCAACTTTGCCCACCTCCGGCACGGGGCCTCCGGACGGTTTATTTGGGGCGTCAGGTCCATAAGCACCGATGTAACCCTTGGGCGCGTCGCTTTCCGCGACCACGGCCGACGACACTAACAGTGCGAGCACGGCAGCAATGGACAAAATCCGCATCGAAGCCTCCATCGAAGATACTTTGGTGTAATCGATACCAGCGGCAGAAAATTCCAGCCCTCCAATAAAGGCAATCCTGAATCTTTCACGCAGGAGTGATGAACACAACCCCAGCGTGAGAATGGGATAGTGACTTCTCTCAGACTTCTGCGCAGCCAATGCGCGCAGCGCCGGCCGATGGATCTGCGGCCTGAGCCGTCCGGTCTTGAGCGGCCCGCGGGCGGCCCCGCAGAAATGAAGGCGTGCGGCCCACGGTAACGCGAACCGCACGCCCTATGTTGCGGCGCCACGAGGTAACGCGGCGGCAACCGTTATGGAAATGATCCGGTGATGAAACTCTGGGGGCATTTCACGACGAATGCCAGCCGGAATTCTCACAAAACCGTGCAGAGATGTTTTACAAAGTCGTCTCCATTTTCGCTGGAAACGAGCACCGAAATATTCTGTCTGTCGAATAGCCGTCGGAGCTTGCAATGCACAGAAGCGCACTGATTGCAGCAATCTGCATGAGCCTGCCGGTCCAAACCGCCGCATGTCAGGAAGCCTTTCAAGTCACCAACATAACGATCAAAATGATTAAGCATCACGGCAGAGGCAATTTCCGGATAGACGCCGAGATCACAAATCCAAACGATTTCGCCGTTTTTGACGTGCGTGTCGACTGCAACATCAGAGACAGGCGGGGCAAAAAACTGGTGTCCTACGGATCTACGATTGTCGACGCTATCCAGGCAAAGGAAGTTAGAACTGTCCGACGCCTCGACATCGGGGCGTGGCCGGATCAAGGGAGAACTGCCTATTGTCGATCGTCGGAAGCGAAACGGTTGCCGAATAGATAATCGCGGCAAGTGATACCTTCGGACAGAGCGCTTCTAGGGCATTCTCAAGTCTCTAGCGCTCTTGATGGCACGACGGATATTCCGCGGCCGCAGTCAAAAGCGATCAAGCTTTCATACGATGACCCCAGAGACGACCCGCTCGATGATCCCATCGGGCGGATTTTCGTTGGTATGGGCAAGACCGGCATTTGAAGTCGCTTACGGCGGAACCCGACCTCCGGCGCTTCTAACGGCTGCGTGTCGATCAAGAATTATGAAAAATTTTTGAAAGCCTTTAACAGCGGTGAGATCGAGCGCCTCGTCGTGGTGGCGAGCCTCGGTGACAGCGTGTCAGCTGCGCGACGATTGGTTTCACAATCATGATGCTAGAACTGTTGCCTTCCAAAGCAACGCAACAACAAAAAACAGACGATGACATTTGTCGATAAATGAGGTACCCGCCGTGGCGGCATCGCGTGTGCGAGCTAGGCGATCTTTACCGCGTCTAGAATACGGACCGGCTCGCACGCACATCGATCGCAACCGCGATGCTGGTTGCTTCCGCACAAGCGGCGGACGCGCACATCGTCGCCTCGCGCCTCGGCGACTTCTACACCGGCGCCTTGCATCCACTAACGGACCTCCAGGATCTCATCCTGTGGGGTGCCATGGGTGTGCTGGCGGGCTCGCTTGGCGCCTCAAAGGGACGCTGGCTCGTGCTGGCGTTCCCGCTTGGACTTTTGGCTGGTCTGGTTCTGCAGCGCGCGAGCGGGTTGGATTCGCCCGGGCCGGCGGCGAATGCCGGAATGATCCTTGTGCTCGGCTTGCTGCTTGCGGCAGCGGCTCGAATCCCGACCGCCATACTGTGTGCGATCGCCTTCGGCTTGGCCGTGACGCGCGGCGCCGCGAATGCAAGCGATGTCGGGCCCAACACCGATCGCCTGCTGTTCGCGGCAGGGTTAGCTTGCGTGGGTTACGCCGCGATCACGCTCACCATGGCCGTGACGCTGGCTTTCCGGCGGCCGGAAGCCGGAGCCTCGATGGCCTGGCGAGGGATCGCGATCCGTGCCTGCGGCGGCTGGATCGCCGCGATCGGGCTGATGATGGTGGGACTAGTTTTCGCCTCGTGAGCGGTTTTCATGACGAAGGTGGATCAGGGTCGGAAACAAACGCTTGGCGCGTCATTTCCGCCGAAATGGGGACACGGGTTACCGCACACGCCATGCATGTCGGGGACCGGATCAATACGATGAATCTCGAAGGTGAAATTCTTTCGGCGGTCCCGCTCGCGATCCGGGTCAACAAGACCGGCATCGCTGTGCTTTTTCGCTATGGCGTCGCGGTGCTGATCGGCCTTTCGCCGGAAGATGAAACCGGCTTTTTGGAAAGGCTGAAGCCCCGGATCGGTGGCAAGCTCACGCGCTTCGAGGAGGAAACAGCGATTATTGCGCTCGCCGGTGAAGCCGAGGATCAGGTTCAGGCAGGAGGTCCGATTCAGCTGCGGGATATGTCGCCCGAAAGACTTCTTGTCATTGCCGATGTGCTGGCGAAGAGCGTCGTGCTTGCCGATGACGAACGCGAAGTTGCAATCGTGTTCGAGATCATCGAGCCCTTTGCCAAAGAGCTGGCGGATCATGGACGAACCCGAAGGGACCGAAAGGGGGTTTTGCAGCTGATCGGAAATGCCCTGCTGGTCCAGCACAGAGTATCCGGTCGCGTCGCCATCGGAGAAAAGCCGGATGCGCTCTGGGACCGCCCAGACCTGGAGCGGCTTTACGCCCGGCTTGAAGACGAATACGAACTCAAGGAGCGCGTCGACACGCTTAGCCGGAAGCTCGCCGTGATCGCGGAAACGGCCAATACGCTTGCCGACATCATCGACACCCGCCGATCGCTGCGCCTCGAACTGATTGTCGTGGTGCTGATAGCGTTCGAAATCGTCATCACATTCTATCAAATCTATGCCGCCAGGGGCCACTGATGCCGGAGTCAGCGGGGACGGTCCGAATCGCGCCACTGTTTGACAGCAGCCCCTGGCGCGTTAAGATTTGCGAAAAAGGGAGAGGACCCATGGAGGATATCGCGGCCCGGCGCGCAGCCGAATCGCTGCTCGCTGAACACAAGGCCAACGTACGGTTCAGGCCGCTTGGTCCGCCGGACGGGCCCGCTACGATCTCAGATGCCTACGATATCCAGGAAAGATACGTAGCGCTCCTCCGGAGCGAACACGGCGACGCCGCGGGATATAAGGTCGGGCTAACGTCGGCCCCGATGCAGGCGTTTTGCGGGATTGATCATCCCATCGCCGGCGGCATCAAATCGGACGTCCCGGTCACGGGCGTGCCCTGTACCGCCGAAATGATCGCGCCTCATATCGGCGGCGTTTGCGCGGCCATCGAGCTCGTCGACGATCGAAACGCGGACTATGCCAACCTCGATGTTCTCTCGCTTCTTGCGGACAATTCCTGGAACGGCGGCATTGTCCTGTCAGAATTTGCAACCAAATGGCCACATCTAGAAAGCGTCCTCGGACGTGCGACGAAAAACGGTGTCGCGATCGGCGAAGGGCACGGCCGCGATATCCTCGGGCATCCCTTCAATTCAGCCGCGTGGCTTGCCACGCAACTGGCTTCGCGGGGCGTGCAGCTGAAAGCGGGGCAAGTCGTCATGACCGGGAGCGTCATGAAAACCATCTTTCCGTCGGAAGACGCAAGTTATCGTTTTGATCTTGAGGAAATCGGTTCTGTCGAGGTGCAGGTCACGTAAGCAAGTATTGGAAGAAAGGAGCGCTAGCTAGAGACCAGCGCGATCGAGGTCGACAACAACGCCGTCCGGATTATCGGATAAAGACGTTCCGCAATAAAAACGTTCCGCGAGCCCGTGGGCGTCCTACAGGTTACGCAGGACGTTGCGCCGAAACGAATCGATATGGGCGCGCATCGCGTTCTCGGCAGCCTCGACGTCGCGGTGGCAGATCGCCTGGAAAATCCTGTGGTGCTGATCGTTGACGCTGCCCTGATGATCCGGCGCGGCCAGCGAAATGAACCACAGCCGCAACGAGCGCTCGTGAAGCTTCAACAGAATTTCCGCAAGCACCGTGTTGTGCGCGGCGCGCGATCAATCGGTGGAACTCCCGGTCCAGCAACATCATGGTCTCGACCTTGCCGGCCGCAACCGCGCTGCCTGCCTTCGCCAACACGTCGCGTATCGCCATGATCTCGGCGGAACTGGCCCTCTCCGCCGCGAGGCGAACCGCGAATGTTTCGTTGAGAAGCCGGATCTCGATGATTTCGATGACTTCGTCGAGATTGATAGGCCGAACCACGACGCCCTTGCGCGGCTGAACGTCGACCAGACCTTCTGTATTCAGGCGATCGAAGGCCTGGTGAACGGGCGTCCTCCCGATCTTGAGAAGGCCGGCGACCGCGCTTTCGCTCAGTTCCTGCCCCGGCTTGAATGCACAGGTGATGATGCGATGCTTGATCGCCACATAGGCCTGGTCCTTCAAGGACTCCGCCAGAACCGGCTCCGCCGCACGGTCCTTGCGCAGCCGCGTGATTTGGTTCATCGGCCGCCCTCAACCCGCGATCGGCAGAGACAGGACATCATAACCGTGGCTGATCGTCCGGCCGATGACATCGTCGACAATCTCGAAATCGAAACGCGGGGCCGGCCGGATTCCACCGATGGCGCTGAAGTGCGTGGACATGATTTTTCCCGTGAATTTTCGTTGCATCGGTTGTTTCAGCCGAGTTCGCCGGCGCGCCGCAAGCTCGCTATCATTGAGACGCGTTCGAGGTAGATCTTGCGCGCATCGGGATCTGCCGCGATCGCCCTGAGGCGATCGCGAAACTCGAGCTGGCTTTGCTCGTCCTTTGCCTCGAGATCGCGCTTGTTCTGAATGGTCTGGGTCTGAACGCTTTCCAGCGTCACCAGCCGGCGCTGGGCGTCGTAACGATCGAGGTCATCGTCCGCAACCTGTCCGCCGTAGACCGCAGCCAGCCGCGACGTCAGGTTCACGGCATCGTGGATGCCGCCGTTCATCCCCATGCCGCCGAGCGGATTGTTGATGTGCGCGGCGTCGCCGGCCAGGAAGGCGCGCCCTACCCTGAACTGCTTGGCAACGCGCTGGTGCACCCGATAGAGCGTCGTATGCAGAATATCGAAGCCCCTGACGCCGGGCACGACGCGCGCCAGCAGCGACTGCCCGAATTCAGCTGTTAACGCCGCCTCGTCGCCGACATCCTGCGGAATCGGAAACATCACCCGCCACATGCCGGGAATACGCAGCAAAAACTGCCAGCACTCCGGATCGGCGACATAATTGACCGAAACCAGATCGGGAATAACCGCATCGAAATCGAACGGCGTGCTCAACACCAGAAAGCGTTCCGGCCAGGTGAAGCCTTCGAATTCGACGCCGAGCGAACGGCGAACTTCACTCCTGGCGCCGTCGGCGCCGATCAGCCAGCGGCCGGTCCGGATCTGGTCCCTGTCGTTGACCCGTACCGACACCTGCACGCCATCGTCATCCTGCCGAACGTTCTCGAGCCGGGCTCCGAACTCTATTGTGAAATTGCTGTCGTTGCGCAGACTGGCCAGCAATATCCGCGTCAGTTTGAACTGCTCGCATTGCACCCGATATGGATGTCTGGTCCGGTCCGCGATCTCGGCGAAATCGAACTGCGCAATCACCCCATCCCTTTTCGACCGATATTGCAGCTTCGGGGCCTTCAGGCCTTCATCGATGAGCTGACGTGCCACGCCGAGATCGTCGAGCATGTCAAGCGTCGGCGGATGGAATGTCGATGCCCTCGATTCTGCGCCGAGATCGTTGCCGGCCTCGAGCACCGTGACGGGAATTCCCTTGCGCACCAGTTGAGCCGCGGCAACGAGACCGACGGGTCCTGCCCCCGCAATCAACACGCGATCTTCGATCATATCTTGTCTCTTGTTATTGAATCTTCGGGGGTTGCCATCAGCCGGGCCTCGCGCCCGCGACAATGAGGGAGCGAACTTCATTCTTGATTCGATCGGATACTGCGCGATCCTCCCACGCCAGCGATGGAACGGTGATTTCCGCCATCAAACCGCGCCGGCGCGCCAAACACCAGGATTCGGTTTGCGAGAAAGATTGCTTCGTCGATGCTGTGGGTAACGATCAGAAACGTGGTCTGTTGCGACTGCGCCAGCGTCTTGAAATCCTGCCGCAGCCGCGAACAACCCGCAGCGGAGACCTTCCAAATCCCCTGGCGATCAAGCCGGATCGAAGTAATGGATCTCCATCAGCATACAACCGGTTTCCGACTTGAACGGACCGTGAAACGCGCCCGGCGGCCGGCAGGCATAGGTGTTCGGCTTGAATGATTCACCGCCCTTGCCATGCTCATCGTTTCCGACCGTCAGGTCGCCGGAGAACAGAAACACTTCTTCCCAATATTCGTGAACGAACGGCG
>WNFA01001599.1_pt1 | contig 26777 bp, 28 predicted proteins | sample 5400481 | NCBI WGS metagenome assembly WNFA01 (sample SAMN13153340, study PRJNA577476) | soil metagenome | isolation source: 120 cm saprolite under Douglas fir tree site 2 hole 1 replicate 2 | place: USA:California | collected 2015-04-18 | reverse complement strand
GGCGTTGACCAAGGCAAAGAGGCTAAGACTCCCCCGCAGCAGGTCCACACCAGAACAACGCCGAGAACCCGTCCCTATGTTGGGCGTGACGAGATTGCTACCAAGCGCGACAGCATACTTGACTCCCCGGACAGACAGCTGTCGGAGTGAGCCCTGAGAATTCTTCTGCGATGGCTAATCCGACCCGAGTCAATCGAACCTATCGGTTTCGCATTTACCCCAACCGAAGGCAGCGGCTTGCCCTGGAGGCCCAGCTTGGCTTCGCTTGCGACCTCTATAACGCCGCGCTCGAGCAGCGTCGCTATGCCTTCCGAGCCGGCCAGCGGGTGGGATACGTGAGCCAGTGCCGCGAGTTGACCGCGCTGCGGGCCGCGGGTGATGGGCCGCCACAGATGAGTTGCTCCGCCATGCGGAGCCCGTTGCGACGCTTAGAACGCGCCTACCAAGCCTTTTTCCGTCGAGTAAAGGCGGGGGAGAAGCCCGGTTATCCGCGCTTTCGCTCACGACGACGCTACGACAGCCTGACATGGGACTCGGCCTGGTCAATTCAAGAACGGCGCCTGGCGCTGCTAGGAATCGGCCATCTAAAGGTGAAGTGGCATCGGGAGCTGCCCGCCTCGGCGAAGGTGTGCACCGTGACTATCCGCCGGGTTGTGGGCCGCTGGTACGCTTGCTTCGTCCTGGAGCTCCAGGTTTCTGCCGCCCCAGCTCGAACGGTGATGCGCGCCGTGGGCGTGGACCTCGGGGTCCAGAACTTTGCTGTGCTCTCGACGGGTGAGCTCATTCCGGGCCCGCGCGCCTACCGGGCTGCACTCCGCAACCTACGCGTGGCTCAGCGACGGGTTTCGCGGCGCGTCAAGGGGTCGCGGCGTCGGCAAAAAGCTGGTCTCCTGTTGGCTCGACTGCACGAGCGGATCAGAAATCTTCGCGGGAACCACGCTCATCAGTTGAGTCGACGGCTGGTCTCAGAATTCGGTTTGATCGCGGTGGAGGATCTCCACATTCGAGGGCTGACGCGGGGATTTCTAGCAAAAGATATCAACGACCAGGGATGGGCGGAATTCTTGGGGCTGCTGGGGTACAAAGCGGAGGATGCTGGTATCCAGGTGGTCGCTGTTCCGCCGGACGGCACTTCGCAGATCTGCTCCGGCTGCGGAGCACGGGTTCCAAAGGCGTTGTCGGAGCGGATCCATCATTGTCCCAACTGCGGTCTGGTGCTCGACCGCGATATCAATGCGGCGCGCAATATTCTTCGGCTCGGCATGAGCCGTCAAGCGCCAACGTGGCCCAGTGGGGTGTGCGTAGCTTGAGAAAACGTGCTTGGGGTGCCAAGTATGTGATTGCCCTACTCGAGCAAGCCGCGCAGGCGGTCCGCCGATTCCTCGGCGAGCGTGTCGTTGATGAAGACCCCGGCCCCGGTTTCGGACCCCGCCAGGTACTTGAGCTTTCCCCGGTCGCGCAGGATCGGATAGAACTCGACATGCAGGTGGGACTGCGCGGAAACCTCGGCCGGCGACTGGTGCATCGACATCATGTAGGGCATGGGCAGCTCGAAGAGTCGGTCGTAGGCGCGCGTGACGCGCTGCATCGCCGCCAGCAAGGCCCGGCGCCCGGCGGGCGCAACGTCCGGGAGCGCCGGCCGGTGCGCGCGAATCGCCACGTGGACCTCGTACGGCCATCGCGCCGACTCCGGTACGTATGCCACGATGCTACCCTCGTTGATCAGCACACGACGCCGTCCGGTGAGCTCGTCCGCGATCAAGCGGCACTGGAGACATCCACCGGCGTGCCGGCCCAATTCGGTCGCCGCCACCGGCGGGACAAAGGGATAGGCGTAGATCTGCCCATGCGGGTGGTGCAGCGTCACCCCGACCTGCTCACCACGGTTCTCGAAGATGAAGACGTACTTGATGCCGCGGCGGGCGGTGAGGTCCCGGTAGCGATCGGTCCACACGTCGGCCAGCCGGTTCAGGCGCTCGGCCGGCAAGGTCGCAAACGATCCGTCGTGCTCGTCGGTATAGACCACCACCTCGCAGAGGCCGCCCGCCGGCGGCCATGGCACCATGGCCGGAAAGCGATTCTCGAAAACGGCGGCTTGAAAGCGGGCCGCGGGGATTTCGCTCGAGTGATCAGGTCGTGATGGACAGAGCGGACAGTCGGCGCGCTCCGGTAAAAAGGTGCGCGTCTGGCGCGAGGCTGCCACCAGCACCCACTCGCGCCGCAACGGATTCCAGCGTCGCTGGTAGACGCCATTGGGCATCGCCGGCGCCTTGTAGCCGGCCGGCGCGGGCTCGAAATCGCCGTACAGGTACACGTGCCGGCCGTCCGGTTGGACGATGTCGGTACGCACCGCGCGCGGCATCGCGCCACATCATAAGCGCGGCTTCGAGGCGCCGCGAGAAAAAAATGCGCCCAGGAGGATTTGAACCCCCGCACCCGGGTCCGTAGCCCGGTGCTCTATCCAGGCTGAGCTATGGGCGCATCGCGGAGAGGCCCTATTGTAGATCGAACGTCGCCACGGTCGTGTATTTCGCTGGCCCACCGCCAAGCTGGCTGCGCATCAACCGGATCTGATCCACGGGGATGTCGCCGAACGCCGCCCGAGCCCAACGAGCGGACCAGTCATTGAGCATCGTCCGCTCCTGCGCTTTCAGCGGCCGGCGAGCGCGGCCCAACGTGAGGTGAGCATGGAACCGGTCTTCGACGGCCACGCCCGCGTTGCCGAGGGCAGCGCCGAGGTCTGCCTGCAGCGCGATCAGCTTTGGCAGATCGGCACCACCGATACCGGCCCAGACCACGCGCGGGCGCCGGATGTCGGGGAAGGCCCCCACACCCTCGGCGGCCAATCGAAAGCGCTGATGCCGCAAGACAGTCGCCGCGAGGGCCGCCTCGAGCTGCTCGACATCGGAACGAGGAAGGTGGCCGAGGAAGTGCAGGGTCAGGTGCATCCGCTCGACCGGATTGATCCGAATCGCCTCGTGGAGCGGTTGAAGGGCGTTGAGTGGCCCGGTCAGTGCCTGGCGGACGGCTTCCGGAACCTCGATCGCGAGAAAGACGCGCCAGCGCTCGGGCTCATCCGCCGGCATTGCCGACCTTGAGCTCGATCCGCCCAGCGCGGCGGAGCGCCGCCTCACGGTCATCGATGAACTTCGTAAACCAGGACGGCGTGCCCTGCGGGCTGTAGAGATCCACCGCCGGAGCCAGCACCAGGATGACGGCGAGGTGCACCTGATCAGTGCGACGCTCGAGCACGGTCGCGATCACGTAGCCCCGATTGGTGGCGATGATGCCGGTCACACTCCCGGCGGTGAGCGATTGCACGGCAGCGGCGAGCGGTGCCTCCGGAATTTCGGCGGGGCGCAGCCAGCCCGCATCGCCACCGCGGGTGTACGTCCCGCTGTCATCGCTCCAGCGGGCCGCCACCGCGGCAAACGCCTGGCCACCCGTGAGCTCGCGCGCCGCCGTGTCGGCGCGGTCCTTCGCCATGGCATGGAGCAGCGCGACCTCGGTCAACAGCGCCCGTTGATAGGAACGGAAGCTGTCTCTGGTGAACCCGTTGCGCTTCAGCGCGGCGTCGAAGGAAGTCGCGCCTGTCTGGGTCCTTAGCGTCTTGACACGCGAGTCCACCGCGCGGTCGTCGACGCCGATGCCACGCTTCGCTGCCTCCTGCCGGACGATCTCCTCGCGCACGAGCTGCTCGATGGTGAAGGTCTGCAGTCGCTGCGTCGGCGCGGGGCCGGGAATCGCCTCCGGGATGCCCGCAAACGGATCGCGGTGACGGCTCACCTCGAAGCGCGCCTGGTAGGCCTTCATCGAAATGGTGTGGCCGTCGACGACCGCGGCCGCCGGCTCTGAGAACGGAAGCGAGACCCCAGGCGCGGTACAGGCACTCAACGCCCCGACGACGAGGAGGAGGACGCCACGACGCAAGGCGAGGCTCATTACACCACGTTGCGCTCGGGCTCGACACTGGCGCCGGCGGCAAATCGGTCCGGCGCAAACGCGCTGAGGCCGGCGGGCGGCGCGCCGTCGGCGATCCAACCTGCCAGCCACTTCCCCACCACGGGCGCCATCATGAAGCCGTGGCCGGAAAAGCCGGCCGCAATCCAGAGCCCCGCTTGCAGCGGACCAATCAACGGTTGGAAATCCGGGGTGTTCTCGTAGAGCCCGGCCCATGCGGTTTTGATGCGCGCGTCGAGCAGCGGAGGCCAGCGTCGCTGGGCGACGGCCGTGATGCGGTCGAGGAACGTCCAGTCCACGCGAGTGTCGTCGCCGGGCGGTGTCGCCGGGTCGCTCATGCCAAAGAGCACGCCCTCGCCTTCCGGATGGAAATAAAAGGAGGTGTGAAAGTCGATCGTCATCGGACTGCTCCGGCGGATCCCGGTAAAGGGCTCGGTGACGAAGACCTGTCGCCGTGAGGGGACGATCGGTACCCGCAATCCGAGCATCGCGGCAACCGTGGCCGACCACGGCCCCGCGCAGATGACGGTCTGCGCTCCTTCGATCTCGCGCGCCGCCGTGCGCACGCCCGTCACTGTCCCCCGCGTTCGCGAAGCCGTGCGTGACCTCGTTCGGTCCCGCGAGACCGTCACTCGGGCAGAAGGTGGCTCCGCACAGGTCGTCCGTCCGCAGTCCCGCCACCATGGCCCGCGCCTGGGCAGGCTCGAGCTCGACGACGTCTTGCAAGCCCACCCGCCGCTGCAGCTCGACCGCCGTCTTGAAGCGCTGGCGCTCCTCCTCGGTGGTGAGCAGGAAGAGGTAACCGACCGGACGGAAGTCGGCGGTATGCCCGGTTTCTTCGACGAAGCCGGCCAGCAGGCGTTTGGCCTCCATTCCCATCCGGATGTTGATCTCGGTGGAGAATTGGGCGCGGATGCCGCCTGCGCACGCCGCCGTCGCGCCCTGGCCGATCCGTCCCCGGTCGATCACGACCACCCTTAGGCCCCTCTGCGACAGGTAGAACGCCAGGCTGCAGCCCATCACGCCGGCACCGACGATGACTACATCAGGACGTTTTTCCGAGCTTCACCATCCCGAGGTACTCGAAGATAAATTTGAGCGCCGCCAGGCTGGTGACGTACCCGACGTCGAGCGGCGGCGCGACTTCGTCGACATCGAGCCCTGCGAGCCTCACGCCGCGAAGCTGGCGCAGGAAGTCGAGCAGCTCGCGCGAAGTGAGCCCACCTGCGGAGGGGACGCCGGTGCCGGGCGCGATCGACGGATCGAGCGAGTCGATATCGAGCGAGATATGCAGCGCGTCACTGCCAATGCGCGAGCCGATCTCGTCCGCCAGCTGCGTGCCCGTCCAGCGATGCGCGGTGGCGGCCGTGACCAGGGTGACGCCCATCTTGCGAATGAACTCCACCTCTTCCCAGTCGTAGTCCCGGCAGCCTAGCAGCATCACTTTCCTGGGGTCGATCTGGCCCAGCTCGAGGCCGCGCCGCAGGGCGCAGCCATTCGACCAGCGGGTGTGGCGGGAGGAATCATTCAGGTCCGGATGCGCGTCAATGTAGAGGATGCTCAGCCGTCCGTTGAGGCGGCGTTGCTGGGCGATCAGGGTGGGGCTCACGGTGGTGTGGTCGCCTCCCAGCACGATCGGCAGGGTGCCGGCCGGCGTCTTCTCGATTTCCTTAGCGACGGCGTCGACATTGGCGCCCATGTCGCCGTCGACCAGCGTCAGGTCGCCATCGTCCTGGACGGTGACCGTGTCGAAGAGTTCGGCGTGCTCGCTGACCGGCGCGAAGATGGCGGACAGCTTTCGCAGCTCCGCCGGCGCTTTCGCGGCACCAGGACGGTAGAGCGAACCTCGGTCGATGGGCACACCCAGGATTCGAACATCGGGCCGGCTCCCCGCCGCCGCTCGTTTGAGACCGCCCCAGGGCTGAAGCCCGGCGGTGTTGAACTCGTGGTCGTTCACGCCTTGAGAAACGCAGAAATGGCCTCGACCTGTGCGGCAATCAAGGTCGGGGTCCACCCGTGGCCGGCGGATTCGATCACCCGGATCTGGGCTTGTGGCATCAGATCTCTCAGGTTGCGGATCGCGTCGACGTCGACGGTCCGATCGTCGGCCGCCACCACGACGAGGGCCGGTTTGCGCCAACTTTTGAGGAAGTCGCGATAGTCGCGGGCGATCCCGTCGCGCAACCACTGGCGGGCGGCGCGCCCGTCGGCACGCAGCTGGTTGTCGAAGTTCACCTGCGCATCGTAGGGATCCACCCCCGGGCCTTCAACCAGGAACCGCTTATAGAGATCCGACACCATTCGACTGCGGCGCAGCCGGTCGACGCTCCAGAAGACAGGGCCGGCGGTGAAGGCGGCAACCTGCCGCTTGAACGCCGTCCGCAGCGTCTGCGGCGAGTAGATCGGCGTGTGCAAAACCAGCCGCGTAATCCGGTCGTGGAAGCGGGAGGCGTACTCGAGGGCGACGGTCGCGCCGAGGCAGATGCCCCCGACATCGTGCTCCTGGAGCCCCAGCCGATTGGCGAAGGCGTGGAGGAACTCCGCGTGCGAGGCTACTGTGAAGGGTGGATCGCCTGCCGCCGTCTCGCCGCACCCGGGCAGGTCGGGTATCAACACCCGCCGGTGGCCGCTGAATGCTGGGCCCCAGCTATGGAAGTTCTCGAGCGAGCCGATGAACCCATGACAGAGAAGCAGCGGCTGGCCCGATCCCTGGTCGAGGTACCGGACCCTCCGCTGCCCGACGTCGATGAACTGGATGTTCTGCGCGCTGACCGCGGTGCCTATTCCCCCGTATCGATCTGCGCCCGCTGCAGCCGGCCGCTGTAATCGACGTAGATCGTCTTCCACTCCGTGAATTCGTCGAGGGCCACGGTGCCCGCCTCGCGGTGGCCGTTGCCCGTGTTCTTCACGCCGCCGAAGGGGAGCTGAATCTCCGCGCCGATGGTGGGCGCGTTGACGTAGACGATGCCCGACTGCATCTCCCCCATGGCGTGAAAGGCCTTGCGCAGGTCGTTGGTGTAGATCGACATCGACAATCCGTACTGGGTGGAATTCGCAACCTCGAGCGCTTCCTCCAGGTTGCTCACCGGCAGCACCAGGGTCGAGGGGCCGAAGATCTCCTCCTGCGCCATGCGCATGTCCTTCTGGCCGTCGGCGAAAATCGTCGGGCGGTAGAACCAGCCCTCACTGCCGGCGAAGTCGCCGCCGTGCACCAACCGCGCGTGTTCCTTTTTGCCGATCTCGGTGTACTCGTGCACCTTCTTGAGGGCGGCCTCGTTGATCACCGGACCCATATCGGTGTCCGGCTGCAGGCCGTCGCCGACCTTCATCTTGGCGGCCCGCTCCTGGAGCAGGTCGATGAAATCCTTCGCGACCTTCTTGTCGACGATCAGCCGTGAGGCGGCCGTGCAGCGCTGACCCGATGTCCCGAAGGCGGCCCAGACGGCGCCGTCGACGGCCAACGGCAGGTCGGCGTCATCGAGCACGACGATTGCGTTCTTGCCGCCCAGCTCCAGGCCCAGCCGCTTCAGGTTGCGGCCGGCGATTTCCGCGATGTGCCGGCCGGCGTCGGTCGAGCCCGTGAACGAGATGCCCTGCACCCGCGGATCCTTGACCAGCACGTCGCCCACGTCCTTCCCGCTGCCGGTGACGAGATTCAGCACCCCGCCGGGTAATCCCGCCTCCTCGAGGATCTCCACCAGCTTGGTGGCGACGATGGGCGTGTCGGACGCCGGCTTGAACACCACGGCATTGCCCGCCATCAACGCCGGAAAGATCTTCCACGAAGGGATCGCCATTGGAAAGTTCCAGGGTGTGATGCAGGCGACCACACCGAGCGGAACCCGAACCGTCATGGCCCACTTATTCCTCAGCTCCGACGGCACCGTCTCCCCGTGCGGATGACGGCCCAGGCCGGCGGCGTACTTGCCCATGTCGATCGCTTCCTGCACGTCACCGCCCGCTTCTTTGAGGACTTTGCCCATCTCCTGCGTCATCAGCCTCGCCAGCTCATCTTTGCGCGCCTCGATGATCAGGGCCGCTTTGAGGACGATCTCGCCCCGAGCGGGCGCCGGCGTATGGCGCCAATGGGGAAATGCCTTGACCGCCGCCTCGATGGCGGCGTTCACGTCGTCCGCGTTCGACGCCTGCATCACGCCCAGCACCTGGTTCTTGTGCGCCGGGTTGTTGGAGGTAAACGTCTTCCCGCTCTTCGACTCCACCCAGTGTCCGCCGATGTAGTTCTTATAGGTCTTGGCGTCCGTCTTCTGGCCCCGCTCGCTCGTCATCGTCTGACTCATGCTGCCACCTCCTGAAACGCCCCATTCAAAATGGTCCTGCTTGACCAGTTCGATACCGACCATCAGCCCCAGGCCGCGGACCTCGCCAATCGCCGGCGTCCGCCGCTGCAGCTCGCGCAGCCGGCTGATCAGCTGCGCGCCTTTATCGGTCGCGTTCTCCAGGACGTGCTCCCGCTTGAAGACGTCGAGGGTCGCGATGCCGGCGGCGCAGGATACCGGATTGCCCCCGAAGGTCGAGCCGTGTGCGGCCGGCTCCCACTGGTCCATCAGCTTCGAGGTGGCAACCACCGCGCTGAGGGGGAGGCCGGACGCGATCGATTTGGCCACCGTCATGATGTCGGGAACGACGCCGGTATGCTCGCAGGCGAACATCTTGCCGGTGCGTCCGTATCCAGACTGCACCTCGTCGGCGATCAGCAGGATGCCGTGCCGGTCGCTCAGCGTTCGCAGCCGCGGCATGAACGCCGGCGGCGGAACAACATACCCGCCTTCGCCCAGCACCGGCTCGACGATGAACGCGGCCACGTTCTTGGGCGGCACCCGCGTGTCGAGCATCTCGTCGATGAAGTTGAAGACATAGTCGAGGGTCGCCGAATCGTCCGCGCCGGTCGGATTGCGATAGGGGTACGGATAGGGCACGTGGTAGACGGCCGGCAGCAACGGCTCGTAGCGTTCCCGGTAGTAGCCCTTCGAGGCGGTCAGCGAGAGCGCGCCGTAGGTGCGTCCGTGGAAGGCGCCCTGGAAGGCGATCAGGCCGGGCCGTCCGGTGGTGTAGCGGGCGAGCTTGATGGCGCCCTCCACCGCTTCCGCGCCGCTGTTCGCGAAGAAGACCTTATCGAGCTTGCCGGGCGCCAGCGCCGCGATCCGCTCCGCCAGCTCGATGGCGGGCTGGTGGTGGGCGACGACGGAGATGTGCATCAGCTTGTCGAGCTGTTCGTGCGCGGCCTTGAGCACCTGCGGATGGCCGTGCCCCAGGTTGGTGACGCCGATTCCCGACGCGAAGTCGAGATAACGGCGCCCGTCGACCGTGAAGAGGTAGGAGCCCTGGGCACGATCGATGACGAGCGGCGTGTAGCGATAGAGGACCTGAGAGAGGTGGGCGCGTTCGCGCGCCAGCCACTCCTCCTGGCTACCGCTGTCGGGAAATTCCTTGACGAGTTTCATTGAGCCTCCTTGATCGAGCATCCGGATCTGGCGTGTGGCCGTCGCCGGTTGCTGGCGGAGGTTGTCCGTCGGTGGAGGCCCACCAGGTGCTGCTGATACCCGCGTGCGTCATATGCCTGCCGTCCGTGCAACGGCGAGTTAATGGTAGTTCTTTGTCCGAAAGCTCCCTCCCCCCTTGCGGGGCGGGCCCGTCGGCCCACGCGAGCGGCGCTTTAGTGCCAAGCGAGCGTTTGAGACGTTCGGGTCGGGGTGGGGCTTGCTTCAGCGCGACGGTGCCGGCTTCAGGTTTGCCGCGCGCCGTGGCGCACGCTGAGCGGCCAGGAAGCCACCGAACATCACCAGCACGCCGATCGCCTGGCCGACGTAGAAGAGCTCGTAGACATGGAAGAGGCGCGTCAGGGTGGAGGCCCCGGCCACGATGAAGGCGCCGGCGGCGATCAGGATGTTCGCCACCAGCCGGGATTGGGCACCGCCTTTGCGCCACGCGCCGTAGGCGGACCAGAGCGCCCCCCCGATGAGGATGATGCTGCCAACGATGTTGATCAGCGCGGCCATCAGGATGGCAAGCAGATTGAAGGCCCCGGTCTCGAGCCGAATGGTATCGGCGGACGGCACCTGGTGAGTATCGAGCAGGCCGGTCTGCAGGTTCGCCCCGATGATCCCGACCAGCCCGATGGTGGCGAGAACGACGAGGAGCCCGAGCGCCGCCCGCGCGAAGCGAGGAGCCAGCAGATAGATCGTCCCCAGCGCCAGCACCCCGACCACCGTGATCGCGCCGAAGTAGTAATAGATCCTGTACAGCAACGGGTTCCAACCGCCAGCCGCGCCGATCACCTCGGTGAGCGCCGCCACCGCATAGACGGCGAGGGCAATCGACCACGCGACCAGATACGCCCGCGGCTTTCGCCGGTATTGCCGCCAGAGCGTCGCGGCAAATACCGCGCTGATTGCCGTCGCCACGAGGGGGTAGAAGATCACGCTTTCCACAGTCTATTTGAAAGTCGATTTTCCGAATGTGCACAGGCCTTGACAGGACTAGCCGGCCCGCGTCTATAGTCTCGAAGCGGGGTCATTCCGGTGGCTACCTGCCGCCGGTCATGAAAGGAGGGAAATTCATGTCGGACGATCCATCCGTCGGCTTGACCCGTCGAGACGTGCTCAAGTTGGGCGCCCTGGCCGGCGCCGGAGCGTCGCTGGCGCCTCTGGTCACATCGCCGGTCGCCGCAGCGGCTACCGCGACCGCGCCCAGCGACTTCAGCGAAATGACCGTCACCCAGTTGCAAGGGTTGTTGGCCTCGGGCCAGGTAACCTCGGTCAGCCTGGTCAACTTCTTCCTGGCGCGCATCCAGACGCTCGACCAGAGCGGTCCCACGGTCAACTCGGTCATCGAGGTCAATCCGGACGCGAAGAGCATCGCGGTCGCCCTCGATGCCGAGCGCCATGCCGGGCACGTCCGTGGGCCGTTGCACGGGGTCCCCATTTTGCTCAAGGACAATATCGGCACCGGCGACAAGATGCAGACGGCGGCCGGGTCGTTGGGCCTGGTCGGCGCACCGGCAGCGCAGGACTCACCGGCGGCGGCCAACCTGCGGGCAGCCGGGGCGGTGATTCTGGGCAAGACGACCCTGAGCGAGTGGGCGAACTTCCGGTCGTTCTTCTCCACGAGTGGGTGGTCCGGGCGCGGCGGCCAGTGCAACAACCCATACGCGATCGACCGCAATCCGTGCGGCTCGAGCTCGGGATCGGGAGCAGCCGCCTCGGCCAACTTCTGCTCCGTCTCGATCGGCACAGAAACCGATGGCAGCATCGTGTGTCCGGCAAACCACAACGGCGTGGTTGGCATCAAGCCGACCGTTGGGCTCGTCAGCAGAAACGGGGTGGTACCGATCTCGCACACTCAGGACACCATCGGCCCACACGCCCGGACCGTGGCCGACGCGGCAACGGTCCTGACCGCGCTCGCCGGCCCACCCGACCCTGGCGATCCGGCAACGCTCAACGCCAAACGCCCGAACCCGGTCCCTGACTACACGAAATTCCTGAGCCCAACCGGCCTTAAGGGGGCGCGCATCGGTGTCGCTCGTGAGTTCGAAGGGTTTAGCCCCAAGCTTGATGCCGTCTTCGAGGATGCGCTGAGCGCCATGGCCACGGCCGGGGCGACCCTTGTGGACGTCACCTTCCCGCACTTCGGCGAGATTTTCACCGGCACGCCGGAGTTCACGGTGCTCCTGTTCGACTTCAAGATCGACCTGCAGAAATATCTGGCGACGCGGACGGGAGTCCCCCTGGCCGGAGGCACCCTTGCCGATGCGATCGCCTTCAACTCCGCGCACGCGGCCCAGGAAATGCCGTTCTTCGGGCAGGAAATCTTTGAACTGGCTCAGTTGTTCAGCAGCGATCCAAAGGCGGTCCAACCCCTAGGGATCTCCTACAACGACGCAATCGCCGCGGATAAGCTGTTCGGCGCCACCGAGGGGATCGACCTGCTGCTGGCGCAGAACGCCCTTGATGCGATCGTGGCCCCGACCGATAACCCGGCGTGGCCGACCGACCTGATCAACGGCGACCACTTTGTGATCGGAAGTTCGTCTCCGGCGGCGATCGTCGGTTACCCCATCATCAACGTCCCGATGGGGTTCACCTTCGGCGTGCCGGTCGGCATCTCCTTCATGGGAACAGCGTTCAGTGAGCCCACGCTGATCAAACTCGCCTCAGGCTTCGAGGCGGTGACCCACGCGCGCCAGGCGCCGCAGTTCTTGCGGACGCTCCCCTTCAACACTGCGGGCCTGCCGAGTAAGGTCCACGGGCGCCGCGCACCCAAGGGGATGCGGCCGGTCCTCCTCTAACAGGACAATCGCCAGATCGGAGGGCGGCTTGTCGCCGCCCTCCCAGGCGGCGGATCGGCCTGCGCGAGTGAACTTAGCCACAAGTTCGAGCTTGACTGGACCGCGCTATTCAAGTTAAATAGCCGCAGCCACGTTCCAGCACAGAGGTCTAACCACCGTTTGAGCAGAGTCATCGCGATTGCCAACCAGAAAGGCGGGGTTGGCAAAACGACCACCGCGGTGAACCTCGGATGCGCACTCGCTGAGCTCGGGAAGCGCGTCCTCCTCATCGACCTCGATCCACAGGGCCACCTGACGATCAACATGGGCTTCAAGCAGCCCGATCAGATCGAGCTCACGCTCTACCACCTGCTGCTCGATCCTCAGGTCACGCTCGGACACGTGGTCAAGCACAGCAATCTCGGGGTGGACTTCATTCCGTCGAACATCGAGCTCTCTGGCGCCGAGATCCAGCTCGTCTCCGAGATGGGGCGCGAAACCTTCCTCAAGGAGAAGCTCGCGCCCGGGCAGGACGAGTACGACTTCATGGTGATCGACTGCCCGCCCTCCCTCGGCCTCCTCTGCGTCAACGCGCTGGTGGCCTCGAACGAGGTCATCATCCCGCTGCAGTGCGAGTACTTCGGGATGAAAGGCATGCAACTCCTGCACAACACGATCGAGCGGGTGCGGGCCAAGCTCAACCCGCAGCTTCGCATCAGCGGCATCCTGGCCACCATCCACAAGTCGAGGACGCTGCACTCGCAAGAGGTGTTGGAACTGGTTCGCGAGCGCTATGGCGACGTCGTCTTCGATGTCGTCATCAAGGACAGCATCCGGTTTGCGGAGACGCCGCTGGCCGGCATGTCGATCCTCCAGTACGCCGGCAGCTCCGAAGGCGCGAACGCCTATCGCACCCTCGCCAAGGCGGTCATCAAGCGTGCGCCGGCCGCCCCGGTCGAGACGAAGCAGCCCGTCGCCTCTCGTGTTTAAGCGGGTTTCGCTGGAGGGGTCAGCCGAGCTCTTCCGGGAGACCTCGAGCACCCCAGAGGTCCTCGCCGAGACCGACCCGGAGCCGGTCCACGCGCCGATCCATCATCTGCCGATCCATCGCGAGATCCGCCCGGAAACCATCCCCTACTTCGAGTACCAGCTGACCGAGGCGCAGGTGCAGGCGCTGGTCGACGCCGTGCAGAAAATCAAGTATCCGCACAATCTGAAGAACACCGCGAAGCTCAGCATGGAGGAGTTCGAGCGCCTCGAGGCGCTTCGGCAGCTCCTAATCGACGGCCTGCGGTAGCCTTTCTTCCTCTGCGCGCTGCGACGTGGCCACGTCCCAGCGACGAGCCACCTGCTGCGCCCGATACAGCGTGGCGTAGAGACCGGGCGCGTCGACCAGCTCATCGTGTCGGCCTCGCTGGACCACCCGGCCCTTATCGAGGACGATGATCTCGCCGGCCTGCCGGATCGTCGAAAGCCGGTGGGCGATCACCAGCACGGTCCGTTCCGCGACGAGCCGCGCGAGCGCCGCCTGGATCAGGTGCTCGGCCTCCGGATCCACCGATGATGTCGCCTCGTCCAAGATCAGGATCGGCGCGTCGTGCAGCAGCGCTCGCGCAATCGAGATCCGCTGTTTCTGCCCACCCGACAGCCGGACGCCACGCTCGCCGATGACCGTGTCGTAGCCCTTCGGCAGCTCCTCGACGAACTCGTGGGCATACGCCGCCCGCGCCGCCGCCTCCACTTGGGCGTCGCTCGCATCGGGGTTTCCGATCTTGATGTTGGCTTTCACCGTGTCGTTGAAGAGGAAGACGTCCTGTAGGACGAGGCTGGTCGAGCGATGGATGTAGTCCAGCGGCAGCTCGCGGAGGTCGACACCGCCGAGCCGGACGGCGCCCTCTTGCGGGTCCCAGAAGCGCGCGATCAGGTTCGCCACGGTTGTCTTGCCGGCGCCACTCGGGCCAACCAGTGCGAGCACCGAGCCTTCCCTCAGGTCGATCGACACGTCGTGCAGTACCGGCCGTCCCTCCTCGTACGCGAAGGTCACGTGGTCGAGCGCGATGTCGTAGCGCGGATCCTCTGGAACCTGCGCCGCCGGCGACTCCCTTACGTCGATCGGCGTGTTCAAAATCTCGAAGATCCGATCGGTCGCCGCTTCCGCATTCCGGTAGCCCTCGAGCTGCCGGTTGAGCTCGGTAACAGGCCGGTAGAGCAATGTCGTAAGGAACACGAAGAGCACCAGGTTGGGGATGCTCAACTGGCCGACGTTCGCCATCAACCCGCCGACCAGCAGCACCAGGGCGACGGGGATGGCCGCCATCCACTCGACGCCGGAGAAATACCAGGTGTGGATCAGGTTGGCCCGCGTCGCCGCCTTTTTTAGCTCCTCGCTTCGCTCGTCGATGGCGCGTCGCGCATGGCCGAGCGCCGCAAATGCCTTCAGCACCCCAATGCCCTGGATGTAGTCGATCATGATCCCGTTCAGCCGGCCCAGTTCCTCGCGGGAGCGCATGAAGGCCTGGTAGGCGGATTGTCGAAATGCCGCCAGGATGAGCAGAATCAGCACCAGGGGAGCGAGGGCCACCAGTGCGAGCTTCCAGTTGACGACCAGCATCAGGGTGCCGATCAGGAAGGGGACCGTCGCGGCGCTGATCAGCTGGATGCCGGCGTGCGCGGTGAAGAATTCGATGGTCTCGACGTCGCCGATGACCTTGGCCGCGATCGTGCCGGACTGCTGCCGCGTGTGAAACCCCATCGACAATCGCTGCAGCTGCTCGTAGATTCGCATGCGCATGTCGTGCAGCACCTTGAAGGCCGCGATGTGACCGAACCCGCCTTCGAGGTATCGCGCGACCGCCATGAGCGCGGTGGCCGCGACCATGGCCAGGCCGAGCAGTACCACGGGGCCGGTCGGCGATGGCTGGGTGAGCACCGTCAGGATCTGGCGGATGATCAGCGCCGGCAAAACGCTGAGGGCTGTGTAGAGGACTGACCCCAGGACGGCGATCGAGAGCAAACCCCGATGGCCGCGTGTGATCGCCCACATACGGGAGAGGAACGTCATGAGCGGGCCAACGTCGACACCGCAGTGACCCGCTCAGCGACCAGCGCGTGCAACGCCTGCGTCAGCCGGGGGTCGGCGTTGAGCATCGGCGTGCGCTTCAGCTCGATACCGAGCGCATCGGCCCTCTCTTTGGCCTCGATGTCGATGTCGTAGAAGATCTCGAGATGGTCGGCGATGAACCCGACCGATGACACCAGGATCGCGCGATGACCGTGGGCCGCGAGCTCTTCGACCGTCTCGACCAGGTCGGGGCCGAGCCATGGCTCCCCGGTCTGACTCTGGCTCTGGTACGAGAAGCGCCACTGCTCGATGCCGGCGCGCTCTGCCACCAACTCCGAGGTGCGCAGCAGCTGTTCCTGGTAGGGATCACCTTCATTGAGGATGCGCGCAGGCAGGCTGTGCGCCGTGAAGACCGCGACTACCTCCTCGGGATTCGGGAACCCCGCTCGAACCATCCTGACGTTCTCGGCAACTGCCTGTACGTATCCATCCAGCTCATGCCAGCTCTCCACGAAGTCGAGGCTGAGGGACGGTGCGGCGCCGCGTCGAGCCGACCTCGCAGCCAGCGCTTGCTCCACCTGGCGACGGTATCCACCCGTACTGATCTTCGAGTAATGCGGCGCCAGCACAATGGCGATCAGCCGATCCGCCCCGCTGTCGACGATCTCGTCGATCGCGGTCGCGATGCGCGGCGTCCAGTGCTTCATCCCCAGATGCACCGTATAGATCATCTCGTCCGGCGGATCCAGGTTCAACTGTCGTTCGAGCTGCCGCCCAAGATCCATCGAGACGGCCAGCAGCGGCGTCGGGACGCCCACCCGACGGTAGCGCCCGGTCAATTCCTCGATGGCCTCTAAAGACGGCTTGCGTCCGCCGCGGATATCGGTGAAGTAGGCTTCCACCTCCTCGAGCCGGTTGGGACTGCCGTACGCCATCAGCAGCACCGCCGTGTGGCTACGCGCCATGGACGAACTCCACCAATCGCTGCAGGTGCTCGACCGGGCTGGCGGGGAGCACCCCGTGGCCGAGGTTGAAGATGTGTCCCGGCCGGCCACCAGCGGCCTCGATCACACGGCGAGCACCGTCCTCGATCACGGGCCATGGCCCGAGCAGCAGGGCGGGGTCCAGATTCCCCTGGATCCCGCGGTCGTATCCGACCACCCGCCAGGCCTCCCCCAGGTCGACGCGCCAGTCGACGCCGATCACGTCGCCGCCGGCCTCCCGCATCGATGAAAGGACGCCGGCCGTGCCGGTACCGAAATGGATCGATGGCGCCCCGCGGCGCCGCAGCCCGCTGAAGATGCCGGTCATATGCGGCAGCACGTAACGGCGATAGTCCGCCGGTGAGAGGGACCCGACCCAGCTGTCGAACACCTGCACAATCTGGGCGCCGGCCTCGACCTGGGCCAGCAGATAATCGAGCACCAGCCCGGACAGGCGCGTCATCAGCGCATCCCAGAGGGCAGGCTCCGCATACATCATGGTCTTGGTGGTGAGGAACTCCCGGGACGGCTTCCCCTCGATCAGGTAGCCGGCCAGCGTGAAGGGGGCACCCGAGAACCCGATCACAGCAACTGAGGGATCGAGCTCGCGGCGAAGGAGCTTGATCGTCTCGAGCACGAAGGGGACGGCCTCGCCTGCAGGTCGCGCCTGCAACCTATCTATATCGGCCTGCGAACGGATCGGCTGCTCGACGACCGGGCCGACGCCGTCCACGAGCTGCAGCTCGACACCCAGCCCGAAGGCGACCGGCAGCATGATGTCGGCGAAAAGCACCGCGCCGTCGACGCCGAGCCGGCGCACCGGCTGCAGCGTAACCTCGGCGCACAACTCAGGGTTCTGGCAGATGGTGAACAGGTCGTAGGACTCGCGGATCTTGCGATACTCCGGCAGCGATCGTCCCGCCTGGCGCATGAACCAGACCGGCCGCCGATCCACGATTTCGCGGCGAGCCGCGCGCACCAGGGCGGGCGCCAGGTGACCGGCCGCCGGCCGGCCGACTTCGCTAGCCTCGATTGTCCTCATCCGCCCGCGATCAGGCTGACCTGTTGCTGAAGGTCGTCGGCCTCCGCCGGCTCGGGCGCGCTCAATCCGAGCGCGAGCTGCAGGGCATCGGCTGACGGCATCAGAACGCAGGTGAAGATCGGGGTCTCGCGTTCCGTGTAGCGGCTCGCCTGCGACTCCCGCAACTCCATCACCAGGTCGAGGAAGGCGGCCGGCTCATCGCACTCGAAGGCGACGACGAATTCCTGGTCGTCGAGGCCGAAGGAGTAGGCGGTATTGATCTTGACCTGGGGGTAACGATGGCCGATCGCGAAGTGCTCGACCATCATCGCCTTCCGGCGCTCGTAGGGAAGCCGGTACCACATGCGCTTCTTCACCATCGGGTAGACGAAGAGGTAGCGTGCGCCCGCCGGCTTCAGGCGCGTGCGGCGCCCTTCCTGATCGGGGTGTTTGTGGCGCCCGAGATACGGCGACGGCCGCATCATGGCCAGGAAGGAGTGGGCAACTCGCAGATAGGGCCCCAGCCGAGTAGCGCGCCACTGCGACTCGGCCCGCTGGATCACGTCGACCGTGTCGGCGGCCTGCCAGATCAGGAGATCGCAGTCGCCGCGCAGGCCGACGGTTGAGTAGGTGAGCAGGGCCTCGGCCGTCGGCCCGCTCTGCAGCAGCTCGGTGAACTCGCGCACCGCCGCCTCCCGCTCGGCGGCGGGCCAGCTGAGGACGGGTGCCTCGACTTTGAGGAATGTGTACTTGACCGCCTGGCGAGCTTCTGCCATCCGGTACAAGGGTATCGCACTAATCTTGATTCGTGGCTCGCCTCTCCATCCAGAAGGTGCACGTCGGCGAGAAGGACACCAATTGCTACGTGGTGGCCTCCGCCGACACCAAGGAAGCGATCGTCATCGATCCGGGCGACGACGCCCCCAAGATCCTCGGACAGCTCACGGGCCTGACCGTGCGCTGGATCTGCTGCACCCACGGACACTCCGGGCATACGGGCGCCAAGGAGCGAGTGAAAGCCGCGACCCAGGCCGCGACCGCGATGCACCTGTCCGATGCCACAGCCATGTTGAAGTCCGCTGACCGGTATCTCGTCGCCGACGACACGCTATCGTTCGGCGACTTTGTGCTCGAAGTGCTGCCCACGCCTGGCCACACGCCCGGTGGGCTGTCATTCAAAGTCGGGAACCACGTCTTCACCGGCGACACCTTGCTCGCGGGAAAAATCGGACGCGTCGACTTACCCGGTTCGAGCCCGCAACAAATGTTGCTCAGCCTCCACGGCCAGTTACTGACGCTGCCCGACAACACCGTCGTCTATCCCGGGCACGGCCCGAATTCGACGATCGGCGCGGAGCGCCTCAGCAACCCGTACCTGCGCATCCGCTAAGACTCAATCCACTTCGAATCGTCCGCACGGGTCGTTCCGGCAGGACGTCGGGAGAGACGGCCCGAGCTTGCAACAAGACCGATGATTAGGAGACTCAGGAGCACGCCCGCGGATGCCGCCAGCAACAGCGGTGGGTACCCGGACGGTGTGGAGATTCCAGGCACCGCGGAAAAAATCCACGCCGTCGTGGGCGAGCCCACGCCGAAGCCGCCGGCGATCAGAACGCGACCATCGGCCAGCATGGTGGCGGTGTGAAGATAGCGATCCATTTGCCTACCCGTTGAGGTCCACTGCTCGGTGTTCTTGGGGTCAAAGATCTGCGAGTCAGCGTTGCTTGCAGACGCGCTGCCGACCACCAGCACGGATCCGCTCCGAAGAAGCGTCGCGGTGTGTTCGAACCGCGGGATCCTCGAATAACCCACTCTGATCCCGGTGTTTCCCCGTAAGTCGAACATCTCAGAGGTCGTCAAGAACTCACTGCTTGGGTAAATGAAGCCACCGGAGATCTGTGTTTGGGTTGAGTAGCCGCCCACCAGGAGCACCTTGCCGTCTGGCAGGAGGGTGGCCGTGTGACCGTACCGCGCCGTGGCCATGGGCCACCGTGGTCGGTTGCCAACGGTTTGTTGCTGGGTCAAACAGCTCGGCGCTGAGCGTGGCAAATCCCGTGTCAGTGGAACCGCCCGTTACCAGCACGGCACCGCCAGGCATAAGGGTTGCCGCTTGGCCGGACAACGGGGGCAGTCCCGTACCGGCTAATGACCAGCTATCACGCTTCGGGTCGTAGACTTCGGCCTGCTCCTGCTCCGCTGCTGGAAGAGGAGAACCTGGTGCGAGGTTCGTCCCGCCAATCACCAACACCCGACCGTCGTGGAGACGAGCGGAGCTGTGCCACCGGCGCGATGCGTGCATCGGCGCCACCGCCATCCAGAAATTGCTTGCCGGATGATAGATCTCGGCGCTTGCGAGTACCTCAATGGGAAAGATGCCCAGCCCTGTCTCGCCGCCCGAGACCAGCACGTTGCCGTCCGCAAGCAACGTCGCCGCCTGACCCGCCCGCGCGTGAATCATGTCGGCGGCACGGGTCCATCGGTTCGCTCTCGGATCGAACAGCTCACTCCTCGCACGGGCGACTCCGTCGACATGGGTACCACCGGCGATCAATACCCTGCCGTCCTTCAGCAGGGTCGCCGTATGGGCAACATGCCCCTCGTGCAGGTTTGGCGCCGGAACCCACGCCCCGAAGTCAGTTGCCTTGGCCTGAGCGGGTACAGTGCCGGTGGCGGCGAGCCCGGTCAGCAGCCCGGCCACCAGGACGCGCCGAAGCGCCGCCTTCATCCTCTCTTACATACAGCAAAATTGGCTCCACGGTTCCAAGTAGGGCCGGAGCGGAGACAGTTGCGGCAACTTCGAATCACCAAATTTGACAGGCGTGGCACTCATGTGCAACTGTTGGGTTGCACATGAATAACGCGGTGTTCGTCGCCCTCGCGGATCCTACGCGCCGACAGCTGCTCGAGCGCCTGGCAACGGGCCCCACGACCGCGACTGGGCTTGCCGTCAAATTTCCGGTAACCCGCCAGGCTCTTGTGAAACACCTTGGCGCGCTCGAGAACGCCGGCATGGTCGCAAAGGAGCGCCACGGACGTGAGGTCAATTACCGCCTGGAGAGCGCGCCGCTGGGCGAGGCGACCGCCTGGCTCACGACTCTCTCGGCACGGTGGGAGCAGCGTCTACGGCGGCTCAAGCGCTACGTAGAGGAGGCGTCATGAGGGAAGGAGGGCCCGAAATCCGTCACAGCGTGTTCATCCGGGCGCCGCGCGAAAAGGTCTGGAACGCGTTCACGACTCCCAAGGGGTTGGACGGGTGGTGGGGGACGCGCGGGAGCGAGATCGACCCACGACCCGGTGGAAAGATCACGCTCCGCTGGCGCGATTGGGGAGCCGAGAAAGACATCAACGCCGATCGGGACTGCGTCATCATTGAAGTGCTTCCACCCAAGCGCTTCGTCTATCAGTGGGGCGAAACGGCCGACGCCATGACCACGGTCGAGTTCGACCTCGAGGAGCGCCCAGGTGGCACGCTGCTGCGCCTCCGGGAACACGGTTTCGCGCCCACGGCCAAGGGTCGTCAGTCCTTCGAAGGAAATTCGCTGGGCTGGGGCGAAGTATCCGTCCTCCTCAAGTTCTACGTCGAGCACGGCATCAGCTACTAGTCAGCGCGGCGGCGTTCAATACAGAGGAAAGGAGTCAGACAGATGGCAACCGAGGTAAAGAAATCACTCCACGACGTGCGCTTTCCCGGCGAGTCGGACCAGTACCGCCGGGCACGCGACGAACTCCTGAAGGCCGAGATCGACCTCCGCAGGCAGATCGAGGTGGTGGCCGCGCAGCGGCGGAGGCTGCCGCTTGGCGGGCTGGTGCCGCACGACTACACATTCGAGGAATGGGATTCGGGCACCAACGCCTCACGATCGGTCCGGCTCTCCGAGCTGTTCGCGGAGGGCAAGGACACCCTGTTCCTCTACAGCCACATGTTCATCCCGGGCAAGGCGGGGCTGCCGCTCGAGGAGGGCTGCCCGTCGTGCACATCGATCATCGGCGCGATCGATGGGGAGCTGCCGGACATCACACAGCGGATCAATTTCGCGGTCGTCGCGAAGGCGCCGATCGAGCGCTTCCGCGCGCACGCACGGTCGCGCGGCTGGCGGCACGCGCGCCTGCTCTCCTCGGCGAACAACACCTACAACCGTGACTATCAGGCCGAGGCGCCCGACGGCGCCCAAACGCCTATCGCGACGGTCTTCGCCCGCCGCGGCGGGAAGATCTACCACTTCTGGAGCAGCGAGCTACTCCTTGTCCCGATGGAGGCCGGCCAGGACATGCGGCACGTCGACTTCATGTGGCCGCTATGGTTGGTCCTCGACCGCACGCCCGAGGGTCGAGGCACAGACTGGCGGCCAGCGCTCGACTACCGCGAAAAGAGCTAGGCCCGATGTCTACCGAAGTCGCGCTGCCACGCCCGGTTGCGACGGTAGTCACTGCTGCGCTCCTCGGCTGTGCCGCAGCCGCCTGGCTGGTCACCGCTCAGCAGGCCGCCTCGATGGCCGGCATGGGTGGGATGGCCATGCTGGGCGCACGGCTGTTTCTCGTGACGTGGGTCGTGATGATGGTGGCCATGATGTTCCCGACCGTCGTACCGATGGTGCTGACGCATGCCGGCGTCGTTCGGTCCCGCGGTGAAGGAATGGTGCCGACGGTTGCGTTTGTCGTCGGATACCTGGTGGTCTGGATGGTGCCGGGGCTCGTTCCGCTTGGAGTCATCCGGCTCCTTGGATCGTCGATCCCCGCCCCGGTCGACGCCTGGCTGCCGCGCCTCGGCGGAGCCGTGGTGGTCCTGGCCGGCGCATACCAGCTCACGCCGCTCAAGAACGCGTGTTTGCGAGCATGCCGGTCGCCGTTCGGCTTCATCCTGTCGCATGATTTCGGTGTCGGCACACCCGCCGCGGCTCGCACCGGAATCTCACACGGTCTCCAGTGCCTGGGGTCCTGCTGGCCACTCATGGCGGTGCTAGCCGTTCTCGGCTTGATGCACCTGGCTTGGATGGCTGTCTTTGCGGCGGTGTTCTTCCTGGAGAAAACGTGGCGGCATGGCATCATGCTTTCCCAGGTCGCGGGTGCCGCGTGCGTGATTTTGGGCCTGACAGTGATCATCCGGCCCGACATCCTCAATCAGTTGTAGCGCGCGATCTTCTTCTCGGCGTAGACGGCTTCGATGTCGGCCCGGTACTTCTCCGCAATGCGCTTGCGCTTGACCTTCATGCTCGGGGTCAGTTCGTCGCCGACCACGAAGTCCGTGTCGAGAATGCGCCACTTCTTGATCTGCTCCGGATGTGACAGCCCGCGGTTGAGGTCCTGGACCGCCTCATCGACCAGACGTTTCGCGCCGGGATCGTCGGGACCGGCCTTGCCTTCGGGAATATCGCGGTCGAGGGTGAATAACGCCGCCACGAACGGGCGGCCGTCGCCAAGCACCACCGCCTGCGCGATCCCCTTTCGACTTCTGAGCTGAGTCTCCATGGCGCCCGGCGCGACGTACTTGCCGCCCGAGGTCTTGAACAAGTCCTTCTTGCGGTCGGTGATCTTCAGGAAACCGTCCTTGTCCAACTCGCCGATGTCCCCAGTTTTCAGCCAGCCGTCGACCAGCGCCTCCTGGGTGTTCTTCGGATCCTTGAGATACCCTTTGAAGACGTTGTTGCCCTTGACCAGGATCTCGCCGTCGGAGGCGATTTTGATCTCGACCCCAGGCAAGGGAAGCCCGACGGTGCCGAATCGCGCCTCGCCTGGCCGGTTGAACGTCGCGGGCGCGGTGGTCTCCGTAAGACCATAGCCTTCCAGGATCTCGATGCCGAGGCCATAGAAGAACCGCAGCATGTCGGGTGATACCGCGGCCGAGCCGCTGATGCAGACCTCGATCTTGTCGAAGCCGAGCGTCTCGCGGATCTTTGAGAAGACGAGCTTGTCGGCTAGCGACCACTGCCATTTCACCCAGGGGGCCATTGGCTTGTGGTGCTCGTACGCGGCGGTGCGCAGCGCGCCCATCAGCAGCGCCCAGTCGCGGATCATGCGGCTCGGCCCCCTGACCTTGTCCATCTTCGCCCGAATTCCCGCATAGATCTTTTCCCAGAGCCTTGGCACGGAGGTGAAGTAGGTCGGATGGACTTCCGCAACAACGCCCATCACCTGATCGATGCTTGGACAGAAATACACTTCGCAGCCGGTGCAGATCTGGCGAAGCTCGCTGACCACGCGCTCGAGCACGTGAGCCAGCGGCAGATAGGAGACGACCCGGTCGTTGGGGTCGCCACGGAAACACTGCAACGTCGCCACCGCGGTCCAGGTCAGATTGCGATGGGTGAGGATCGCGGCTTTCGGCAGGCCGGTGGTGCCCGACGTGTAGATCAGGCTGGCGGTGTCCTCCGGCCTGACGGCTTGCCAGCGGCTGGCGAATAGCCCCGGCCGGCCGCGGCCGAACTCGTCACCGCGCCGCAGCGCCTGCTCCCAGGTGACGACCCAACCCTCCCCTTCCGGGGCATCGCCCTCGATCAGGATCACCCGCTGCAGCCAAGGCAGCTCGCGCCGCAAGGCGATCACCTCGTCGAGGAGCTTCCGGTGCTCCACGATCAGAACCTTCGACTCGGAGTGATTCAACAAGTACTTGACCTGCTCGGGTGCATCGGACTGATAGATGGCGACAGTCACCAGCCCGGCGTGGGCGATGCCGATATCGGCGATCTGCCACTCCGGACGGTTCGAGGACCAGAGCGCCACCCGGTCCTGGGGATTCAGCCCCTCGGCGAGCAGGGCATTGGCCACCCGGGTCACGGCCCGGCTGTAGTCGGTCCAGCTGATGGGCGTCCAGCGCTCCCCGGTCTTGAAGTGCAGGGCCGGCGCGTCGCCCCGGCGCTGCGCGGTGCGCTGGAACTGTGCGGGCACGGTTTCAGGCAGCTCGTTGGGCGTCGCGGCGGGCTCCGGCGCACGAACGGCCGCGTTCATGCCGCCACTATAAGAGAACTCCGCGGACTTGCCATGAGCCTTTGGCGAGTTGTTACGTATCCTTATGAGACAGACATGGTTGTGGGCACCTGCGAGCTCATTTTCCAGTTGCCGGAAAATCACAGCCTCAAGGGAAAACGCCAGGTGAGCCGCTCGTTGGTGCAACAAATCCGCGGCCGGTTCAATGTGTCAGTCGCCGAGGTGGCAGATCTGGATCGCTGGCAGACGCTCGCCATCGGGGTGAGCTGCGTCAGCAACGACAGCCGGCATGCCAATGAGGTGCTCAGCAAGATCGTCGACTTCGTCGAGGATCACAACGGCGGAGCCGTCCTGCACCAGCACCACATCGAGATCCTGCGGACATGAGTCCCTCGACTCGAGCCGACGAGGTCGGAACGATGGAGGAAGGCCCGCTGGCCGCTGTCCTCGCCGCGCTGGCCCGGGATGATCCGAGCGGCGTGGTGGCTGCTCTCGACGGCCAACTGCACAAGGGGCGTCCCGCAAGTCCGGCTGCCCTCCGCCAGCAGGTCGGAGAACGGCTGGCTATGGCACTCGCCCCGCATAGGGGGCGGGTGACGCGCTGGATCGACGCACTCGCCACGTCGCCCTCGCCGACCGCTCGCCAGGTCGCCTGCCTGCTGCTCGCCAGTCGCTATCCCGAGGACCCCGCCGGCGTCCTGCGAACGGCCGAGATGCTCGCCGATGACCCGCATTGGGAGGTGCGGGAAGCAGCCGGTGGTCTGCTCGGCACCCTGCTCGACCGCGACTTCACCAAGATCCGCGGACGCCTGGAGGTCCTTCGTTCGTCCCGCTCAGAGAATCTCCGGCGGTCGGTGGTGCAGGCCGTGAAGTACGCGGCGCGCCGCGACAAGCCCGAGCGAGTCCCTCAACTGCTGGCGCTGCTGCAGCCGCTCATGCGGGACGAGGAGCCCTACGTCCGCCGCAACCTCGGGCAGTCCGCGATCGGCGACGGCCTGCTGCGCGTCGACCCGAAGGAGACGCTGAAATGCCTGCGGGAATGGTCGCGCGACCGCGACCAGATCGTCCGCTGGAATGTCGCGATGGCTTTCTCGAGCGCGATCGGCTCGTTCCATTGGCCGGCGGCGAAATCAATTCTGGAACGACTGGCGAAGGGTCCCGAACCTCTCGTCCGGAACGCCGTCGCAAAAGCGATGCGGCGCTCCCGTCAGCGCTACACCGAGGAAGTCGAGGAGACTCGCCTGCGCTGGTTGAAAGACCGCGACCGGGCCGCCACCGCCGAACTGGTCGGCCCGCTCAAGAAGCGCTAGCCTCAACTCCGTCGGTAGACTCCTCGATCGATGGGCATCCTGACCGACTACTTCGTCGCCGGATCGGACACAGAGGCCGCCGGCACCCTTAAGGTGACCGGGGGACCCGAGCAGGCCGGATTGGCCACGGTGCAGCTCAAAGGCGTTGACCCGGTGGTCAACCTCGCCACACTGGAAGAGATCCTTACGGGAACGGACTCCATGGCCATCATCAGCGGGGGCGAGGATCCGGTCGCGGACGGGGGGAGCGACGGCCCCTGGGTCTTACGTGTTCGGCAATCGCTGGTCGCCGCCCTGACCGCCGCGGATCCGGGGAAATTGTCCGACGTCGCCGCCGACTGGGCGGCCACGGAGGAATACGAGGGTACCGATCCCAAAGAATTGCTCGATGTCCTGCGCGATCTGGGCCGCATTGCCAAACAGTCAGTGGACGAAAACAAGAGCCTCTACTGCTGGATGTCGCTCTAACCGGGCGAGGCGGTCGGAAGCGCAGCGTAGCGACCAGACCCACACCTACTATGGGTTTACCCCATGAGTGAAGCGGTCGCGCCTCAGTCGTTGATCGACGCCTTTCAGGCAACACTGCCGTGGCCGCTCGATCCCTTTCAGGTGGAAGCCATCGAAAAGCTGGAAGCGCACCAGGGCGTGCTGGTCTCGGCACCGACCAGCTCGGGCAAGACCGTCATCGCGGATTACGCCGTCTTCCGCGGCCTGGAAACCAACGCGCGCACGATTTATACGACGCCGCTGAAAGCGCTGTCCAATCAAAAATACCGCGACTACCGGCGGCTCCATGGCGAGGGATACGTCGGGCTCGTCACCGGCGAGAACACGATCAACCCGGGTGCGCCCGTCGTCGTCATGACGACGGAGATCCTTCGCAACCTTATCTATGAAGACCCGCAGCGGCTGGAGCAGGTCCGCTACGTCATCCTCGACGAAGTCCACTACATCGATGACTTCCCGCGGGGCGCGGTCTGGGAAGAGATCATCATCCAGGCGCCGCCGCACATCAAGTTCATCGGGCTCTCGGCGACTATCAGCAATTTCCAGGAAGTTGCGGAGTGGATGAGCCTGCAGCGCGGCGACATCGCCACCGTGAGCGTGACCAAGCGTCCGGTGGAGCTTCGGCTCTGGCTGGCGATGCGCAACGAGTTCTACCCCTTGCTCGACGAGCAGGGCGGCATCCCGCGAGAGACGCGCCAGCGGGCGCAGGCGGAGGCGGCGACCGATT
>WNFA01000717.1_pt1 | contig 26780 bp, 25 predicted proteins | sample 5400481 | NCBI WGS metagenome assembly WNFA01 (sample SAMN13153340, study PRJNA577476) | soil metagenome | isolation source: 120 cm saprolite under Douglas fir tree site 2 hole 1 replicate 2 | place: USA:California | collected 2015-04-18 | reverse complement strand
GAAAGCGGGCGGCCCCAGGAAGAGGGAGAGAAGCTTGTTCGCAGCGGGTTCGTCGTCAACAACAAGGACGCGTGCAGTCAATTGTTGATCGTCTGAAACCGCGCCAAGATCGGCTTGGATCTTTATGGGAAGAACTTGGTCAGCTTTGGACATAGAGACGGTTACCTCACTCCTTACTTCAGCACCCAAGGCCCCGTCTTCTCAATGAAGTGACATCCATAGTGCCAAAGGGGTTCACCATTCGAAGTCGAATGAACAATTTTCGCTTTGCCCACGTATTCTTCCCCGTGGCTTGTCAGATAGACGTCCACAATGGAATCGGTCGGGAGCTCCGAAATACAGCTGCACAGAAACCCACTCAGACTCACATTCTCAGTTGTCGCGACCTCTTCAAACCGCTTTCCCAGACTGTCCGGACCTCGCAGCTTCAGCGCGACACGCAACCGCACGCGCACCTCTGTTCGTGGGATAAACTGGCGGATCTTGGCCATTTGGTGGAGGCATGCCCGCAGCGCGTCGAAATCGATCGGCTTTTCAAAATAACCTACAGCGCCAAGCTGTTTGCAATGTTCTTTTGTTTGTCCACCGGCCTCGCCGCTCACGATGATCACAGGGATCTTTTGAGTGTGGCTGAAAGCTGTAAACGTCTGAAGCAGTTCATAGCCGGAATACTTCGGCATTCGCAAATCGAGCAAAATGGCCTCGGGCTTGTGCTCGAGTGCGAGGGCCAAACCCTGTTCCGGCTCGCCCGAGTCGATGACTTCAAAGGTCTTGCTCAGCTCAAGGCGCATCAGACGCCGCAATGCCTCATCGTCGTCCACCACCAACAACTTTCGCATCGCCAAGTTCTTGCTAGTGTCCGGAGCGGACATGACTCCTCACAAGTTCGCCCGCATCCTTCATGGCGGACGGTGGCTGCTTCCCGCCATCTAGTACTTCGCGAACCTTCCGAATAAGAACCTCTTCCGTGAATGGCTTGTGTAGGAGGTTGGTTCCAGGCTCCAGAACTCCGTGTCCTGTAATAAAACTGTCGGTATAGCCCGACATGTAAAGCACTTTCAAGCCCGGCTGGCGCGGCAACAATTGTTCCGCCAGTACGCGGCCGTTCATGCCGGGCATCACCACGTCAGTCAGCAGGAGATCAAAAGTGGTCCCATGTCGTGTTGCGATTTCCAGTGCTTCTTCGCCGCTGTGCGCTGACATCACACGGAATCCAGCAAATTCAAGATTGGTTTGCGCAAGTTTTCTCAACGACTCGGAGTCTTCTGCCAACAGAATACTTTCCGAACCACGCAAGCTCTCTGCGAGGTCGGTTTTCTCTTCCTCCGCTGCCGGCTGGCCTTCATCACGGGGGAGATAAATTTGAAAAGACGATCCCTTTCCCAGGAAACTCTCCACCGAGATATATCCGCTGCTCTGTTTGACAATGCCGTACACAGTCGCAAGTCCAAGTCCCGTTCCTTTGCCCCGTTCTTTGGTGGTGAAGAATGGCTCAAACATATGCGCCAGCGTTCCGGCGTCCATGCCGGTTCCCGTGTCGGTTACCCCCAGCATCACATAGTCCCCAACTTTCGAACCCGGATGGTTCCGCGTATAAGTTTGATTAAGTACCACGTTGGCCGTCTTGATCTTCAGTTTGCCGCCCGCCGGCATCGCGTCACGCGCGTTGACAGCCAGGTTCATGATGACTTGTTCGATCTGGCCCTGGTCCGCTTTCACGCTTCCCAACTCAGAATCCAGTTCAAGGGATACTTCAATGTCCTCACCCAGCAGCCGCTGAAGCATTCTTTCCATATCGGAGGCGAGTGTGTTGAGGCTGAGAACAGCCGGTGTCAAGACTTGCTGACGGCTGAACGCCAGCAACTGTTTTGTCAATGAAGCGGCCCGCTGTCCGGCCTTTTCGATTTCAAGGGCATGCTCACATAATGCATCGTTTTCCCCCAACTCACGCTTCAGCACTCTGCTGTAGCCGATAATTACACCGAGAAGATTGTTGAAGTCGTGGGCGATGCCTCCAGAGAGCCGCCCAATCGCTTCCATCTTTTGTGCTGTTCTCAGTTGTCGTTCGAGTACTCGTTTTTCCGTCACATCCTCTGCAAACACCTCAAAATACGCGGCGGCCCCGTGTTCATCGTTGATGCAGCGTCCCGAACACCGCACGGTGATCGGCGTTTCATCTTGTCTCTTCCACTCCATCTCCAAGTCTTTGATTTCTTCAGTGCGGCTCAGGAGCTCGACCAGCCGCTGGTATTCACCGTGGTGCCGGAAGATGTCCGTTGCCAGCTCCCTTCGCAAAAGCTCCTCCTCAAGTTCGTAACCCAGCATTTTCTGGAGCGCCGGATTGACTTGCAGAAATCGGCCGGTGATGCTTGCGCGATAAATCCCGTAGGGCGCGTCTTCCACCACCGAGCGAAAATCTGCCTCCGAGCGGCGCAGAGAGTCCTCGGCTCTTTTGCGCTCCGTGATATTGCGGTTCACAATCACAAGTTTTTCCGGCTCCCCATTCACGTTGCGAATGACGCTCGAAGTGGATTCCAATACCAGCCAGGTGCCGTTCTTGTGGCGAAGACGGTACTCCAGCGTTTTTCCAATCCCCGAGCGCCGCGCATCCTCGGCCGCGTTCTTGACACGCTCACGATCATCGGGGTGAATCTGTTCGAAAGTTGATAAAGCCTGCAATTCTTCCGGCGAATATCCCATCACCCTTTGATAAGAAAGACTGTTGAAAATCCGCTTCCCTTCCATATCCACGATCGCGATCATATCGGCCGCGTTCTCACTAATTAGGTGGAACAACTCTTCCCGTTCCATTATTTCTTTGCGGATCCGGTGGATCAGGAAATGCTGATAAATCGTGTACAGGTCGAAGAGAAAAATCAGGCCAACCAGACCTCGGATGGCCTGTGGCAGCACAGCTTGCGAGTCGAGGTCTTGGTGAAAGTTCGCGTCGGGAAGAAGAAATGATGCCAGCCCAATTGTTAGGAGCAAAGTAATGACAATTGCGGCGGCCCATAGCCACCACTCCTGCCGTTCAAGCCGCCGGAAGTTTATCCGAGCGGCGCTCGGTTTTGCGTTTCTCGGATAATCCACAGCTCGTGGTTGATGCAGTTGCAAGAATCACCTGTAGGAGTCCACCCGTCGGCGCTGGCCCGAATGTTGGCACGGCTGAGGCTCGCGTCCAGAGTGGTCTGCCGAAGCTTCCACTCTGCTTCTGCACGATGGCTACCAGCCAACTTCCGTCTTTTGGTCGTTGGCTCAGACGTAAGATATTGAAATGTAAGGCGATAATCCGTCCCCAGAAGAATGCATAACAGGAACGCTAACTCATCCTGTGCCATCATCAACCGAAAGTCTCTTTGTGAAACAGGTCGAAGAAAGAAGCCCCTTCCAGAACTGGTGATGCATGGATTTGAACCGTAAACTGTGACACTTTTATGACACGCGACGTTTTGGACGCTTCCGAATCTTTCGCTCTACACATCTAAATTAATATAAAATCAAGTTGTTACCAGTCGTGGGGCTCGTAGCTCAGCGGTTAGAGCAGCGGACTCATAATCCGTTGGTCCCAGGTTCAAATCCTGGCGGGCCCACCAACCATCTTACGAATCCTCAACAACTTACAAAAAAGCTGTGCCTACTTTTCGCCCGAACTTAGGCACAACTGAGCAACATTTGGGAACAACTGGACGGCCAATTGCGAAATTGCGCTCCTTTGCGATTCCGGAACTGCATGGGTATAGATCGCAAGCGTGGTGGTGGGATTGGAATGGCCAAGTTGGTCCTGCACCACCTTGACAGGAACACCCGAGTCCTGAAGGAGCGTAGCAAGCGTATGACGAAATCCTCGCCATCCCACCTTAGGAAGTTGCAACTTCGCAAGCGCCGGATATACAGCCTTCTTGAGTATTCGCGATGGATCAATGGGCTTGCCTGCCCGCGTTGAGAAAACCAGTTCGCTTGCTTTCCTCGCAGAATGCAGGCGATGGGCTTTCAATGCGGAGGTCAGTACCGCAGGCATAAGAAGTGTGCGGCGTGACTTGTTGGTCTTTGGCAAACCGAATTCACCCATGTAATAGGAGCGTGAGATCTGCATGGTCTGACGTTCGAAATCCAAGTCGGACCAATACAAACCAAACAGCTCGGACGGACGAAGGCCTGTGAGAACAGCGGTGAGCACAATCGTGCGGTAGGGCTCTCGGAGAGAGAGGACAAGCTTCCGCACTTGCTCCGATGTCAGATAGGGTTGAGGAGGTGCAAGTCGGGCGTGCGGCACTTTTACATTCCGCACCGGATTCTCACGCACATATCCCCAGATGACGGCATCCGAAAAGATGCGGCCAAGTGTGGCCTTCATGTGCTGGAGACCGGAGCGGCTGTATTTTTTTGCTTTTAGGTTCAAGAACATCTGAACATCCAGCGCTCCGATCTGAGTGAGTCTGCGTGTGCCGAAATGCGGTACAAGATGACTTTTGGCCTTTTCACTGTAGAACCGGCGGGTTGCCGGCCGCAGGATTGGCGAAGTCATTTGCTGCCAAAGCTGGAAAAAAGCATCAAACTGTAACGGTGCTCGGGGAGCTGCCTGACAGACGTTGAGCTGTCGCAAGCGGTCTTCGAGCATCATCTGCGCCTCGTATTTGCTTGAGATCACAGAAACGGGTCCCAGCAATACCGAGTGTTGAACCCTTTCGATTTGACCTTCTGCGTTTACGATGTCTTCTCTCCAGCGACCGATCCACACTTTCCTTCGTTTACCTCGTTTAAGAACAGAACCACGTTGATAACGACGAGCCACTCGTACTTCCTTTCCTCTTGTGGCACGCCATGCCTTAGCAGGATTCAGCGTAGCTCGCATGCTGTGGGAACACAACGGGCAAGAGTGGTCAAGCAGAAGTGCGTCGACTTGCTAGCCACGCGAGAACATCGGCCTCTGCGAAACGCCAGTATTTTCCGAGCCGAAAACCGGGGATTCTGTCCCTGGATCGCTCTCGGGTGTGCTCATACACCCAAGACGGCGGGACCTTAAGAATTTCGGCTACTTCGTGAACAGTAAGCAAAGCATCTTCGCGGACAGCAGTTTCCATGGCGGTCTCCTTTTGGGTAATCGGTGCTTATTTTTAAGAACATTAATGTTGCGATTCCGGACCATCGTCGCAGACCGGCGATTGAGAATCAGCGGGAGAAGATGCCCCACTTCTCGACTCGGCAAGTGCCTTTGTCACGGTGAGCCGTGCGTAGTATTCGGGATTGGATTTATCGTTGGCCCGGTGTTGTGCAATCTGGCGAGTCACGTCCTCGGGATCGTCTCCGCGCGCGAGGGCGCGCTTTGCGAAGGCCCAGTCGTGCTCGGACTGGCTCAGGCTGGGACGCGGCGAGGGTTCACGCTTTGCGCGGCTGTCGTAGTTGCGGCGCGGTGAATCCTGAGAGTCGATGTTCAGTTTGAAATCGCGAAGATGATAAGTGTCGGTGGATTCCCTGCGAGCTTCCACATAGAAATCGGCCCCGTATTTCTTGTTGGTGAAACCGGGAAGCCGCAAAACCCGCGTCGCATCGGTGGCGGCGGGGTCTCCACCGAATTCGCGGGCCATGGCATGGAGAAGTCCTTCTGCCTCGTCGAGAGTCATGCCGTCGACCTTCCAAGTGATTTGAAATTTTGCGGGCGAACTGGTCAGAATATAATTCGGTTTTGGTACAGCACTGGAGTTCTCAACGGTTTTGAGGGCCCCCGGCCCGCCTTGATCCAAGTCGAGATAGACATGGCGGATGGATTCGATGTCTTCCTTGGTCCGCGTCGAGGCGTCCTGCCGGAGCGGGTTCATCCCTAGATAGATGTCTGATCCGTTGGCGTTCTTGTACCGCAGCCATGCTTGAAACTCCGGGCTCGCCGCTTTCTGGGCGCTCGTAATGCGCTGGATCGTTTCACCGAGGTTCCGGTTCAGCACGAGCATGGCGATCCGGTCCGTCGCCTCGAAATTGTCGAGGATGTACTCCGAAGCGGGTGGAGCAGGTGCACTCGCGTTCTCTACAGGGCTCATAGCACCCCCTTGTGACTGTCGAAAATAAAGCCGTAGTTGTATTCATCCCTGTCGGGATCGTAGCCGTGGATTTCCAGAACTTCGGAGACGAAACGCCGGCCGGGGCGGCGTTCCAGGTGCACGACGACGTTCACCGAATCACCGACGTTGGTCTTGATCGCGCGATAGGGCAAGTCCACGCCGCTCTGCAAGACGCAACTCGTGAATCGGGCAAGGCCCTGCTTTGCGGAAGTGGCATGGACGGTCGAAAGACTTCCCGAGTGCCCCGTATTTAGAAGCTGCAGGAGATCGAAGGCTTCGCCGCCGCGTATTTCACCAAGGATGATCCGGTCGGGCCGGTGACGCAGGGAAGCCTTGAGGAGTTCCCGGATGGTGATGGCGGGCAGACCGTTTTGGGGCTGCCTCGCCTCGAAGCGCACCAGGTTGTCTTGGACCATGTGGATTTCGGATGTGTCCTCGATGAGGAGGACGCGCTCGTCGGAGGGAATGAATTTCCCGAGCACATTGAGCATCGAAGTTTTCCCGGAGCCAGTAGCGCCGACGATCAGAATATTTTTCCGAGCAAGGACGTATGTTTCTAGCTGGTTGGCCAGCCAGCGTTCCAAGGTTCCTGCCTGAACGAGGTCCTCGACACCGAAGTGCCGGGCGTTGAATTTTCGGATGGTGAGGGTCACCCCGTTCACACTGCAAGGTGGAATGACGGCGGCGACCCGGCTGCCATCCGGGAGCCGTGAATCGAGGATGGGTTTCGATTCCGAAATGTCATCGCCCAGCCGCCGGGCGATATTCTTGACCGCGACCATCAAGGATTTCTCGCCCAGACTGAGGCCCGGAACGCGCTCAATGAATCCTGCCTTTTCGATGAAGATGTGGTCGGGTCCATTGACCATAACCTCGCTGATCGACTCATCGAGAATCAGGTGTTCGATGGGCCTGAGAAACGGCAGGATCGTATCGAATCCATTCATCAGAGTTCTCCGTCCACGAGCTGGCCGAAATACGATTTGTTGACATCGTTGTAGTAGGGCTTGAGGTAGCAAAACATCGGGGGCATTGGGTTCGTGCCGTCATAGGCGATAGTTACCGACTGCGCGTTACGCAGTTCCATGAAGGTTTTCGTGTCGAAGCGGAGGTCGTGATGAGGGCTGTAGCTCTTGGATGCAGTGATATTGGCCTTGTGAGAGAGGGCCTTGCCGGTGAGGAAGCTGACGTTTGCGTCGTGGCTGCTCTCCGACAGGTTGTAGCTGGCCTTCAGCCTGTCCTCGCGCCCACACAGCTCGCTGGCGATGCGCGCGGAGAGGTCATCGGAAAGAGACAGAAAGATCTTGGTTCGAAACGTCTGCAGCAGGGTGCGCCAGGATTCCCCTGGCAGGGCGGACTTCAAGGAGCTGATGCTCTGGGTGGCAATGATCGGAATACATTTGGGCTGCCGCGATAGGCTGAAGAACTTTTCATCGCCGGTAGGTTCGCTCTCGCCGACCGTGGCGAAATGCTGGTATTCATCGCAGAGAAAAAGAACTTGCCGGAAATAGCTTTCGGGATTCTTTTCCATTACGGGCACACGGTTGAGCACGGCCCGCTCGAAGTCGAGTTTCATCATTACTCCGATGGCCTTCGCGAGACCGGGATTCATGCCGATTGGGAAATTCAGACCGCAGACGGCTCCGCTGTCAATTAGCCATGCGAACGAGGGCAGCGGTTTGCCAAATTTGAAGTCGGCGTTGGCGTAGGAGTCGTAACACTCCGCGGGCGGACAAAATGTGCGTTTGACGTCCGGATTGTCGTCGAAGAGCGAGAGGAATACGGAAATACCTTCGACAATCGAGGTCCTCAGCTTGGGCTCAATTCTTCGCCAGTCGTGAAAAAACCATCTGCGGACGGCTTCGAGCTGCGCTTTTTTTTGAGCTGAAACGGGATTCTTACGGGAGGCATTTTCCGCCTCCCATTGGATGCCTTTATCCTTCAATACGGCGGCGAGCCCTGGCGTGAGGGGTGCGCGGTACCGCTTGGATTCGGTATCGAGCCGGAACCGGAACGGTTCGAGGTCTTTCGGAGACTTCAGATACTCTTCTTCCCAGAGCAATGCGGAATCGGCTTCGATCAGGCGGCGCTCGGCTTCTTTGATTCTGCTTTCGAGCAAATCCGGATTGATGGCGCATTCATAGACATCGAAGAGCGTCACGTAATCGAAAGCGACCTTGTGCAGCAGGATGATAAATTTAACGAGGTTGGTGTACGCCTGCTGCCAGAAGGGTTCCTTCCCTCGCCCGAAGAGGTTATTGAGCAGCGAAGCGATGTTGTACGCGAGCGCGTAGGCGTCGAGGTCATTATGGAGGGGGTTGTATCGGTACTCAGAAGTCAGGCTGATTTCGACGTAGTCCTCGGCGCGGTCATGCCGTTTGAGGATTTCGTGAACCTTGCCGCAGAAGTCGCCTTTGACTTCGAGAATCAGTCCGCCGATACGACGATCCTTGTCAGTGGCCTTATACGAGAGAATCTGCTCGGCGAATGGATACATGCATGCCGCCGTTTTTCCTGACCCTACTGCACCCACGATGGCGATGCCGGTAAAAAGGCCGCGTTCCGGAATGACCAGCCAGTGCGGTGTTTCGGATGGCATTTGCGTGCGCGGATGATGCAACTCACCGACAACCAGCGAAAGCTCCGTTCTTTGCGCCGGGTCCGGGTAGAGGGGTAATTTGCCGGCCCGAATCTTGCGGGTGGCCTTGAGCGCAAAAATGTAGACCCCGGAAAGCAGGACGGAAAAAGCGATGTACGGTGTGGTGTAGAGGAAGAGGGTGTAGGAGTATTTGAAAAAAAGAAACGCGGATGACGACTGCATGGCCATGACATGGAGGAAGAGATTACCTTCCGGGAATGGCACCCGAAAATAGAGCGCCATCCCCGTGGCCGCCGCGAGGATGCATGCGAGGAAGTTCCTCGCGTGCAGGAGTTTTTGGATCACGCCCGCGCCGCCTTCGCCGCAGCGTGACCGTCCCTCTTGTCACCGAGGGACTGCTGTTGCTTGCGCCAGCGACGGAAGTCGGCATCTCTCCAGAGCACCATCTTGAGCGCGGAGTTGACGACATGATCCGGCGTGCTCGCGATGAACGTCGCGTACTTCTCGACGGCCACAGCGATTGGCTCCTGCAGTTCGTATTCGCGTTTCACCATCTCCGGCGGTTTGTTGATGATCGACATCAGTTCTCCTTCCTTTCTTCTCTCTCTTTGGCCTAACTCGACACGGGCAAAACACATGGCGAACAGAGTGTTTCCCTGTTCGCTGGGCTGGAGCGACCGCCACGGTTTCCGTGGCAACGAAGTGGGGTCGCTCCAGCCCAGTTTTGTGTTTTGCCTGTGTCCAAAATCACTCGCCGCGTCACGTGCAATCTCAGCGTTCCCAACAACTTCCGTTCACCGTGGAGGTGAACGGAACGGTGAACCACAGAGTGAACCGCGTAATTCATGCGCCGTTCACCCCGCGCCTATGCTTCTCGTCGAGGGGTGATCGTCCGTTCCGGACAAGATAGGTGTCAAAGAAGATTGTCCGGTTCGGAGTGAGTTGTGAAAATTCGAGCCGTAGTTCTCGTTCGAAAATCCGGCCCGCTATCCACGCTCGGTAGAGACTCTCGAAGCGGTCGCCATGAAAGCGCCGCCTTGCTTCGTTGAGAAATTCAAAATCCGCCGTCACCGGCACAATGTACTCGTGCTTCTCCCACTTCCGGCGAATCTCGAAGTAGCGCAGGATTTCGCCGGATACATCGGATTCGAGGGGCTGCTTGACGCTCGAGCGGAAGCGGTCCTCGGCGCGGCGAAACTCGGTGGCTCGTGGCGCAATGTAGAGCAGGCGAAAGGACTTCAAGTGGCGGAAGAGCCCTTGGTAGGCCGCGAGATGCGCAACAAAACTCCACAGGCTTCCCGTGCCGGAATCCACAAAACTGAAGGTGACCACAGGCGAGGCACTCGAGATGGGAGCGGCGAGAAAGAGCGGGAACTTATCGACGAAATAGCGAACGGTCGGACTGCTGCCTGGGCGGCCCTCGTAAACCTTCGCGGGGAGAACATCCTTCGGGACGGCGAGAGATTCACAGAAGAGATTCACCTTGTCGCTCTCGGTCTCCAGAAAGTCGTGCCCTGGGTTCTCAAGGAGAAAGTCCATCTGCACGAGACGCGTGCGGATGTAGTCGAACGAGTGCCGGCGACGATTGCGGATGTTGTCCTTATCGATCGGACCGTAGATGAGCCGGGAAAACAGATGGAAGACCGACCCCGTACCCATGTAATCGCGCATGGTCGCGTGGGCGTGCTTTAGCAGCTTCTGCGCGAAAGCCATGGAACGCTTCCCACGATGGACGCCGGCAAAGGCGTTGAAGTGACGCAGGGTAAAATACCCGGAGTGGGTCGCCACCATATAGAGGAAGCTGGCCTCCGATTCCGTGTAGCCGAGAGAGGCAATTCGTTCGACTTGTTCCTGGGGTATCTTCATAGGGATAAAATCTCCGCTGTCAATTCACGCTGATCCAAAATCCTCCTGAGTTTCGAAACATCGTCCGCATGAGCGTAGAGCGAGAATCCGGCAAGCACTTTTTCGTAGAGATTGCGGCCGCGGTAGTGACCGGTCGCCAATTCGAGGTCCACACGAGCCCGCTCACCATCGGGGGTGTCGTACTCGATGCGAATGTCAGGAAGAGGAATCTTTCCGCGCACCACTTGAAGCCCATGCTGTTCGGCGACGCTGCGCTTGCTTTGGGCGGAAGTGCGATCCTGACCGAGTTTGGCGAGGTCGTGGTAGACCCGCTTTTTCAATTCGTAGTCGAGAACCACCCGAAGGTTGCACCCTCCCTGGCGCTCGATCTTTGCGGCCGCCTTTTGATAGAGCCGATAGAGGTCGGCGTCGTGATGCGCCTCGCGGGGTTTGGTGAAGCCGTGGTGCAGGGCCTGCCCTTTAGGAGCGCTCTGGGTTTGCGTGAGAAAGCGATGGCCGCTCTTGGTAAGAGTGAGCAGTTGGCGGGAGCCCGTTTCCTCGTGAGGAATGGATTTCATCTCGACGAGGCCCTGACGAAGGAGGTTCTCCAGATCGGGTCTCATGCGAGCGTCATCCCCGTCATAGGCAAATTCCGCGAGATCTTCCCTGGCCACAGCACGGAATTTCCCGAGTTCCACCATGGTTGCGATTTCGGAGTTCCGGAGACGGTAGGTTCGGCCGCGAAGTTCATAGACGGTGCGGGTTTTCGCAGAGCGCGTTCCCGGGCGGTCTGACTCGCGGCCCGGCGATTGCGACGCATCGTTCGATGTGTGCTCGCGAACCTCATCAATTTTGGATGGATCACCGCCAGTGGGCTCCCGCACCTCGGAAGACACTCGTGGATCGAGTTGGTCTTCGGGTTGGTAGCCGCGGGGCATTTCAGTCGGGCTCCTCTTCGAACCACGGCGCAGGCAGGTCGGTCTGGCCTACGTGAAGCTGTTTGTCGAGATGAGAGAGTTTTCGCCCCGTGTCCTTGAGGAAGAATTTGCGGATGAGAACGAACGCAGAAGCAAACACATTGACGGACAGGATTCCGACGTACACAAGGATGGGTGTGGCGTACTTGCGCCATAGAACAAGTTTGTACGGAACAAAGAATTTCGGTTCGCCCATGAGCCAAAAGCCAAGTGCGAGCAGGATGGCGATGGTGATGAGTAGGACGTTGGCAATCATTGCGAATCTCCGGGAAACCTCTTGATGTTTTTCCGTGACCCTCAAACGTCATTCGGAGCGGGAAGGCGGCCGGACAGCAACGGAGGCCCTCCAGCAGCGCGCCTGGGGTATCGAGGACTGCGGTCGAGGGGGAAAGGATGTGGCGCACGTCGGAAGGAGGACCACAAGTGAAAAGGGGAAGTGGTGCGCGGAGGTTGGGCCGATGTTGCCCGGTGCCGGACCGCGACCTCTTCGCTCCGGATTGGGGCGTGAGAATTCATTTGAACGCCTGGTCTTCGCGGAAATAGGTGACGGTGATGCCCAATGGGTTCATGGGAATCAGTTCGTTCGGGACGCTGCTCTTGAAGACGAATACAAAATTCGCGGTGTACAGATCGCGCCTCAGTTCGCTGTGGTCGGCGGGCGAATAGTACACCATGTAAAAATCCACGCGAGCGCGATACGGCGGATTCTGCATCTCTTCGAGCGCGACTTTCTTAACGTCGATATCGATCTCGGGCGCGGAGGTGTTAGTGAGGAATTTCCGGATGATGTCGTCCTTGCGGTAGGCGTCGAGAATGCCATTCGCGAGCTTGCCGTCGAGGAAGAAGAGGGCTTTCGAGAAATCGTTCTGAATGGTGTAGCGGTTCCTGCGGTAATAGAGCGAGCAAAACTGCGAGAGAAAATACTTCGCCTCAGCATCCTGGGGTTTGTATTCGAGGTTGTGGTAATTGATGGCCTCGGCGCGGCCCAGATCGTCAATGCGGATGACGAGCGGCCGGAAGTTTTGAAACGTGCGGATCGTCCTCAAATCAATCAGCGCGAGGGCCACGCAAACCATGGACAGCAGCGCGAGGGCAATTTTGAGATAGGTGTTCGTCACCATAGGATCTCCGTGCGATTCAAGGTAGAGGCGCTTCGCGTCATGAAATGTGCTTTCGTGATCCATCAGAACTCCCTTGCTACGGCGGCAGCCGCGGCGGCGGGTGCCTCCAGCAGAACTGCCGAAGAACCACCGGCGGTGCCGCTGAAAATATGATTGGTGAGAGCGGGGATCTTCAGGAGGGCGTAGATCGAGGCAAGAAAGGTAATAAAGAGGACCGGAAACCAGGCAAGGAGCTGCACTGTGGAAAGGGCGCCCGCTGGCGGGAGGCGCAGAGCGCCGAGGATCAGATTTCCGATCACGTACACGACCGCCGCGGCGACAACCTGGTAGAAGGCATATTGGATAAAGCAGCGAAACCAGCCCCAGAAGAGCCATTCCATTTTTGGGACGATGAAAAACGGAATGAAGACCGGGCCAACCAGCACACAGACTGCGGTGGCGATAAAGCCGTAGGCGATAACGATGATGGCCACGGCCTGGGCCGCCGCGAGCAGAATGATCACGACCACATAGATCGCCGTGCCGAGAAAGTCTCCCCAACCAGGCGAATCCATGCGGGATTGAAAGTCCGCGATCTGCGCAACGACATTTTGCAGTTGCGCCTGATCGATCCTGCTCGAAAGAAACTGGGCTTCGTCCGTAACGAGGTTATGGAAACTGGTTCCCACGCCGGGAATTGGCGTGTTGTAGTAGTTGACCATGGCAAATCCAAAACTGATGGTGAGGAGGAGGCTCGCGAAGTTGTCGAACTGAAATGGCTGCTTGCCGCTTGCGGCGGACAGGGCCGACTTTACGCCGTACCAGACGATGAGGATGGTCGCGAACATGCGGAAGAGGTTCTGCCCCATGGCGTCGAAGAAGCCGAGGTTCTGAGTGAGGAGGTTGTTGATCGCCTGAAAAATGAACTGCAGGAAGTCAGTCTGCACAGGGTCGGCTCCTTCGACGTGGGATCACGGTCTCCGCGCGCTCACGGCATGCGGAAGTTTTGCAGCGAATCGGTGATGGTGGTGGTGACCTGGGCAATATTTCCCGCCAGGCTCGCCTGACGGGAAATATCGGCGTTGATGGCGCCGGTGGTGGCGTCGCGTTGCTGTTTGGCGACGATGGTTTGTTGTTCGAGAAGCGACGCGAGGAGTTTGTTCGAATCCTGAAGAGTGCGAAGGGTGAGAACGCCCGCTGCGTTGATCTTGTTCAGGACGGAAATTTCACTATTGAGATCGGAGTCGTTCGAGAACGAGTCTTGTTCGAGGTTGCCGATCTGCGTCTGGATATTCTGGGCGCTGCCCCGGATGGAACCGATGGTGGCCATAGCGTTCAGGTTTGCGCCGTCCACGAGCTGGACGGACGCGTATTGGGATTGCACGCGCTCCAGCTGCGAAGGGTCCATGCCTGAGAGATGATCCGTGCTATAGGGGAGCAGCTGGGTTGTGGATTTCTGGTAACCGGTGTTGATACTGGGAAGCAGGCCGGAGTTGATGCCGCTAATCCAAGAGCCGGTATTTTCAAAAGTGTTCAGTGAAGTCACGTTCCGCCATTGCGAAAACACAGCGCGGTAACGCGCCGGCATGTTCTGGACGTGCTTCGCCATCTGCATGGCGAGGTTGAACTGTGAGGTAATTTTGGCGTAGCTCTTCTGCAACTGGAGGAGGTGCTGCTGGAGCTGGTAGTACCGGAGCAGCGCGTTATGGTAGTTGGTCGGGTCGTAGACGATCCCGCTTCCAAATTGGGCGGAAGCGGTACCGACTCCCAGTCCTACAACAAGCAGGGCAATCAGAATCTTCTTTTTCATCGGACTCCCATCCTTTCGAGCCTTCACAAATCGGAAGGCATTTTGTGATTGTTGTAGTCGGGCAGCGCGAGATCACCCGACAAGTAGACTTTGACGCGATGGCCCTCGCGGATCGTGACCGTAGGCAGAATGTTGAGGAACTTGTCCAGAATCTGCGCGGACGACTGGGCCATGCTTCCCGCAAGTCCCTGACGCATGAGGTCGGTGCCGGATGCGGTGAGTGCGCTGCCGGTTCCGGCTTCGGCGACGGCTCCCAGAACGCCGATGGCCAGCGAGACGCCGAAGATGCGCAGGTAGTGGTTGTTGACCTGATCGCGCAGCCCCGTGTCGCCGGTCTGGTTGAGGCCCTTGAACTGGTCGAGGGTGACGGAAAAGCCGTCCGGCATGAGCAGGCGGTGAAAGGCAACGGCCAGACGCTTTTGGCCGAGACTGTCCACCCTCTTCGTTTCACCGACCAGCTTGGACCCCGCCGGGATCAAGAGATGCTGGCGGTCATTGGAGTACACGTTAGTCGAGAGCAGGCACTCAACAGGGCCGGAAAACTGGCCGTCGAGGCGGTTGATCAGAACGGTTTCCAGGATGTTTCCTTCAAACAGTACGTAGGTTTTTCCTGCCGCCGCATTGGCGGCGCCAGCCGGCGCGGCGGCAGGAGTTCGGATTTCCTCCTTTCGGTCATCGGGTGCTTCCGCGGAATCCTTTTTCGCAGGGGCGGAAAGAGATATGGGCGCGGGTGAAATGGAATTCAGCTGCATTTCTTTCAAGAGCTGCGCGACCTGAGCCGGATCCGGAGCAGAGGGCGGAGGATTCTGCAGAGCGGAATTTGGCTCGGCCGCAGGTGCTGTCGCTGCAGCCGGAGGTTTGCGGTAGCTGAGAGCCACGTTTGACGAAAACAGCGAGAGATACTCACGCTTCTTCCGCTCCGCCCGGATCACATCTTCCGGGCGGTCGGTGGAGGCATTGCCCGCTGCGCCGGACTGCTGGGCTGGCGGCAAGTCCGGCGTCGTGGAACCGACTGGATGGTTCGGCTGGGCGAGAGCATTCTCGGCCAGGAGCTGCTCGCGCTGGAGTTCCTGAATCCGGTTTTGTAGCTCGGCGATTTTGGCGTCGTTGACTTCGAGCGGCGCTTGCACCATAGGGGCGGGCGGAATCGTCTTGGCCGGGGCCTGAGGTTTCTTGCCTCCGGTCAGCCACATAATAAGGACCATCAGCAGCGCCAAACTGACGAGCAGCCAGGATTGGACGTTTTTCGGCAGCAAGCCGGGTGGCTTGGGAGCTTTCTCCTGCACTTGGTTCGGCTGGTTCATTCGTCGCTCCTTACTTCGCCGACCCTTGCCGCGTGAAGGGCAACTTCTTCTTGCCGATGGCGAGGTAGCCGCTATCGAGGATCTTGGGGACGATGTAGACGCCGTTTTCGAGCTGGAAATTGGTCAGGTTGGGTTTTCCGTCCTTCATTTCGTACAGAGCGGGTTTTTCCCGCGCGGCGCACTTGATGTAGGTGAAGGTGTCGTCGTGATAGATCGCGGAAACCAGAAACGGTTCGCGCGCGGCCTTGGCATCGAGCAGGAAGTCGAACTGGAGTTTGGCCGCGTAACTGGAACGGAAGCGGTTGACCTGCTCGCCGGTCTGGACTTGGGCGGCGTGGAGCTGGTCCGCGGTCTGCGCGCGCAAAGTTTCCAGTTCTTTTTTGTACGCTTCCGCCTCGCCGGCGCTCACATAGCCGCGAAGCCCGCTTTTTGCGTCGATACCCGAGCGTTCCTTCGGTTCAACAAAAATCTTGAGGTCGGGCTCAGCATTCGGGTCGTTGCTTATTTCGGTCAAAACGAACGAATAGACGTGGCCGGCGGCAGTGATGAGATTCAGGTTGCTGCGGATGCCGGCCTGGGCGGGGTGGACGTAGCAGAGGTTGTGCGAGCCGTTGATGATCCAGAATTCCTTGTCGCCGGTCGTGAAATCGAGAATCTCCTCGTCATCGGGAAGGACGATGAGGGTTGAGAAGCGAAGCTTCGCGCGGACCGGCACAATGTCTTCTTTGGCGTATTTCACGACGCGGGCCGCTTCGGTCGCGGCTCGCGCGGGCGACGCCGGAAAGATGAGTGTGCCGAAAGCCATGAGGGCAAACGTACGAACCAACAGGCGGTGCCAGCTATTCTGAATCGCTAGTTTCATGGACCTACTCCTTTTAAGAGTGATTTGTGTTACTTGGAACCTTCGCCCCGATCGGGCCAGTCACCTGGAGGGATCAGAACGTTCACGGCCGTTCTCCTGCTAGCACCTCCAGCCCCCGTTCGAAACCGTAGGTTTCAAACGCCTCGCGCCGTTTCTTGTTGTCGTAAGGATCGTTCGTGTAGAGCCAATAGCTCTTGGCGTCCACGGTGAGGTTCGCGACCTTGGCCAGTTCCGGCGTCTTGATCAGGAACTGTTGCTTGGGGATGAGGCTTGAGATCAGCTCCACCTCGCTTTCGTTCAAGTGAAACTGGCGTCGGTAGAGATCGCGGTCCATGTCGGGGTTGGCGAGGAAGATCTTTGTGGAGCAGCTCTCGATGATGACGTCGAGGATCTCGGAACGCTTGAGTTCATCAAGCGACTGCGTGGAGAGAACCATCGCGGCGTTGTGCTTTCGCCATGTCTTAAGGGCCTCGACGACATACCGCTGAATGCTGGGATTCTTTAAGAACACCCACGCCTCATCGATGAAGAAGGCTTTGAAGACGGACGAAATCTGCCGGTCGGCGATTACGGCATTGGCGCGATGGAGGATGTAGAAGAGCAGGGGTTCCAAAAGTTCCGGGTACTGGCCCATCCGCTGGAAGTCGAAACACTGAAAGCGGGAAAACGAGATGGTGTCCTCGGGATTATCGAAGAGGAATCCGAACTGGCCGCCCCGCGTCCATTTCGAGAGCCGGCTCGAAAGATCATGGCCGAGCGTATTCGCGAGTACGCCCAGCGTGCGAAGAGCTGGGTCGATCGCGTACAGATTCTCGATCTGGTGATAGAGATCCCGTTCGATGGCAGGGTCGAGTTCCCCGCTCCTGGTTCCCTGGATCAGAACTTTCAGGAAGAGAGCGAGGAAATCGAGATTCTCCTTCGTCGGCGGAAGCGAAAATGGGTTGATCTTGAAATCCTGAGATTCGAGGCCGACGCGGACATATGAACCGCCAAACAGCTGTGTGAGGCTTTCAAAACTCCCGCCCAGATCGAAGATAAAGGTGTGCGGATCGTATTTCTGCAGGTTGGTGATGAGGAAGTTGAGGAGGAAGGACTTCCCCGCCCCGGTCCGGCCCAGGATCATGGTGTGGGCGACATCGCGGTAATGCAGGTTCAGGAAGTACGGTGTGTGATGATTGGTTTCGAGCACCGCGAGGTATTCCTGGCGGAGATGCCGGTTGCGCTGCTCGCCGCCGTGCAGCGTGAAGAGAAACGAAAAATCCGCGTAGTTGGTATTGAGCAGGTACAGGTAGCGCAAGTTGAAGGCGTGATTGCCGGGGACCGCAGCGAGAAATGCGTTCAGAAGGTTGTATTTTTCCTCGTAGAGCTGCGCGTCGTGGACGCTGAACACTTTGTAGAATTCCGCGCACGCGCGGTCCACCTTGGCCGGGTCGAGGTCGTAGATGACCACGGTGAGCGAGAAGTGGCCGAAGTAGTTCCCATGCAGTTCGATCTCCTTGATGCCCTCACCGAGTTCCCGTACCTGCGACTCCTTTGAATCGTCGAGGAGTGTGTCTTGGGCGGGAGCGTCGTTCATGCTGACCTGGCTAAAGAACGAACGTTTGGTGTTGTGGAAGTGGCGGCGTTTGGCCTGGATGGTCCGGCGGGTCTTGCCGGAATCTTCTTTCTTCCATTCGGTAACCACGTAGTAGTTGGCCTCCACTTCGAGGAGGCGTTTCAAGATGAGCGGAAAACTTTGTGCGGAAGGCTCTTTCAGCGTCAAGACTTTGACGTAGTAGTCGTCCACGCGCAGATGGCCGCGATGGCATTCGAGTTGCGATTCACAAAGGTAATAGTCGAGGAAGGTGTCATGCTTGAGCTTCGCGAGTTCGAGCTTGTCGGGGTGGAAATTGAGGGTCTTCCTGAGGACGCGGAATGCTTCCTGCTTGCCGAGAATGCGTACGGGCAGAAAGTCGCTGACCTGGAGTGTAAAACTTCGAGCCTTCTGTTGGAGAGTGGCCTCGGCCCTGGTGATCTCGTTCCCCAGAACGAGCACCTGTTTTTTCGTGGAGAAGCGAGCGGACAGTTCGGCGAGCGCCCTCCTGGGATGTTGTGGAAACTGAGCGAGCATGTTTCCGAGCGAGTGTGAAATCTGTGGTCCCCGATGGAGAATCACGTAGTAGATAGAGAGAGAAAAAAGCGTGTCGGCCTTGCTGCCAAGATAGGCAATGCGGTTCTGGATCGCCGCGTCCACGACCGGTTTGCCGTAGAGTTTGTACGGGATGGTCTCGTTGTTTCGCTTGAAGAGGTACTGGTAGACGCGGTAGTCGTCGCCAAAGAGTCTCAGTGCGGACTCCAGGCGCTTCGTCAATGCATCAATCGCTGCTCCGTCGAGGCACTCGTAATCCACGCCGCGCACTTCCAGAATGAGGCCGAGCTCGCCTGTTTTTGTAAGGAACACATCGGGGCCGATGAATCCGTAGAGGTTCACCCGTTCATTGAGCGAGCCGGTCTCCTCGTAGTTCTTGAAGATTCGTTTAAGCCTGAGCATGGCCGTCCCTGCGAACAACGATCGGGGCGAATTTCATGGGGTCGTATTGGCTGCGAAGTGTGGCGGCGGTGAGCAGAAACCGCAGGATTTGTGGATCGGTTTGCGTTGCCCAGCGGGCAAGGAAGTAGAGCACCACGAAGATCAACACACCGCCGAGCAGGCTGTTGAGCAGGTTGAACGTACCCGCGCCGAGGCACATGGCGAAAAAGAAGAGCTTTCGCTCGGCCCCGAGGATGGTGAGGGGCCGGGAGAGTGAGCGATGCACCAGGTTGATCCGTCTTGCGTTCGCCATAAGCGCTCCCGTAACGCCAGATTCAGAAGCGCAGTCTCACGGAAAGAGCCAAGCCATGAAGTTGACGGCGGCGATGGCCATGCCCACGCCGAAGAGAACGCCGGCAAGAACACGTTTCGAACCGCCTTCGCCGAAGGCGAAGGTGAGTCCGGAGACGACGATCGCCACGAGCGATAGCCCACGGGCAATAGTGCTGGTGAACGCTTGCTGGAGCACGTTCACGGCGTTTTCCCAGGGAGAATTACCTGTCGCTTGGGCGAATGCTGATGTGGCGAGGAAGAGACCCACGAGAAATGTCAGGCCAATTCGGATGGAATGGCGCCAGTGACGGAGTGCAGTCCAGCGTGCTTTCATTTCGAGACCTCGTAGAGGAAATGGAATCGCAAACACTTACGAAGGAAGTCCACACGTCCGATACGTGCTGGTGGTCGCAGCTGGAACGCACTGGTCCGAAGACACGCTAGGCTTGCGGTCGAAAAACCTCGCCTGTTGCGCCTTGACGCCACGCAGCAGCAAAGGGGCTTCTCGCGTGAACTTCCCTCTATCTACCTATTCAGTGTTTGGAAGGAAAAATGTGTCGCTGGGAAGTGAAGAATATCTTATTGATCGGCGACAATAGTCGGTCTTGTCCTGAATGGAGGACAATCCCTTGTGGCGCACAGTATGCCCGAACAGCCGTTGGCCGAATGGCAGTAGTAAATATTGGGCATAGTTTCTTTCATTTAATGAGTACACCGTGTATTCGAAAAGGATCCGACGATGGCCCCAGCTATAACGATTGCATGGTGTAGGCAGACACTACCGCGCAGGCGGTCCGTTCGGGTCGTGCGGAGGTTGCTTTAATTCGGCAGGAGTGTCACGCGGTCGCGCCCATTGGCCTTCGACTGATACAAACACTTATCGGCGCAGTCCAACAATTCCTGGGGCTTTTCCCCTTGATCCGGAAACCCTGCAATTCCAATCGATAGGGTTACGGAATCAAGGGCTGTACCGTGATGCACAATCCTCAGCTCTCTTATTGCCATCCTCAAAGATTCCATGCGTTGTGCCGCATCTTGAATCGAAGATTCCGGGAGAATGATGGCAAACTCTTCTCCTCCGTAACGGCAAATCACGTCGTCTGCGCGAAAATGCGATCGAAACATATTTGCAACAGATTGCAGGACTTTATCCCCGGCGTCGTGCCCGAAAGCGTCATTGAAGCGTTTGAAATGATCGAGATCAATGAAGACCAAAGAGAGCGGCCGCTGTTTTCGCTTGGCGCGCTGCAGTTCTGTCGCCAGAGCTTCCTGCATGAAGCGACGATTGAATAAGCCGGTCAGCGGATCGCGGATGGATTGCTCGCGGAGTGTTTCGCGGAGCCGCAAGTTGGCTAGGGAAAGCCCAATCTGACTGGCCACAGCGATAGTGAGCCGCTGTTGTGATTCTCGAGACTTCTCGTCTGCCTCCAGATCTCCGCTGCCGCCGTCCGGAACGAACTGAATGTGCAGGACGCCTATAGTTTCACTTTGGGCCATGATTGGGACACAAAGATGGTTAGCCGGGATCGATTGGTCTATATGAGCGCAAACAATGCCCTGGCTGAGGTGCTCGCTCCAGTGCGGCTGCCCTGTGCGCAACGACCAGCAGTCGGTTGGAGCAAAGACTTTTGTCGCAACGCCGCTACTTCCCCAGGTTGCTGTCGCTTCCAACGAGTTGAGTGAAGCTTTGAGAATGAACAATGCCCCCGAGCGCGTTGCGTCAAACAGCTTCCCCGCAGATTGGCCAACAACGGCGTAGGCCTCCTCGCTACTCTCGACGCATTGCAATAAGCCTCCCATTTCATTCAAAAGAGTTATTTGCATGGTGCGAAGTCGCAGTTCGTCAAGCCAGCGACCCATGGCATCCACATGCTCTTGTGCCGCCGCAGCGGCCTTGACCTGTTCTGAAATGTCCTTGTAGATGACGTAACTTCCCTGAACTTTTCCGCGTTGGATGGTGGGCAACGCGTTAATCTCGACGTCCACCATTTGACCGTCTTTGCGCAAACGCTTCGCCGTCTTATGAACGGTGTTCCCGGCATTGACCTGCGCGGATATCTGCCTGGTTTCGTTTTCCAGATCGGGTGGAACAATCAATTCGTCAAGATCACGCCCAACCAACTCCGCAGAGTCATAGAGAAAAAGATCCGCAAAGGCACCGTTGAAGAGCTGAATCTTGCCCTCGCGGTCCTGCACCACAATTCCAAATGGGCTGTTGGCGATCAGGGAATCGAGGAATAGGGTTCGTTCATTCAACTGAACAGCGATACGCTGACGCTCACTGACTGCCGCGCCAAGTGCCAGACCTGTGGCAGATACCGCCAGCATCAGGAACCCAAGCCTGGTGAAAACTTCCGGGGGTACCGAAACGAGCCGCAAGCTGACGACAATACCAAAGTTCAAGGCGAGCAGCCCGATTACCACTCCGCGGATTCCTTGCCGCATGGCAATCCAGATGATCGGGAGGAAGGCCAGAAAATAGATTTGTCTGGATTCCAAGCGGCCGAACATAAACCAAAAAACCGGCAGAAAGGAGATTAGCTGCAGACTGAATTCCAATATTTGCAGTGGCGTAATTCCAACGATTTCTTCCTCAGCGCCGCTCTCGTATCGATTGATCTTTGCGGACGAAGAACCTGCAATCTGCTTTCGCAGCCAGGGCAGAACATGGATCAACAGGAACGGAGCGACACTGAGCAGGCCAATGGCGTCGCCGAAATACCAGCCCACTGCCGAGGTCCAAAACTGATTCGACTGAATGGTGTGGTCGGCCCACAAACATCCGACTCCCGTGAGCGTTGCGAGAACGGCGGCTGCGAGCGAGACAATCAGATATCTCAAAATGTCACGCCGCTGCGCGAGAGAACTCTCGATCTTCACGGTTCCGCGCAAAAGATGTGCGGCAAATGCATAAATTCCCGTTCCAAGCGGAGCTCCTAGAAGCATGCCCCACGACAGAAGCGGTTGGTGATAAATGAGCATGCCCGCAGCACCGTCTGCGACCATAAACACGATCATGTACCGCGGGCTGACAGCCAGCATCACCGCGAACGCCACCCCGAGCGCGGGAAACCAAGCCGTCACTCCGAGCTTGGAAAGAAGAATAATAGAGGGGTGATTCAACAGGAGATACAGTAGAAACGAACTTGTACCCAGGACTGCGTGGCCTAGGATTGTTCGGATGTGGGACGCGAGCAAGGGCTCCGTAGCGGCTGTTGAATTATGGTGCATGCCAGTGACCGACCGCGGAGAAAGCATTTTAAGTGGTCGAAGCATGAGCGTTCCTTACCAAATCAATCCATACTAGTTTCGTTGCGTCTCGTCCAGGGCGAATACGGGAATCGGTTGCAAAGACCGGCGATTCGCGATCCTGCCAACTCTCCTCCAACTAGGGCAATCGCCCAGCGAAATCGACGGCCAGCCGAAGAATTAGCGCTTGCAGCAAAAGCATGGCAAGGGCCAAAGCCAAAAGACGACAGCTTCCTGCTTTCCAGCACCTAACCATCCGCGCCGACAATGATTTGTGACATGCCTGAGCAAATCAATTCTTCTCGCCGTGTGAAAGGTCGTGTGAGGATTCCGCACAGTTACCTCGATTTGGCTGGCCCAGAACGAGTCACCATAGGTGCGATCAGCTAACGATATGCGTGATGGACCTGCATGCACTTGCGACTCCGAGTGCGCATCCAGGTACTGACGGCTGAGGACATACTGCTTCAGCCCGTGGTACAGCGGATTTCTGGCGATGCCGAGTTTCGTGGCTGTTGAACCTGTGCGCTCTTTTAACCGGACGGCTGGTAAGACTGCTGAACTCATAACGAGAGTTACTATATCCCGACTCAGTTAGTCTCGGCGAGGATAATTTACCTAGTTATTATTTACATGGACATTCGCTATCAAGCTCTGCCCCCGCCCACCGAGTCTTCAGTTCACAGCAACTGGAGGATCGTCCGTAACAGTTGGGATTACGCCTTGGGCAATTCCAACTCTGGCGACGGAAGCGCCAAAGGCGTAAGCGGAGAAAGTGTTCACGCTGGAAGCCGGTGGGCCAGCCTCCGCAGCTTTGCGAGTAGCCGCTTGAATCTTTGCCGGACAGCGTTGGAGGAGGATCGATTGAACGCCGCCATTTCTTCACCAGTGTTTCCGTCCAGTTTGAATTGAACCAGAAGATTCAGTTCCGAGTCTGTCAGCAGTCCCTTCGTCATGCATCGATGGAGAAAGTGCCTCAGCAATGTGTATCGCTCAAAGGGGTCTTCGAGAGTCAAAAAACAACTCGCCTCACTATGCGGATGATCGAGCACCGACGCCTTGAGGCTTTCGCGGTTCGCCCACTCGAAGATTTGGCGCTTCACCGCGCGTGATATAGCGAACGCGAAATGCGACTGCCGTATTTGCAATTCGGGGGAACGCAGAAACTGCAGAAGGAAGCTGAGAACCTGTTGTGTGATGTCCTCTTCCGCCAAACTCCCCTGCTGCCTTGCCACGAGGCGGATCGTGCGGTGCAGCATCGGGAGAAATACGAGAATGAGTAAGCTCTCGACGAATGCGGGTTTCGTTTCGCGAAGCGCAAAGAGTTCACGAAAAAGATCGTCGGACCCCGCATCCGCTGGTGAAGTTCTAAGATGCGAAAGCAAGCTCAAGACAGAGTAATGCTGAAGCAATGCGGGGAAAGCAGAAAATGGTGCCGGGACGGTGTCTGTGAGGGCCAATTCGGAGAGTAGATCTGCTTCGATATCGCAAAGGGCACAGCGGCACGGAACTTCGAGGGGCATGGTCGAACTCCCCGTACACCCGGAGAAAGGCCGGGTCGAGTGGGAAAGCGGGGACACGCTCCCGATTACTTCCAAAAATGATGGGTCAGCCGACGGTTGCGGGGAGAAACCGGCGTTGCATCGCCGTTTGTTGGGTTCCATCGGCGAAGGAGCCGTATCCTCTGCCATCCCGAGTGCAATCGGTGATATTTGTTTTCGCTGGCAGGAAAGCAGGACAAAACAGAAAGGCCCTCCGGCTTTCGCCGGAGGGCCTCTGGAACGCCGCAATCAGAACGGCGCTTCGCTGGATTCGGCGCCAGCTTCCGTGCCGTTCGACTGGGTTGGTACTTCCGCCTCCGCCCGGCTGAGCCTGCGCACGGAGTTCGCACGCACGCTCCAGAAGACGGTGACTTTCGCGGCCTTGGCTTTCTTGGATTTGCCGTTTTCCCGCTCGTACTTCGAGCTGACGAGTTGTCCGTCAACGAGGACATGGTCGCCCTTGTGGAGCGTGCCCGCGATGGACTCGCCGAGGCGGTTAAAGGCCACGACGCGGTGCCACTCGGTTTTGGACTGCCACTCGTCGTTCGAGTCCTTCCACGATTGTTGCGTGGCAACGGACAGCACGGTGAAGTTCGTGTCGTTGCCGCGGACTTGCCGCTTCTCCGGGTCTTTCCCGAGGAAGCCGATGAGTTGGACGTGATTGATTATGTGGAATAGGGCTGGTTCTCCGGCCAGACGTATCGTTGGGTTCGGCCCCCGAGGGGGCCGAACCCAAAATGGAGGAACCAATGGCCCTGGAGTTTTCGATCTGTGAGCTTCGATGGGAGCGATATCAGCAAGTTTCTAAGGATCCGCACGCGAGGGAGTGGCTAGAGTTTCAGGCAGTGCGAGGACTGGCAGCGAACACACTCGATGCTTACGGGCGTGACCTTGACGCCTATTTGAGATTTCTGGCGTCCACGGGCATTTCGCTCGGCTCGGTCGTCCGAAGCACGTTGGGTGCCTACATTCGAAGCATCGCGGAACTCCCTGCTCCAAGAGCCCTGAAAAACGGACGGGAGACGAGAACCACGCTATCGAATGCCACGTTGCAACAACACCTGACTGTCGTTCGACTCTTCCACGATTTCCTGGTGGAAGAGAACATCTGCACACGAAACCCGCTTCGCCCGTCTGTAGGAGGGCGAAGTTTGATTCAACGCCATCACCGCCTTCCATGGATTCCGAGCGAGGAAGAATGGCAGGGCATTTTGCAAGTCTGCAAGCGCGAATCGCTGCGAAACAGAGTGATGCTGGCGATGTCCTACGACGCCGCTCTTCGGCGTGAGGAAATTTGTTCTCTCGAAACGACTGACATCGATCCTGCGCATCGGCTCTTGCGCATTCGGTTGGAGGCGACGAAGGGCCGGCGTGAGCGAATCGTTCCGTACTCGGTGCCGACGAGCGAACTCTTCGGCCGATACCTGAGTGAGCGCCGGAAACTGAGCCGAGAACGGGGTCGGCTGTTCCTGTCCGAGTCGAATCGGAATCATGGAAAACCGATTTCGATCTGGACGTGGTCCAAAGTGATCGCACGTGTATCCCGCGAAGGCAAGTTGCCACGGTTTACTCCGCATACGCTGCGGCATCTGTGCCTGACCGATCTGGCGCGAGCGAACTGGGACATTCACGAGATCGCGACTTTTGCTGGGCATCGAAATATCCAAACCACCATGCGCTACATTCATCTGAGTGGTCGTGACCTGGCGCTGAAGCTTGCTCGAGGTATGACAGAGATGCATGCCCTGCGAATGGCGATGATGGGCGAGGTGCTGTGATGACCGGAACATCGTGCTCACCGTCGCCCTGGATCTGGCCAGTAAGACTGGATCAATTCGATCGCGGTTCTGAGTTGAAACTGGATGAAGTCAAGACGCTGAAAACCAATTTACCCTGTTTGCTCCAGGGCGTTCTCCCTTGGCAAGTAATCGCAAGGTCCGATATGCCGCGGCTTCTGAATCCGCTCGAAGACGTCTGCAATCACGTGGGTCTTCAAGAAAAGTACCGATCAAATCTGAAAATCCTGATGTTACGAGACATGGCCGCACGCAAAAGAATATCTTCTATGCGAGTTCAACGCCCTGCACAGGTTGGGTCGCCGTAACTTTTTATTTTACGGTGTTGGGTATCGCGTCTTCGGTCGCGAACGACTTCACGTGCTGTTCGCGGAAGTGAAAGAAATGCTCCTTCGATGGGGATACAGGACTAGGATGGCCAGCGTCTATGTTCCGCGGGTGCTTTGCGAACTTCTAGTGACGAACCGGAGCCCGCACCTGGAAGATCTCACATTGGAGTTACTCAAAACCGTTGAGCGACGGCGGGTTTCATCAGTTAGCACATGGTGTTTGACGGCGCTTTCAAAGATCCTCGCGAGTCGCGGAATCATCTCCGCTCCCATGATGAGGATGGATAAACGCAAAGGCACCAACCCGCACTCGACGACGGGAGTGCCAGAAAAATGGGCTCAAGCAGCCAGATACTGGCATGAAAACGCGACGCACACGTTCAAAGTGCGGAACGCGAACTATGGCTTTTTGTTGCGGGTTGGCCGTTGGCTGGCAGCCAAACATCCAAACATTGAAGCACCCGAACAGTGGG
>WNFA01002247.1_pt1 | contig 26807 bp, 27 predicted proteins | sample 5400481 | NCBI WGS metagenome assembly WNFA01 (sample SAMN13153340, study PRJNA577476) | soil metagenome | isolation source: 120 cm saprolite under Douglas fir tree site 2 hole 1 replicate 2 | place: USA:California | collected 2015-04-18 | reverse complement strand
GCTGGAGTTCCTCCAGCATCATCTTGCGTAAACGGGTCATAGGAATCTCCTTTCCCTATGACCCACACTATGTCAGCTGTTCCTGAACTTTCTCGGTTCGCCCACGCGGTAGCGTCCGCCGCGCCAGCGGCTTAGTCCTGGTCGGCTACTCGGAAGCTACCCTCTAGAAACCTGCCCCACGTCCGCCGTCGGGTGTTGAAGGTCGACTTCTAGAACCAACAAGCTTAAGTTAGCGTTTATGAGGACTTCCCTCGTCTTCGGAGACGCGGCAAGCAGCGTCTCTAAGTGAAATCAGATATCCCTCAGGGGCTGGGCAATATCGATCTTTGAGCAGCCGGTTAGGACCCGGCAACCCTTTCGACCGCTTCCGTTAGGCCCGTCGTCTCCAGTTGCCTCCGGAGTTGCTTCACCAGTTCGTGAACCGACTCGATCTTTTCGGCCGCCGCCGCCGGCAGACCAGAAGTATCCAGCGCCAGTTCACTCGACAGCAGCAGTGCCGTAATCGTGCTATTCAGTTCGCTGTAGAGCCCGCCGATCGCCGCTTGCCGGGCCCTCATCTCCTCGCGCTGGCGGCGCTGCAAGGCCGTCCGCACCTCCCGCACCAGACGCTCCATTCCACTGATTGCCAGATTGACCTGCACCAGAACGGCCGTGCCCAGATGCTCGAGCGTCGTCTCGGCTTCATGCGGCTCGGTTTCTAACAAGTACTGATCGAGTACCACCGCCAGATAGCCTTCCGCCCGCAAGAGTGTGGCTGCCCGAGCCAGACTCTGCGCCACCACGATCCCCTCGCCCGCCGCCTCACGCAGCGCCGCGGCACACTCGGGTGCCCGCTCGCTCGGCGTGACAAGAAGGATCATGCGGAATCCTTTCGCAACTTCCGGGCCAATTGTCTTACCCTGAAAATAAATGAGTTATGCGCTCGGCCTTCCGCTTAATCTCCCGTTCCGACACCAGCGCTTGGCCCGACCGTCCAGTTTTGGGACTCGTACTCTTTCAGCTTGCGGTATAGCGTGGTCTTTCCAATGCCCAGGAGTCGCGCCGCCAGCATCTTGTCTCCGTTCACCTGCGTGAGCGCGTTCAAGATCGTCTGTTTCTCCAGTTCCGCCATCGGCACGATGCCATTACTCGCCTGGCTCATCCCCATCAAGTTGACGGGGGCTCCGTAGATCTTGGTAGGAAGATCGCGAATCTGAATTTCGTTCGCGCTACTGAGCGCGCATGCCCGCTCCAGCGAGTTCTCCAGTTCGCGCACGTTACCGGGCCAGTCGTAATTCAGCAGCGCTTTGAGCGCCTCGTCCGAAATCGTCTTTTCAACGCCCGCGTCGCGTCCGATCCGCTCCAGAATATGCGCCACCAGCGGGACATCCTGCCTCCGGTCGCGCAACGCGGGAATCCGCAGCGTCAGCACGTTCAGCCGGAAAAAAAGATCGCGGCGGAACGTGCCTTCGGTCACACCTCGTTCCAGGTCGCGATTGGTCGCAGCGAGAATCCGCACGTTGATGGGAACACGCTTCACGCTTCCCACCGGACGAATCTCCTTCTCCTGAATCGCCCGCAACAGCTTCGCCTGTAAGTCGACCGGCAGCTCGCCAATCTCATCCAGAAATACCGTGCCTCCTTCGGCGATCGCCAGCAGTCCGTCTTTCGGGTTCGTCGCACCCGTGAAAGCGCCGCGCACGTGGCCGAACAGTTCGCTTTCGATCAGCGTCGGCACGAGCGACCCGCAGTCGACCGGGATGAACGGCTTGTTGCGGAAAATGCCGGCGAAATGAATCGACTTCGCAACCAACTCCTTGCCCGTGCCGCTCTCGCCCAGAATCAGCACCGGATGCACGCTCTGTCCAGCCTTCGCAATGATCCGATACAGCTTTTCCATATCTGGCGCGCGCCCGATAATGTTGCCGAACCCCTGCCGCGACTTGATGGTTTCCCGCAGCGCGCGGTTCTCCGTCTTCAGCCGCAGATGCCCAGCTACCCGCTCCAGCAGGAGACGCAGCTCTTCCATGCTGAAGGGTTTGGTGACATAGTCGTATGCGCCATCTTTCATTGCCTGCACCGCCGACTTTACCGTGCCATACCCGGTCACGACGATCACCAGCGCGTCGGCGCGATGTTTCTTGATCGCGTGCAGCGCTTCCAGGCCGCCCGCGCCCGGCAGGCGCAAGTCCAGCAGCACCGCGTCGGTGCTCGAGCTGTCGAGCAACCGGTAAGCTTGTTCGGCGGATTCCGCCACCTGCGTGTTGAATCCAAGCGACTGCGCCACCTCGCGGCAGGCCTCGCGAATGGTGCGGTCGTCGTCCACAATCAGAAGGTTCAAGAAATTCGCTCCCTCGATTTGCGGAGGATGGCTAGAGCTGTGGCTATGGCTATTACTGAGGACGGCGGCGGTCGATGCATTGAACATGGTGAATCTCCCTGGCGGAAAAGCTAATGTTTTGTATCAGGGCATCGCGTTAGCGATGCCGTAACTTCTTCGAAATCACCCGCCCCTTTAGGGGCTGGGTCGATGGCTTCACGATTGCAGAACTTCAACTACACGTTCGATCAGAGCCCTTCCGGAAAATGGTTTGCGAACCAGCTCAACCGCACCCGCTGCGAATCCACCAGCCAGTTCGAACGGTGCATGTTCGTAGCCGGAAATCAACAGGACTCTAAGGTCCGGCTTCTGCCCGAGTAATGTTTCCGCGAGTTCCCGCCCATCCATACCCGGCATCATGATGTCGGCGATCAGCAGATCGACTGCGGCGGAATGTTCCGCGAAGACTTTCAGCGCTTCCTTCCCGCCGTGCGCCGCGAGAATCCGGTAACCGGCATCCAGCAGGAAGCGCTGCATGGACTTGCGCGCGGCGGCATGGTCGTCCACCAGCAAAATAGTTTTGTGGCTGGTTTCAAGAACGAGTTCGCGCGCACGCGGCGGCGCCACCGGCGGGCTCGCCTGATTTGCAGACGCCGCGATCGCAGACTGCATGACCGAAGACTGCACGATCGAAGCCTCGATCGCCGGAAGAAACACTTCGATGCGCGTGCCGCGTTCCGGTTCGCTCTCGACCTCGATCATCCCGCCCGATTCACTGACGATGCGCTGCACCGTCGCCAGGCCCAGTCCCGTGCCCTGTCCCGGCTTCTTGGTGGTGAAGAAAGGCTCGAACAGCCGCGCGCGCGTCTCCGCATCCATCCCACAGCCGTTGTCTCTTACCACCAGCGAGACGGCGCGCCGGGCACTCTCGGTCGCAGCGTTACCAGAAACATCACTAGGAATTTGACCAGGAAATTCGCTGGGAAAGTTCGCCCGGGGAAACTCCCCAGCTTGCGTGCTCAATGTAATCTTTCCGCCGTGCGGCATCGCATCGCGCGCGTTCAGCACCAGGTTCAACAGGATCTGGCGCATTTGCGCCGGATCGGCCAGCACCAGTCCTGCGCCGGAGTCGAGCATTATCAACAGTTCAATCTGCTCGCCAATCAGTCGCTGCAGCAGATTTTTCGTGGAAGCCACAATTTCGTTGATCCGGATCGGGCGCGGCTCCGCCGCCTGCTTGCGCGCGATCGCCAATAGCTGATGCGTCAACGCCGCGCCTTGCTCGCCCGCCATGCGGACTTCTTCCACATGCTGGCACAGTTCGCTCCGGTCGAATCCACCGCTTGCCGCTCCACCGCCTGCCACTCCGGCATTGTTCAATTCGCCGCTCTCCAGGCCGGCGCTCAACAAGTCGCAGTACAGCAGAATGCCGGTCAGCAGATTATTGAAGTCGTGCGCGATTCCTCCCGCCAGCCGTCCGATAACTTCCATCTTCTCGGCTTCGCGCAGATGTTCTTCCACCCGCCTGCGCTCGGTCGCGTCCGCGAGCATCGCGATCAGGAAGGCGGGCTCGCGTCGCGCATCGCGCCCAAGCGACACTGTCAGATGGCCCCAGAGCTCGGAACCGTCTTTGCGCCGGTAACGCCTTTCGATTTCGAACGAGCCGCGCTCGCCTCGCAGCAACTCGCCCAGCAAGCGTTCGTCTGGCGAAAAATTCTCGGGATAAATGTCGCGGCCACTCTCACGGCCAATTTCACAACCGATTTCATGACCACGCTCCGGATAGAGTTCGCCAGCATACGTGCCGGCCAGTTCCTGTTGGCTGTAGCCAAGCATTCCACTAAGCGCGGGATTCGCTTCCAGAATCCGGCCATCGAGCTGGCAAATCCCGATCCCAATCGCGGCCCCTTCAAACATCGCCCGGAAGCGCAGATCGCGCTCGTAATCGCGTGCCGCGGGAAATTGGGTCACGACATTCATATCGATACCATTCCTGCCCAAGCTGGGAAAAAACGCGCTCAACCTTTTCCCCGAATGAAACGCGCTAACCTGATTGGGGAAGAGTGTAATGCGAAACCCCATCGCCCCTAAGTGCCGGCCATCACGTCAATTTGTGATGAATCCGGCGCTGATTCAGAAGGAATTAGGAAGGATGATTCGGAAGAAACAAGACTCAGAGATGGCGGCACACTCTGCGGGAATGCCAATACGGGCGACGATCGCCGCACCAATTCGGAACTCAGATGGAGCCGCGGGTGGGTCATCTCGACGAATCGCCGTCCGGGGAACGAGCCGACGGGCTCCGCCAAAAAAGTCTTCAATTTTCTTGACAAGAGAAAGTCAATATATATAGAGTTGTGCAATGGGCCGCACGATTCGATTGTCGTCTCAGACTAGAGCCCTCTTGTCCGCGTTCCTGGAGCGCGCCAGCCAATGGCGGTATGGATACGACCTGAGTCGAGACACCGATTTGAAAGCCGGAACTCTATACCCCATCCTCATGCGCCTTAGTGATGCCGGATGGCTGGAGGCGCGGTGGGAAGAACCGAGTTCACCCGGCCGGCCTCCGCGGCACATGTATCGTCTGACGCAGGACGGCCGAGCAGGGGCTCGCGCCGCAACGAAAGACGCGCCCGCTCGCCCACGTTCAACGCGTCCCATCTACAACGAGGTTTGACTACGTGCCGAGATTCTTCTTCACACCGATACGCATTAAAGCTCAGTTGCTGTTGATGCGGGCCACGAATGCGCTTCCGCAGGAACAGCGAGAGTGGGGACGTGCGGTGATCTCGGAACTCAACGGAATCAGTGGCTTTTGGCCCAGCTTGGAATGGGTCGTAGGAGGAATGATGGCGATGTCGAAGTCAGCCCTACACAATGTTCTACACAATGCCCTACACAACGTATTAACAGGTGCCTGGCGCAAACAGCCCGGCCAGGAACCGCCATATGCAACGGCAGCGGGGATCGGTTTCATTCTGCTGCTGGTGCCCTTCTATTTCGTTTCCGCGTCCTTGCTCAACCAGTGGGGAGTCACGTGGTTCTTTGCACCGATAGAGCATTGGCTCTCACGCCCCAGACAGGCTGTGGCCTTCAACATCATCTCACCCGTCGTACTGCTCGGAACACTGCTTTGCACTCTCCTATTAAATCTGGCGACCCTGGTCAGCGTCGGCCGGGAGGAAGAGGCTGGAAGGACGGTAAGGGTGGTTAAGCTGAGGGTAAGACCCTGGAACCTGGCGGCGATTGGAGTCGGCCTCTTGCTCACAGGCGTCCTGCTAGGGTATGCATTTGTGGAGAACTTCGGAACCCAGGTTCATCTCTGAACAAGGCCGAGCCGCTGCGGGTGGTCAGAAACCAAGAATCTCTCACCGATAATCCGAAATCTTGCCAAGCCCTCACAACCGCCATTCCCCTCGCATTCCCATGAAGGTGCGGACACTAAAGAATTCCGATTTCATTCTTCCTTAATAGTGCAGTCATAGTACAGAAATATCCCCCGCCTATTGTTCTTGCAGTTTCTCGCCACGCGGCAGGCCTATGCCCTGCGCCGGGCAATTCGAAGAAACGGAGAACTCAGCATGTTTGATCAGCAGCAACCCTTTGCCAACCTCAGGCGGGTGATGGCGTCAATGACGGCGTCTTTACTGACGATGACTCTTGCCCTGGGACCAAGCGTTACTCCCGCTTTCGCTTCTTCCGCCAAACCGGTAACCAAACAAGCAGCGAGCGCCACCGCTACTCCAATTCAGCATCTGGTGGTGATTTTTCAAGAGAACGTTTCTTTCGATCACTACTTCGGAACCTATCCGAACGCCCTGAATCCGAAGGGCGAACCGAAGTTCAAAGCGGCATCGAATACGCCGACGGTGAATGGGCTGACGAACGCTCTTCTCAACAACAACCCCAATCTGAATCCTGCGAATGGCGCTGGTGCCTCCAACCCGTTTCGTCTGGATCGCTCGCAAGCGGTGACGCCCGATCAGAACCACGACTACACAGCGGAACAACAAGCGTTCGATGCTGGTCTGATGGATGTGTTCCCGGCGTTTGCGAGCTCAGGCGGCAATGAAGTCCTGGGCTACTTTGACGGCAATACGGTAACGGGTCTCTGGAATTACGCTCAGTCCTTTGCGATGAGCGACAATTCCTACAGCACGACTTTCGGACCGTCGACGCCGGGCTTGATCAATCTGGTTTCAGGACAGACCAACGGTGTCACCGCGACCCTGAACGGGACGGGCGATGAAGTAGCCGGCGGCAGCGACGGTTCTTTGACCGTGATCGGCGATCCCGATCCGATCGGCGATGTTTGCTCCAACCCGAGCCGCAACCAGGTAACCATGGGAAGTCAGAACATCGGCGATCTGTTAAGCGGCGCAGGCGTAACCTGGGGATCGTTCATGGGCGGCTTCGACCTGACGGTCGTGAACCCTAATGGCACAACCGGGTGTTCCCGCAGCTCGACCAATGCGGTGGATGGCGTCGCCACCAAAGACTACATTCCGCACCACTCGTTCTTCAACTATCACACTTCCACGTCCAACCCATCGCACACCCGGCCCGCTTCGATTGCCGAGATCGGAAATGCCGGTCAAGCCAATCACCAATACGACCTGCAGGATTTCTTCACCGCCGCTGCCGCTGGCAATCTGCCGGCCGTAAGCTTCCTCAAGGCGCAAGCGTATCAGGACGGCCACGCGGGATACTCCGACCCCCTGGACGAGCAGACGTTCCTGGTGAATACGATCAACTTCCTGGAAACCCTGCCCACCTGGAGCACGGCGGTGGTGGTCATGTATGACGACTCCGATGGATGGTACGACCATCAAATCGGACCGATCGTCAACACCTCGACTGGCCCGGCCGACGCTCTGACCGGACCTGGCGCTTGCGGCACGGCGGCTACCGCGCTGCCCGGTCTCAATCCGGCGAACGCGCATGCTCTGGGCCGTTGCGGTTACGGTCCAAGGCAGCCTCTGCTGGTTGTCTCACCATGGTCGCGGCAGAACTTCGTGGACCATAGCGTGACTGACCAGACTTCGATCATCCGCTTTGTCGAAGACAACTGGTTGGGCGGGCAACGCATCGGCCAGGGTTCATTCGATGCGCTCGCCAACTCCATCACCCAGATGTTTAACTTCAGCAAGATCAGACACGACGGAACGCTGTTCTTGAATCCGAGCACTGGAGAAAAAGAATAGAGATAGAATTGGCTTAAGATCTGGCCGTGGCGGGCATGCGAAAGAAAGTTGTTCGCATGCCCGTCGTTTTTTGTGGGAGGTGCGTTCGATCTCCCGTAGAGACGCGGCTTGCCGCGTCTCCCGCCGCGCACAGAGGAGTCGGGGCAAGCCCCCGTCTCCCCACAGACGACCGCATGCTATACTTTTTAAGCATCTTTCCTGTCACATCAGTAGACGGAGGACAGTATCGACAAACGTTTTATCCGCATGAACGAGCGCATCCGGGCGCGCGAAATTCGCGTCATCGGTGACGAAGGGGAACAGATTGGCGTGATGCCTCCCTTCGAAGCGCTCAAGATGGCCCGCGAAAGAAACCTGGATCTGGTGGAAATTTCCCCAACCGCGCAACCTCCGGTTTGCCGCATCATGGACTATGGGAAATTCCTGTACCAGAACGAAAAGCGCGAGCGCGAAGCTAAGAAAAAACAGAAGACCATTACGGTCAAAGAAGTGAAGTTTCGTATCAACGTGGACGATCATGACTACGAAACCAAAAAAAATCACGTGCTGCGCTTCCTCGACGACGGCGACAAGGTCAAAGCGACCATCTTCTTCCGGGGACGCGAAATGACGCGGCAAAGCCTGGGCCGCCAGATTCTGGAACGTCTGATCAAGGATGTTGACCAGAAAGGTTTGGTGGAGTTTCGTCCAAGGCAGGAAGGCAATACGCTGCACCTGATTCTGGCGCCGAAGAAGAATGAAGGCGGAGCGAAGGAAAAACCGGCTCCTCCGAAACCCGCACCACCTCCCGCGTCGCGAGGCGGCGCGCAGACAGCGTAAAATCAGCATTTAGCACTTAGCCTTTAGCACTTAGCCCACTGGGGCGGTGCGCTAGGTTTGGCTAAATGCTAATTGCTAAATGCTAATAGCTGAGGTTCTATGCCTAAACTGAAAACACACAAAGGCGCTGCTAAGCGCTTCAAGAAAACCGGGACAGGAAAGATCAAGCGGCACAAAGCCTTTCTCCGCCACATCCTGACCTCGAAGGCCAAGAAGCGCAAGAAAAAGCTGGGGAACTCCGTGTTGGTAAGCGACGCGGATTTCAAAAAAGTGAAGCGCATGATCCCGTACTAGATTTCCTTCGTGCCCTTTGTGGTTCAGGCTCTTTCGATCGAATCACGATGGAACACTGAGAGATTCCATAACCAAGTCTGCGGAGCGAAATGCCTCGCAGCGGCGCGTGAAGAGGTCGGGCTTCGGAAATCCCTTTGGGTAGAAGCCTCCTTACCTCCAACCGCCAGACGAACCAAAAAAGGAGAGCACCATGCCTCGTGTAAAACGCGGAACCAAACGCCGCGCCAAGCGCAAAAAGATTCTTGAACGCGCCAGTGGATATTTCCTAACTAAATCCAAACTTTACCGCTCGGCGAAAGAAGCCGTCGACCGCGCGCTGAAGTTTGCCTACTCCGGACGAAAGCAGAAGAAGCGCCAGTACCGGTCGATTTGGATCGTGCGCATCGGCGCCGCCGCCCGCCTGAACGGACTGAACTACAACCAGTTCATCAGCGGACTGAAAAAGGCCGGCGTGGAACTCGACCGAAAGATCCTGGCGGATTTGGCGGTGAAGGATCCGGCCGGATTTGGACACCTGGCAGAGCAGGCGAAGAAGGCAAACGCAGCGGCAGCAGCGTAAAGTCAGCCTTCAGCTTTCGGTTGTCAGCTTTCAGTTGTGGTAGCGCCGGCATCCATGCCGGCTGTCGCGAGGGCATCTTGCCCTCGCACGTGTGGGCGGGACGCGCGCACGACAGCCGCCGAGACGGCGGCGCTACAATCTCAGATCTCATGTACACGGTCTCCAAACTGATTGATTTCTCTCCAACTGCGCTGGATAGCGCGGTGCGCCAACTTTTATCCGCTCTCGATCGGGAGTCCGCGGCAGTCGCGTCCGAGAACGACTGGAAGGCATTTCGCGATCGCTGGATGGCGCGCAAGAACGGCATTCTTACTCAGCTCAACGACCTGTGGCTAAAGGCGGCGCCTAAAGATACAAAGCGCGACGTCGGGCAGCGCGTCAACGAACTCAAGACCAAAGTTGAGCAGGTGGTTGAGGCGACGCTAGCTCGCATTCAGAGCGGGGCTTCCTCCGGCAAACTTGCCGCTGAGCGTCTCGACATCACCCTTCCCGGCATTCGTCGTCCCATCGGCGTGGAACATCCCGTCATCAAGACGATGAACGAGATCATTGGCGTGTTCCGCAATCTCGGCTACTCGGTCGAGGAAGGTCCGGAGATTGAAACCGATTATTACAACTTCGAGGCGTTGAACTTTCCGCCGAATCATCCTGCGCGCGATACGCAGGACACGCTTTTCATCGCCGGACAGGAATCGAAGCCGCTGCGCGATCGCCTGCTGCTGCGCACGCACACTTCACCGGTGCAGATCCGCACCATGCAGAAGATGCAACCGCCCGTGCGCGTAGTGTGTCCGGGAAAAGTTCACCGTAACGACGCGCCCGACGCGACGCACTCGCCCATTTTTCATCAAGTCGAAGGGTTGGCGGTCGACACCAACATCACGTTCTGCGACCTGAAGGGTACGCTTGACCACGCGATGAAGGCGCTCTTTGGATCGAGCGTGAAGACGCGCTTCTATCCATCGTTTTTTCCATTCACCGAGCCGAGCGCCGATGTGCAGATCAGTTGCATTTTCTGTGATGGCAAGGGCGTGCGTGACGGCGCTCCGTGCCGCAACTGCAAGGCTAGCGGATGGATTGAACTACTGGGCTGCGGCATGGTCGACCCGAATGTGTACGGCTTCGTGGATTACGATCCGGCAAAAGTTTCGGGATTCGCCTTCGGCATGGGCGTGGAACGGATTGCGATTCTGAAGTATGGCGTGGATGATATTCAGCTGTTTTTCCAGGGTGATGTAAGGTTTCTGGAGCAGTTTGGATAGAAGCTTTTGGCTGTTAGCTCTTGGCTTTTAGCGATTCCAAGCCGTCGTCTGAGAGCTGAAGGCCAAAAGCTAAGAGCTAATAGCTGTTCTCATGAAAATCTCTCCTCATTGGCTACGCGACTTCGTTGACATCCCGGTCGATTACACGCGGCTGGCGGATGAACTCACGCTTGCGGGCGTTGCCGTTGAAGGTATTTCCGGCGAAGGCGAGAGCACAGTCTTCGAGATGGAGATCACGACCAACCGCCCTGATGCGATGAATCACTACGGCGTAGCTCGCGAGGCGTCGGCGCTCTACGATCTGCCGCTCAGGCCGATCGAGCCGAAGCTGCCGCCGTCACAAGGTAAATCCGACGTCACCATCGACATTCAGGAGCCGGAGCTGTGTCCGCGCTTCACAGCGCGCGAAATTCGCGGAGTTACCATCAAGCCCTCGCCCGCGAACATTGCCAGCCGTCTGCAGTTGATTGATCAGCGCCCCATCAGCAACGCGGTGGACGCTACCAACTACGTCTTGTGGGAGATTGGCAAGCCCACGCACGTGTTCGATCTCGATCTGCTCGAAGGACGCCGCTTGGTGATTCGCAAAGCCCGAGCCGGCGAAACGCTCAAGACTCTGGATGGCGTGGAGCACAAGCTTTCCACCGAAGATCTCGTCGTTGCCGACGCGAAAAAGCCCGTGGGATTGGCCGGCGTGATGGGCGGCTTCGACACGATGATCACTGAGAAAACGAAAAACATCCTGATCGAATCCGCATGGTGGGACCCGGTCACGGTGCGCCGGATGTCAAAGCGGCACGGCATTCACACCGACGCCTCGCATCGCTTCGAGCGCGGCGCCGATTTCGAGTCGACCGTCGCTTCGACTAACCGAGTCGCCGAACTTATTCTCGCCTCCGGCGGCGGCACGCTCGTTGGCGACGTGATCGACGTGATCGCTCGCAAGCTTGACCTGGCCCCGGTGGAGCTCGATCTGCGAGAAGTGCAACGAATTCTCGGCGAGAAACTCAGCACGATTGAGATCAGCCGCATCCTCACTCGCCTCGGTTTCGCGATGCTGGCGGGGGGCGAGGAGAGGTATCTGATCCATATTCCCAGCTGGCGCCTCGACATCGAACGCGAGATCGACATCATCGAAGAGCTGGCGCGCCTGCATGGCTACGACAAGTTCCCAAACACTCTTCCCGCCTACAGCGGCGAGGTTAGGGAACTGCCCCATGCGCACAAAGACGCGCGGCTGCGATCTTCCCTCCTCGCGCTCGGTTACAACGAAACCATTTCGCTGACCTTTATTTCAAAAGAAGACGCCCGGCGCTTTTCGACGGCCCCCGAGCTCGACCTAGCGAACCCGATCAGCGATGAAGCTTCGGTGATGCGCACCTCGATGGTTCCGAGCATGCTCAACATGCTGGCTTACAACCTGAATCGCGGCAGCGACAATGTTCGCCTGTTCGAATCTGGAAGTGTATTTGAAGCTTCAGGCGTAGATTCAACGTTAGTGGAAAAGGCGCTGGAGGCGAAACGCATCTCGACCGGCGTGACAGGGAACGTGGACGCGGAGGTGGTGCGGGGACTGGCTCCGGGAGCAGCGGCGCGTCCGTTCTCGTTCTTCGATCTGAAGGGCGACATCGAAAGCCTACTCGCGCCTTTCAGCCATTGGACGCTCTACTACGATGCGCAGACGGCTGACTACTATCATCCCGGACGCTCGGCTCGCGCTGTGCTGGATGGCGCTACCGTCGCCCAGTTTGGCCAGATTCATCCCGATGTGGCCGCAGCCCGCAAACTGCGGCAGGATGTTTTTGTCGCCGAGATCTATCTCGATCGGCTCTACCAGCACGATCTGCGCCAGGTGCGTTATGAAGCGCTGCCCCGCTTCCCTAATGTTGAGCGCGACTTCTCCTTTGTGTTTGACGACGGCGTGGAGTTCGAGAAGATTCACCAGAGCGTTGCTGGATTGGGCATCTCTGAGCTGCGCAGTTTCGTCCCTGTAGAAGTTTTCCGCGGAGAAAAAGTTGGCGCGGGCAAGTACTCGATTCTGATGCGAGCCCGGCTCCAGTCGAGCGAACGGACGCTGCGTGATGACGAGGTGGCGCAGTGGGCGGGACAGATTGCGAAGGCGCTGGAAGGTCTGGGCGGTAGGCAGAGGGTGTAGGGGCTGAAGTTTAGCTTCCGTGAGCCTTGGACCACTCCTGGGCTTTTTGTTTAGCTTCGGCAATCTGTTCCGCGGACATCCTTTCGGTGACGGTCGGCAGAAGCTTCTTGCTGTGTTCATAGCCACCATCTGCTGCTAGGCTCAGCCACATGTACGCTAAGACGAGGTTTTGGGGAACGTTGCCCTTACCGGTGTAGTAAATCGTCCCCAAGTTGTGTTCGGCCGTAGGAAGATGATGCTGCTCGGCAACCCCTTGAAAAAGGCGGATCGCCTCGGTGCTGTCTTGAGTTACTCCTTGGCCATCACGATACATTACTCCAAGGTCGTACGCTGCTTTGACATAGTCCTGTTGAGCAGCCTGTTTGAAGAGCTTAGCTGCCTCTTTATAATCTTGCGGCACGAGCTTCCCAGTGTAGTACTGATAGCCCAGGTTGAATTGAGCCATAGCGAAGCCACCATCCGCCGCCCCTCGGAAATATTTCGTGGCTTCTTCTCCGTTGGCCTTTACTCCAAGGCCCTCCGAGTAAATGACGCCCAGCGCATTCAAAGCGTCAGCCTCACGGCGGTCAGCACCTTTGGTAAGCCATTCTCTTGCTAGCGCGTAGTTGTCTGGGATGTCTTTCGCGGCGAGGTACATCAGCCCTAGCTGGGTCTGTGCAAACTTAAAATTTTGATTTGCAGCCTTCGTCATCCACTGCACGGCCTGTTGGTTATTTTTTTCAACGGGCTGACCCGTGAAATACATCCAACCCAGGACGTATTGTGCCTTGGCATCTCCCTTGTCTGCCTTCTCCCGAATAAGGGGGACCATCTCTGGGATTATATTTGCGTTCTTTGCTATTTGCCTGCCCGTCTCTGTCAATTCATCGACAACTTGGCAGAGGACGTTTTGAGTCAATACGAAGTACAAGAAAAACAACCCGAGACCGAAGTGCAAGAAGAATCTGGCCTTGGCGAGCAATGGATTTACCTCTAAGACTAAGCTTGCAGCCAATTCTACACGTGTCACTCCTAGGGTATGTGGCACGTCACTCCCATGCCGGAACAGGAGCGCGGTTATCCCTACGCCAGCATTTAGCGGTTGGCCATAGTCCGGATCGTTCCCAATCCCAGCAGTCGTTCGTCGGCCGTAACCAGCGTCAGGTCTAAGACCTCGGCTGTCGCGGCCAGAATGCGGTCGGCTGGGTCCTGATGCGGGGGTTATTGCTGCGCCACGAGCGCGATCTCATGGGTGAGCGGAGCTTCGCGGGTGCCGACCGTGGCTCGCGCCAGCCATTCTGTCAGGTTTCCGTCAATCTCGAATCTCGCCTTGTAGTGCAACGTTAGGGCCTCATAACTACTGATCGGCGAGAGCCAAAGTTCGTTGGCTTCGTCTTTTAGTTGCTGCAGAACCCGTCGCCCAAGCCGTTTTGGATCGCTCAGCGTCCACAGCCAGATGTGGGTATCAAGTAGCAGCCTCAATCGCGCAGGACCTCCCACTCATCCTCATCATTGGCGGGCGAAACGATGTCGCCAGTGATCCTCATCGAATTCTTCATCGATCCGATCCAGGACGAACGGTCTTCGACCGAGGTGGGCGGCACGACCTCAGCGACGGGTTTTCCAAAGCGCGTTATCCTTATCGGCTTCTTCGTCGAACGGACCCGCTCGAGAACGGCGAGGCACTTGGCTTTGAATTCCGAGATGGCGATTTCTTGCATAGCGTTCCCTAGTGGTCATTCTGGCATACTATGGTCAATATAATGGACCATTTTTGCGCGGGGCCAGTTTTCGTGATAGCGCGGAGAAAAAGGCATGAACCACCAAGGACACGAAGCATCACGAAGGTTTTTCGTGTCAAGGGTTTCCTTTGTGTACCTTCGTGGTCAAGGCTTGGTGAACCGAGCCACTACTGTCCTAGGTGGGCAACTCTTATGCTAGGCTGCTTTCCATGACCCAGGTTTCGGCCCATCCCAAGCACTTTCTTTCCGATAAGGTTGAGCATTTTACCGAATCCGTGATTCGGGAGATGACTCGGCAGGCGATGCAATATGATGCCGTCAACCTGGCGCAGGGCTTCCCCGATTTCTCCGCGCCCGCCGAGATCAAGCTCGCGGCGCAGGAAGCCATCGCCGCCGACGTGAATCAGTACGCCATCACCTGGGGTGCGAAGAGCCTGCGGGCTGCGATTGCCCGGCAGATGCAGGAGTGGCAGGGGATCGAGGTCGATCCGGAAAAAGAAATTGTGGTGTGCTGCGGTTCGACCGAAGCGATGATTGCTACTCTGCTGGCGGTTTGCAATAAGGGCGATGAGGTCGTGGTCTTCGAGCCCTACTACGAGAACTATGGGCCGGACACGATTCTGAGCGGAGCCAAGCCGCGCTTCGTCAGTTTGCGCCCTCCGCAGGCATCTCACGGCGAGTGGACGTTCGACGAACAGGAATTGCGCGAGGCGTTTCAACACAAGACCAGTCAACACCAGACCAAAGCCATCATCGTTAACACGCCAAACAACCCTACCGGCAAGGTGTTCAGTCGAAAAGAACTGGAACTGATTCGCGACCTGTGCGTCGAATATAACGTGCTTGCCATCACGGACGAAATCTATGAGCACATCCTTTACGATGGATCCGAGCATATTTCTCTCGCGCGGCTTGACGGGATGCGCGAGCGCACGATCACCATCAACGGGCTTTCAAAAAGCTACAGTGTCACGGGATGGCGCGTCGGCTGGGCGGTGGCGCCGCCCGCCATTACGAACGCGATCCGCAAGGTTCATGATTTTTTGACTGTGGGCGCGCCCGCGCCTTTGCAGGAAGCCGGAGCGGCCGCTCTCAGCCTGCCTGCCAGCTACTATCGGGAACTGGCCGTCCGGTACCGCACACGGCGCGATCATCTGATCCCAGCCTTGGAGAAAGCCGGCTTCCGCTGTTACCGTCCCCGGGGCGCGTATTACGTGATGACCGACATCAGCGCCTTCGGGTTCGCGAACGACTTGGAGTTCGCGGCTTACCTGGTAAAAGAAATCGGCATCGCATGCGTGCCCGGGTCGAGTTTCTACAAGCATCCGAAAGACGGATCCCAACAGGTACGTTTCGCCTTCTGCAAGAAGCCTGAGACACTGGATGAGGCGGCGCGACGGCTGGAAAAGCTGCGCTCGCGTCTCTGGGGTGCGGCAAAAGTAGCGGTTCTTCCACAGCAAACTGCGCTATACTTCGCCTCAACGCTGAAATATTCCCCGAAAGCGAGTGGTGCTCATGTCCGTGAAAACCGTGGAAGAGGTATCTGCGCAGGTTCCGCCTGAAGATTTTCAGGCGCTGGAAGACAAAGTTTATCGCACCATTGAGTTGTACAAGGCCGCGAAAGAAGCTCGGGCTACCGCCGAGCGCGACGTGAAGCGGCTGCGGGAGCAGCTCGAAGAGCGCGAGGAACAAAACGAAACTATGCGCCGTGAACTCGTGCAAATGCGCAAGGATCGCGAAGATATACGAGCTCGGGTCGAAAAAATGTTGAGCCAGATGGAGAGCCTGACGCATGAGCAGGCGGCAAGCTGAACGCAAGGAGTGACATGGCCACTGCGAGCAAAGAACCTCCGACCAAGGATGCGTCGACGAAATCTGTTCCGGCCAAAGATGTCCCGGCCGCAAATGCCGTCAGCGGCAGTAATAGTAATAGTGTGCGCGTCGAAATCTTCGACCAGGTTTATAACCTGCGGGGCTCTGACGCGGACTACATTCTGAAGCTTGCCGAGTACGTGGACGCCAAAATGCGCGCTGTATCCGAGCAGACGGCAACCGTCGATTCGGTGCGGCTGGCGGTGCTGGCGGCGCTGAATATTGCGGACGAATATCATCTCCTGAAGCGGGGAGTGGAGACGCCCTCGCCGGATGTGCGTCGTCGAGCCATCAAACTGGCAAGCGCGCTTGACGAAGTTTTACAAGATACCCGGCGCACGGGCTGAAGTCGGTCGTAACCTGGGGTTCATCTCCAAGAAACTGCCCCGACACAATTGCTAGCAAACTTCCTGCCAACTATTTTGCATTTTCCTCTTGCGAATCTCTTCGCGGTTTCCTAGCATCGAAGCTGAAATTCGCGGTTTCCTAGCATCGAAGCTGAAAGGCCGACCTACAAGGTTGGTGATGGTGGTAACCGATTTTTGAACCAATGCCGAATGAACGGGGACTCGACTCGCAAAAAGATCCGGTGTGCCATGTTCCGTCATGCGGAAAGGCCTAATGGGTCGCGGCGCGTTCCCACCGTCTGAGACGGGTTCATTCTCGGCCCACCACACGGCTCAGTGGGTTGGCTTTTTACATCAGGTCTCAGGTCTTAGGTGTCAGGTTTCAGGACGACGTTGTTTTCCTGAGACCTGACACCTAGCACCTGAGACCTTCCCCCTCTGCTAGACTCTCTCTAGAACTCAACCAGCAATTGGAGCATCTAAACTAACGTGTTTCCCAGACTTTTTCATATTGGCAGTTTCTACCTGCCCACCTATGGTGTCCTGGTCGCCTCGGGCGTGCTGATCGGGCTCTGGATCAGCGTCCGCAATTCCGAGAAGCAGGGCATCAATGGCGACGATGCCTGGAATCTTGGCATCCTCGTTGTTCTCGCCGGAATTATCGGAGCAAAAGTTCTTTACATCATCAACGACTGGAGCGCCTACGCCAACAATTGGCGGGAGATTTTCAGCCTCAACACGCTGCAGGCGGGCGGCGTTTTTTCTGGCGGACTGATTGCCGCCCTCCTTATGGCGGTCTGGTACATGCGGCGTCATCACATGCCGATCCTGCGTACCACCGATGGCTTCGCCCCCGGGCTTGCCTTCGGCCACGTTCTCGGACGCTTCGGTTGTTTCTCGGCAGGCTGCTGTTACGGTAAGCCGACCAATCACTTCTGGGGCGTGACCTTCACGAACCCTTTGGCGAATACCGTCAGTGGAACGCCGCTCGGCGTCAGGATTGAACCGACACAATTGATCGAAGCTGCAGCCGAGTTTTTCAATTTCCTGCTGCTGACCTGGCTGCTCGGTCGAAAGAAATTCGATGGGCAGGTGTGGGGCACCTTCATGATTCTGTACGGAATCGAGCGTTACTTCATCGAGTTCCTGCGCGATGACCCCGGGCGCGGCGAAGTTTTCGGCGGGCTGATGACGGGAACGCAGTTGATTTCCATTCTGCTGGTCGTCGGCGGTGGATTGATCTGGTGGCTGAAGAGCAGCACTCAGCATTCGGCACTCAGCCCTCAGAAATCGGGCTCTGCCCTTTAGGCTCCAAACTCCTTAAAAATTCTCCTTGCACTTGCGGGCTGAGTGCTGAATGCTGAGTGCTGAATGCTCGACTTCCCCATCACGCTGACCTCATCTCCTGAAGCGGCGGGGCAGCGCCTCGACCAATATCTCGCGACCCAACTTTCAGAGGTCAGTCACGCGGAAGTCAGCCGGGCCCGCGTCCAACAGCTCATCGAGAAGGGTGAGGTGCTGGTGAACGGGGCGGCGGCGAAGGCATCGCTGCGGCTGAGGGGCAATAACAACGAGCAGATCACGGTCACCGGGCCGCCGCAAGCTCCACCTTTGCGCGCCATTCCGGAAGAGATTGCGCTCGACATCGTTTATGAAGACGACGACCTGGCGATCGTCAACAAGCCCGCCGGCATGATGGTGCATGCGGGAGCGGGAGCCACCGAAGATGCGCGCAATCGCGGAACGCTGGTCAATGCGCTGCTGCATCACTTTAAGAAGCTGTCCTCGGTCGGCGGCGAACTTCGTCCTGGAATCGTGCATCGTCTGGATCGGGCGACCAGCGGGCTGATGGTAGTGGCGAAGAACGACGAATCGCATCGCCGGCTGGCGAAGCAGTTCAGCGGGCGCGAGGTGCACAAGACTTACATCGCGCTGGTCCACGGCTGGCCGAAGCAGGATCGCGGCACGATTCAAAGCGCGATCAGCCGCCACTCGCAGCGGCGCACACGGATGACGACGCGGGGCTTCGGTGGCCGCGACGCGGTGACGCATTACGTGTTGCAGCGAAAGATTGATTCGCCTTACGGCAAGTTTGCGCTGGTCGAACTCAAGATCGAGACCGGACGCACGCACCAGATTCGCGTGCATATGTCGTCGCTCGGACATCCGGTGGTGGGCGACGCGCTCTATGGCGCGCCCGGCGAATTGCGGTCCCAGTCGAATAAACGCCGAGCGGCAGGCATGCCCGCGACGCTCGCGCTGGATCGAAATTTTCTGCATTCAGCAGTGCTCGAGCTGGCGCATCCTCGGACGAAGGAGCTGCTCAAGTTCTCCCGGCCGTTGCCGGAGGAACTGGAGAACTTGCTGGATAGCCTGGAGAATGCTCCTCAGTAAGGCCCGTGGCACAACCTTCCTGTGTCACAACTCCTACGTCGCACAACCTCTCCGTAGAAACGCGGCTTGCCGCGTCTCCCCCGCGAGCGTTGCCAATGCTAGCGGAGACGCGACAAGCCACGTCTCTACGGGGAATTCTCTGTCGGTTCTCGCACGGGTGCGGGGGCTATAATAAAGAAATCAATTCTGATCAGACTGTCCTGATGAAATCGCGCATTTTTCTGCTTCTGGGTGCTTTTCATATACTGGCTTGCTCTCTCATCGGCCAGACGGCCCCGCCTACTTCCAAGCCGGCGGCGCCGCCCGCTGGCACGCCGACTTCTTCGGCGCCGGCTCCCGCCACGTCAACTCCCGCCGCGCAGACGCCAGCAGGGCAGGCTCCGGCGCAGCCGGGAAATCCAGCAAAGTCTGACCCTGCAAAGCCTGATTCCGACGAATCCGTCGCGACCATCGTCCATGTCGTCAACGAAGTTCGCGTGGTATTCACCGTTACCGACCGTCACGGCCGCTACATAAAGGACCTGAAGAGAGACGACTTCAGAGTGATCGACGATCAAAAGCCCGCGGAGCTGCGCAGCTTCCGTAGCGAGACCGATCTGCCTCTGCAGGTGGGACTGCTGGTGGACGCGAGCAATTCGGTCCGCGACCGCTTCAAGTTCGAGCAGGAAGCGGCAATCGAGTTTCTGAATGCCATCATTCGCCCGCGCTATGACAAGGCCTTCGTGGTCGGCTTCGACGCCACGCCTGAAGTTACTCAGGATTTCACCGACAACACGGAAGGTCTTTCCGCCGGCGTGCGAATGTTACGGGCGGGCGGCGGCACCGCAATGTACGACGCGCTCTACTTTGCGTGCCGGGACAAGCTATTGAAGCAAGAGCAGACGGGACCCGTGCGCCGCGCCATTATTCTGCTGAGCGACGGCGAGGACAACCTGAGCCACGTGACGCGCGAGGAAGCCATCGATATGGCAGCGCGCGCGGAAGTGATCGTCTACACCATCAGCACGAACATCAGCGGCATGAAGGGCAATGGCGACAAGGTGCTGGAGCGCATCGCGGATGCGACCGGCGGCCGCGCCTTCTTTCCGTTTCAGATGCGCGACGTGTCGGATGCGTTTCTCTCCATTCAAGAGGAGTTGCGCAGCCAGTACGCTGTGGCTTACAAGCCGGCGGATTTTGCCGCGGATGGACGCTACCGCACGATTGCAATCCTGGCGCAAGATAAAGGTATGAAAGTGCGCACCCGCAAGGGATACTACGCGCCGAAGCAGTAGAACAGTTCTCAGTTCTCAGTTCTCAGGGATCCCGTTTCAGTTCTCAGCGCCAACTTCTATGCCTGGATATTCAGGAACTCCGCTCGCGAAAAAGTTAGGCATCAAGGATGATTTTCGCGCTGCCCTGTTGCATGTGCCGGACGAAGTGAAGACCGAACTTCGCGACGTGTTCGGGAAGTGCCGTATCCAACACGGCAGCGTGCACACCAGCAGAGATCTCGATTTCATCTTCCTCTTTGCCAAATCGCGCGCGGCGTTGGAACTCGAACTGTTGCCGGCCTCGAAGGCGCTGGCGCCCGCAGGCATGCTGTGGGTCTCGTGGCCGAAGAAAGCATCAGGCGTCGCCACTGATCTCACGGAAAATGTAATTCGCCAAAGCGGGCTTGAGGCTGGCCTGGTGGACGTGAAGGTCTGCGCCGTCACCGACATCTGGTCGGGATTGAAGTTCGTGATCCCAGTCAAGAATCGGCCGAAAGAGAAACGGCGAATCGTTTAGAATCGCGGCGCTGAATTCCCCTGTGATCCTCTGTGTTCTCTGTGGTAAAGGTTTACTCTTGTCCACAGAGAACACAGGGTTGACTGGGGAAACCAAAGCTGCAAACCGCAATCCCTCCTTTGACAATTCTTAGGGTAACAATTCATAAAAAATGGTTGCCCGCCCAACGAACAGTTTTCGAGAATCCACACCGCGCAACTTGGGTACCGGAGACGGGTTTGCATCCAGTAGACACGGTCCCCGGGCAGCTAGACCCGGGATTGCAAAGAGATAAGGAGAACGGAATATGAAACGCATGATAGCGGGGGTTCTATTGCTGATCGGACTGGGTGCGGGAACGCTGTTTGCCGAAGATGGCTACCGGCGGGAGCGCGACATTCGCCGCGATGAGGCGAAGATTGCGCATGACCGCTGGGAACTGCGGCGCGCTCTCTACTACGGGAATTACGCGGCTGCCGAGCACGAGCGACGAGAGTTGCGCCGCGAATATCGCGACTTGGATCGTGATTACCGCGACTTGAACCGGGAGCGCCGCGATTATTATTGGGACCGGCGTTAAGAGCCGTCGTTAACTTCAATACGTCAGTAACATGTCAGTAACTCTGCGACGTTAGTAACTTGCTGAGACGGTGCGGGGCGGGTTCTATTCATAGTCAAGAAATAACGCGGGGGAAACGACTATGCGAATCAGGGCCCGGCTGGTGGCGGTAACGATACTGGGAATTATGGTTTGTTGGCCGGCACACGGCCAGACAGCAACGTTGCGGGCGGAGCGGGAACTGTTCGCTTCCGTAAACCAGGCGCGGCTGGCGCAGGGGCTGCCTCCTCTGCGATGGGATGAATCGCTGGCGAAAGCGGCGCGGCGTCACGCGGAGGCGATGGCCGAACACGGATCGGCGCAGCATGGGTTTTCGGGTGAGCCGAGCCTGTCGGTGCGGGTCAAGCAAGCGGGCGCGCATTTCACTTGGCTCTCGGAGAACGTAACGCAAGGACCGTCGCCGATGTTCATCCACACCCAGTTTATGAAGTCGCCTCCACATCGCGCGAACATTCTGGACCGGGACATGGATTCGACTGGAGTGGGTGTCGTGGAGCAGGGCGGGCAACTGTTCGCGGTGGAGGATTTTTCGCAGGCGCGGTGAGCGGGCGTCGCCTGCTGAAAGTGATCACGCAAAATCGTAGCAATCGAAATGGAGTTCGTGGTCTAGATGGAGCGCCGCTTCGCTTCTTCAAGTTCTTCGCGACGCTTGCGCGCTTGTCTGCTGTCCTCGCCGTGACGCTGCACCGCATCGCGCAGCTTGTCCTCAGCCTGGTGAATACGCTTTTCACATTTCTCGTGTCTTTCGTCTCTGTCGTCCGCCCGTGCTGGCAGGCACGGGCCCACCAAGCTGATCGTCAGCAATGCAAGGCAAAGAACTCTAATCATTCGGGTCATGTCTTCTCCTTATGAATCGTATTTTGAGTTGGACAACCTAAGGGTCGACCGTTGTGACAGCTCTCTCCTAGATCTGCTTTTTCTGAGGGTAGTCCGAGTGGGTGCGCTTGCGCGAGAGGGGGCGGTGTGGAAACACTAAGGCCGCTGCCGAGCTTCGCTCGGCTTGCACGGCGGGGCGCCCGTCCCCACACAAGCTCTAGTCTTCGTGCCTCGGGGTGGCGTAGTAGCCGCTGCGGGCTTGGATTTTGTAATCCCCCTGCTTGGGCTTGATCTCGACTTTACGGAAAGAGCCGTCGCGCATGGTGTTCGTGGGCACATAACCAGCGTTGTACTGGCTGCGGAGTTCCTGCGAAATCTGATCGAAGGCCTGGCGAAGTTTTTCGATCTTGTTTCCGACTTCGATCACGCGGCCGCCGGTTTCCTGCGTAAGCTTTTTCATTTCGAAATCGCCGTGAAAGCCGCCGAAGCCGTAGAAGCCGCGATCGGCGATGAGCAGCACGTAGCAGATGGCATCGGCCTTCTGCGCGGCTTCGATGGCGTCCTTGATCTTGAGTCGGCTGCCCTCGTCTTCTCCGTCGGTGAGCAGGATCATCGCCTTGCGCCCGACTTCGTGCGCTAATTCGTCATGCGAAGCCAGATAGACGGCGTCATAGAGCGCGGTGCCGCGTGGTCCGGTCGAAGGACACGGGATCGGGCCTTGCGGGCCAATCGGACCTCCGGAGCAGCTAACTCCGCCGCTGTTCATTTTCGCGTCGTTGAGTGCATGTCTGAGCCTGCTGACCGAGCTGGTGAAATCCTGCAAGAGCTCGATGTCGGTGCCGAAGCTGATGACGAAGGCCTCGTCTTTAGGGCGCAGCGTGCTCTCGAGAAATGAACCTCCAACTTCCTTTTCCATATCGAGGACGCGCAACTGGCTGCCGCTCGTATCAAGAAGAATGCCGAGGGTCAGCGGCAGGTCGGATTCAGCCTTGAAATATTTGATGGTCTGGAGCTGGCCGTCCTCGAAGAGGTCGAAGTTGTCCTTGTTCAGGTTGGGGATCAGCGCGCCATGTTTGTCTTTGACGTTGAAGAACAACTGGACAACTTCGACGTTGACCTTCAGCGTCTCGACGGACTGGTCTTGCGACTGGTCGTCCGCATTGGAACGGGTGTGGGGAGCCGAATTGGTGTTGGAAGTAGGGCCGGTCGAAGAGACGGCAGGGGGCGCCGGAGGAGGTGGAATCGGCGCATTCTGCGCGGCTGCGGGAAGCGACGGGGTCGTCATGAGAGCAAGCGTCATCAGGGCGAACATGACAAGAGCGAAAACCGCAGCCAGGCACGGTTTGCAATGTAATTTAGGCATCAGCGTATTTATCCCGAGACTTTGCTAGTCTATCCTGTATGGAGCCTGTAAGGACCTGTGACCGGTTAGATGCACCAAAGGGGCACGGTTAGGCATCTGAATTGATGAAAAAGTGGTCGAAGAAACGCAGTCGAAAAAAGGCAGTCGAAAGAAGAAAGATCGAGGATTCCGGGGATGGCCACGAAAATTAGCGCAGTACCGATTCTAGGGCTGACATTGTTGCTGGCGGGCGCCCTGGCGGCGCAGCAGAAGCCTGAGGACATCCCGGACGCCCCGTCGGCGACGCGTCCGATACCGCCGCCGGAGCCACCCAGCCCACGGCCCGGCGCGGAGGACGAGACCCAGCCAGATGCGCCGCCAGCGGACAATTCCGGTGCGGGGGTGACCACCGGTTCCAAGGAGCTCCCCCGAAGCGCTCCGGATTCGGCGAGTGAGAAAGCAGGTGAGAAAGCGGGTGACAAGACAGATGAGAAGCCAGCCCCGCCGCCCATGCCTCCCGTCAGGACGGTCCCCGCAGGCAGCGTCCCGAAGGATTCAGAAACCGGGCAAGATCTCTACACGATCACAGTGACCAAAAATTTGGTGCTGGTTCCCGTTACGGTAGCGGACAACCAGGGACGGTTGGTCGGCGGCTTGCTGCCCAAAGATTTTTCAGTTCTGGAAAGTGGCCAGAAGCAAAAGTTGGAGTTTTTCACCAGCGATCCGTTTGCGCTGTCGGCGGCGGTGGTCATCGACACTGGTATGCCTGACGTAGGGTTGAAGAAAGTGCAGGAGACGCTGTCGGCGTTGCAGGGAGCCTTCAGCCAGTTCGATGAAGTTGGGATCTACACCTACAGCAGCACCGTGGGCCGGGTGGCAGACTTCACCGGCGTGGGCAAGCAGTTGACGGCGACTCTGAACCAGGTCAAGGGGTACAGCGGAGCAAATAACGGGCCTCCGGTGACCAGCGGGCCGCTCGGTCCGCAGGGCCCGTACATCAATGGCCATCCGATTGACACTCCCGTGACCCCGGTGAGCACGCCGCCGAAGGTCGCGCGCGTAATGAATGACGCGATTCTGTTGGCGGCGCGCGATCTTTCGAAGCGCGACCGGGCGCGGCGGAAGATCATCCTCATCATCAGCGACGGACGGGAGCAGGGCTCGACCGCCAGCTACAAAGATACGCTGAAGGTGCTGCTGACGCAGAACATCACCGTGTACGCGGTGGGAGTGGAAGGCGCGGCCATCCCGATATACGACCGGCTGCAGCGAATCCACCTGCCGAAGACGGGGACGGCACTGGGCTATAGCGACATTCTGCCGAAGTACGTCAACGCGACTGGAGGAGGCACGATGTACGCCGAGTTGGCGCAGGCCGACATTGAGCGCGCTTACGCCCGGGCGATCGGAGACGCACGCAACCAATACACCCTGGGTTATTCGCCCAAGTCTGGCATCGGAGGTTACCGCGAGATTGAAGTCACGGTGCGACGTCCGGACGTGAAGGTGTACGCGAAGCGCGGATATTATCCTCTGCCGACGCCACGATAGCGGGCGGAGCGGCTAAGCATTTGAGCTCGCGATGGTTTAGTAAACGTGGGTAACCAGCGCCAGAGCCTTCCGGTGTGGTATAAAAACCACCAGTATCCGATACTGTAGTCAGGTGGATTTGTAGCGAGAGACTGGCGCGTTGAGGGAGTGGTTCGCGAGGTCTTTTTCGCAGGAGTTTCTGAGGAAACCTTTTGAGTTTCATCAACTTCGCAGCACGCGAGATCAACTGCAAGATCGTCTACTACGGCGCCGGGTTGGGCGGTAAGACGACGAATCTGCAGTTCATCTTCCAGAAAACAGCTGAACAGCAGAAGGGTAAGATGATCTCGCTGGCCACGGAGACCGATCGAACCCTGTTCTTCGATTTCCTGCCGCTGGATCTGGGTTCAGTGCGGGGCTTCAAGACGCGCATTCACCTGTACACGGTCCCGGGACAGGTCTTTTACGACGCCAGCCGTAAGCTGATTCTGCGCGGAGTGGACGGCATCGTGTTCGTGGCCGATTCCCAGCAGGAGCGAATGGACGCCAACGTCGAGGCGCTCGACAACCTGATGGCGAACCTGAAAGAACACGGCTACGACTTCAACAAGATTCCCTACGTCCTGCAACTGAACAAGCGCGACCTGCCGAATGTGCTGCCGGTGGACGCTCTCTCCAAAGAACTGCGCAAGAAAAACGAGTCGGTGGTAGAGGCTGTAGCTTTCCAGGGCGTGGGCGTGTTCGAGACGCTCAAGGAAATCGCAAAGCAAGTGCTCACGGAGCTGAAGCAAGGCGGGTAGGGCAGCTATCAGCTCTCACTATCTTGCGCTCGTGTGGGGACGGGCGCCCTCGCCCGTCCGGGTTTGCGTAGGGACAGCCGCCCTCGGCTGTTCAAGCCGAGCGCAGCTCGGCAGCTGCCGCGGCCGCAGCAACTCTGGGGTCACAATCGTTTCTCACTGCAGCGCTCCTGACAGTTCTTCCCACTCCATCATCAGGCTCTGCAAGTCGGCCTTCCGGCGGGCGCGCTCCTGGGTCTGCTGCTGAGTTTCTTCTGCGCTCACAAAAGTGAGCATCTGCGTTTCACACAGGGCAATCGCCGCTTCGGCCCGCGCAATCTCTTCTTCAATTTCGTGCAGGCGATCTTCCATCTGCTGGCGCTTGATCGGATTCAGGCGCTTGCCTTTGGGTTCGGCTGCATCGGCGGCGGGCGCGCCGTCTCCATTAACAGGCACAGATGAAGACGTTGGTGAAATAGCGGGCGGCTTCGGCGTTTCGACAGCAACCGCCGCCCTTCCCTGCTTCCGCCAGAGATAGTCTTCGTAATTTCCCGGATAGATTTCCACCTTGCCTTCGCCGATCTCGAACACTCGCGTCGCTAGCTTGTCGATGAAATAGCGGTCGTGCGAAACGAAGACGACGGTGCCGGTGTATTTCATCAGGGCTTCGAGTAGCACGTCTTTCGCCCGCAAGTCGAGGTGGTTGGTAGGCTCATCGAGCAGCAGGAAGTTGGCGGGGTGCAGGAGCATTTTGAGCAGCGCGTAGCGATTGCGCTCGCCTCCGGAAAGAACGCCAATGCGCTTAAACACATCGTCGCCCGAGAAAAGGAAACAGCCGAGCAAGCTGCGCAACTGGGTTTGCGTGGAAGCGGCCGAGAGTTCGCCAAGGTCGTCAAGGATACGAGCTTCCGGATCGAGTTCTTTATATTGGTCCTGCGCGAAATAGTCGGGCTCGACGTTGTGGCCGAGCTTGTATTCGCCAGCGCTCAGCGGCTCCTGGTTGGCCAGCAGTTTAATGAGAGTGGACTTCCCTGCCCCGTTGACTCCGA